>Ga0197142_1003801_pt1 | contig 12468 bp, 11 predicted proteins | sample GBS60_MetaG_FD_148614 | JGI IMG/M metagenome (GOLD analysis project Ga0197142, IMG submission 148614) | Sediment microbial communities from Great Boiling Springs, Gerlach, Nevada, United States - GBS 60_MetaG | ecosystem: Environmental > Aquatic > Thermal springs > Hot (42-90C) > Sediment... | reverse complement strand
CCGGATATTCTCTCTGGCGCCGATGCGAGAAACCATCATATTTGGGTGGATATGTCGGAGTTGGCCCAGGCGGTGGCATGGTTGAACGCCTAAGCTGATACGGTCTGGGCCTGGCGGGGAACCTGCAAGCAATGCCTCCCCGCCGACAGACAGGAGTTAAACCACCGCCAACTGGCGTTGGAACAACTGGGCGAGTTTCCGGGGTTGCCGGTTGCGCCAATTCCCCTTGCCGTACACATAGCCCGCCAACAGGGGGAACGCCAGGGTCGCTTCCGCAAACACCATCTGTTCGGTGGCCTTGTCCACCTTGCCCCAGGAATGGGCTTCCCGCAGGGTGGAACCGGACAACGCCCCATCCCGCTCATCCGCCACCGTGATCTGAATCGCATAGCGGTGCATGGTGGCCTCAAAGCCCAACAATTCCGCCGCCACCACCGTATCCTGGGCAAAGTTTTTCGGCACCCCGCCGCCTATCATCACCAACCCCGTGTAGGGACTTGCCAGTTTGCACTGGGTCAACTCGCGAAAATCCCGCACCGAGTCAATGGTGACGTGACGCTCCGGCGCGTACCACTGGTGATAGACCAACCCAAACCCCGCCGAACAGTCGCTAAACGCCGGGACAAAAATCGGCACCTGATGCCGGTACGCCGCCAGCACCACCGATTGCGCATCCTTGCCGTAACGCTCCAAATACGCCCCCATATGCTGGATAAACTCCCGCGACGAATAGGGACGCGGCGGCAACGAATCGGCAATCTGGGCAATCACATGGTCGCAGACCCGCAGCTCCCGCTCATCAATATAGGTGTCGTAAATCCGGTCAATCTGGTGTTGCCGCAACACCTCATCGTCCGCCAAGGGGTCGCCCATGTAATGGCGAAAGCCCAACGCCTCAAAAAAATCCTGGTCCACAATATTGGCGCCCGTGGACACAATCACATCCACCATATTGTGGGTCACCAGGTCAAACACCACCTTTTTCAACCCGGCGCTAAACAGGGAACCCGCCAGGCACAAAATGATGTTGCACTCTGGGTCCTGAATCATCTGGTCGTAAATCTGCGCCGCGCGCCCCAAATTGCGGGCTTGAAACGCCATTTGCGCCATCGATTCCACCAGACCGACCACATCAAATTGCGTAATATCAATCGCTGCAACCGGCTTTTGCAACAATGCTTGACGATCCATCCCTCTACCTCCTAGTCCCCAAGGCAAAACACAACGCTAAATTGCACCGAAAACACACGGTGAATCTGTGACCCTTCAGGGGAAGGGTTAGCAGGGACTAGGCGCCTCACAACGGTCATGCCAGAACAGGCCAGGGTCCGACTCCCGCCGCTTTTCCAGCTTGGTCTCCAGATACCAAAGACCGGCTAACTGCCACGAGTGAGGCATCAACGTCAAAATTGGCACGCGAATGGACATCATTAAAACTATAGCAAATTCGTTCGCCAACGCAAGGGAAGCCGCAGCCCCCGTTCCGACTTGATCCCTGCCCGTGCCGCGGGTGTTGTGACCCGTTGCCCCTTCTGTTACAATCAAGCCAACAGTAATCCTTACTACAATTATGTCCAGTAATTCCGAACCAGTGGTGGTCATTGGCGTAGCGGGGGACTCCGGGTGCGGCAAGTCCACCTTTTTACGCCGTCTTACCGATTTGTTTGGCCCTGATTGGCTAACCGTCATTTGCTTAGACGACTATCACAGTCTTGACCGGAAACAGCGAAAAGCCGCAGGGGTAACGGCCCTCAATCCCAAGGCCAATAACTTTGATCTGATGTACGAACAAATTAAAGCCTTAAAAGCCGGTCAACCCATCGAAAAACCTATCTACAACCATGAAACCGGGACGATTGACCCCCCGGAAACGGTCGTGCCCAGCCGGATTGTGGTCATTGAGGGTTTGCATCCCTTCTACGATGAACGGGTGCGGCAATTGGTAGATTTTGGGGTCTATTTAGACCTGGACGATGCGGTCAAAGTGGCCTGGAAAATCCAGCGGGATATGGCCGAGCGCGGGCATACCTACGAGGATGTGATTCGTTCGATTGAAGCCCGTCGCCCGGATTTCATGGCCTATATTGACCCGCAAAAACAGTACGCCGATGTGGTGATTCAAATTCTGCCCACCCAATTGATCCCCAACGATAAAGAGCGCAAAGTCCTGCGGGTGCGGCTGATCCAAAAACAGGGTCGCCCCGGCTTTAGTCCGGTTTATTTGTTTGATGAAGGTTCGACCATTACTTGGATTCCCTGTGGCCGGAAATTGACCTGTTCGTACCCCGGTATTCGTCTGTTTTATGGCCCGGATGAATACTACGGTCATGAAGTTTCGGTGCTGGAAGTGGATGGGCAATTTGACCGCTTGGAAGAAGTGATTTACATCGAACAACACCTAAGCAACACCTCCACCCAGTACTACGGCGAAATAACCGAGTTGTTGCGCAAACACCCGGAATATCCCGGTTCCAACAATGGCACGGGCCTGTTCCAAGTGCTGGTAGGGCTGAAGATGCGCGCCATGTACCAGTACCTCACAGCCAAGGAAAAACCTGTAGCCACCACCGTTTAGCGCTACCGCCGCTGCTTGGGAGTGGTTTTGGCCGACAGACGCCAGCTTTGGGGGCGGTCGGTCTGGATCACATGGTGGGGTAACTCGTCCAAAAACATCGAGGCCATCGCCGGTTCGCGTTGGTGGCCGTAGAGGCGACGGCTGCTGGCGTAGGTAAGAAACAACCGTTCCTTGGCGCGGGTAATCCCCACATAACACAAGCGGCGTTCCTCTTCCAAGGCCACCGGGTCATTCAGGGCACGGAAATTGGGAAACAACCCCTGCTCCAAGCCCACCAAAAACACCACCGGAAATTCCAACCCCTTGGAGGCGTGGAGGGTCATGAGCGTCACCCTATCTTCGCCCGTTTCCAACTGGTCTAAATCCGAGGCTAGAGACGCATTGGCTAAAAAGCCCATCAGCGATGTATCGGCATATTCTTCCCCGTATTGAATTGCCGCATTCACTAATTCTTGGAGATTTTGTAACCGCTCAGTCGCCTCATCTGTACCCTCTAATTCCAACTCCCGTTGGTAACCCGATTGGCTCACAATTCCCTGAATAATTTCCGGGGCCGTTTGGTGGGCCAATTGTTGTTGCCAATGCTCAATCAGACCCACAAATTCCTGGATTGCCTTTACCGTTTTTTTACATCGCGTGAGCGCCGTCGGGTCCGTTATCACCTGCCACAGGGAACAATTCTGCGCTTCGGCTATCTGCACAATTTGGTCAAGTGTGGCCTTGCCAATTCCCCGCTTGGGCGTATTGATCACCCGCAACAAACTGAGATTGTCTGTGGGATTTACCAGCAAACGCAAATAAGCCAAGATATCTTTGATTTCTTTGCGGTCATAAAACCGCAACCCACCGACGACCTGGTAAGGAATGTTGCCCTGCACCAGCACATCTTCCAGGGCGCGGGATTGAGCATTGGTGCGGTAGAGAATAGCAAAACTTTGCCAAGAGTAATGGGGATACTTTTGGCGGAGGTGGCGTAATTTCCGCAACACATAATCCGCTTCATCCCGCTCATCGGTAGCCGCAAAAAGGGTAATTTTTTCGCCCTGTCCTCGGGTAGGACGTAGCACTTTATCAAGCCGTTCTTTGTTATGGCGAATGAGATGGTTGGCGGCTTCTAAAATGTTGGCAACTGAGCGATAGTTTTGCTCCAGTTTTACCATGGTGCGGGTGTCATCATCGGGTAAACGATCCCCAAAGTCATTCTGAAAATTCATCAAGATCGTAAAATCAGCACCCCGGAACCGATAAATGGATTGATCCGCATCACCGACTACAAAAATCGAGCGGTTTTCCCAGGACATATTCTGGGGGTGTTCGCCGTTGGTCACCAACAAACGAATTAATTCGTATTGGGTGTGATTGGTATCTTGGTATTCATCCACAGCAATATGCCGAAATTTCTGGTGCCAATAGCCTAAAATCTGTTCATTCTGCTGAAATAAACGCACAGACACCAGCAGTAAATCATCAAAATCAAGACTGTTATTTTTGGCTAATTCCTGCTGGTAGCGGCTATAGATTTCCGCAATCACTCGTCCCCGATAATTGGGTTCTTCCCGTTCGTACTGGCTGGGGGATTTGCCTTGGTTTTTGATGCGGCTAATTGTGTGGCGGACTTGTCGGGGATCAAAACGTTTTTCATCTAAGTTCATCTCGTTCTGGATAATGTTTTTGATTAGGGTTTGGGATTCCGACTCATCTAAAATGGTGAAGTTCCTAGTCCATTGTCGCCCCTGTTCATCTCGATATTTTTCGATGTCATAACGCAGGAGACGGCCACAGAGGCTGTGAAAGGTACCCATCCAAATATAACGGGTCACTTTTTGGTAAACTTCTGAGCGCAATTGGTGCTGTTCACTTGCGGACAATTGGGCAAAGTCATCGCCCGCCTGTCTGGCCAATTGTTGGGCAAGCAAATCTTCAACACGGGTTTTGATTTCTTTAGCGGCTTTGTTGGTGAACGTCACAGCTAAAATATGTTCAGGGTCAACCCGATAATGCTCTAACAAATAGGCAATGCGGTAGGTCAAGGCCCGGGTTTTGCCGGAGCCTGCCCCTGCGACCACCAGCAACGGGCCGCAAAAGTGCTGGACGGCCTGGCGTTGGGCAGCATTGAGACCCATCAAGAGGGACGTTTGGGCATCCATAGGGCTGTGAAGGCGGAACAGTTGCATGGTATTTTAACATTATGGCTTCACCAAAAGTTTTGGCGTGGCCTGATGGCTACAGGGAACAGGGATTCTGCAGGCTTTTTGGTTGATTTTTTGCCGCAAAAATTCTTGATCATCTAATGGCTCTCTGTCAAAATGAACGACCTTCCATCATTTTCCCATAGCTGAATTTCGCGAACGATGTATCTCTCTCCTTGGCTCGCTGGTTTACTTTTATTGCCTGCCCTCAGTGTGTTGGGGGTGTTTTCGTTTTGGCCGATGATGTATTTATTGGGTTTAAGTTTTACGCAGGGAACCCTGACCCGTGCTGGTGCCCATTGGGTGGGTTGGGCCAATTATCTGGCCTTATTTAGTGATGCTGATTTTTGGCAAGTGGTGATGAATACAGTTATTTTTACCGTGGGAACTGTGATTCCCGCAGTGGTAATTCCCTTAATTTTCGCTGTGCTTTTGCAGCAAGTGATGTGGGGGCGGGAGCTATGGCGATTGCTGTATTTTTTGCCTTCAGTGATTTCTTTGGTGGCGGCGGGCTTGGCATTTCGTTGGCTCTTTCAAACGGAGGGGCCATTGAATGAATTACTGGGTCTTCGTATCCCTTGGCTGAGTGAACCTGGCCCGGCGATGTTGGTGTTGATCTTGGTGAGTGTCTGGCACCAAATTGGCTTTAATCTAGTCGTTTTTTTGGCGGGTTTACAAACGATTCCCCCTAGCCAATACGAAGCAGCGGTACTGGATGGGGCGACAGCGTGGCAACAGTTTTGGTATGTGACGTTGCCCAATTTGCGACCAACTTTGGTTTTGGTGACCATTACTACCACGCTGTTTACACTACGCAGTTTTGAACCGGTTTATGTGATGACGGGCGGGGGACCTTTGAACAGTACCAACATTCTGGTTTATTACATTTATGACCAGGCTTTTAATCAATTCGATTTGGGGTATGCGGCGGCGGCGGCGGTGGTCTTATTTACGGTGATATTGGGGTTGCTGGTTTGGCGACTGCGGCAGGTGGATTGACGCAACACTTGTAAGTAATACTGCCAGAGCAAACGGGCAGCAATGGCTCGCCACGGTCGCCAGGGGGTAATAATGGGATCGAGGTCTTTTGGGGTCACTTTATCTGGTAAACAATAGAGTTTTTTCAGGGTGGTAAGGAGTGCCAAATCACCGGTTGGCCAGACATCGGGTCGCCCCAACGCCATCAGTAAATAAAGGTTGGCGGTCCAAGGGCCAATACCGGGAATTTGCGTCAATTGTTGATGTACTGTGGCATCGTCATAGTGAGTGAGCGCTGCTAAATCCAAGCGCTTCTCGATTAAGGCAAGCGCAAGATGCCGTAAATAGTTGCTTTTTTGCCGACTGACACCACAGGCACGCCATTGTTCAGGGGTTAAAGCTAATAGGTTTTGCGGGGATAAGGGCTGGCAAATATGCTGCAAACGCGCAAAGGTGGCCTGAGCCGATGGGAGCGAAACCTGTTGCTCCAAAATAATCTGCACCAAGGTAGGTAGCCCGGCTGGCCGTAACCACAAAGGGGGAGTCTGCACTTGGGCATAGACCTGGGCCAAGATGGGGTCGCATTGGGTGAGGTGCTGAATTCCCTGTTCAAGGGTCGCTGGGGTGATGTTCATGCCCTGAGGGTGCGGGTTTCGTCTGGGCGTCGGGGCGATTTTCCTATCCGGAAAAACCCATCGCCTGCGCCAAAATATCCCGTTCGGGGGGGATGCCTTGACGCAGTTGGGTTTGTCCTGCAGCCAGCGCATTGTCCGGGTCTTTGAGACCATTGCCGGTTAACACACACACGATGCGCGCGCCCGGAGGAATTTGGTCTTGCAGATGAAATAAACCTGCGACGGAAGCGGCACTGGCAGGTTCACAAAAAATACCCTCCTCCTGCGCCAAAAGCCGATAGGCAGTTAAAATTTCCTGGTCGCTGACGGCATAAAATCCCCCTTGGCTGGCTTCCCCAACGGCGAGGGCTTGTTGCCAATTCACAGGGTTGCCAATGCGAATGGCAGTTGCAATGGTTTCGGGATGGGGAACCGGTTGATTGTACACAATGGGCGCCGCCCCAGCCGCTTGAAACCCAAACATACGTGGTAATCGGTGGGATTTTCCCCGCTGCAAATACTGACAAAATCCCATCCAGTAGGCAGTGATGTTGCCCGCATTCCCCACAGGAATACAAAGCCAATCGGGAGCATCCCCCAACTGATCTACGACTTCAAAAGCTGCCGTTTTTTGCCCTTCCAAACGATAGGGATTCAAGGAATTCACCAAGGTAATGGGATAGGTATCGGCCAGTTCCCGCACCAGGGCCAATGCCTGGTCAAAATTCCCTTGAATGGCCAATACTTGCGCGCCATACATCAAGGCCTGCGCCAGCTTGCCCAAGGCGACATACCCATCGGGGATCAAGACAAACGCCTTCATACCTGCCCGTCGAGCATAGGCCGCTGCGGCTGCCGAAGTATTCCCGGTACTGGCACAAATGACTGCTTCTGCCCCCTGTTCTTTGGCCTTGCTAATGGCCATCGTCATGCCCCGGTCCTTGAAACTGCCGGTGGGATTTAAGCCATCGTATTTCACCCATACTTGTACATTTTTTTTGCCGAGATAACTGCCAATTCTGGGTACCGGAATCAGGGGAGTATTGCCCTCATAAAGGGTGACAATGGGGGTGTGATCCGTCACCGGTAAATAGTCCCAGTAATGGTGAATTAAACCCTGCCACATTAGCCACCCCCAAACACTTCGACGTTGGCAAATACGGCCACCGGTGATCCATGTCCGACCCGGATGGCTTGGTTGGGTTCCCCTTTGCCGCAGTAGGGCGAGCCGTACATTTCCCAAGTTTCCGGGCCACCCAAACGCACCAAGTTGCGCCAAAATTCCAAACTGATCCCGCGATAATTGGGATTTTTGTAGGTTTTGGTGAGTTGGCCATTCTCGATCAAACGCGCGTATTCACAACCGAATTGAAATTTCCGCCGGTAGTCATCAATGGACCAGGAACGATTGGATTCCATGTAGATTCCCCGCTCTATGTCCCGGATGACGTCGGCAAAACTGCCCGTACCGGGTTCTAAATTGAGGTTGCCCATGCGGTCAATGGGGGGGCGGTTCCAAGAACAGGCGCGACCACAGGCGACCCCCGGCACGCCCGCCCGCATTTGACTTTCTAAACTCCCCAAACCCCGCACCAAAAGGCCGTGGCGAATTAGGTATTCCCGTTGGGCCACCACCCCGGTATCGTCCACCGCATAACTGGCAAATTCCCCCGGGACGGTCGGGTCAAAGGTGATGTTCATCAGGGGGGAACCGTACTGCAAATGTCCGAAATCGCTTAACTGCACAAAACTCCAGCCTGCGTAATTCCGTTCGTCTCCCAAAATGCGGTCCAACTCCAAGGGGTGGCCAACCGTTTCATGAATTTGTAATAGCATTTGGTCGGGCGCCAAAACGAGGTATGTCCGCATGGTTGGGCAGTTTTCCGCAGCGACCAGTTCCACCGCTTGCTCGCCAATCCGGGCAACCCGCGCCCACAAATCTGCGGTGAAAAGCCACTCTAACCCGCCCTGGTAACAACGCGCCAACATCCCGTGGTCGCTGCGGGTTTGCACCTCGGTTCCCGCTTGGGCGGTGGCGGCAAAATGATTGCTAATGTAATAAAATTGTTGATACAAGTCGGCGCCATTGGTGCTCACATACCAGGTTTCGCGCTCGGTGGTGGTGAGGCTGGCTTTGGTGCAAACGATGGTGTCGCTGACTTTGAGGGTATGGCAGATTTTCACCAACAAGTCGGTGAGTTCCCCAGGAGAGACGTCCCGCCAGGACTGGCCGACGGGGGTGCGGTATTGGCCGGTGGCGGGGGGGCGTTCGCGCAGGGTGTGGGTGCGGGGGGCGGCCAGTTGGGCGTGGCGATAGGCGTGGTCGGCGGCCTGGCGGAGGCCGGTAGGGGTGACGTTAGGGGTAGCGCCGTAGCCCCAACGACCTTGGACACTGACTTCCACCATTGCGCCCCAGGTGGTGGCGCGGCCCTGGGCTTGGGGGTGACCGTCCCGGACGTGGTAAACGACGGCAGTTTCCCGAACCAGTCGCAGCCCGATCCAGTCGGCGGGGACACTAATGGCGGCAAGGAGGGCAGTAGGGTTCATCGCTGCGCAAGAAACCTGTTTTAATTTAGCTTACATGGGCGCATTTGGTGGGACTGCTGCTCCTTGGTTACAATTCAAAAGGCAATACGTGAGGTCGGTAATGGAGCGGACATTTGTTGCAATTAAACCCGATGGGGTGCAGCGGGGACTGGTGGGGGAAATCATCCGCCGTTTTGAAGCCAAAGGGTTTACTTTGGTGGGGTTGAAATTGCTGCGGGTTTCTAGGGAATTGGCGGAAAAGCATTACGATGTGCATCGGGAGCGCCCCTTTTTCCCAGGGCTGGTCGCCTTCATTACTTCTGGCCCACTGGTGGCCATGGTCTGGGAGGGAGACGGGGTGGTGGCTGCTGCCCGGAAAATGATTGGGGCGACCAATCCCCTGAGTGCGGAACCGGGGACGATTCGGGGGGATTTTGGCATCAGTATCGGCCGCAATTTGATCCATGCTTCTGATGCGATTGAGACGGCGCAACGAGAAATCAGCCTCTGGTTTAGCAATGACGAACTGGTGTCCTGGCAACCGGCGACTCTGCCCTGGTTGGTAGAATCGTAGGCATAGGGTTGGCAAACACCCATGAATCCTGACCCCATCACGCCGGTTTTGGAGGCGGAACGCGACCCGCTGGATGAAACCCCTGATGATGTGGAGATGTCGCTTTTTGACCATTTGGAGGAACTGCGCCAGCGGCTTTTGTGGGCGTTGGCGGCCTTCGGGGTGGCGACGGTCGGCTGTTTTGTGGGGGTCAAGCCGTTGGTGCGTTTTTTAGAGGCACCTGCCGGGTCGGTCAAGTTTTTGCAGATGGCGCCGGGGGAATTTTTTTTCGTGTCGTTGAAGGTGGCGGCCTATGCGGGGTTGATCCTCAGCAGCCCCATGATTTTGTATCAGGTGATTGCCTTTGTGTTGCCGGGGTTGACCCGCCGGGAACGCCGGTTGCTGGGGCCGGTGGTGTTGGGTTCGAGTGGGTTATTTGTGTTGGGTTTGGCCTTTGGGTATGGGGTGTTGGCGCCAGCGGCGTTGCGCTTTTTTGTGAATTATGGGGCGGATGTGGTGGAACCCCTGTGGTCCATCGAGCGCTATTTTGAATTTATTTTGATTCTCTTGTTGGGGACGGGGTTGGCGTTTCAAATTCCCGTGGTTCAGTTTGTTTTAAGTGCCTTGGGGTTGGTCTCACCCCGCCAAATGTTGGCCGGTTGGCGGTATGTGGTTTTGGCAGCGGTGGTGCTGGGTGCCATCTTGACCCCTTCTACGGACCCACTGACCCAGATGTTATTGGCAGGGGCCATTGCCGGTCTGTATTTGGGGGGCGTTGCGCTGGCAGTGTTGATTTTGCCCCAGCGTTAGCCGGATGGTTCATCGCGTCTGACGGTTGAGCCAAAGAAACAGGGGCATGGCCATTCCCTGCGCCAGCAGCGAAAAAAGAATCAACCCCCCCAGAGAGCGGTCGTACAACATCCCCATGACGGCGCTGCCGCCAAACCAGGCGAGGCCATAGCCGGTGTTGAACATACCGTAGGCCGAACCGCGCCGGTCGGGGGGCACCAGTCCGGCAACCACCGCTTTCCAGAGGGATTCCTGGGCACCCATGCCAATCCCCCACAACACCATGCCCCAGATGACCCAGGGACCACCGCCCCAAAAGACGAGCGGTACAAACCCCACCGCCAGGAGCAGGGCCAGCATCAGCATAGGCAAACCCAGGCGATCAAACCCGTACCCCAACAGCAAGGCTGCGATGGCATCCACCCCCATTGCCAAGGCATACAACAAGGGAATGTGCGTCGGCTGCACCACGCCGGTATGTTGCCAATGAAAGGCAATCAGGGGGAAATCTACAAAGCTAGCGGCAATCAACATCACCGCCCCCAAATAGACCCAAAACCGCACGGGCAAGGCCTGCTCTTGCCAATCTCGGGGAACCGGCTCAAATTCGCGCGGGTCGGGATACAGCCGTTGCCCGATGACCAGCACCACCAACCCCAGCACTGCCGGGATGGCCAAAACGGCAAATCCCCCCGGATAGCTCCCCCAGGTCGCCAAAACCGCAGTGACCAGCAGCGGCCCGGCCACAGCGCCAATTTGATCCATCGCCTCGTGCACACCAAAGCCCAAGCCTTTCCCAACCCGCATGGCCGCATGGGACAGCAGGACATCGCGCGGGGGCGTGCGAATTGCTTTGCCGGTGCGCTCGGCAATCATCAGACCCGCCAAGACCTCCCAACGGCCAGCAAACGCCATCAGCGGCACCACCACCGTATTCAGCACATAACCAAGGGTGGCGATGCCCCAGTAACGGCGGGTAGAGTCGCTAAGAAAGCCGATGAACAAGCGCAAGCCATAGCTGACGAGTTCTCCCAGCCCCGCTACCCAGCCAACTGTTGTGCCACTGGCGCCCAGGACCCCCAAATAAGCCCCAGTCAGGCTGCGTGCCCCTTCATAGGTCGCATCCGCACAGAGACTCACAAACCCCAGCAACACCACAAATTTCAGGGCCGCCGTCGGGGATTTAGCCATAGGCCACCCGCTCACCTGTACCCATGTTGACCGTGTGGGACGTATGGATACTGAGCTGTCAAAACAGGATTCTTGACACCCTTCCAGGAACACGATGGGTATGACATAGGCAACAGTAAATCAATCAAACAAAGTCATCGGGCCGTTGGGGTTACCACTCATGAATTGGGTGATGTAGGGGTCATCGGTGGTATTTAATTCTTGGGTCGTTCCCTGCCAGCGAATCTGACCGTCGTAGAGCAATAAAATCCGGTCGGTAGTACGGCGAATCGTACTTTCCTGGTGGGTGACAACCACATACGTAGCGGAATGCTGCACTTCTTTTTGCAAATAACGCATTAAATTTTCAATCACTTGCGAGACAATGGGGTCCAAACCGGTGGTGGGTTCATCGTAAAGCACAATATCCAGGTCATGGCTAGGGTCTTCTGGGTCCTCAATAATTGCCCGTGCCAGTGCCACCCGCCGCCGCATCCCGCCCGACAATTCCGCCGGATACCGGTCGCCCATGCCTTTTAAGCCTACCCGTTCGAGACTCAGTTCCACCAATTCCCGCACCCGCGCTGGCGGCAAATGGCTGTGCTCTGCAAGCAAAAAACCTACATTTTCGGCCACGGTGAGGGAATCAAACAGCGCGGAATTCTGAAACACCATACTGATCCGAGCTTTGCTTGGTACCCCTTCTGCAACCAAGGTTTGGGGTTGTCCCTGCACCCAGACTTCTCCCCGGTCGGGAGCCATCAACCCGGCAATCAGACGCAACGTGGTGGACTTACCCGCACCCGAAGGGCCAATGATGCCCACCGCCTCCCCTGGATAAACGGCAAAACTTACCCCCTTGAGGATCGTCCGCCCACCCAATTCTTTGTAAACGTCCCGAAATTCAATAACAGGCTGGTGCATGACGGTCTGCACTTGAGAACGTTACTTCACACTATAACTCTAAAGGTTCATCCCGCCAAAGGACAACAGTACTGAACAAACCGGCTGTGTTCAACACAGTCGGCACGGCGGCGACAAGGGCACAACAAATTGCTTGGTTACAGGCATGTA
>Ga0197142_1003799_pt1 | contig 12470 bp, 13 predicted proteins | sample GBS60_MetaG_FD_148614 | JGI IMG/M metagenome (GOLD analysis project Ga0197142, IMG submission 148614) | Sediment microbial communities from Great Boiling Springs, Gerlach, Nevada, United States - GBS 60_MetaG | ecosystem: Environmental > Aquatic > Thermal springs > Hot (42-90C) > Sediment... | reverse complement strand
TTGGTCGCCGTATTGTTGGTAGCGTTTGACCCCCTTGCGCACGAGTTGGGGGGAGGTGTGCCAGCGTCGGGCGGTTTCGCAATAGTTGCCCGTTTGGTGGTAGGTCTGGACGATGCGTTTGCGTGCGTCGGTTGGGTTCATGGTAGAAACCTCCTTGTATGGAAGTTCCATCGTTGGTGTGCCTCCTGTTGTGCGAATTGTAGGAGAGATTCGACAGGAGGTGCGCCTCCCTTTTTCAAGAGTGGATAGAGGATAGGGAGTAGAGGGGGGTAGTATCGATGTGTTGGCGCATTTAGAGCTCCCCCTTGACAAAGGGCAATTCGCATGGTATACTTTTTGGCACGCACAAACCAAACAAAGTGAGGGTGAGCCAGCTATCCAGAAGGAACTGAGAGTCAACAATCGGATCCGCGCCAAAGAGGTGCGCGTTATCGACGAGAACGGGAAGCAGATCGGAGTGATGCACATTCGCCGTGCCCTGAGAATCGCTCAGGAGCGCGGGCTGGACCTGGTGGAAGTCGCACCCAACGCGAATCCGCCCGTGTGTCGCATTCTGGACTACGGGCGCTATCGCTACGAGCAGGAGAAACTCGCTAAAGAGTCGAAGCGCAAGCATAAACAGGCGGATGTGAAAACGATTCGCCTGCGCTTAGGCATAGGAACGCACGACATCGAAACGAAGCTTCGCAACGCGAGGGAGTTTCTCCAAGATGGCGATAAGGTAAAATTTATCGTCATCTTCCGAAGTCGGGAGATTGGGCGACCCCAGATGGCGGAAGCCCTGCTTAATAAGGTCGCCGATGCCTTACAACTCGAAGGCGTCATTGAGCGCCCACCCACAATGGAGGGGCGACAGATGACCATGGTGCTGGCACCACGCAAAAAGCCAGCCCGTCCCGAATCGGTTCCACGCGAAGGAGGTACCCAGCATGCCAAAAATGAAGACGAGCAAGACAGCCGCCAAGCGGTTCAAACGCACAGCGACGGGCAAACTCATGCACAAGAAAGCCGGGAACAGCCACCTGTTCCTGAGTAAATCGCCCGCTCGCAAACGCCGACTCGACCTCGAAGACGAACTGTTCAAGGGCGAGTATCGGCGCATCAATCGCTTGCTGGCTGGTAGATAAGAGCGAGGGCGGTTCGCCCTCCCACACAGAAAACGGAGGCGAAATTATGCGGGTCAAAGGCGGAATCGTGACGCGGCGACGACATAAAAAGATTCTGCGACTGGCAAAGGGCTATTACAGCGCGAAGCGGAAGCTGTTCCGCAAGGCGCATGAGCAGGTAATGAAATCGCTGCTCTACGCTTATCGGGACCGACGCCAGCGCAAGCGCGATTTCCGACGGCTCTGGATTACGCGCATTAACGCCGCATGCCGAGCGTATGGAATCCGCTATCATGAGTTCATCCACGCCCTGAACGAGCGGGGCATCGCCCTTAATCGCAAGATGCTGGCTGAGATGGCAGTGCGCGACCCCGACGCCTTCGCTATGCTCGTGCAAAGCGTTAGAGGGTGATGGAAGGGATCGAGCCGCTTCTTACGCAAGCACAGACCGAGATAGAGCAGTGTAGCTCCACCGCGGAACTGGACGCGGTGGAGTTGCGCTATCTCGGCAAGAAGGGTGCGCTCAGTGCCCTGCTGCGCCAGATAGGAACGCTGCCGCCCGACCAGCGCCCTGCCTTTGGGCAAGCGGTCAACCGCGCCCGCGAGCAGATCGAACAGTGGCTGGAGGCAAGGCGCGCCACCCTCGAACGCGCCGAACTGGAACAGCGCCTGCAAGCGGAACGCCTCGATGTCACCCTGCCCGGCACACCCGTGCGCCCAGCACGGCTGCATCCCCTCACGCTCACCATGCGACGGGTAAAAGCCGCACTCATGGGGCTTGGCTTCGAATTCGTGGAAGGTCCCGAACTGGAACATTTTCGCTATAACTTCGGCGCGCTGAACTACCCCGAAGACCACCCTGCGATGGACGAGCAGAACTCGTTCCATGTGGGAGACGGATGGCTCATGCGTACCCAGACCACCGCGATACAGGGGCGCATCTTCGAACAGGTGCAACGCGGCGAGCGTACACTGCCTCTGCGCATCGCCATTATCGGGCGCTGCTTCCGCTACGAGAATGTAGATGCCACTCACTCCCACACCTTCCATCAGGTGGATGCCTTTATGGTGGATGAGGGGGTGAACATGGCGCACCTGAAAGGTACGCTCACCCAGTTTGCCCGCATGATGTTCGGCTCCGAAGTGCGCGTGCGGTTCCGACCCGACTATTTCCCCTTCGTGGAGCCGGGCGTCGATTTCGCCATCTCATGGAAGGGTGGCTGGCTGGAGTTGGGCGGTGCAGGGTTAATTCACCCGAACATTCTGGAACACTACGGCATCGACTCGGAACGCTACTCAGGCTTTGCCTTCGGACTGGGCATCGAGCGAATCCCGATGTTGCAATATGGCATCGACGACCTGCGCCTGTTTCTGGAGAACGACCTCCGATTCCTGAGCCAATTCCCCTTGCTTTAGTTGTCGGACAGGTCAGATAGTCCATCTTCAGCGGGCAATCTGGTAGACCCCGATTTGGCGGAAGCGTTGATAGCGCTGCTCGCGCAGTGCGTCGGGTTCCAGTTGGCGCAGTTCGTCCAGCTGTTGCAGCACGGCAGTACGGACACTGAGCGCGGTGGCTTGCGGGTCGCGATGAGCCGCACCAAGTGGCTCGGGAATGATGAGGTCAATCAGCCCCATCTGGAGCGCATCCTCGGCGGTCAGGCGTAGCGCCTCGGCTGCTTGCGGGGCACGATTCGGGTCGCGCCACAAGATAGCCGCACATCCCTCTGGCGGAATGACCGAGTAGATGGCATGCTCCAGCATTAACACGCGATTGGTCGCAGCGAGCGCAATCGCACCGCCGCTGCCACCCTCACCCAAAATCACGGAGATGGTCGGCACGGTGAGGTCAAACAGGGTGAGCATGGAGCGGGCAATCGCCTCACTAATGCCACGCGCTTCCGCCTCGACGCCTGGATCGGCAGCGGGTGTATCCACCAGCGTCAGCACCGGCAGTCGGAACTTCTCGGCAAGTTGGAACATGCGCATCGCCTTGCGATAGCCTTCGGGCTTTGCCATGCCGAAGTTGCGCTTCTGACGCTCCCGCAGGTCGCGCCCCTTCTGCTGCCCAACCACCACGAGGCGATAGGATCCCAGCTTCGCCAGCCCCGCCACGATTGCCGGGTCGTCGAAGCCCAATCGATCGCCATGCAGCTCCAGAAACTGCTCACACATCATGCGAATGTAGTCCATGGCATAAGGTCGTTTCGGGTGTCGCGCCAGCAGCACCTTGTCCCACGGCTTGAGGTGGGCAAAAATCTGGCGCAGGAGCTGCTCGCGCTGGCTCTCCAGTTCGGCAATCTCACGCGAGCGGTCGATGCCTTTCTCGACAGCCAGCCGTCGCAGCTCCTCAATCGCGTTCTCCAGTTCGGTGATAGGCTTCTCAAAATCGAAGATGGTCATCGCATGCGCCCTCCTCGCCAATAAGGAGCGAATGGGGGGCTTAGCTCGCCTCCCTAACTCCCGCTACTTGGCGGATGCGTCTCATTTGGCACGAAGAATTCGAGCAGATAGATGAGAGTGGGGCGTATCTGGCGGCGCGGGACGATAAGGTCGATCATGCCATGTTCGTGCTGGAACTCAGCGGTCTGGAAATTGGGGGGTGCTTTGCCGACACTGGCTTGCGCAGCCACGCGCTGTCCTGCGAAGCCGACCAACGCGCCCGGCTCCGCCAGAATCACATCGGCGAGCGAGGCGAAGCTCGCCAGCACGCCCGCCATCGTCGGGTCGGTAAACACTGCCAGATAGGGCAGTTGGGCACGATGGTGGCGAGCCACCGCCGCGGTCGTCTTCGCCATCTGCATCAGCGAGATAAGCCCTTCCTGCATGCGGGCGCCACCCGAAGCGCAAAACATGACCACGGGCAGCCGTGCCTCAATCGCCCTTTCGAAGCCGCGCACGACCTTCTCGCCTACCACCGACCCCATGCTGCCGCCCATGAAGGCGAAATCCATCACGCCCAGCATCACGGGGATGCCGCCGATTTGAGCCTTGCCAATCACCATCGCTTCCTGTTCACCCGATGCCTGCCGCCCCTTCGCCAACTTGTCGGGATAATCGGGAAATCCGAGCGGGTCATCTGCCGCTAACTCAGTTTCCATCTCGATAAAGGTCTCTGGGTCGGCGGTGATGGCGATGCGCTCGCGTGCCCGCAGCCGATGGTGATGACCACAGTGGCTGCACACCTTGAGGGCGCGCTCGAAGTCGTTTTTAAAGAGAATCTTTTTGCACTTCGCGCACTGCACCCACTGCTCCGGGTTCATCTGCACCGCTGCTCGCCCTTGCATATCTCCGATTTTACCCTATGGCTTAGGGTGGAAGGTATACTCTAACTGCGTGGTGATGAGTGAGCGGGAGGAAGTGGTGGTGATGGACGCGGAGGATATGCGCCGTGCCATCACCCGCATGAGCCACGAGATTCTGGAGCGCAACAAAGGGGCACGCGATCTGGTGGTGATTGGCATTCAACGGCGGGGCGTGCCCGTCGCGCGCCGATTGGCATTGGCCATCTCGCAGATCGAGGGCACAGGCATCCCGTGTGGGAGCGTCGATATCACGCCGTTCCGTGATGACATCCGTCCCCGCCCCGCCTCCCTTACCCGCAGCCAGACGGATGTGCCGTTCGATATCAACGGCAAGCGCGTCATCCTCGTCGATGAGGTCATTCAGACGGGGCGCACGGTGCGCGCCGCGATGGACGCCCTTATGCATCTGGGGCGACCGGCATGCATTCAGCTGGCGGTGCTAATCGACCGGGGGCATCGTGAGCTGCCCATTCGTCCCGACTATGTGGGCAAGAACTTACCGACCAGCCGCGCCGAGTTCGTGCTGGTGGAGTTGATGGAGTTGGAGGGACGAGACCGGGTCGTGCTGCGCAAGCGGTCAGCCAAACCTGCAGCCTTGCCTTAGGAGGGCGACATGCCACACCTGTTGAGTGCCTGCGAGTTGCCTGTAGCCGAGCTATTGCCCCGTATTCGCTATTGGGACAACCGGTTATGGGCTTCGCCCGCTTCCGCGTTGCCGTCGGCTTCGAGTACCCCCTTGCGGCGTGTTCTCGCCCTGCTCTTTTATGAGCCAAGCACGCGCACCCGCGCCGCTTTCGAGCAGGCAGCGTACGCGATGGGGCTTCATCCCTTGGTGATGATGGCGCAGAGCGCAAGTGTGCAGAAGGGTGAGACGCTTGCCGATACGGTGCGCACGCTGTGTGCGCAAGGCGTGGCAGGGATTGTCATCCGTCATCCCGAAGCGGGCGCTGCCCACGCCGCGGCGCGTGTTTCGACCGTACCCGTTTTGAACGCGGGTGATGGCGCGCACGAGCATCCCACACAGGCACTGCTTGACCTTTACACGCTCTGGGTACATTTCGGCTGCCCTGACCCTGCTTCGCGCTGGCTCACGGGGCGCAAGGTAGCGATTGTGGGCGATATTGCCCACAGTCGCGTGGCGCGTTCGAACCTCATCCTGCTGCAGCAGGTAGGGGCAGAGGTCTGGCTCTGTGCGCCCCCCACCCTGATGCCGCCTGTGCCCCTGCTCGGTGCCCACATGACCAGCCATCTGCCGCACGCGCTCCAAGATGCCGATGTGGTGATGGCGCTCAGGCTACAACGCGAGCGCATGGAGCAGGGATTGCTCCCTCATCTGAGCGCCTACCGCCGTGACTATCAGATTAATGCCCGCATGCTTCGCCTGGCAAAGCCCGATTGCGTGGTGATGCACCCTGGACCGCTGAATCGCGGGGTCGAGATAAGCGATGAGGTGGCAGATGGGGTGCAGTCGCTCATTTATCAGCAGGTGCGCTTCGGGCTTGCCACGCGCTGTGCCTGCCTCGAATATGCAGGGTTGGGGTGAAATCGGCAGGCTGTCGACTCGGCTCAAGGGTTGCCCAGGTCGGAGGGCGGCTTCATCTTGCCAAAGGAGCCAGCCAGCGCAATCACCGTCAGCAGGTAGGGCAGCATCAGCAACAGGTCGGTTGGGAGCTGGATGCCGAAGAGTGGCTGTCCTTGCAGGCGCATCTGCAACGCTTCGAAAAAGCCGAAGCCAAACGCCGCCGCTGCCGCGCCCAGCGGATGCCAACGCCCGAAAATGAGCGCCGCCAGCGCAATAAAGCCGCGCCCTGCGCTCATATTCTCTCGAAACTGGTCGGCGGACGCCAGCGTGAGGAACGCGCCCGCCATACCTGCCAGCACTCCCGACAGCAACACCCCGCTGTAGCGAATCGCTTTGACCGGCACGCCCATCGTGCGCGCCTTGACCGCATCGTTGCCCACGGCATAGACACGCAATCCCCAGCGCGTGCGGTTCAACACCCAGAACAGAGCAAACGGCAGCAGCACTGCAAACGGCACCAGCCAGGTCTGATCCCGAAGCAGCGCACCCAGCACGGGCAGCTGCTCCAACCAGCCCGCTTTGAGAGGCGCGAACCCTTGCACCACCGACGAGAGACCACGCTCCTCGCGGGGCAGAATCAGCTGGCGAAATAGGTAGGTGGACAGCCCTAACGCCAGCAAATTAATGGCAACCCCACTCACCACATGGTCGGTGCGAAACTCTTGGGTGGCGACAGCGTGCAGCAACGCGAAGAACAGCCCAACCACCATGGCGCAACCCAGCCCCACCCAGGGCGAGCCGGTGAGCAAGGCGCCATACGCCCCTGCGAACGCCCCCATCAAGATTTTGCCCTCCAGTCCGATGTTGATGACTCCCGTGCGCTCGCTCATCAAGCCACCCAACGCTGCCAGAATCAGCGGGGTCGCCTGACGCAACGCCGTGTTGATAAGCTGGACATCGAACACTTCGCTCATCGCTCAGCCCTCCAATCGCGCACGGCGCAGGCGCAACGCCGCCACATAGAGAATCAGCACTGCCTGCACAATCGTGGCAATCTCCTTCGGCGCGCCCGTTACCACATGCAGATTGTAAGTTCCGTTGCGCAGCGCGCCCAGCACAAAGGCGGTCAGAACGCTCCATGCGGGATGGTTCGCTCCCATCAGCGCAACAGCGATGCCGTCGAACCCGTATTCGCTGGGGAAGCCTTCAAAGAAGCGATACTGCGTGCCGCAGACCTCCACCGCACCGCCCAACCCTGCCAACGCACCAGCGAGCAACATCGCCACGATGAGATAGCGTCGGGTGGGGATACCCGCCGCATCCGCTGCCTCTCGATTGGCGCCCGTGGCACGCAGCTCATAGCCCCACACGGTGCGATAAAGCCATAGCCAGAGCAGCAACGCCAGCAGAAGCGTGAGGACAAAACCCCAGCTGGTGTTCATCAACCCACCAAGTGGCGGGAGCTGGGCGCTTGCTAAGACCGGTGCGGTCTGCGGCGCGTCGCCAGCCGGATCCTTCAAACGCTCCACCAACAGCCAGTGCGTCAGATACAGCGCAAGATAGTTGAACATAATGGTGGTGATAACCTCGTGGGCGCCGCGCCACACTTTTAGAAGTGCTGGTATGAATGCCCACAGCGCGCCCGCCAGCGCACCCATCAGCAAGGTCAGCGGCAGATGCACCGAGGCAGGCAGGTTCGAAATGCCACCTATCCACGCTGCCACGAACGCCCCCATCAACAGCTGCCCGGCAGCCCCGATATTAAACAACCCCGCTTGTAAGGCGATAGCAACCGATAGCCCCGTTAGCAGCAGTAGGGTCATATCGTGCAGCGTGTTGTCCCACGCATCCAGCGGGCTGAGCTGTGGGTCAGCAGGAAAGCCAATCGCCCCTTGCAAGAGGATGCGGTAGCTGGCACCGATGGGTTGACCTGTGAGCGCGATCAGCAAAGTGAGTGTGCCGAACACCATCGCTGCGCCGACCAGAGCCTGCCAGAGCCATCGAACGGTTAAACCGCGCTTCATTATCCCGCTCCAGAAGCCGAGTTTGCTGATAAGCCTAACTGCGACGCTATCGGCTTGAGCGCGTGAATCACATTCTGCACATGTTCTTCGAAGGGTAGTCCCAGCTCTTCCGCGCCGCGCAATAAATCCTCGCGATTGACTCCACGCGCGAAGGCTTTGTCCTTCATCTTCTTGAGCACGGCGCGCACATCCACCTCGTCCAGCGAACGATTCGGGCGCACGAGCGCAACCGCAATGATGAAGCCGCTCATCTCGTCGCAGGCGAAGATAGCGTGTTCCAGTCGGCTCTGGCGGGGGATGCCCGTGTGGTCGGCGTGTGCGCCCACCGCCCGCACAATCACTTCGGGCACACCGCGCGACCGAAGGTACTCCATCGCCCGAAAAGGATGCTCCTCCAGCGACGGGAACCGCTCGTAATCCAAATCGTGCAGTAGCCCCACCACGCGCCACAGCTCCTCATCCTCGCCAAAGAGCCGCGCATAGTGCGCCATGCAGGCTTCGACTGCCAGCGCGTGCCGACGCAGATTCTCCGATTGTGTCCATTCACATAATATCTGCCATGCTTCCTCTCTGCTCATTCGAACCCTCCCGATAGGAGCATCGACAGGATACCCGATAGCGGAGGCAGGGAACGCTTGCACTGCATCGTAAATACATTTTATGCGTGAGCGGAGTCGGCACGAACAGGATAGCCCTTGGAAGGAGGTCATCACCCTCTTCTTCCCTCAGCTTATCGAGCTTGTTCATCCCGAACTCTACCAACTCATCGACTGGCGGCGTCCCTTCCAGTTCCTCGATGCTGAGTTGCAAAAAATAGCGCCTCGCAGCCGAACTGGGCGTCAAACTGTAGACAAGCTGGTGCAGGTCTCTCTGCACAACAATCAGCCGCAGTGGGTGCTGGTGCATATTGAAGCTCAGGCAAGCCCCGAAAAGCAATTCGCCGAACGGATGTATGCCTACCACGCCCGCCTCTGGCTTCACTATCGTCGCGAGGTTGTCAGCATCGCCATTTTAGCCGATAACAATTCACGCTGGCGTCCCTCACGGTATGAGCAGTCGCTGGCGGGTTGCCGATTGCTGTTCGAGTTTTACACAGTGAAGCTGCTGGACTGGGACGAGGCGCAGTTATTGGCGGAGCCAAGCCCTTGTGCGTTATTGTTGTTGGCGTTTCGGCGAGCCGCTGCTACTCGCAAGCAAGCTGAATTGCGATTGCAGGCACGGGTGGAGCTGATGCGCTTAGCGCTGGATCGAGGGTATAATGAAGAAGAAGTTGGTAATCTCTTACGGTTGCTGGAGTGGATTATGCAGCTGCCAGAGGTGTTAGAGAAGCGGTATGAGGAGCTGCTAGAGGAGGTCAAGCGCGAGCGCGGCACCTCTTTTTTAGCATCGTTTGAGCGCCGAGCACTGCGGGAGGGTCTGCAGCAAGGTTGGGAGCAAGGGTTGCAACAAGGGTTGCAACAAGGGTTGCAACAAGGGTTGCAACAAGGGTTGCAACAAGGGCTAGCGAAGGGGTTGATCACCCTGTTGACCAACCTGTATGGTGAGGTTCCCGAATCGCTTCGCGAGCAGATAATGCAGATTCCCAGCGAGGAAATTCTGCAGGCGTTGTATAGCGAGGCAGCACGCGCAGGTAGCTTGGAAGCCTTCGAGCAGCGGCTACAAGCGATTGTAGCGAGCCATTCCACTGGCAATGGACTGGTGACATCAACCGATGCCTGAACAGGCTCAATCTGCTGGCTTGAGTTCGGTAAGGGCGTTGGCGATGCGCTCGATGCCGGCTCGAATGACCTCCTCTGACACAGCATAAGAGAGTCGCAGGTAGCCAGGCGCACAGAACGCTTCGCCGGGCACAACCGCCACCCGCGCTACCTCCAACAGATACTCGGCTAACTCGGCAGAGGTGGTCAGCAGTCGCTCCCCAGCACGACAAGGCAATAGCCCCTGCACATTCGCGAACACATAGAACGCCCCGCGCGGTCTAAAACAGCGCACACCAGGCAGCTGTGCCAGCCCCTCAAACATCAGCTGCCGACGCGCAGCGAAAAGCTGGCGCATTGTATTTAGCCAACCATGCCGATCACTGCTCAGCGCATACAGCGCAGCATATTGCGCAATCGTGCAGGGGTTAGAGGTCATCTGATCCTGCAGGCAAGCCACCGCACGGGCAATCTCCAACGGCGCACCCAAGTAGCCAATCCGCCAGCCCGTCATCGCATAACTTTTGGACACGCCATTCACGGTGATGGTACGCGCCAGCACCTCCCGACTCAACGCACCGATGCTCTCATGGTGCAATCCATCGTAGAGCAACGCCTCGTAAATCTCGTCCGCGATAATCCAGAGGTTGTGCGTAAGCGCAAGGGCGGCAATCTCTTTCAGCGTCTGGCGCGGATAGACGGTGCCGGTGGGGTTGTGGGGTGTATTGAGCATGATAGCTTTGGTGCGTGGTGTAATGGCAGCTCGCAACTGCTCACGCATGGGCAGGAAATCGGTGCTTTCATCGGTCGGGATAAAGATGGGCACACCCCCCATCAGGCGCACCTGCTCTGGGTAGGAGACCCAGCATGGCGTCGGAATGAGCACCTCGTCGCCCGGATTCAGTATCGCCATCAGCGTGCTGAACAGGGCGTGCTTCGCACCGCAAGTGACCACCACCTGTTCGGGCGCGTAGTGCAGGCGGTTATCGCGACGAAATTTCTCGCTGATGGCTTCACGCAGGGACGCAATGCCCACAGAGGGAGTATATTTCGTGTAGCCAGCGTGAATCGCCTCCAGTCCACCCGCTTTGGCGAAATCGGGCGTGTCCAAGTCGGGTTCACCCGCTGTGAAAGCCAGCACATCGATGCCCTGTTGCCGAAGCTGCTGCGCACGCGCCGTTAAAGCAAGCGTGGGCGACGGCTGTATCTGACGCACGCGTTCCGCTAACACCACTTTGCCTCCATCTACCCTGCCTTCGAGCGTGTAGGACATATTGTACCCAAGTACCGTCCACGAACTCGTTTCGGTCTGTAGAGTAAGTTCAGCAATATGGAATAACCGCGTTGGAGGGTAGAGAATACAACAGCGACACTGGGTGAGGCTCTTCGGTGTGGCGCTGGGAGTGGAGACGGCTCTCATGCTTGGCTTCAACTTCCTACTGCCCCCTTTGCCACCTCTGCTGGAAGCTGTTCTGGATGGTTTGCTAACGGCGACACTGGTGACCTTGTTAGTGATGTTAATCGGGCAAGAGATTAGGAACACGGCTGAGCAGCGCTATCGCGCGGTGGTGGAAGACCAGACCGAACTAATCTGCCGTTGGCTGCCCGATGGCACGCTCACCTTTGTGAACGGCGCCTACTGCCGCTATTTCCAGAAAACCCCTGAAGAGCTACTTGGCAAGTCGTTTATGCCCCTTATCCCCGAAGAGGATCAGGCGAAAGTGGAACATGCAGTGGCGAGCCTCTCCCCACAGAACCCGGTGGTGACCTATTCGCACCGTGTCTATGCGCCCGACGGTTCCATTCGCTGGGTGGAATGGACCGACCGCGCCCTGTACGACGCAAAGGGCAACCTTGTTGAGCTGCAGTCGGTGGGACGCAACATCACGGAGCAGAAGCTTGCTGAAGAGGAGCTGGTGCGCTTCCGGCAAGCCGTGCAAAACAGCCCACTCGTAATTTTTATCACCGATACCCAGTACCGCATTCAGTATGTGAATGACGCCTTCACGCGCATCACGGGTTATGCACCCGAAGAGGCGATTGGTCAAAACCCGCGCATCCTCAAAAGCGGTTTCATGCCTAAGTCGTTTTATCAAGAGATGTACCGTGTGTTTGCCCAAGGTGGTGTGTTTCGCCAGCGGATTCTCAATCGGCGAAAGGGTACCGCCATTAAAACTGACGAGAACGGGGTCGAATTTTCGCCTCAAACCCACTATTGGGCGGAGGTGAACAACTCGCCCATCTACAACGAGCGCGGCGAGCTGGTGGGGTTCCTTTCCATTCAGCAGGAGATTACCGAACAGGTGCTGCAAGAGGAGCGCGAACGCCTCCTGCACGAGGCAAGCCAACGCTTGAATCAGGTCGCAATTGTGCTGGCGAATGGCTCTATCCCCTTCGAAGAGCGGCTCAAAAGCGCAGTGGCGCTTCTATGCGAGTGTGAGGCGTTCCACCTCACAGGCGAGATGCTCTGGTGGGAGCGGGAAGGCGAAATCTTTCGATTGGCGGGCCGCGCAAACGCGCCGAGCGGGCTGCCCGCACACGCCAGGAGTTCCTCGCCAATATGAGCCATGAAATCCGCACCCCACTGAACGGCATCTTGGGCATGCTGAACCTGCTGCGAGACACTCCGCTGAATGAGGAGCAGCGCGACCTGGTGGACACCACACGCCACAGCGCGGAACATCTGCTTGGCATCCTGAACGATATTCTGGACATGGCGCGCCTGGAAGCAGGACGGATGGGGCTGGAATCGGTGCCCTTCGACCTGCCTGAAACGGTACGCGCCGTCATCGAGAGCATGCGTCCGTTGGCGCAGCAGA
>Ga0197142_1003798_pt1 | contig 12470 bp, 15 predicted proteins | sample GBS60_MetaG_FD_148614 | JGI IMG/M metagenome (GOLD analysis project Ga0197142, IMG submission 148614) | Sediment microbial communities from Great Boiling Springs, Gerlach, Nevada, United States - GBS 60_MetaG | ecosystem: Environmental > Aquatic > Thermal springs > Hot (42-90C) > Sediment... | reverse complement strand
CAGCCTCCCTTCGAGAAGCCCTGTCAGCGTATTGACTTCACTTACCTGACGGGCAGGCTTTACTATACCATTTCTCGCTACGACGAGCCCATATTCAAGCCCCTTCAGCGCCTGTATCTCTGGGGCCTTTCCCCCACCAGGACGGAAAACCTTCTTTTCAGCGAAATAGCTGGGGCGCTCTGGCCGGCCGCTCCCGATACCCTGCATCCCCTCTGGCCTTTTCCCCGCCAGTGGAGGCGCACCCACTGGCCCGACAGCACCCTTTCAGAAATATTTGACCCGGCTTATGAGATTTTTATAGAAGCGGGGGGCTTCCATCGCTTTCCTGATATTTCTTCGTGCGACTCTACCCGGTGGTATGCCGGGGCTTTCTGGTTTCCGGTCTCCACCGGCTGGGGGATATTGTGTTTTCCTGATAGCGAGCGGCTTGCCTCTGCATGGGATTCTCTGTGTGATACGAATTTTTGCTGGATCAGTCAGCGGGAGGTCAGTTATGCCGGTGGTCTGCCAGCTCACGATACGCTGCGGGTCTTTCAGCGCTTGCTTTCGGGTCAGCTCGTAGCTTCAGCGCAGTTTGCCATTCGCTATCAGTACGATGTCTCGGGCCGCCTGGTAGAAGTTCTGGCGCCTCAGCGCCGCTACCGCCTCTCCTATAGCGGTAAGGTTTTGTCCCTCCCCACTGTCTCCTCATCCGCTCCTATCATTGAGTACAGCTCCACTGCCCGCTGGATCCGGGTTCAGAATCTCTCACAGCCCGCCACCTTGCGGCTTTATGATCATCTGGGGCATCTCGTTTACACCGAGAGCGTCCCTGAAGATGGCACTTATTACCTGCCCGATGCCCTTCAGGGACCATATCTTCTGCAAGTTTGCATGCCCTCTAACTCATTCTGGCAGAGGGTTATTTTCTTACCATATTGAGCGGAGCTTACTTAAAGAGTACCCTCCTAAACGGGTGTATCGGAGCGTCTGAGGCATAGCGCTGACATTCGTTCATAAATTCCTATAACACGGCGGGACCCACCCTATACCTACTTATTTGTAGACTTTGTACTCAAGACTTTTTATAGCGGCCCACCGGGAAAGCGATTGCTTTTGCTATCCCGAAAAAGTCGTATACTTGCAGAGGCTATGATTCTTCGCAAACGATTTAGCCTCTGTATGGGGTCTATTTTGAAAATAGGACTCTATGGATTGATAGGTTTATTGGCGGCCCAGCACGTAGGCATTGGAGTTGCTTTGCCCACGGAGCGATTGCATGTAGCGGGTAACCTGCGCCTTGAGGGGGCTTTCATGCCGGGCAATAATCCGGGTGTAGCCGGTCAAGTCCTTGTCTCTCAGGGGGCAAGCACCCCTCCTACATGGCAGAACTTAGATGGGTGGCTCTTGGTTGCCGTAGACGTCTGGAATCCAACGACAAATACCAATCTAAACTGGACCTGTACAGGCTGCTCCGGCACCTCGCCATGGCTTTCTGATTGTGGCACTAATCTCAGGATGCTGGGAGGATATAATATATGCGGTAGCGGCTGCTTTTTTGAAAAAACCTTCACAGATTTGCCCGCACATTCTGAGGTCTTTGTAGAAGTTATGTACTTTTCTGTAGACAGCTGGGACCAGGTAGGCACCAACCCGGATGGATGTGTATGTGGCCTCGACCATGTAAGGATTTCATTGGATGGCACGGAGCAGGTTAGATGTTACCCTCCCTCCTACGGGACTACGACGGGAGTCAGGCATACGAATGCCTCTGTCTGTGGGCAGGCTGGATGGCTGGACTTCGGGCCATTTCGGTGCACCGCTTATGCGGCTCACTCCCAGGGCTCGCTCACGATTCGAATCACCTCAGGGCTGAACCAGGTTCCCACTGATGAGAGTCTGGGTATCTTAGCAGTAAAGCTAAGTATTCGCTAAACGCCTATGCGATTCCGTCAGACTGGTCTGATCGTTATCATGGGCTTTTTAGCAGCTCAGAATGTTGGTATTGGCACGGCTCTGCCAACACAGCCTTTACATGTGAGCGGTAACCTTCGTTTGGACGGGGCTTTCATGCCTGGTAATAACCCCGGCCAGAAAGGTCAGCTACTTTTCTCAAGGGGCCCCAATACCCCCCCTATCTGGCAGTACAGATGGCGACTCTGGGCATGGGATGCCTGGAATCCATCCTCTAATAGTAGCCTTAACTGGACCTGCACCGGATGTAATGGTACCCCTCCCTGGCTCACAGACTGCGGCTCTAACCTGCGCATGCTGGGAGGCTATAATGTATGTGGCCAAGGCTGTTATTTTGAGAAACTATTCACTGGATTACCAGATCATACGGAAGTTTATGTAGAAGTTAGATATTTTCCAGTAGATAGCTGGGATTAGAATAGCGCTTTTCATGCTGATTATGTTAGCATAGTGTTAGATGGCTCAGAAATGACCCGATGTTATCCGTATGCGTTCGGTAATACAGGGCCAGGGTATGGGAGTACTCCCGGTGGACTGTGGGTGGGTACCGGAGGAAACTCAGTTTGCGGCTCGTCCATATTTCAGGATCTGGGCCCCTACGTATGCGTAGCAGGAATGGCCCACAACAGCTCCAATCTCACTGTCCGCATCCGATCGGGGCTTGATCAGGTAGCCTGGGATGAAAGTCTCGGCATCATATCTGTAAAAATCTACCTAAAATAATGACGACTATGCTCAAAAGACTAACCTTTATACAGGTGCTTTTAGCTCATAATTTTTTACATGGACAGAACGTGGGGATAGGCACCACCAATCCCACGGAGCGGCTACACATTCAGGGTAATCTGCGCCTGGACGGTGCTTTTATGCCAGGCAATACGCCAGGTACCAGTGGTCAGGTACTTGTTTCGGAGGGCCCCAATGTGCCCCCCGTATGGAGACCTAACTCCCCGGGCATTCTCACCTGGCACATAGATTCATGGAATCCAGGCTCCACCAGTAATCTGGGCTGGAACTGCGTGGGATGTGGCGGCGCCCTGCCCTGGCTCACCTCATGCGGCACTAACCTTACAATGCTCGGTGGGTATGGCATCTGCGGAAGTGGCTGCTATTTTGAGAAAACTTTCACTGGATTACCACCTCATTCGGAGGTTTATGTGGAAGTAGCCTATTATGCAATAGATAGCTGGGATCATAATAACTGCTGTGGACATGACTACTTAGAAATCAGATTAGATGGCGTGGCACAGGCCCGATGCTATCCTGCCGCCTCGAATGGAGAAGAAGGAGCTCAAAGATTGACAAATGCCTCTGTATGTGGTATTTCAAACGTGCAGGATATAGGTGCGTTAGAGTGTACCGCTTACACTTCTCATACAGCAAACACCCTCACGGTAAGGATCGTATCTGGCCTCAATCAAACCTCCACAGATGAGAGTTTAGGAATTGTGTCGGTTGCCATTTACCTCAAGTAGGTGCACTTCCTGTTGTCATAATGGCTTAAATACCTTCCAAGCCGTCGCATTCGTCTCCTCCCAGATGGCCTCTACCGAGGTGCCCCGCAGTGCAGCTATGGCCCTGGCGATAATGGAGAGGTAGCTGCTTTCGTTGCGTCGTCCCCGGTAGGGATGGGGGGCGAGATAGGGGCTGTCGGTCTCCAGAACGAAGCTTCCCTTTGGGAGGTGCCGCACGGCCTCATGAAGCTGGGTAGCATTTTTGAAGGTTACCACTCCCCCCAGGCCCACCACGAAGCCCGCATCCAGGATGCGAAAAGCCTCTTCCCGACTGCCGGTAAAGCAGTGAAAAACCCCCGTAATCTCTCCCTGAAAGGGTTTCAGGACCTCCAGGGTCTCATCCAGGGCGGCCCGAAAGTGAATGGAGAGCGGCAGCTTTCTTTCTCTGGCCCATTCAGCCTGGATGAAAAGCGCTTCTCTCTGATAAGGGAGCGTGGAGGGGTCATGGTAGGCATCCAGTCCTACTTCTCCGATAGCTACCCAGGAAGCGTCGTCGAGGGCAGCCTTCAAACTCTGGAGCTGCTGGTGGAAATCCGCCCGAACATGCGTGGGATGAAGCCCTATCATGCCAAAATAAAAGTCCGGTGCTTTTTGAACGAGACTCTGAAGGGCGGGCAGGGTGGTTTCGTCTAAGTTGGGCAGGAGGACGGCCCGGCACACGGCCCGGGCACGATGGGTAACCGCTTCTATGTCTTCGGCAAACGCCTCTAAAAACAGGTGGGCGTGCGTGTCGATACCACGGGTCGCCATTGAATCGACGGATAGATAGCCTCCAGCTCCTGTCGCATCCGCTGAATAATCGGCATGAGTGAGTCTTCGGCCCCGGCAATCTTGAAGTAAGATGCAATCATAATCGCATATCTCACAGAGTCCGTGTAAAAAATCAGCGCATGTGTGGGCACCTCGCCATAAATCTCATAAAGCATGCCCCATCCATTAGGTCCCTCAATCGGCTTGTGGCTGATATCGGTGGCCCGAATGGCGTGTTTGTAGATGAGTTTGGTGTAGATTCTCAGGGCTTCCTGGGGGGATTTGTGAAGGCTTTTCAGGTCGTGGGCGGTAACATGCCAGTAGGCATCCAGGTCGGGGAAGTAGAGGTCAAACCAGCAGGAATCTTTGGGGACGTATTGGAGCTTTGCGTAGGCGGGATAGGCGAATTTGACGGGGCAAGCCTGACAATCCAGGGTATCGTACCGCCCCATAGGCGGTAGAACCATTTTAGGATAAACCTTCGGTAGGGGCAGGGTCGGGCTTTGACAGGCGCCGATAAGCCCGAATCCGATCCATGCGATAACCTGTAACTTCCAGAACCTCAAATACATAGTCGTCATAAGAGATTGTGTCGCCTTTTTGGGGGATGTGACCGGTCAGGGCAAGGAGAAAGTCGGCCAGATTTTCTGCCTGGCGGGCCTCTGCGCGCTCAAAAAAGTCCTCCGGTAGCTCTAAAAGGCTCCTTACCAGGAGAAGGGGAACATGAGCCTGAAAGATAATACTTCCATCGGGCTGCACTTCGTAGCCGGTATCGGGGTTCCGCTCTTCCTCGCCATAGCCAAAAACAATCTCCAGAAGGCGCTGTAAGGTGATGACACCCGCCACGGATCCGTATTCGTCCACAACGATGGCGAGGTGCTGTCGGTTGGCCCTGAGATCCATAAATACCGCATAGGCCTTTTTATTTTCAGGCACGAACGGGACGGGCCGTAAAAGGCCCTGCCAGTTTTCCAGTCTGTCGTTTTCCCAGTAGGGCAGTAAATCTTTCAAATACAATACTCCACGGATGTCGTCCAGACTTTCGCCATGGACCGGTATGCGAATGTACGGTAACTTCTGAAAAGTAGCTTTTACCTGGTCCCAGGTATAGCTAATAGGAATAGACTTCATGTCTACCCGGGAAATCATAAACGACTTTACAGGCAGGGTACGGAGGAGCAGGAGATTTCGCAGGGTGTGATGTTCTACTTTGGGTATAGACTCTCTGGGGAGGCTTTCTAAGAGTTCCAGAAGGGCATCCGGCGTGTTAGCAGGCGGGAGGCTTTTTTCGAATCGGCTGCGGAGGCATTCTAAAAGAAGTATCAGGGGATAGGTCATCAGGAATATGAGCTGCACAAGAAGAGTTCCCAGTCTCAAGGTGGCTTCGGGAGCAGACAGGGCCATCGCTTTGGGGAGGAGTTCTCCAAAGAGAACTATCAACATAAGAGCGGAAAGGCTCGCTAATAGCTCTGGATAAGGCCAGCGAAAGAGTTCGCTGAGCTTAAGGATGAGGAGGGTGATACCGATATTGACGAAAGTATTCCCGAGGAGGAGGGTGGCGAGGGTTTTTTCCGGTATTCGGTGGAAAAAGCTCAGCCAGTGCGCCCACAGGCTGTCGGCATTCTGGGTGAACAAAGTCTCCCGACGCTCTTCTCCAAGGCTGAAGAAGGCTACCTCATAAGCCGAGAGCGTTGCCGAAATACCTGAAAGGAGAATCAGGGTGAGCAGGACACTTAGTGGGTCCACCTGTACCTGCGCAAAGCTACATAAAAGTCGAGAAGATGAAGGGTAGAGAATCAGGGATACTACTCTGAGAGGAATCCAGCCTGTGATTGGGAGGTAGAGGGTATTTGTTTTTCTTTCATAAAATATCGCTTTATTGTAAAAAGTTTGATGATTCTCATACGAAAAATCGATGGTTCTGCCTTATGGGATTGTTAGTCTCCGATTGTGAGGGAGCCTAAGCGGCTTTTTTCGTGCCCGCTTTATCAAAGACTCTCCAAATGGCATTAGCTTTGCACACCACGAAGTCTATGCGCACACTTGGGGTGATTCCTGCTCGTTATCATTCGCAGCGGCTTCCAGGGAAAGTGCTACTACCCCTCAAGGGAAAGCCCATGATTCAACATGTGTATGAACGGGCACAACAGTTTTTTGGGGAGCATCTGATTGTAGCGACCGATGATATGCGAGTAGTGGAAGCCGTGGAAAAATTTGGGGGGAAAGCGATCATGACCCGCTCCACACACACCTCTGGCACCGAACGCGTAAGTGAAGTCGCCGAAAAGCTCATCTACGACGCTTACATCAATATCCAGGCCGACGAGCCTTTCTTAGACCTGTCCCACCTGGAGCTACTTCATAGCATTTTGAAAAAATACGAAATCGTGAGCCTGGCTACAAGAATTTATACTCTCGGAGAGCTTCTTTCTCCTTCTGTGGTAAAGGTTGTTCTGGATGCCCAGGGGCGGGCGCTTTACTTTTCTCGGTCTCTGGTTCCTCATGTGCGGGACATGCCCATGACAAATCCAGAGGTATTGCGGAAATATCCGTTTTATCGTCATGTAGGGCTATACGGGTATCGGCGAGAGACGCTTATGGCGATTGTATCGCTGTCGGCCGTAGCTATCGAAGAAGCGGAGCAGCTGGAGCAGCTGCGCTGGCTTTATCACGGATACTCCATCTACCTTGCCGAGGCTTCTCAGCCCTCTTTTTCCATAGACACCGAAGAGGAATATGCTCAGGCCCAGAAGCTGGCCGAACGCCTTCTGTAAGGGTCTTCTTCTCTTTCTAAGTGCCTGCAGGCCTCCCCATACTTTTCCCTCCCCGGCTGGATCCAACTCTCAAGCAGATACCTTGCCCGTTGCGGACCCCTGGCGGCCGGACCCCGTCCTGCAGGCAGAATCCCTGCGCAAAGCCTTCGTAAGCTATGCGAAGCCCCGCATAGGGTGGCTTCGAGTGAAGGCTACCTATAAATATCGCGAAACGCGCATGGAGGGCACCGCCTGGTACTGGAAGGAACCCGGTCTGTGGGTCAGCTGCGCGCACCTTTTCCCTCAGGATAAACCGCAAATCCTTGAAATAGAGCTCTGGGATACCGACGGGAAGTGTCGAGCCCTCCAGCGCCCCTGGATAGATAGCCTTACGGATGTGGCTTTTCTTCGGGATACCCACGCGATGGGATTTGTGAAGAGCGAGGTTTCTCCGGAAGTGGGCGACTGGTGCTTTACCATGGGAGCTCCCCTGGGGTTGAGTTTTTCTTTTCAAGAGGGATATGTGGTAGCGGAGCGGCGGATTGAGAATCAGTCGTATTATCAGCTTACTGTCTGGGCGGCGCCGGGGAGTTCTGGCAGTCCTGTCCTGAATCGCTCGGGTTATGTAATCGGTATGATTACTCAGATTGCGCCACTGGGAGGTAATGAACTGGGGATTGCTTTCGCCCTCCCGATGCAGACGGTTCACGAGGCTTACCAGCGATACCGTACCTTTGCTCGTTATGACTCGTCGGGAGCTCGCACAAGAGATCAGTAGACGCACGGGGCTTTCCAGAGCTGATGCGGTGGCCGCCCTGGAAGCCATCCTCATTGCTATAGAAGAAGCCCTTCTTCGTGGTGATGAAGTTACGCTTCGAGGTTTGGGCCGCTTCCACCTCAAATATAGAAAAAGTCGTAAAGGCCAGAATATCCGGGCCAGAAAAACTATCATTATCCCCCCCAGGATTGTAATATCCTTCCAGCCCAGCAAAAGCCTCCAGAAAAAAGTCCAGTCCGACTCTGAACTCCTCAAGCGCCTTGAAGAAAGTAAATAAGGGCCTTCTCTTCTGGTTTATTTCGGCGGTGGTGGTGCTGGGAGGTCTTATTCTCATGCCGCGGGGGCTTTTGCGAAAGGCCGACTCGCCAGCGGTTGCCGAGCTATTCTGGCGGGCTGAAAGCGGTGAGACCATCCCGCCTGAAGAAATCGATCGGCTCCTCCAACAGGTTTCAGACACAGATGTGGCAAACTACCCGGCAGCGGTAGCCCTGCTCCTGATTTACGGGCAGCTACCGGAGGGTGCGCCTCCCATGGTGTATATCCAGCGGCTGCGGCACATAGAAACCCCCTGTGCAAAAGCTTACCTGGGACGTCTGGCCTGGCATACTAACCAGACGGATAAAGCCCGTTCATACTGGCAAGAAGCCGCCGACTGTCCCGAAACGAGCCTCTTTCTGGCGCAGGCCTATCTCAAAGAGGGACATCCCGACTCGGCCTGCCTGATTCTAAAACGACCGCTGGCTCTGTCCGGCGCGGCTCAGCAATACCAGCAGCGGCTTTTGCGCACCGCCCGCTGCCCCTCTCCATAAAAGAACCCCGACCCGTTTTCTGGTAGAGGTCCATGGCTCACAGGACGCTTATCCGGAGCGCACTATCAGCCGGGCCAGCAGAAGGTCCGTCTCATAGGTGATCTTAAAGCTACGCGGGTGGCCTGCTACGAGGGCGACAGGGTATCCGGCGGCCTCTATCCAGCTACCCTCATCGGTAAAGTCGGCATGCGCATTAGGCGGTAATTTCTCGCAAGCCTCCAGGAGGATATCCCCCCGGATGACCTGGGGCGTCTGGACTTCCCAGTAGAGGCGGCGGGGTACGGCCTGACTGCCCTTTTCGGTCAGGCGCCGGAGCGAAAAGCTAACCGGCAGGCCACAGACCACCGCACCCTTTTCTCGGGCCGCCTCTACCGCACGCTGAATCACTTCGGCGGGCACCAGCGGACGCGCCGCGTCATGAAAAGCCACCAGCGTATCCGGCGCGATCAGCTCCAGCTCCTTGAGCTGAGCAATAGCAGCCGCTGTAGAATCCTGTCGCTCAGCTCCCCCCACGAAGATAAGCAGTTGGGAAGGCGGAATAGCCTTTTGAAGGAGACGCTTTCCCCGCTGATAATGGTCCAGGCCCAGCACTCCTACCACCAGCCCCTCGGGATAAACAGAGAGAAATGTTTCAGCGGCATAGGTGAGAAGGGTTTTTTTGCCCAGGCGGCGGAATTGCTTGGGCGTACCGCCGAGCCTCTGTCCGCGTCCTGCCGCCAGCTGCACCCAGATGACCTTCACAGAATCAAGAGCATATCTCCATAGCACCCCCACTGATAGCCTTCTGCGAGAGCCGTCTCGTAAGCCTTTCGGGCAACCGGATAACCCGCAAAAGCGGCCGTCGCTATGTAACCCGGTGACTTTGGCCGATGAAACTGCGTGAGAAGGGCTGTGGGAACATGAACTTTGGTCGGCGGATAAATAAACTTAATAGTCCATTCGGCGCCGGGTTTGAGTTCGTTATAGGCTGTGAGGTGCGTCTCCAAAACCCGCAGCACACTGACGCCCACGGCCAAAACCTGCTTTCCCGCCCGTCGGGCCGCCCGCACACACTCCGCCGTCTCCGCCGGTACCTCCGTATATTCTGAGTCCATAGAGAACTTATTCAGATCCTCTACCTCAATGTTCCGGAAGTTCGGTGCCCCTGTATGCAGCAGTACGGGCGCGAAGGTAACTCCATTCACCTCCATTTCTCGTATGAGCAGCTTGGTAAAGGGGAGAGAGGCATCGGGCACCTGAACAGAGCCCGGCACACCCGGCCAAACCGGCCGATACGCCGTGTAGTCTTTGGGCTGATGAGGTCTTTTAATATAAGAAGGCAGCGCCATCTCCCCAAATTCTTCAATGAAAAGTTTGAAGCTTTCTCCCGGTGGTACGATAAATCGGATGGCCCGTTCCCGACTGGTCGTATTGTCGACAACCTCAGCCGAAAACCGACTGCCCTTGAACTGGATTTTATTACCCACCCGGATTTTGCGGGCCGGCTCCACAATAGCATTCCAGAGATGGGAATCCGGATCCAGTTCCCGCATCAGAAGCACTTCTACCTCGGAGGTGGATTTCTCTTTGTATCCCCACAGCCGGCAGGGAAAAGGAAGCGACTGATTGTAGACTACCACATCCCCTTCTCCGAAAAACTTCACCAGGCCTGTGAAGCGATGATGGGAGATTTCCGCGGTATCTCTTCGGATCACCAGGAGGCGCACATTGTCTCTGGGATCAGGAGGATACTGAGCGATTTGCTGCTCCGGCAGCTCAAAAGCATAATCACTCAGGCGAGAGCTCATGCGGGTGCAAAGATAGGGTTCAGAAATATGTACTTTTGCTCTGTGTGGGCGGAGATTTTGCGGCAGGCCTGGCGCAACCTGACCGCACACCGGCGCCGAGCTTTATTGACCCTGCTCTCTATTGCTATCGGTATTTTCAGTGTTTCAGCCGTTCAGGTTTTCACTTACTCTATGGAACGGTCTATTGTCAATCGCTTTGAGCGGTATGGGGTTTCGGTGGTGTATGTTCATCATTTCCCCTGGAAGTTTGATGGAGGCGAAGACTGGGAAAAGTATGCGCGTCGGCCGCAGGTGACGCTGCGGGACCTCGAAGGCATGCGCGAAGGCCTGCAATCCCAGGCCTGGATAGCCCTTTTGTACACGATCCGGGAACAGACCTTTCGCTACAATAAGCAGAGCGAGACGGGCAGCATTCGGGGAATATCGGAGGATGGGGTTTATACGACGGGCGTGGAGGTTCGGGAAGGTCGTTTTTTCCGGGTAGAGGAACTGCGACGCCCTTCTCTGGTAGCGGTCGTAGGAAGCAGCATAGCCCGACGCTTGTTTGGAAAGGCCTCTCCAATCGGAAAAATCATCTGGTATGAGGGAAGGCCCCTTCAGATCATTGGCGTTCTGAAATCTCAGGGGATGTTTGGCGGGGATGATAGATCAGTTTATGTGCCCTTACCGCTCCTGATTCGTATTCACGGGCTGAGTCGGTATGGCTCAAAAGGGGATCCCACCCTTCTTGTCAAGGCTAAGTCGCCGGAAGAGCTCGGCATAGCAGATTTAGAGCGGCGGGTGCGGCTGCTTATGCGGCAGATCCGACGCCTCACCCCCCGAGCCGAAGACAATTTTGCCATTAACCGGCAGGATGCCCTCCTGAATCAGGTTCGCAGCATCGTGGGATATGTCCAGCTGGTAGGTCTTTTTATTGCGGGATTTGCCCTTTTAGTCGGAGGAACGGGGGTAGCTAATATTTTATATGTATCGGTGCGGGAGCGGCAGGGAGAGATCGGGATACAGCGGGCGATGGGGGCGCCACGATGGTTTATACTGGGGTTATTTCTGGCAGAGGGGGGGTACCTGGCGCTCATAGGAGGGATGGTGGGGATTGCCCTCACGATACTGGCGATGGGCATGGCTCGGCCATTTCTGATAGATCAGGGGCTGATTCTGGCCTGGTCGGCCGGACAGGTTTTGAAGGCAGTTGCGCTCTCTTTGGGCGTTGGACTGGTAGCCGCTCTGGCGCCTGCCTATCGGGCGGCCCGTCTCCAACCCATTGAAGCTATCCGCAGCGCATGAGCCTCCAGCTATCCGTCGTCATCATCACTTACAATGAAGCCGACCGCCTGCCCGCCACCCTGGCCGCCTTAGAGGGAATAGCCGATGAGATTATCATTGTAGATAGCGGTTCTACGGATGAAACGAAGGCCATTGCGACCGCTCATCCACTGGTGCGCTGGTATGAGCGGCCATTTGATGGGTATGGCCCACAAAAGAACTATGCGAATAGCCTGGCAAGGGGGGAATACACCTTCTCTCTGGATGCGGATGAGGTGGTTTCGCCGGAGCTTCGGGCGGCCATTTTAGCGGTGAAGGGGCAATGGGAGAAGCCCCTGTATGCCGTGAACCGGCTGCCATTTTATGCGGGGCAGCCGGTAAAATGGGGCGGCTGGTATCCCGACTGGAAGGTTCGGATTTTTCGGCGGGGAATGGCATGGTGGGATGAGAGGCCCCTTCACGAGCGCCTGTGCTGGCAGGGGGATTTACAGCCCGGGCGCCTCTCAGGACATCTCTGGCATTACACCTATCGGTCGGTAGCCGACCACTGGAACCGCACCTATCGGTATGCCGCCCTTCTGGCCGAATCGTATGCGCAGGGACGGGTGCCTGCATGGTCCACGGTATGGGCACGAGCCCTCTGGCGCTTCCTCAAAAGCTGGCTTCTCAAAGGCGGCTGGCGCCTGGGCTGGCGGGGAGCCGCCATGGCCCTCCTGGGCGCAGTCGTGCTGCCCCTCAGCCTCATCCTGTACCATGCCCATAGAGAGGATGGAAAAAATGAGGAAAAACCAGCTTGACTTTGTGATTCTTGCTTTACCTTTGCCGCCAGTATGCGTAACGCACTTGTAATTACCATCCTCCTC
>Ga0197142_1003796_pt1 | contig 12471 bp, 12 predicted proteins | sample GBS60_MetaG_FD_148614 | JGI IMG/M metagenome (GOLD analysis project Ga0197142, IMG submission 148614) | Sediment microbial communities from Great Boiling Springs, Gerlach, Nevada, United States - GBS 60_MetaG | ecosystem: Environmental > Aquatic > Thermal springs > Hot (42-90C) > Sediment... | reverse complement strand
TTTCTTTTAGGCGTTGTTCAGTTTGGTCGCCAATAAACCATGCGTCGCTGGAAAGTTTTTCTAACAGAACTCCTTTTTCGTTTAGGGCTTTTTCGATGGATTCTCTATCTTCTTTTTCGAGGGTAATGGCTTTAAGTTGTTTTTTGTTTTTTGATTTTTGAATCAACAATATATTTGTATCAACTGTGGCATTTTCGAAAACCCCTGGACCTAAATCAATCAAAACAAGGGGATTGTACTGTACAAAAAATGCGCGAAGTGTTTCTCCGTAGCCAGCCCTCATCCATTTATTCGAGGTAATAAAAGCTAATATTCCTTTATTTCGCAAAAGTTGCATGCCTTTTTCGTAAAAAAGGCAATAGATGTCGCCTGTTCGTTCGAAGGTTTCGTAGCCTTCGTTTATGTATAAATCCCCAAATTTGATGTTTTGATTATAAGCCTTTTGAAGTTGAATATATGGTGGGTTGCCAATCACAATATCAAAACCATTTTTTTCTAAAAAGACTTCGGCAAAATACAAATCCCACAAAAAAAAGTTTTTTTCTTTTCGACCTTCTGTATACGCGATAAGTTCTTCTTTGGCTTTTTCTATATTAAATCCGCGTTTTTTAAAAATCTTTTCTTTTTCTTGTTGAATGTATTTTTCGCGCTCTTTTTCGTTTTTGATCTGTTTGGCTTTTTTTTCGATTTGTTTTAATTCAGGTTCGTATTCTTGTAGAAGAACATCAAAAATTTCGACAATCTTGTCGTCAATTGCTTCTTTTAATTGATTCTTTCTTTCTATGTCGGTTTCGTTCTGGTATTGACTTTTTAATTCTTCGAATTCATTGATTAGGTTTTTATAATTGTCGTCTAAGGAAAACAAAGAATCCTTTTCGTTTTTTCGAAATTCAATCCCATAATACGTAGAAATTAAACTATTTCCTTGCATAATTTTAAAATCTAAATTGGGCAATGGTTCAATCCCATAGTTTTCTTTTTGTGGGTTTAGTTCTAATATTTCGTCCACTAAAAGAGAAATAAAAAATCTTAATTTTGCAATCTCTACCGCGATTTGTTGAATATCCACGCCATAAATACATTTTTGAATCAAATAAAGCTTTCGTCCGTAGTTGGGGTCTTTTTCTAAAAAGCGTTTTTCGATTTGTTGGATCAGTTCTTTTTGAATTACAGGATCTTTGATGTTTTTTCTTACTCCTTCGATTTGGGTGTTTTTCCAGATTTCGTTTTTAGGATCAAGCTTACTTAGCAAAAAAACCAATCGGTTCAAAATTCGCATCGGAAAAGCACCACTTCCAACCGCGGGATCCACAATGCGTAAAGAATCAATCAGGTTGATAAGCGAAAGAGTCGTTTTTTCGTCAAAAGGATTGAAAGAATTCTCTTTACTAAAAAGATGCCCTAAATCCTCTTCGTTTAGAGATGGTAGATGGGTTTTAAAATATCTTTTTAAACTTTCATCAACCATAAAATCTACGATAATTCGCGGGGTATAATAACTTCCCGTTGCTTTTCGCGCCGAGGTGGCTGTTTCTGGGTTATAAGACGCTAACAAGTTTTCGAATACATTACCTAAAAGCTCAGGGTCCAAAGCTATTTCTACATCGTCAGGATCATTCTCTAAAATAGTAAAATTATATTGCTGGAGGATTTTTATCAAGCCCTTAACGCGAGTTGTTTTGTATTTACTCTCGTTGTAATCCTTGGATAAATCCACGATTTCTTCTTCTGCAAAAAACAAAAAGTCTGGTACAAAAGGCTGATAGTTTTTTAAATCTGTAAAGCCATCAATGTATTTTCGTTCTTGTTTGATTTTTGATTTGTAGTCTAAGCACTCAAACAAACCACCATTCAAAAAAGGAATGGGTATAAAATATTTTTCTATGGTTTCTTCGCTGTTTAAAAATAAATCTTTATATCGATAGACGTGATGATTCCCAAAATCTGTATTATAGCCTTTGTAGCCTCGTTCTTCGCTTCGAAATCTTCTGTCTTTTTGTTTTGTGTTTAGCGTTGCAAAAAAAAGATTTTGTAAAATCGCTTTGTAATAATTCGACGACTTTTTATTAAGAGGAGAAAAATCTTTTAAAATGGATTTTAAATCCTTTTCGTTAAAAAGTTCATCGGGAATTAGGTTTTGAACCTTCATAAACCAAATAAAGATGATTCGCGTAATCAAACGAATCACCGCAATATTTCGACCATTGGGTAAATCCTCTGCATCTTGGGGGAACCGAACGTTTTTAATGGCCCAAAAATACCAGTTGGCAATCTCTAAATAAAATTGTTTTGTTAGAGGTTCAACACTAAATGCTTCTTTGATTTCTTTTAACGAAGAAAAATTACATTTTTGTTCGACTTGTTGTATAAAGGTTTTGTTGATTCTTTTAGAAGTTACAAAATACGTATATCGTTTGTAATGGCTGAATGTTCTTTTGGTGCCAAAGTATTCAGCAAAAATTAAAGAAAAACGAAAATCCTTTTTTTCGTCATAGAATATAAAAATTCCTGCATCTTTTTGATATTCTTTTAAAAGCTTTTTTGCTATTTCGTATTGGGCTTTTTTTCCCGAACGATGTGATAGAGGCTTTAAAACATGGAAACTAGCTACCATCAAACTGCCATCTGGAAGTTCCATTTCGCCTAAATAAAAGCCATTCTGAAAATTTTCGTCGTTGGATTCAATTGTTTCTTCTATGGAGCGATAATCATTGCTTTTAGTCCGAAAAAAAAGGTTGATTTTTTCTAAATCAAATTGCTGGATAACATCCTGTAACATCAAAAACATTAAATATAGTAAATTTTTATTGTCAAGCATATTCAATAAGACTTAAAAAAGTATTATAAATAGAATTTATAAAAAAATAAGTTCAATTATTTAGTAGGATTTTAAAAAATCATAAAAATGCTAGAAACATTTTTACTAAAAAGAACTATCGAGAAATCACAGATTTTTAAAGTTTATATTTTTTATAAAAAATATATAACTTTTGCTGAAAAGCTTTCGTCTATGATTAAAAAAATTAAAAAAAACAATTTTTGTAGGGTAGATGGGTAATGTTATTAATTATCAAAATTTGAGTGAAATTAAACGGAGATCTTTTATAAAATTATGCTTTGGCTTTCTTTGTGTTTTTGGGTAAATTTCACTGGAATAGAGAATTTAAAATCATTCAAGATTCTTACTTAACAATGGATATCTTATGGGAAGAGGATTTCCCGTATTTAGCAATATTTTCAAAAACCAAAAAAAATGTGTTACAAAATTCTCAAAAAAGAGGTTATAATAGATATGAAGGTACATCATTTTTTTACCCAAGAGGAATGTATAACCTCGATTAATATCACACCATTTCATTATGGATTCTTGATGCATTTAACGAATACAAGATTTAACGGAAAATTATCTTTGACCATAGATTATTTACTTAAAAAATATCTTGCATATCTTTATAGAATTAGCACTGCCCAAAATAAAAGAACTTTAACAGCGACATATCAGCCAAAAACCAAAGAATATGTTATTCGAAAAATCAGCATACAGCCAACGTACTGGGGGAAGCTTTATGAATTAAGATTTTTCTTAGGCTACTCGATGAGTTTTATCATTCGTATAATGCTGGACTGGGAAATGCAGGAGGAAGGTATTCCCGTTGTTCCCTTAATATTCTTGCCCCGACTAGATGCTGAGGATCGAGAAGAGCATCGTCAAATACAGTTTGCAAACAATTATTCCTCAAACAACAAAATTTGTCATGCAAACTTAGAGGTTTATAGCGAGTTTTCGTGTCCAGCGGTGTGAAAGAAGTGTAATTTTGGTTTAATCGTAAAAAAATTTTATTATTTCTTTTTATGATTTTGAAAAACGTTGTTTTTATAATTAACAGTATTTTTTCAAATAATTTTTTCAAATTTTCTATCAAAAAATTTTAGGGTTTTTTTATAATTTTCACAAATCAAGGGATAATTCCTTGATTTGTTGGGTTTAAAAGAATCAAATCAAAAAATGATCAATGAGCGATATCAATAAAATATATAATAACTATGTTTGATTTTTAGACTTAATATAATCCAATACTTTATAAGGATCTGCTTTGGGATCCACTCCTCTGTAAATTTTTTCTACTTTGGAATCTGGATTAATTAAAATCGTATCTCTTGAACACATTCCAAATAGTACCCTAACATTGTAAGATTTTGCTACTTCTCCTTTGGGATCGGATAAAAGTGTATGTTTAAACCCATATTTTTCTTTGAATTTTTTTAATGCTTCTACCTCGTCGGTACTAACCCCAAAAATAACTGCATTTGATGAGATAAATTTATCGAACATTTTCGTGTATTCTTTACCTTGATTTGTACAACCAGGTGTATCTGCTTTCGGAAAAAAATATAAAACAACCCATTTGCCTTTGTAATCAGAAAGCTGGACTATTTTATTGGAATCGTCATTAAGTTTAAAGTTATAAGCTGGTTGTCCTTCATCTATTGCAAACGTTTGCGATACTAACCCTATCAAGATAAGAAATGGAATGATTTTATGCTTCATTTTGATCCTCCTAAATATGATATAAAATTTAATAATAAAAAAAGAATCGTCAATCTTTTATATTTTTGGACGATATTATTATGTTAAAATTATTTATTAAATTCATAGAAATGTTTTTTTATAAAGTTCAACTGCTTTTAAAATGATATTTTCTGCTTCTAATCTGCCTGAAAATTTTTCTACCTTAACAATACGTTCTTTTTTTTCTAATTTTTTATAGTCTAAAAAAAAGCGTTCTAATTCTTTGATTTTATGTGGTGGTAATTCTGATATATCATTGTAATGATTGTATTCTGGATCATCTGCATGAACAGCAATGATTTTATCATCTTCTTCTAAATCATCGATCATTGTCATTACACCAATGGCTTTAGCCTTCATCAATATTCCGGGAAATACAGGTTCTTGTCCATAGACTAGGATGTCTAATGGATCGTTATCATCACAAAATGTTCTTGGGATAAATCCATAATTCGCGGGGTAGTGAACAGCAGAATGTAATACCCTATCAACCTTAATTAGTCCACTTTTTTTGTCCAGTTCAAATTTATATTTGGATCCTTTGGGAATTTCGATAACACACCAGAAACCATTTATTGGTCCTATATCCACTGAGTGCCAAGAAATATAAGGTAAATGTTTTGGGGTTTCCCAGCTTGTTAAGCTTTCTAAATTCGTCATAATGTTCAATCTAATTATTCTAAAATCATAAAAATAAAATTATTTTAATGGTTCAGCATTACGGATTGCATCTTCGATTTCTTTTAATTGTGTTGAAATTCTTGCATCGATAGCACCAACATCTGTTTCGATAATACAACCACCGCGATCAACACGGGAATCTTCGTATATGTTAACTTTACGAAGGGATTCCATCATTTTAATTAATTCATCCTTATGTGCTGTTGTTAATTCTAGGTCTGCAAAATTCACTCTGATGTTGACTCGATCTCTATCTTTGATTCTTTTTAATGCTTCTCGAATATTGTTTAAAACTACTTCTTTACGTTCTGCAACTTCATCTTTTATTACTTTTCGTGCTATCATCAAAATCATCTCTACCATTTGCTTTTCCGATGCAGCAATGATTTCTTCTCGAATATCGATTGCTTGTCCAATTATGACCCCCAATCGATCAACTAATCTACGAACCTCAGCTTGTCCTTTTTTAAATCCTACTTCTCTACCAGCTTCGTATCCTTTTTGATATGCTTCGTGTTCAATTTCTGCAACTCGCATTTCTGCTTCTTTTACCATTCGTTCTACTTCTGTTTTAGCTCGTTGGATTAATTGTTCTGCTTCTAATCGTGCTCTTTCTATTTCTTTTTTGGCTTTTTCGCTGGCTTCTTGTGTTAATTGGAAAGCTAAGTTTCTACCTTGTTCTTCGATTTCTCTTGCTTTTCTTTGTGCTTCTTCGAGTTGTCTTTGAATTTGTTCTTCGGTTTCTCTTTTGTATCGTTCAAGTTCTTCTTCGATTTCTTCTATGGTTGGACCATGATATTGCTCAATAATTTGACCTTCTGCATCAATTGCATATTCTGCGCTTTCTTCGATTCCTTGGAATTTTTTGTATTTATCAGGAATATCAATAGAAATCTTTTCTTTGGGCTTAATAGATTTCTGAGGTTTTATTACTAATCGATTCATTGCCATAATTACTAATTAATATCGACACATTTTTTTTTGCAATTCATTTTTTTATTGATTTTATATGATTGGTTGTAAAGTTGATTTTGTGATTTTGTCTGGATTAGAAATAAAAAAACGATTAGGTAAAGATATTGTTATAGAACCTTTCGAAGAAAAGTACCTAAACCCCAATTCTTATAATTTAAGACTTCATAATGAGCTATTAGTTTATAAAAATTCTCCATTGGATATGAAGATTCTCAACGAAACAGAAAAAATCCTTATACCAGAAGAAGGGTTGATTCTTGAACCCAATCGACTTTACTTGGGTAGGACGTTAGAATATACAGAGACTTATAACTTAGTCCCCATGCTAGAAGGACGATCTTCTATTGGCAGATTAGGAATATTTATTCATGTTACAGCAGGGTTTGGAGATGTAGGTTTTTGTGGGTATTGGACGTTAGAAATTTTTGCCATACAGCCTGTAAGGATTTATCCTTATGTTCCTGTTTGCCAGATTTTCTATCATACCATCGAAGGGGAGTACGAAGAATACAAAAGCGGAAAATACCAAAAGAATTCAGGAATCCAACCAAGTTTATTATACAAAGAATTTATTAACACGTGAGGCGTTAATGACAAAACGAATATGGCTTAGTAAATTTCGTTTTAATATAAGATTATTTGCAATACCTTTTCTAATAGTCGGGTTGATTTTTTTGTTTTATCCTGATTTTTTTCTTCGATTTTTTAAAGAATTAACCATCAATCCATTAGATCATTTTTTGGTAAGAATAATAGGCTTGTTTTTGGTTTATCTTTATTTGACTTTTGAGTATATGATAAGCAACCCCAATTATCATCGAGATCTTGCTTTTATTCAGGCGTTGTTGCAATTAGGTATAGCGTTATTATTTATTCTGTTTGTTTTTGTCTGGAAGTTTAGCTATTATTTTTTGATCGTAAGTCTTTATAGTATCATTTTTGCATTTTATTTACTTATGTTTGCATCAAAAAATTTATTGGTAAGAGATTAAAATTCGTTTTATTATAAAAATATGATTAAAAATCCTTTTGTTCGCTTTTTGAAAGTTTTTTTGTACCTCTACGAAGATGTAAAAGCTATATTAAGAAATGATCCCGCTGCTCGATTACCAGAAATTATTTTATATCCTAGCTTTCATGCTATGTTATTTCATCGTTTGATTTGTCATCCTTTGTATAAAATAAAGCTATATTTTTTAGCAAGGTTTTTTTCGCAATTATCGCGTTTTCTGACGGGGTTAGAAATCCATCCAGGAGCACAAATTGGACCAGGTTTTTTTTGTGATCATGGAATGGGAGTTGTAATTGGAGAAACAGCAGAAATTGGCAAAAATTGTGTGATGTTTCATGGTGTTACGTTAGGTGGAACGGGTAAACACAAGAAAAAAAGACATCCTACAATTGGCGATAATGTATTTATTGGCACTCATAGTACATTACTCGGTCCCATACTTGTTGGTGATAATGTTAAAATTGGAGCAGAGACGGTTATTGTAAATCGAGATGTTCCTCCTAATTGTACAGTGGTAGGTGCTCCTGGAATGATTGTTAAACGTGGCAACCGTAAAGTTCATCCACCAGAATCTTTACCGTTAAGTCAATATAGAATCAAAGAACAATTCGACGAAGAAGGTCAAAACTCAAAAATCAAAATTTATCAGTGGGACGATTTTATCGATGGTGCAGGTATATAGATTTTTGTCTATTGGTTTAAAATATTGTAAAGATTGATATAAAACAGCTCTCTGGTAAAAAAATTTTTATATAAAAACTAACAACATCGTCGTTTATTTGTATTTTTATTGACAGATTTTTAGTCAAAAATAATGTGATTGAATACTGATTCAAAAATGGGGGATTGAATATGGATATTCAAAATCAAAATGTTTTGATTACAGGGGGAGCAAGTGGAATTGGAAAGTTGATGGCAATAGAAATGGCAAAAAAGGGCGCAAAAAATATTGTTGTATGGGATGTAAATCAAGACAACTTAAATAAAATGAAGAAAGAATGGCTTTTGGATCATCCTAATTCTACGAATTTGGTTGTACAATATTGTGATTTATCCAACAAAGAAATGGTGTATGATTTGGCAAAAAAAGTGTTAGAAGAAATTGGTCCTATCGATATACTTGTAAACAATGCAGGCATTGTTTCTGGTAAGTCTTTTTTAGAAATTAGCGACGAACAAATTATAAAAACATTCCAAGTGAATGCATTAGCACATTTTTGGACAGTTCGCGCTTTTTTGCCTAAAATGATAGAAAATAGAAATGGCTTTATTGTGAACATTGTTTCTGCAGCAGGGATGATTGGTGTTTACAAACAATCAGATTATGGAGCATCTAAATTCGCAGCTTTTGGTTTTGATGAATCCCTAAGAATGGAAATTCGTCGAAACCAATGGCCAGTAAAAAACTTGGTTGTATGCCCTTATTATATTAATACAGGAATGTTTGATGGTGTAAAGACAAGATGGCCATGGATATTGCCGATATTGGATCAACACAAAGTGGTAAAAAAAATTATTAAAGCAATCGAAAAAGACAAAAAACGACTCTATATGCCTTGGATTGTTTATCTTTTACCTATACTTCGTTTATTTCCAGTTGGATTTTTTGATTTCTTTATTGATTTACTTGGTGTTAACCATACAATGGATGAATTTAAAGGAAGAGAGCATGCAAAAAACGATTTAAATCTCAATAAAGAAAAATCCAAAATAGCTGTTTAAATTATGTAAAAGTGATTGCCTAAATTTTGAATTATATATTAGATTTTTTGATTTTTACGTACTTTGTAAAGTTAGGAGTGGTTCAGAAGAAGGTTTGCCAAATAAATAACCTTGTGCAAGGTGAACACCTAATTCTTTTATGGTAGCAAATTCTTCTTCGGTTTCTACACCTTCTGCAATTAAAAAGGCATTTATTTCTTTCGTTAAGTCTACCAATGTATGAATAATCGCTCTTTTCGTATTATCTTTATGAATATCTTTAATAATCGTTTTATCTATTTTTATATATTCAGGTTTTAATTCTGCTATCATATTAAGGGAAGAATATCCTGAACCTATATCATCAAGAGCAACCTGAAAACCTCTGTGTCTGTAAATAGAAAATATATTTTTAAGATGTTTTAAATTAACATGTTTTTCGCTTTCTACAACTTCGAAAACTATATTAGAAAAATCAAAATTTAATTCTGTAGCTTTATGAATAGTATCAAGAAGACAAAATTCTGGGTTATAAATTGATGCTGGATTGTAATTAATAAAAATTTTTGTTGTTATGTTTTTGTTTTTAGCAAATTCTAAAGCTTTGATTCGACATGTTTTATCAAGTAAAAAAAGCATTTGAGTATTTTTTGCTTTATCAAACATTGTTTTAGGCGGAAGAATTGAACCGTCTTTATTAATGCCTTTTGCAAGTAATTCATAACCAAAAATATTTTTTGTTGTACATTCTATGATAGGCTGAAAATCCATTACAATAGATTTGTTATCAAGAATCCATTTTAGATCTTGAGCATCCCATAAATTCAAAAAATAATACAAACTTTTTCTGTTTTTAATAGAGCTTAAATTAAGATTCTGATTAATGATAGTAATATTGATATTCTCTAATTCTAAATCAGTAAAAAGATTTTTTAATTTGGAAACTTCTAAAATAAATTTAGTAAAATCTTCTTCGATGGCTATAAAATCTTCTTGTTCATTATATTGTATATGATTGATTTTTTTATTAATGAGATTATAAAATTTTCTTAACAAAAAATCATGTGTCGTATCAATAATTATCTTTTTTAAACCAGTAGGAATTTCTGGTGTTTGATTACAATTATTACAACTTAATTTAAATCCTTCCATTGAAATCCTCCCTATAAATACTTTTAACTTTAATTATGGCTAATGTCAATGAGTTAATCTTAATTTTATAAATTGCATTGTCGAATATTTTTTTATTATTTAACTATAAAAAAGTTTTGATTTTTATAAATATAATAAACTCTTTAATACTTCATGGTAAAAGATATAAACATTTATAGAGTTATTCAAAATATATTTAATATAATTTTAATGAAATTAAAATTCAGTAATACAAGGGTTCAGAAGAGGGTTTGCCAAATAAATAACCTTGTGCAAGGTGAACACCTAATTCTTTTATGGTAGCAAATTCTTCTTCGGTTTCTACACCTTCTGCAAGAATTACTACTTGAATTTTTTCTCCGAGATTAACTAGTGATTGAACAATCGCTTTTTTTGTATTATCTTTATAAATATTTTTTATTATATTTTTATCAATTTTTATAAACTCTGGTTTTAATTCTGCAAGAACACTTAAAGATGAGTAACCTGATCCTACATCATCTAATGCTATTTTAAAACCGCGATCTTTATAGTAATTTATTATATTTCTTAAATGTTTAAAATCAATTTGTTTTTCAGTTTCTACGATTTCAAAAACAATCTTAGAAAAAGCGAAATTTAATTCTTTTACTTTGTTTATTGTATCAAGAAGACAAAATTCTGGATTATAAATCGATGCTGGATTAAAATTGATAAATACATTTTTATGAATATTTTTTTGTTTGGCATATTCTATTGCCTTCAATCGACAGATTTTATCTAAATAGAATAACATGTTTGTTTTTCTGGCTTTATCGAATAAAATATCAGGAGAAACCTTTAAACCTTGTTGATTGATTCCTCTTGATAATAGTTCATACCCAAAAATTTCCATAGTAGAAATATTAATTATAGGTTGTGATTCTATAATAATATTTTCATTATCAAGAATCCACTTAAAATCTTGTGCTTTTAAAAGATGAATAAAATAGCTTAAAGTTTTTAAATTTTTTATTAATTTTATATCGATATTTAAATGTGAATCTTGTTCTAATGGGATAATATAAATATTATCTAATTCTAATTCTGTAAAAAGATGATTTGCTTCTAAAAGATTTTGAAGAAGTTTTTCAAAATCAGCTTCTATCAATAAATATTCATCATATTCAGTTATGGGAAAAGACTTAGACAAAAAACTTTTAAATTTAAGTAACATATATTCATGTTCAGAAAAAACAAAAATTTTTTTTAGTCCTTTGGGTATATCTGGTGTATTATTACAATTTTTACAACTTATCATAAAATTCCAAAAGGGATTATTGATTATCTAAACGTTATATTATATGAAATCAAAAAATTGTCAATAAATATTTATTTTAATGCTGTCTCAAAAAATGATTTGTCAAGAATTTTAGATTTGTGATAAAAGTTTTAATTAGATTTAAATTGGAATTTTTTTGATAAAGATAATACTCATACGATTTATGAATATGATTTTTGAAAATAATTAAAATATTTTATAAATAATTTATATAATCAACGTTAAATTATATAAATTTCAGGCCGCCGGACACGAAAACCAACTAACAACCTCAAAATTTGCATGGCTGATTTTGTGTCTCGAGGAATAATTATTTCCAGACTGGATTTGGCGATGTTCTACTTGGTCCTCATCATCCAAAGGAGGCTGGAAAATCAAAGGAACAACAGGAATTTCTTGCTCTTGCATCTCCCAGTCTAACATAATCCGAATCAAAAAACTCATAGAGTATCCCAAAAAAAATCTTAGCTCATAAAGCTTACCCCAATAGGTGGGCTGTATGCTAATTTTTCGTATTATGTATTCTTTTGTTCTTGGTTGGTACGATGCGGTTAGAGTTCTTTTTTCTTGGGAAATACTAATTTTATAAAGATAGGCAAGATATTTTTTTAAAAGATAATTGATTGTTAACGTTAGTTTTCCTCCAAATCTTGTGTTAGTTAAGTGCATTAAATACCTATAATGAAAGGGCGTAATATTAATAGAGGTAACACATTCCTCTTGAGTGTAGAAATGATGTTGTTTCATATCTATTATAATACCGATTTTTAGAATTTTCTATCAAAAATTTTTCGAAATAAAAGATAAAATTCAATAAAAAAACGATCGAAAAACTTCGATCGCTTTTAAGTTTTATTTACTAATTCATTTTTTAACAAATAAGATTCGATTTGCCATTTTTTCTCGAATTTGAATATATGCATTTTAGTACCGTCTTTTGGTGGTATAAAAGACATAGCTCGTTCTGTAAATGCGGTAATGCTTAAGCTAGGATTTACACCTAAGTTAGCAGGGATCATGGAACCATCACATACATAAAAATTTTTATATCCAAATAAGCGGTTTTGTAAATCAATTACG
>Ga0197142_1003795_pt1 | contig 12472 bp, 9 predicted proteins | sample GBS60_MetaG_FD_148614 | JGI IMG/M metagenome (GOLD analysis project Ga0197142, IMG submission 148614) | Sediment microbial communities from Great Boiling Springs, Gerlach, Nevada, United States - GBS 60_MetaG | ecosystem: Environmental > Aquatic > Thermal springs > Hot (42-90C) > Sediment... | reverse complement strand
GGTAAGCGCAGCCGGAGCCGGCGCGCTTACCGCCCTGATTGACGGCGACGAGCTGGTCGTTGTGGAGCTTGAGGAAGGGGATGACGCCCTGGCTTTCGCCATTGGTGCCCTTGATATAGGCGCCGGTTCCCCGTACCGCTGTCCAGGAGCCTCCCAGGCCCCCCGCCCATTTGGAGAGGAAGGCATTTTCTGCAATCCCCCGGATCATGATGGACTCAATGGAGTCATCTACTTTGTAAAGATAACAGGAGGAGAGCTGCGGGCGAATGGTACCGCTATTGAAAAGCGTCGGAGTTGAAGAGCAGAAGAGCCTTCTTCGATAGCGGTCATAGAGGCGAAGGGTAAGGGTTTCTCGATCTTGGGGTTCCTGGATGTGGAGGCCCATGGCGACCCGCATCCAGAAAAACTGGGGCGCTTCAATGCGTCGCGGCCTGGGACCTGTCTTGTCTACAATAAGGTAGCGATCGTACAGGGTTTGAATGCCCAGGTAAGTAAAGTCTTTGTCGTAGAGGGGATCTATCTCAGCAGCGAGTTTGTCGAGATCAAACTCCAGGAGAGCGGGAGAAAGGCGTTCGATAGCGACGCCCCGCTCTATGTATGGGCGGAAACCCCGCTGGTGAAACTCACGAAGCTGCTCTTCACCGTGGCGAAGGATATTCCAGCCAAGGGTCTCTTCATAAATGTAAGTGAGGAAAATACGCCCGGCAAAAATAGCAAAATCGGCATCCAGCTCCATGAGGGCTTTGGCATTGAGAATAATCGTTTTTTGGAGGGCACTGCGGTCCATGCCGCTATAGAGGCTTTTTCGAAGGGCGGCTTCTATTTCATTGGGGGAGAGGTTGAGGTCTAATCCCTGAAGGGCATACTCTAATCGAGCCCGCAGTTCGGCGCCATCCCAGAGGGTAATGGAGCCATTGGGCTCGCGTATTTCAAGGAGCGTTACCTGAAAAGGGCGATGAATCGCACTTTCGAGGCGTTCCTGTGCGCGTCGGGCCCGATACAGGGCATAGGCCCGGGCTACCTCCCACTGCTCCTTCAAAAGTAAACCCTCAATCACCAGGTCCTGAATCGTCTCTAAATCCACTATTGGTCGGCCGAGCCGAAAGATGCGCTCGGAAATCTGACGGGTGAGGGAGGGGACCGGATCGGTTTTTTTGCCTGTGGCAAGGAAGGCTTTTTCCAGGGCTTTTTCTATTTTATGGGGGAGCCAGGGGACGATCTGGCCGGTACGCCGCCGTACCATAGGAGCATGGTTAGGCGTATGAGCGGGCTGATGCTCTTGAGCCCGCAAAAGCAGGAAAGCATACGCCACATGGTCGTACCCTTGCGAAAAAAGCGTTTGGGCCAGAATAGCTATGAGGTCGGCTTCGGTGGGTTTTATGTTGGAGGGGAGCTGCTCTAAGTAATCAATGAGGGGACGCATCCAGCCGTGTATGAGCTGGCGCAGCCGTTCGTAATCGGGGTTTTCTTCCAGGCGGGTGGCGAGCCAGGCCCTTGCCAGCAGCGTCATATAAGGATCCGCCTGAAAGTAATGGGGCACTTCTCCATTAGCCAGCTCCCGAGGAAATTGCGTGAGAAGACCCCAGGCCGAAGCCTTCGGAAGGTTGAGCGGGCGCCGCTGCGCCTCCCTGAGACTCTCCTCTAAACGATTGAGTGAAATTGCTATACTCATAGTTCCCTCGATTTAGAGTTCGTCGTCACTAACCGGTGTGAGGGCTGAGGCTTTTCGATATTCGGTGACCCGCCCCTCAAAGAAGTTCTGTTCTTTTCGAATATCCATAAGCTCGGCGAGCCAGGGGAGGGTGTTCTGCGCACCGGGAAAAAGCGGCTCCAGGCCAATGCTCTGCAGGCGACGATTGGAGATATACCGAATATATTCTATAAATTCTTCAGGCTTGAGGCCAATAGCAGGGAGCGGGAGGCAGTCCCGAATGAAGTCGATTTCCAGTTGAACCCCCTCAGCCATGGTTTCTCGAAGCTCTTCCTGAAAGACGGGCGTCCATATATCGGGATTTTCGCTGACCAGTTCTAAGAGTAGCTGGCGGAAAAGCTCTATATGGTTGCTTTCATCGCGCAGGGTATATCGGAACATCTGTCCGATGCCGGGGAACTTACCCTGCCGGTACAGACTCAATACCATTCCAAAAAGCCCATAAAACTGCGTGCCCTCCATGACGAGCCCGAAAGTGAAGATGTTTTTAGCGAGGAGCTGTTTATTTTCAGTCCGGGTAAGGTCTATATCCCGGCGCAAAGCATGAGAAATGCGGGTAACAAACGCATTTTTAGCTTTGATGGTGGGAATATCTATGAACATGGCTTCGCACTCGTAGGGGTCGATGCCGAGGGAGGAGATCATATATAAGAGGGAGTCGGCATGGACATTTTCTTCGTGGGCATGGCGGCCCAAGACGAGCTTGAGCTCGCTGGCTGTAACGAGCTCACGCACGACATGGATGATATTATCGCCGACGATGCCTTCTGCGGCCGAGAAGTAACCGACAGCCATGCGGATGATCCAGCGATCAATATCGGTAACCTCGGCACTTTTCCATTGGGCGGCGTCTTTGTGCATGGGAATATCTTCGGGCTCCCAGTGGTTGGCTTTCATAGTTCGGTATAGGTCATAGGCCCAGGGATATTTGAGGGGCAGGAGATTGAAGGCCATAGTGATGCGACCGTTGATGACACGCTTTTCTGCAATGGCCTGCTCGGCCTTATCTACATCGAGGACGAAAGCCCGTCCGCCAAAGGTGTAGGTTCGGGTTGCCATACGCCAAAGTTAACCGAATAGGGTCGGGTAATTGGTCCAAAGGGAAAAGGATAGATTGTGGAAAAGCCATCTGTGCAGAAACCGGGTATTGCGTAAAAGAGCACAGAGGAGGAGTAATACCAAACTGAGTTATACACTATCCTATCCCTCAATAGCAGCCTTTCCCCCTCGTGAGGGGGAAAGGTTTGGGATGGGGGTTCTGGTAATGCCACTCAACGGCTTACAATCCCTTTGTAGCATGGCTAATGGTCTTCCGGGGGCCTGAGCTTTATCCAGACACTCAGTCGGCATTCAAGGAGTTTCGGGCTCAGATTAGTATAACATCGTGAATGTGGAAGAGGAGTGCGGGCTACCGAATGAACCCCTTTTGTATTTATCTGACAGGGGGGGATGAAGCGCGCCAATCCCCATACCTCATCTTACTCTTTACGAGAACAAAAGTTCACTCCGCTGGAAGGACGGTGGTTACTTGTTTTAGCTTATCCTGGGCCTGATGGTAAGCATAAGCCAGTTGGGCAAGGTTGAGAAGAAGTTCCCGGTAGCTCTGGAAAAAGTCTACGTAGGCGAGGAAGCCAAGCTGTTGGCTCTGGAAGGCGAGTCGGTAACGGGCTTCGGCACTCTGATAGGCGGTGAGGAGAGCGAGATTGGCTTGATCCCACTGGCCTTTGAGGAAGGTGAGGTTTCTCCATGCGGTGAGAATCTCTGATTGTGCGGTGGAGAGGGCATTTTCATAGAGGGCCTGAGCGGCCCGGCGAGAGATTTCGGCGGCCTGGATGCGGCCTTTGTTGCGGTTCCAGAGCGGAATGTCAAATCCGATGCCAAAGCCCAGCTGATCGACCCGATAGCCGCCCAGACGATCGTAGTTCACAAGAAGAGCCAGATCAGGATAGGCATAGGCCTTTTGCAGGCGAAGGTTGGCCTCCTCATAAGTGACCTGGTAAGCCGCTAATCGTACATCGGGGCGATAAGGGGCCAGACTCAGGAGACTGTCTAAAGGGGGCATTAGGGTGTCTCTGGACGGCCAGAAGCCCGCCGTATCTATCCAGAGGACCTGAGCGGCCGGGGTAAGTCTGAGTAGCTGCCGCAGGCGGTTCTGGGATTCTTCATAACCAAGACGCTGCTCGCGGAGGGTGGCGCGCACGCTCTGAAGGAGACCTTGCAAACGAAGGTACTCTACTTCGGGGACGATCTGAGATTGGGCAAGGACTTCATAACGAGAAACGAGGTCTTTGAGGAGCGTTTCATGGCGGATCAGGGTGGAAAGTACTATCTGATCGCGCTGAAGGGCCCGCAAACCGGTATGGAGGTCATACCGGAGCTGTCGCAAAAGATCCGCCAGCGCCGCCTCCTGAATGGAAATGGCCGCCTTCTGAAGGGCGATGCTATGCAGGCGCTTGCCTGCGGTCAGGAGCGTCTGTGAAAAGTTCGCCGCCAGCTGATAAAAGCGGGGGACCTCACTAAGGGGGCGATATTCAGAGTTGTATGGCGCAAAGAGGTCTATTTGCTCCACACTAAAGGAAGGATTAGGCCAGAGCCGAGCCTGTAAGAGGAGCGCACGCTCGGCATCTATTCTGAGCTTTTGCGCGTAAATCAGAAGATTTTTCTGAATGAAGATGGACTCTGCCTCAGCAACAGTCAGGTACAGCGTGTCTGGCGGAATCGCTTTCAGGATAGCCACCCAGACTAAGGCTCGCCACATGGGTCAAAGGTATTGGAGCCACCTCAAAAGCGGTAGGGGAGTTCGCAATCCAGGGGATTATATACCTTTGTCGGACCGGTGGCTTCGCATCTGAAAAAACTCTGGTTTTATGCAGGTCTGAGCATAGCTCTAATGGGTGTGGCCTGTGATAAGACCTCATCTTCCAATCAGCCTGCGGAGAATCGGCCGGAGGATGAACGGTTACCTAATTCTATTACTGCACAGGTGGCGGAAAGTTTAGCCCGTTCCGGCCCCACTGAGCCGATGGTCGCTCCAGTCCCCAAAAAGGACTCCATTCAGAAGAAAGCCCAGACCCTTCCCCCTCCGAAAGAAGAGCCCTGGATGGATACGCTGACCGACCTGACGGGGATTACGCCTCCTAATGCCGCATCGCTTATTTCTGAGGACCCTATACCCCTGAATAAAAGCAGCGTAGAGCTTCTTATCGCATCGCAGTTTAGTAATCGCAAGCCGGAGTCGTTAGTTTTACGCGTATATGTGAGTGAAGAAGGGAGAGTTTTACGATACCAGATGCTAAAATCATCTAATCCCCGATTGGGGCCGGCGTACTTTGTGCGGCCGCTTCTGGAGCTGCGCTTTAGTCCCGCCAAGCAGGGGCAAAAGTCCGTGGCCGCCTGGGCTACTATATATTTGCAAATTCCCAGTGCATCATGAAGGTCGCCATAGAAATACAGAAAGCCCTGAACGAACAGCTCAATCGGGAGCTGTATGCGGAATATGCCTACCTTACGATAGCGGCATACTGCTTTGAACAGGAGCTATTAGGGTTTGGGCGCTTTTTTCTGCGACAGGCGGCAGAAGAGCGAGAGCACGCGCATAAGCTTTTTCATTACCTTTTAGAGAAGGGGATTCCCTTTGAGCCGCTGCCGATAGAGATCCCTCACAAGCGGTTCGAATCCGCCCTGGCCTGCTTCCAGGCGGCATGGGAATACGAAAAGAAAGTTACGCTGTCTTACTACAATCTCTTCAAGCAGGTGCGGGACCACGGGGAATATGAACTGGAAGTGTTTTTGCAATGGTATCTATCAGAGCAGCGGGAAGAGGAAAATCTCATGCAAACCTGGACCCGACGCCTGGAAATGGCAGGAGATAACAAGGCCGCCCTTTTAATCCTGGACCGAGAAGCAGAGGAATACGCCCAAGAAAAGTCCAAGGAAGAAGAGAACGAATAGCCCATGAGATGGGCCCGGCTTTTACATGCACACGAAAGGGTAGAAGTCTTAGCCATTGACGCCCAAACCCGAAAAGCCCGCATCTGCCGACATGGTTTTGTGCAGGAGATTCCGCTGGAGAAACTGGTCCTTGAGGAGGAGAGCGCCTTACCCACTCAACTCCCCCCCTCTGCCCCGACAGACTCGAGAGAGGGGGTTACCCTGAGCCTACACCTCACCGCCGGCAATCCCGAAGTAACGATTCTTATGAGAAGGGATGGACCTGCGCCTGCCTATCTGGGACTTTATCTGCGCGCAGGTCGAAACTCAGTGTGGCATCCGATCTGGCAAGAAGTTTTTACAACAGGAGTAGGCCAGTTCTCTAAAATTTCTCAGACAGACTATCTGCCACCGTGGATTTTTCGATTATATGTGCTTCCACTGGTGAATGAGCCATCAGTCCGATTGCCCGAACCTCAGGTTTATGAAGCGACCCTGAGACCACTCTTTTTCGCCCGAAGCGGGACATTCCCGGTTGAATGGACACCCCTTTTCGGGCTAAAAGCGACCAGAAATGCATCTGATTGGCCCGCAGGCGAATCCGCTCCGCTATCGCTTCTCTCGACTTATGATTTTCCCCGTGCAGCCGAAATAGACCTCCACATTGAAAAGCTCGCCCCCCATCTGGCCTCAGAGTCCGGAGAAATAATATTCCAGTATCAAAAAGAAGTACTGGAGCGGTATTTAGACTGGGCTTATCGAGAAAAACTATCCGAGGTTCGGGTCATCCACGGTAAAGGCGAGTTCAAACTCCGGCAGCTTTTGCTAACGCTATGTGAGCGTCATCGCTGGAAAGCGGAGGTCCTGATGATACCCCCATATTCTGGGGGCGCTACAAAGGTCTCATTCTAAATATACTTACCTGGAGGGTGAGTACCTACTCTAAAAACACCAGGGGTGCCGAAAACATACCCTTTATCATCAGGGAGCTCTAGGGGCAAGTGGTGGTCACTTCCGGGCGGGCCTGCTTTTCAGCATTATCCGCCCAGGGCCTGATCTAAGAAGTCCAGTGCTAAGGTTTCTATCTGGCCCTGTGAAGGTAAGCTGCCCATCATGCCGTACATGGCGGCGGTGCGGCGGGGGGGCTCGCTGGTTTGGGCTGTGCGAGAAACCCATCGGGCCATGGCCCTCACCCATCGCTCCGGCAGAAGCCGCAGCCCTGTCCGCACCAGTCCCCTCCCTACGCGCTGCGTGAAGCTACTTCGCCGTCTCAAACGGACCTTTTCCACAGCAGCCTCCAGATCGCTAATGAACTCCTCAACCACCCGGGCATGCCCCCGACTTACCGTTAGATGCAGACTGGGAGGATGCTGCTGGCGGTCCAAAAACCACCCCCGCTCCGAAAGATAATCACCCACCCTATAAATATTATACGGCTCGCGGGCTCCCACCGCCAAAATGGTCATCAGAGGCTTTCCAACGATGTATAACTCGGGCAAACGCCCAATAGCTTCTTTGAGGCGCTGGGTCGTTTCGTAGGCGAGGCGCGTGGCTTCCAGATAACCGGCTTCACCTAAATAGTGTAAAACCGCCCAGGCAGCCGCAATAGCGCCGCCCGACCGGGTGCCTAAAAAAGTCGCTGAAGGGTAAATACCCCCCGGCCACCCCGCATACACAAAAAACTGATATCGCCTCAGGCTTTTATGGCGGTACAGCAGCACAGAGGCCCCCTTCGGAGCATATCCATACTTGTGAAGGTCCACGGAAAGGGAGGTAATACCCTCCACGCGAAAGTCCCAAGGGGGTACCGAATGGCCCAACTTTTCCAGAAAAGGCCAGACCATGCCGCCGATACAGGCATCTACATGGAGCCAGAGATTATGACGGCGGGCGATCTCGGCTACCTGCTCAATAGGATCCATTACCCCATGGGGGTAGGAAGGGGCCGACGCTACGAGAAGCACGGTTCGCTCTGAAATGGCGGCCTCTATGGCGGTTACATTAGCGGCACCATCAGCATCCGTAGGCGTGTGAATGACTTTCAGTCCCAGATAGTGGGCCGCTTTGTCAATCGCAGGGTGCACTGAAATGGGAGCCACTACCTCTAACTGCGAGAGATAAGGACGCTGTCGGAGGGCATAATCCCGGGCCGCCTTCATGGCTAAAAAAAGACTTTCTGTACCGCCACTGGTCATCACGCCGCCCCCTTCTGCCGGGAGGTGAACCAGACTCCCTACTATCTCCACCACTTCCCGCTCCATCTGCCGCAGGCTCGGAAATGCCATCGGGTTAAGGGCATTCTCCGCAATATAAAGCCCATATACGCGCTGCACCAGTTCATGAAGCTCGGGACTATGATAGTAGACCAGGCTCCATACCCGACTCCCCAGCGCATCTATGTCCTTTTGCTTGCGGTGAAGGATTTCCCTCTCAATAGTCTCAGCAGATTGACCTTCAAGGGGTAAGGTGCGTCGGCTCATCTCTTGTCAAATATACGCATCCGGTGCTAAAGAAGCTCATAGCTAAGTTTTTGAGCGTATCTCCCGCAGGGAAGGCTGAAAGAGCCTATTCCCATGAGGGTTCGGGTCACGTTCGGAGGCCGCTCCTTATCTCGCCTTCCGTAAGGCCCGCTCTTTGGACAGTTCTTCGCATCCCTCATCCAAAGCAGCCTAACTGGCATCACGCCAGCGCGTGCCTCCAGCTCTGTTCCTGCTAACCCCCGAGCCGGCCTCTCCCCCCATCGGGAGCCCTATAACCCACTCTATGATCGAATCCCCGTCCCTCCTCCAGTGCAGGTATGAGAATTCAGGTGCGGTTCATACCACCGAGGGCAAAAGAAACTTCGAAAGGGACGCTCTCCGGCTGTAGAAAGATCAGCCTGCCAGGACGCGAAAAGTTCTCTCTTCAAGGGTAAGGCGCCCTAGGGTTTCAGCCAGCCGACCAAAAACGGGCTCTATGAGATAGACAGCTTCGGACTCGGGAAGGGCGGTGAGTCGCTCGAGCTCCTCCAGAAGGCCGGGGGCGGCCGATTCGATGGCCCAGATGTTCCGAAGAGCTTCTGTCAGGTGGGCCTTTCGGAGGATTTCCCAGCCATCCAGAAGGTGTCGGTGACGCGTCCCCTCCCAGATGTTGGTGATGAGGAGCTCCCGCAGAAAGCGCTCCACGGGAAATTCGGCCAGTATCCCCAGCCCACCCCAGATTTCGATAGCCCAGTGGGCCGCTTTGAGAGCAACCTCGGCCGTCCAGTACTTGGCCAGATGGGACAAAAGCCGGAAAATCGCATAGCGCTGCGAGTAGGGAGGCTTTTCCAGCCAGGTGATTTCCAGCCATTGCTCGGCGAGCCAGGCCAGCGCACCGGCCACCCGCAGCTGATCGTAATGATACGCCAGCTCCTTCTGAAAGAGCGGATGCTCCGCCAGAAACCGCCCGAAAAGATACCGCTCCCGGGCAAACTCATACGCTTTTCTCAGAGCATGCAGGCCATGAGCCACCACACCCACCGCATTCGCAATCCGGGAAAAGTTCAGCACCTCCAAGATATAATAAATCCCCTGAGCCGCATCGCCAATCAGGTAAGCTTCGGCGTTGTGGAGTTCTACTTCACCGGTGGGGACGCTGCGGGTGCCTATTTTGTCTTTGAGGCGGCGGATGAGGTAGTTCAGCGAGCCATCCTGGCGGTGCCGGGGCACCAGAAAAAGAGCCAGTCCCTTCGGTCCGAGGGGAGCTTTTTCCGGACGAGCCGCCACCACAGCTACCTGCGCCCCCACATTACTGCTGAAATATTTCTCCCCCGTCAGATACCAGCGTCCCTCCTGTAGCGAGGCCCGGGTATGGACATGATTCCCTAAGTCCGAACCGCTTCCAATCTCTGTCATCCAGGTCGCCCCCTGCCAGTAAGGCGGCTCCGTCCGCCCGAATTGCCCCAGAAAATATTCCCGCTCCGGCCCCTCAAAGTATTTGTATAGCGGCACCCAGGTAGAGAGCGTTACCGTATAAGGGCAATACAACCCCGGATCATAGTAGCTCGCAATAAATCCCAGCTGATAACTCAGCCGCATGTCATGCCGGTGCGCCACCTCTGAAACGATTCCTGCCGCATACCCCGCCGAGAGTAAATACTGATAGGCGGGGGGATACAGGATTTCATCCACCCGCTCGCCCCGCTCATTAAACTGCTTTAGATGGGGTGTTCCTCGCCGATCTATTTCCAGAGACAGGGCAAAACCCTCATTTTCCCACCAGTTCTGATAATCCATCAGCCTCTCGGATACCGGGAAGCCCAGCTCCTCCCGAAGAAATGCGACAGGCCCCCCCATGAGAATATCTACGCGCATACTCCAAATCTACATAAAGTTTCCTATCTGCCGGGTCCCGAAAGGAAAAGGCGGTGCCGACCGATCGGACTCCAGCAAATTGAGTTTTACCTTTGCTACATGCCTAAAACCTTAACTACTCTACCGACTTCCGTTTACAACCTGGGCTCCAGAGCCCTATCGGTGAAGGACTTTCAGCGAAACATTCTGTGGAGGCGCATGAGCTCCGCCATGGGTCAAAAGGCAGTCCGGATTCCCGTCTTCCTGCTCAATGAAGAGCAGATGGATATTCTTTATCCTCCCAGATACAAAAGAGCCTTTAACCCTGAGGAACTCAAACGCCTTCTCAAAGACAGAGACTTTGATATTGATCGGATTGACCGGTATGATTGGAATACTTATGCGAAGATCGTTACAGTTGGCCTGTATATCTCCTCCCCATCCCTCCCTTCTGAGCAGGAAGTTCTTGAGAAAAGCGATGGTGTTGAGGTTACACCCGAGGCCGAAGATGCTTATCTGCATCAGGGGGGGCCACGGATTTACATCTGTGGCGAGCGGGTGGTAAACTGGGCGGACCGAATCGGCTGTCCTCCCGAGATTGTGCTGGATAAGGTTTATTACCATGAACTGGGCCATGCGGTCATGGATACTTATGAAGGACCCTCCAGCAATAATCCCTATTACGAAAACTGGGGCCGCACGATAGAAGAGTGTGCGGCAAACCACATCGCTTACAGTTGTTTTTCCGGGAGAGAGGCCCGCTTTGTTCAAAAGATCATCTCCACCCAGCCCGCGGAATACCTGGGCTACCTGGGCCTGAGACAAATTCAGCCCTTTCCCTTACCTGTGGAGGAGCCAGGGAGCTGGGATAGTAACGCTCAAAACCATCATAAAGAGTTCCTGCGTCGCTTCTTTGAAGGGGAGACGGATTGGAGCGGTGTTAGGCGATCTCGCCCCCCTCATCGATGGTTCTTAGAATGGATACGAGCATGGGAGGAAGCTATGTGGCACATTTACCATGAGCACTGGGACTGGCACGATGTATGGCGGTTCATGCTCCGGCATGGCTTTCCGCCGTTTCCTTTCTTCTGGGGATGGGGGCCGTGGGGCACAGACAAACTCAGCAATGAGAAAGCCATAGCCTCTCGCAATATCACCCTCTGGCGCCGCTACAAGGCTAAGGGCGCACCCCGGGACCCCGAGTATGTCATTCTTCTCAAAGAGTGGGCCACCTATCTGCTGAGGGTGGGGGTGCTGGGATTGTAGAGGCGCTTAGCGGATAGAAAGGAGGGCCGCCATCCGGCCCCCGGCCTTCTCAAAGTAGCCTGTCTGCTATCTACTCGACTCACGGAAAGGTTTTCTGGTACTCCCCGGAGACATAAAGGCCTTACAGATTTCTCACTGCCAGCACTTCTTTGGCCGGCTGCCTGTTACCTGTGCAGCTAATCATTCGGGGCCCCTCCAGAAAGTAAAGCTTATAGCCCAGGTCTCCATACAGTTCAATGATTCGTTCGGTTGCCTGATTGGACAGGATGACGGGCCCGGGGTGTTTGACCAGCCACTGTGCCAGCCGAACCTGATCTTCCCACGAGAAGCTCGCCTCACTATACTGCCGGAAAGGCACATCGTACGGTGGATCTGCATAGACGAAATCCTCTGAATCCAGAGGCACCTCGGCAAAGTCCATACACATGAAGTCCCATTTCTGGAAAACAGGGACATACTCCAGAAAGTCCCGCCGATAAGTAATCTGACGATATCGTCCAAAAGGTACATTAAACTCGCCCTGCCGATTGAAGCGGCAGAGGCCGTTGTAGCCGGTTCGGTTGAGGTAGTAGAATAGCTGGGCGGCCTCCGGGGTATCGGCCAGCCCCTGTCGGATAAGCTCATTGAAACGCGCTCGGTACCGGTAATAAAGCGCCGCGTCATTGGCCATGGGAATCTGGATCTGCAGGCCTTCCTTGACCCGGCGATAAAAGTTTATAAGGTGGGGGTTAATGTCATTGAGGAGAGCTTTTTCGGGCAGGAGGCCCAGGGTTACGGCCAGCCCGCCGCAGAAGGGTTCGACCAGCCGCCGGTGTCGGTGCGGGAGATACAGCTGGCGTAGATGGGATACCAGCCACCGCTTACCGCCAGCCCACTTGAGAGGGGGCCTCAGGTTTTCCCTCTTTTGCGTCTCAGTGCTATCGAAAAGAGAATTCATATCCTGATCTCAAAGGTAGCTATTTCGGGGTCGTATGTGACTTTCTGGGCGTGCCCCCTCGCTGCGCTCAGGGTCGGGCTGCTTCGGAGACTGTTGCAAAAGTCTCGGTGGCAGGCCTTAAGCCAACTGAATCAAAGAACACCTATACCCCTCAAAAAGAAAAATCCATTCCATCTACCTAACCTCCGCCATCCCCCCTCCCCGCTATGCCAGCTGCCACCTGCCCTCCAACCACATCCGATAAAGCTTTCGCAGATTGAACGCTAAACACACCCAATACCACTCGGCCCGAACCTTCTCTAAACCCAAAAAACG
>Ga0197142_1003792_pt1 | contig 12480 bp, 5 predicted proteins | sample GBS60_MetaG_FD_148614 | JGI IMG/M metagenome (GOLD analysis project Ga0197142, IMG submission 148614) | Sediment microbial communities from Great Boiling Springs, Gerlach, Nevada, United States - GBS 60_MetaG | ecosystem: Environmental > Aquatic > Thermal springs > Hot (42-90C) > Sediment... | reverse complement strand
AAGGCATGATGGACTTCAACAAGAGCCTCGAGGAGCTGGTCTTACGCGGCGATATCGACAAGGCCACCGCTTTGGAATTCTCACCCAATCCTGAGCAACTGCGGATGGCTCTCAAAGGGATCAAGGTGGCCGCCTCGGGATTGGTATGAGACCTGCAAATCACCTTCGTACCAACTGTGGGATTGTTACACCGCCACCGATCAGGGTGGGTCACAATCAGAATGGGTCACAATCAGGGTGGGCCCAATGTGATACGGTAGAAAAGATTCGCACAAATGCCGTTGGGAAGGCCGCCCAAGCCGCTTCTTTCCCCCAGTAAACAAACCCGGGAGCACACTCGTAAATAAGCCCGGGAATCATCCTCACAATGGTGCTAAACGTGACCATTACAGCTAGGGGGCCAAATAAAGCAGGCTAGCGGGCGGCTAGGGAAAAACAAGCGATTTCCTGGTCGTTGCGGACAAAGATGCATTTGTCCGCAAAGGCTGGGTGGCTCCAGACCACCTTGCGGCCAGCCATGCGGTTGGTTGGTTCCAGCAAGACAGCACGACTGATTTCCTGGTACCCCTGGGGAGAAAGACGGGCTAGAATCAATTCTCCCTGCTCATTGAACAGAAAGCACCGGTCTGCGTGAGGCACCAGAAAAGCATTACCCCAGCGTTCGCCGTTACTGGGTTCGTCTTCCTCGGCCACTTGGGGAGGAGTGTAACGTCCACGGGTCGCTTTCATGGTCATCCATACCCGCTTGCCGGTCGCCCATTCGAGACAGCGGAGCTGACCATAGCTGCACACGCCGTAGATGTACGATCCCTGCACCACAGGGGTGGGCATAATGGCGCTGAGGTCGGTCGTTTGCTCAGGACGCTCGCCTTTGGCTTTGCTACGCCAGACGACTTGGGCTCCGTCGGCGGTGACCTGCAGAAGCATGGAACCGTTGTAAAAGGAGGTCAGGAATAGCTTGTCTCCCTCGATTTGCCGCGGCATAGGAGCTGTCAGAGCAGCCCGAATGTCCCAATCAACCCTCCAGAGGCGTTGACCAGTCTGCGGGTCTAAACCGAGGACGGCCCGGCTGTGCCAGATGATCAATTGGCGTTTGCCGCCGAAGGTATAGATGATCGGTGGGCAATAGCCGAAATCTCCCGCACAACTCTCGGCAGCCCATAGTTGCTTACCGGTGAACTTATCGAATGCCACCACCAAGCGGTCATCCGAACCGCCGACCAGGCAAATCAGTCGATCGCCATCCACCAACGGATGAGCTGCAAAACCCCACACGGGAAGAGAGGCGCCGTAATCTTTGAGAAAGTCCTTAGACCAAATAACCTGACCGTTATTGGTGTTCAAACACAGCAAATGCCCCATTGCCCCTAGGGTGTAAACCCGATCTCCATCGACGGTCGGTGTACACCGGGGACCGGCAGCATAACTGATGCGATATTCGACCGGATAGCTCTGTTTCCAGATTTCCTTTCCATTGGTGGCATCGAGACAGAGAATGCGTTCTTGACCCCGGACCCGCGCCCCTTTGGCAAATCCACTGGCAGGCAGTGCGTCGTTGGGAACCAAGTCAGTGACATATACCCGACCGCGAGCCACTGCCGGTCCGGCATAGCCGACTCCTATCGGCGTCCGCCATCGGGCCTGCAAGCCTTCTGCTGGGAACTTGTCGATGATCCCTTCTTCCCGCCAAATGCCATCGCGCTGAGGTCCCAGCCACTGCGGCCAGTCGTCGGCCCATACTCCCCACCCCCCGCTCAATACCAGCAATAATCCCAGATTCCAAGGACGCATACTCCCTCCTCGTATTGGACACAAAAATGGACTGGGAAACGGTCAGGGTCCTCGCGGGAATTTCTCCTTCACACCAAAGCCATCCAAGGCATGCAAGGACTGACAGCAGTCTACGCTGGGTCTCTAACCCCTTGCTCAGTTCACAAGATACGGAAGCGATTCCAGGAGCAGGAACAGACAACTGCCAGGCTTCGCCATGGTTGTGGAGCCAAAGCCCAGGCGTGCATCGCAGCAGGCAAGGCTACTCCGGTTGAAGACGGACACACCTTGTCTTAGAGTAACAGGACAGGATCGGCTACACTAGCAGATGAGACGAACAGGATCGGCTACGTTAGCAGATGAGACGAAACTGGGCACAGTCTTCCACCCCCCTGTGACAGGGGGACAACAAAAACCCGGAAGCAGCAAGCCCTAGCGTGTCCCGAACCAGGCCCAGAGCCTTCCGAACAGCGACCGAGACCATCAGCATGTTTGAAGGTATTACCCGTGGGTTGAGCGAGGCGTTACGGAAGCTGCGGGGACGTGGACGCCTGACACCGGAGAACATCCGGGAGGGCCTGCGCGAAGTGCGTCGCGCCTTCCTGGAGGCGGACGTCAACTTCCATGTGGTCAACGACTTCATCGCCCGGGTAGAAGCCAAGGCGACCGGTCAGGAAGTGCTCGCCCGTGTCGATCCGGCCGAGCAGATCATCAAGATCGTATACGACGAACTAGTCGCCCTCATGGGGCCGGTTGATCCGCGGATTCCCCAGCGGTCCGATCGGCCCGTGGTGCTGATGCTGTGCGGCCTGCAAGGTTCCGGTAAAACCACGACAGCGGCCAAGTTGGCTCTGACACTCAAGGAGCGGGGCCGCAAACCGATGCTCGTGGCCGCCGACTTGCAACGACCCGGTGCCGTCGAGCAACTTCAGACTTTGGGCAGCCAGATCGATGTCCCCGTCTACAGTGAACGGACGACACCGGTGGAAGTGTGCCGGCATGCGGTAGCTGCCGCCAAGCGACAATTGTGCGACACCGTCATTTTGGATACGGCCGGCCGATTGCAAATCGATCAGGAGTTGATGCGAGAACTCCAGCAGATCGACAACCTGGTCCAGCCTGATGAGGTGTACCTGGTGGTCGATGCGATGATCGGCCAGGAGGCGGCCAACGTCGCCAAAGCGTTCAATGATGCCTTGGAACTGAACGCGTGCATTCTCACCAAGCTGGATGGCGACACCCGCGGTGGCGCGGCTTTATCCATCAAAGCGGTCACCGGTGTACCGATCAAATTCATCGGTGTGGGTGAAAAGCTCGACAAGCTGGAAGATTTCGTCCCCGAACGCATGGCCGGTCGGATCCTTGGTCAGGGCGACCTGATGGGGGTGGTCGAAAAAATCGCCGCCATTCAGAAACAGATTTCCGAAGAAGAACTGAAAAAACAGCAGGAAGCTCTGGCCAAGGGCGACTTCACTCTGGATATGTTCCGCAAGCAGTTTTCCCTCATCGCTAAAGTCGGCATGAAGGACCTGCTGTCCCGCATCCCGGGCATGGCCGAAATGATTCCCGAAGGGGAAGACCCCGAGGTGGCCTTGCGCCGGGTCCAGGGGATCATCGACTCGATGACACCTCAGGAGCGAACTCGTCCGGAAATCATCGATCAGTCCCGTCGCCGCCGTATCGCCCGAGGTGCCGGTGTCGAACCCCACGAAGTCCACCAATTCCTCAAGCAATTCGAACAAGTCCGGGCTCTGATGCGGCAAATGTCGCAGATGACCCTATGGCAGCGGTTGAAAATGGTCACCGGCTTGGGGCAAATGGGTGCATTCCTCCCGGGGGGACTGGACAAAATCCAGATCAAAACTCCCGACACGCAACGTCGCAAAAGTGCTCGCGAACGGGCTGAAGAACGCAAACGCCGCAACAAAAAGAAACGCCGCTAACTAAAACAAGCGCCGCCAGGCATCCACCCCTCCCAAGCCGCGGCTCCCGACCAAACTGGCACTGCCAGCGTAAAGCCACCCGAATGGTGATCTTATAACTCAGTCAATCCTCCGCCGGCCGGGAACGATTGGCCCAATGCGGCGGTGGTTCACCAGCCACCACCACTCCTTTCTGATCCCACCCCAGGTAGGCCCGGACATCCCCGGAAGTATAGCGGAGGGTCAAACCACAGCGGCGACGTGACGAATTGTTCGCCTCGGAACCATGTAACAGCAGGTCGGAGTGGAGGGAGGCTTCGCCGGCCTTCAACTCTACATAGACCGGTTCGCCGTATTTCTCTACTTCGGGTACGACCTGGTTGAGCACATAGGCGGGATCATTTTCGGTCAACTGATAGGTGAGATGACCCAACACGTGCGTCCCGGGGATATACTTCATACAGCCGTTGTCCCGGTCGGCATCATCGATGGCCAGCCAGACTGTTACGGCTTTGCTCGGCGTCAGCGGCCAGTAGCTGGCGTCCTGATGCCAGCTCACCACCTTGCCATCCCCCGGCAGTTTGCAAAAGAAGTGTGATCCCCACGCAATAACGCTGGGCCCTAGCAGATCCCGTACAATCGCCACAATCCGCGGATGCGTCAGAATATCCCACACCTTTCCGTGCCGCAAATGGGCCGTGCTGATCGAATAGCTGTCCTTCCCTTCCGCGAGATAGCGTTGCAGCAACCGATCAAAGTAATCGCGGATCTCCTGTATCTCCGTGTCGGAAAAAATGCGGAAGGGCATCAGATAGCCCTGGCGGTTGAACTGTTCGACTTGTTCACGACTGAGCACCTGAAAAGGTCCGTGGGTGTTGCAAGGATGAAACGACAGATCCCGTGGAATCGCAGCCAGTGCATCATGTTCCGGAACCGTCTGAAAAGTAGTGGGCGGTGAAGAGGCACTCATGGCAGGAACTCCCCGGCGGAACCTCCGCACTCCGAAGCATTCCCGAAGGATTGCGATGACCCGCCATACTCCAGAGCCAGGTACATCCACCCTTTCCTGCGGAGATGGCTTAGTCTGCTGTATGGCCGGCACGTGCAGTTGAACCAGCAGATGTTATATGATCTGCCAGATCGGTTCGGCGCCTTCAACACCGACCAGTTTCTGATCCAGACCACCATAGAAGTAGGTTAGTTTGTTGGGATCCAAGCCCATTTGCCAGAGGACGGTAGCATGGAGATTTTTGACATGGAAGCGATTTTCGACAGCCTGGTTTCCCAGTTCGTCGGTGGCCCCCACGCTGATCCCTCCTTTGATGCCTCCGCCGGCCAGCCACATGGTGAAGCCGTAGGCATTGTGGTCGCGTCCAGTGCCTTGTTCGTATTCCGCCGTCGGTTGTCGACCGAATTCGCCACCCCAGATCACAATGGTGCTGTCCAACAATCCCCGCCTCTTCAAATCTTGAAGCAAGCCAGCAATCGGTTTGTCGGTGTTGCCGGCATGGAGGGAATGGTTTTTGACCAGATCACCGTGAGCATCCCAGTTGTAGTCGTTATGGTTGCCACCCGAGTAAATCTGGATGAAGCGGACGCCACGTTCCACCAGGCGACGGGCCAGAAGGCATTTGCGACCGAAATCATCGGTCCGTTTCTCGCCGATGCCGTACAGCCGCAAGGTTTCTGCCGTTTCCTGCGAAAAATCCACCGCCTCTGGAGCATGCTGCTGCATTTTGAAGGCCAGTTCATAGCTGGCGATACGGGCCATCAGTTCGCTGTTATCGGCTCGACTGGCCAGATGTTGCTCATTTTTTTCACGCAACCGATCGAGCAAAGCCCGCTGCTGGGCCCGGGTCATCCCTGGAGGCGGTGTCAGATCATGAATGGGATGGGCATCGGCTCTCATTACCACCCCCTGGTAGGCTGCAGGCATGTAACCGCTAGACCAATTCTTCGGCCCGTTGATCGGTCCACCTGATTTGTCCAACATGACGACGAAGGCGGGCAAGTTCTCATTCTCGCTGCCCAAGCCGTAGGTAACCCAACTTCCTAAACAGGGGCTGCCGGAGAGCAAGCGTCCACTGTTCATCATGAACAAGCCAGAACCGTGAATCGGGGACTCGGCGTAAAAGGAATGGACAAAAGCGATGTCATCCACACACTGAGCCAGGTGGGGGAACAGATCGCTAACCCATTTGCCGCACTGGCCGTATTGCTTGAAGGGGAATTTCGGGCCGACGATACGTCCTTCATTGCGGTGACCCGCTCGGCCAAACGTTTTGACCTTGACTGTCTTGCCATCGTATTTAATCAATTCCGGCTTGTAATCGAAAGTGTCCACGTGGCTGGGTCCGCCGTACATGAACAGGAAGATGCAGGCTTTGGCTTTGGGGGTAAAGTGGGGCTTCTTGGGTGCTAGGGGGTTGATATAGCGGCTGGGAGCAGAGGAACTTTTCGGGGTAGTGCTGCCGGCCAACAGAGGGTCATCGTGCAACAAGGCCGTTAGTCCAAGGGCCCCAAAACCGGCCCCTACTTCCCAAAGGAATTCCCGGCGGGTTCGACCGCAAAAATTCGCACCGCTCGCTCTCGGGGCTGACATATATCGTCCTCCTCGGAAACGCAACTATGGGCGATGGATTTACGCTGTCCGATGCACTCCCCCTTGCAGTTAGGCCATGTTCGCATGTCCGCGAACACAGACCCTATCGTACCCTGTCTCTAACTCAGTCGATGTAGATAAACTCGTTGGTGTTGAGGCACAGCAAGCAATAGCGGCTCAGAGCAGTGGTTGGATCCAGTTTATGTTGCTCCATAAGACGCTGCAGAAAACGTAGGTCATCCTGAACTTCCTGGGAGGTGGGGTGGCGGCCGGTAGTCAAGCGGATGGCCCGGCGGATTTGAGCCGTCAGGTCACTAGGAACTTCCTGTTGCAGGCGGCGGGCCAGGGCAGCGGCCTGTTCCTGAGCAAATGCTCCATTGAGTAGCCCCAACGCCTGGGTGGGGACGGTAGTGACATAGCGGACGGGGCAGCTACTATCCGGATCGGGCTGGTCGAAACCAACGAGAATCGGCACCCGCAAGGAACGTTTGACATGGACGTAGATGCTGCGACGGTTGGCCTGCTCGGGAGGAGAGGTAGGCCAACCTTGTCCCGGGACCGACTGACCCGCCAGCACTTCCGCAGGTAACGGGGGATAGACACTGGGGCCGTACATCTGTCGATTGAGCCGGCCACTGACTGCCAGCATAGAGTCGCGAATTTCCTCGCCGGTCAACCGGCGCATGTTGAAGCGCCACAAGTAAACGTTAGCGGGATCGCGGCGGAGATTGTCTGGATCACCTCGCGACGAGAGTTGATACACCTGCGACATCATAATCAGTTTGTGCAAGCGTTTGGTGGTCCAAGGGGCACCAGGGACAGCCCAGGGTCGATCGGCGGCCGGAGGTGTGGGCTGCACCAATTCCGCCGCCAGCCAATCGAGCAATTCCGGGTGTGATGGCGGTTCACCCAATTTGCCGAAATCATTGGCACTGGGTACCAAACCTCGGCCGAAGTGGTATTGCCAGATGCGATTGACCCAGACGCGTGCTGTCAGCGGGTGCTTGGAGGAAGCGATCCACTGGGCCAAGACTGTGCGACGACCACTGGTTTTCGAGCCGGGCAGCGGTGGAGGGATCACTGGATCAGGCTGACCGAACAATTGCGGAAAACCCGGTGTGACTTCCTTACCCTTGGCATGGGGCGAACCACGGACCAAGACATAAGTCGGCGGAGGCGGCACCCAGCAATTGTTGACGGACAAGGCCCATGTCTGCCCTTCGGGCGGCCGGCGTCGCTCCAGATCGACGCGTTCCTTGCGTAAAGCATCGTATTCCTTTTTCTGGGCTTCCGGAAGTCGCGGGATAATTCTGGCTACTACCTTGGGGCGGTCTGGCCCTTCAGCAGCCCGTTGATCCTCAGCCGGCAGCTGGCGAATTGCAGCATTTTCGATTTCCATCATTCTTTGGCGGACCTGCTCCAGGCGGGCTTGCCTCTGCTTTTGCTCCGCTTCGTATTGGGCACGCACCTCAGGTGGGGAAATGTCGGTCAGATTATTCGGGGAACGCACATCCCGAGTTTGCGAAAAGGGACGAATCTCCCGGAAGAATGCCAGGAGGCGATAGTAGTCCGCCTGCGGGATGGGGTCGGCTTTATGCTCATGGCAACGGGCACAGTTGATGGTCATCCCCAGGAAGGCTTGCCCGACCGTCGTTACGATGTCGTCGTAATGATCGTAAAGGGCCTGCTCGGGGTCAGCCGGCTCGTCGTCCCAGATGCCCAGGCGGTAAAAACCGGTGGCAATGATGGCCTCGGGGTGATAACCCGGGATCTCATCGCCGGCTAGCTGTTCCAGGATGAAGCGGTCGTAAGGCTTGTCTTCGTTAAAAGACCGGATGATGTAATCCCGATACCTCCAGGCATAGGGTTTGGGGCCATCCCGTTCAAAACCGTTGGTTTCCGCATAGCGGACAACGTCGAGCCAGTAGCGCCCCCATTTTTCGCCGTAGTGCGGGCTGGCCAGCAATTCATCAATCAGCCTCTCCCAGGCGTCGGGGGAAGGATCGTTGACAAAGGCATCGACCTGCTCGGGGGTCGGGGGCAGCCCGAGCAGGTCATAGTATGCCCGTCGGACCAGTGTCGCTTTATCCGCTGGCGGAACAGGTCGTAATCCCTGTTGTTCCAGTTGGGCCAGGATGAAGGCGTCGATCGGGGTACGGACCCACTCCTTGTTTTGCACGTTCGGCACCGGTGGCCGCTGCACCGGACGATAGGCCCAATAATCTTTTGCTTGCTCGGCAATAGAAGCAGAAGAGGACGTAGCCCCCGGAGCACCGGAAGGCATCGGTAGACCCGCCGCCACCCATTTCTCTAAAATGGTAATGTCCGCTGCCGACAGCTTCCCTTTTGGGGGCATCCGTACGTGTTCATCCTCATACCGGACGGCACGCAGCAACAAGCTCTGAGCCGGCTGCCGCAGATCGACGGCTGGTCCGCTATCGCCCCCCTGCAGAATAGACTGCCGACTGCGTAAATCGAAACCACCCCGCAGCTTGCCCGGCTCCTCTCCATGGCACTTCCAACAATGTTGCCGCAACACCGGCAGTACCTGCTTATCAAAAAAAGCGAGTTGTTCTGCGGAAAATGCCGGAACCTTATCACCGGATTTGTCACCGGCTTGTACGGGCTGCTGTTGGGATTGGCCCTGCAGTCGATTGGTCCCCAATTCCAACAGGAGCAAGACTCCCGTTACCAGGCTCGTCAGCAGGATTGCACTCCTGAAACCGACTCGTTTCCAGTCTTGGAAGTGGTATGCCAAGGGGTACATCCCTTACACCTCCCGATCTGTATCTGCAATGGGGGGCAGGATGCGGACACGTCAAGCCATGCAACAGTACGTCGGTGGGCAGGATGCCGTTCTCCTGCAAGTCGCTTCGGTGAGACACGGAACCGACAACCATTGATGGTTGGGGGGCGGGCTGTTGTCCATTTTACGGTGTCTCCACGGTGACCGCTACTATAATTGGGGCAGTGCGGTCCGGTCCCTTGACAAACTCGATGGCCTGCAACTCGACCTCGGGACGCTTGACCGGGATACTCAGGTAACGCACCTGCTGGTTGCGAACCGCAAAAGCGAACTTCGACCCTGGCACATCAAAGCGGCCGATGTAGTCGGCAAAGTGCACGCCATTGCGTAAAGGGTGATCCTCGGTGCTGCCGTCGGCATAGTGCAGGCGGACAATCATACTGACACTGCCGTTGGTCAAAGGTTGTTGGGCCGCCCAACCGCCGATACCACTGAGCAGGTGGATCGCTTTCGCCCTCCCTGCATAGGGAAGCCGCACCTGACGGGGCATCCGCGGTGGAATCACCCCTTGCGGACCGTATAGCATGACCACATTCTTCACCGTATCGTTCTGGGGATCAACCAGGACAAATGGAACGCCTTCAAACACCTTCGGCTTCCAATCAGGGAAGATAAGGCGTTCAACCGTCCCACCCCGATCGAAAAACATATCCTTGGTACTGACTACGGTAGCCACCCGATCCAGGGGTAGCGGCACATACTTCCCCTTGTGGGTGAGGAACTCCAACAAGTCAGTCAGTTCCTGGACACTCATCACCTTTTCAAACCCTTCGGGCATCAAAGATTTGTCCGTCTCCACCAGAGTGGCAATGTCGTCTTTGCTCAAGATGTGCCGCTTGCCGTCGCCATCGATCAGTTCCAATGTAGTTGCAGTTTGAGCACCGATGATTCCCAGGAAAGTTCGTTCATCCATGGTCTGCAAGCGGTAGGCTTTGAAGTTCCCCTCGACGCTCCGCGAAGGATCCAAAACGTGAATGAGGATTTCTTCTTTGGGGTGTGCAGCAAAACCGGTTAGATCTGGTCCGATGGCTGCTCCTTCACCGGAATGCTGATGACACTTGGCACAGTGCTGGGTGAACACTTTCTTACCGTTAGCGACATCCCCGGTGCGTCCAAGCACCTGGGGTTTGAGTTGATCGATGACCTTTTGCCGATCGGGATCCGGCAAGCCACCGCCCAGATCGAGAAGTTTGCGAGCACGAGCAGCGATGGTTCGGTCCGGATGGGTGGTCAAGGCTAACCGCTGGTCCAGAGCCAGCCAGTCGAACCGGGCCTGTCCTTTTTCGACCGCATCCAACCAGGTCCGGACGGCATCGGGGCGCTCCAGGATCAGGGCCAAAGCTACCTTGCGACTGGCCGGGGGTATCCGACGAAGAGCCGCGACGACGGAGGAGCCCCAACTCGGCGCTTGCGACAGACGCATCGCTTCCAATAAGCCCTCTGCCAGGGCAGGACTGATCTGCGGCGACAGTTGGTCCAGAATCGCTTCGACAGCGGCATCATCACGAGGGTTGAGTTCCAGCAGCAGCCGAGCAGCGGCGATTCGTTCGGCGTCGGGGCGCTGGCTGTCAGCCAGTGCTTGACGCGTGGCTATGGTTAGTTGCTGCAGTTGTTGTTCCAATCCAGGTATACCCCAGGTGGTGGCCAGTCGCATCAGGCGGGCACGACCCGCTGCGGACAATCGGGCCAGCAAGGGGGGCACCCACCGTGCCAACTTGTCGGCCTGAGACAGTGATCGGTTCGCGGGCCAGGTTGCCGCCAAGCCCACCACCAGACGCTCGCACAGGTCGGGGTGAGCACGAACCGCCGCTTGCAAAATTGGCTCCAGCGTTGAGCTGTCGGCCCGAGCAGCGAAGTGCTGGGCCACTTTTTCGAGGATTGTCAAAAACTCCGGTCGTCGCGGCCATTGATCCAGCCCAGCTAGTACATAACGGTCATGGACAGCAGCGGCGACAAGACTGGCCGTCTCCAACTCAGCATCGAAAAAGGACCAGTCGTTCCAGGCGGTCGTCAATGCAGGAGCTGCAGCTTCGTGCGGCGGGAATTCACTCAGAGCCAACAGGGCAGATAGCTGCACGAAGGGGTATGCCTCTTGCCGAAGCGGCTCACGAAGTTGGGGCCACAAGGCGGGGTCCCGAGGCAATACCTGCCAAGCCGCTGCACGCACTTCAGGTTGGGGGTGACGCAATGCGAGTAGCACTGCTTGCGTGGTCACCGCATCCCCACTGTCCAGACACCCCAAGCCATGCAGGGTCCACAAGGCATGCAGTGGAGCAAAGCCTTGCTGTGATAGTAAGGCACGCAATGGTGGCATCACATCCTTCTGCCCCCGTTCGACCAGAAGTCGCTGGGCATGCAAGCGCCAGATAAGATTGGGATGTTCCAGGGCAGCCAGACAGCTCTCCGGCTTGTTCCGGTCCAACAGGGGTGTCTTGTCCGCAGACGCCTGGCCATACACCACGCGGTAGATGCGGCCATGCTTTTTGTCGCGTAGTTCCGTCTCGTAGGCATTGCCGCGACCGGTTCGGTAACCTGCCGGTGTGGGATTGTGTTGTACGATGAAGTTGTACCAGTCGAGTACCCACACCTGTCCGTCCGGACCAACCTGGGCGTCGATCGGGGCACACCACTCATCGTCGCTAGCTAGCAGATTCCAACCGTAACGGGCCTTCACCGTCGCTCCGACTTCCTGGAGCACAAAAGTCGCCGTCAGGTGACCGGTCGGATCAGATACGAATGCCGTCCGATTCCAGTATTCCGGAGGATAGCTGCGGGCTGTGTAGATCGCGATATGGGATGCCGCAGTGAAGCCCCCGTGCCAATCCACCTGCCGCACCTTGGTCGTAATCGGCTCGAAATGGTAATCCGGAGCAATGTTGCTCAAAACCGCCGGTGACAGGCCACGGACCTTCTCATAATACCGATTGGCGATCGGCATGTGGACGATGGGACATCCGTTGGCCGTGCTACCGAAAAGCCGTCCCCATTCGTCGAACTGCAATCCCCACGTATTGTTGCTGGTACTACGGAGAAACTCTAAAGCGGTTACCTGGAGGCGTTCCTCGGCACCGTGTCCGTGGACTTCAATGCGGAAGCGGTAGAACCCCTGACCGAAAGCGTGACGCTGTCCGTTGACTGTACCCCGGAAACCGGCGTATCCTACCGCACCATAGATCCAGTTGTCGAAACCGTAACGCAGGTTACTGGGACCCGCATGCGTATCATAAGTCCCCCAACCGCTAAGCAGAATCTCCCGGCGATCGGCCCGGCCATCCCCGTCGGTGTCCTTCAAAAATAGCGTCACAGGAGGTTGATGGACGATCAAACCGCCGCGGTATGGCAGCAGACTGGTCGGAATGCTTAGATGGTCGGCGAAGGTG
>Ga0197142_1003791_pt1 | contig 12480 bp, 15 predicted proteins | sample GBS60_MetaG_FD_148614 | JGI IMG/M metagenome (GOLD analysis project Ga0197142, IMG submission 148614) | Sediment microbial communities from Great Boiling Springs, Gerlach, Nevada, United States - GBS 60_MetaG | ecosystem: Environmental > Aquatic > Thermal springs > Hot (42-90C) > Sediment... | reverse complement strand
GCTCCCGTTGCCAGATTTCCCTCAGCAATAGCGCATCGCCGTCAAATGCCACAATGTGTTGCCCACATTCAAAGATAGCCATTCGCCAATCGGTGTGTTGTTGCATCTCTCTAGGCAGTACAATGAACAGGCGAAGGCAGAGCCCTTGCCTAACTGTTCGCTCACCCAAAGCAAAAGCTTCTATCTGCATCCAACAGCCTGAGCGATAGTTTCAGCCAATTTCTGCTGGTCGTCACTAGACAGGTTTGTATCGCTGAAGCTGCTCAATTCAATCACCTGCGTGCGTGTTGCTTCATAAACTGCCTGATGGTCAGGATTCGGTTTGTTACTCAGAGCAATGAACTTTCTTGTATACACACCGAGCAACTCGCTCACTAAGTTCAATTGCTTCGCCGCATCCAGCGTGGTTGTCTTCCCCCCTGATTTGCACTCAATACGGGCAAATTGATTACCACAGCGCACGACAATGTCTAGATCTACCTGTGGTCGCCTATCACCTCCCAGGAACTTGATCCCTTGCTTTACCTCAGCCTGCGACAGCCTGGCCCGTAGCGCACCGGCAACCGCCTGTTCAAAGGCACTACCAATATCTTTCGAGGGACCTGCCTCCTGCCATTGCCCCTTGCCGATGTGGGCATCAAGAAATTGTTCGATGGTTATAAGCGTTGGTAATACAGTCTTTCTTTGCAAACGCAACGTTTGCTGGTTATCGTAACGGTACTCATAAAGAACGTTCTGAGTGCGCTCACTCTCAAGATAAACAACCAGTGCACCACGCTTCATTGCCACCTGATTCGCCGCCAGCACCATCGCTTTGGTGCTGCCAGTTAAAAATAAGGTCGGTTCCTTGCTGACCTGCTAGTTCTTCATCAAGCACCTTGACCAGACTCTCAATATCGTAGGCATCACAACTGATTGAACGACACTGGCCAATAACTGACTCAATGCGTCTCCTGACCTGATCGGTTTGTGGTGTGCAGATCAGAATTGTCTGGTCGGGTTTGAGATGCAAGGGTGGCAACAAATTCGGCAGCGGCTGCGCACCGATAAGTTGGATGAGGGTGTTCATAGACTGACCTCATGGGGATTGGCAAGAGCCATATTCAGTTCCACGATACCTCTTCTTTTTCCAACCAATCCTTGTTCTCCTCGGCCAGCTCCTCGATGGTCAATTTGACATCTCGCGCTTTCTGCAACAGCTCCTGGTAAGGCCGGATCAGCTCCCATTGCGGGCCAACGACATAACCTCCTTCCACCTCGGCAATGAGGCCTTGCTTCCACAATGGGGCCAGATACTCATTGCGGAGTGTCTCTTCTGAGGTCAGCCCCTGGCTCAAGTTCCAGTACTTACTTTGCAAGTAACTGTACAGGTCTTCCAGCGAAATTGGACCATTGTCATTCAGAACCTGAATGATGGTCTGACGAAGTCGGCCTAGCGCCAGGGGCATCACCGGCAGGTCCACCCAATAACCGTCCTCGGCAGTGTAGCGCACGCACTTTTCGGCGGCCTCGTTTTCGGCCTGAACGTAGTAGAGACGGGCTACATCACCGGAAAGAATGGCAGCTAATTCCAGCGCCAGATTGATCACGTTATTACCGCCGGTCAGGTTCGCCCACATCTCCTTTCCCTGCCCGCCCGTGCCAGCTAGGGCGGCGACGGTGCGGATTACCCGCTCATAGGTTGTGCGAATATCGCGGCGGTCCACTTTGCACCAGAAGACAGTACCCTGCTTCCGCCCGCCGCTGATAGCCGGCCATTCGCGGCGGAGCAGGTCCCGCAGGATTTCTTTCATTGGCCCACCACTTTTTTCGGGCTCCTTCGCGATCTTGCCCAGCGGGTTGTCCACATAGCTAAGGGACACAAGTTGACCGTTCAGGATCTCTGGAGTGCTGAATAGCACCAGCGCTTGCACATTGCCGACCTTCTGACCGGCCTGACGCTGACTGACTTCACCGGAGCGGGCGAAGAAACGCCGGTCATCGGCGTTCCAGCGGTTGTAGCGGTGGGACAGGTAGGTTAGAGGCCCGATAACGGTGCCTGGGGAGCGGCCCAGGCCCATGAGGTGGTAGGCACCTATTGGGTTATCTCCTTCGCGCCAGGTAGCGCTCTACGGCTCGTTTGGCAGCTTCCAGTTGGCCAGAGGTGGTGGCCGTCGTTTCCAGGATCAGTTGCATCTGAAAATCCTTGCCCAAAGACTCAAAAACCCGTAGGTGATTGGGTGACTCCGCCTTGACCTTCGCCTCACCGGAGCGCCACTCGCCGCTTTGAATTTGAGTGATGAAAGGAAAGCGGCCACAGAGTTCCCACGCAAAGCGCTCCAGGCGGTCGCGGTAGTGATGCTTGGCGATAGCAACTTTGCAGGGGTCCTGTCGCGCTGGTGGTAATCCCTCTACGCCCTCAAGAATGCTCAAAATGGCAGTACCCAAATCGGTAGGCCTTGCTTGAGAGTCCAACAAATTGTTGGCTTGCAATAAGGCTTTCAAGGAGCGTTCAGGGGGAACCACACCTTTCAGGGCATCCCGGATATCTTCCAGCCACGGGAAGAGACCGATGAAAGGCAGGTCTACCAGGCGTGGGCGGTCCTCCGGAGTCATCGTATTCAGAGGCGGATGTAGCCTCTGGATGAGATCTTCTTCCGGGAGATTGCGGAGTTGGGCAATCTCGCCCTCCGCTTCCAACCACGGCGGCACCCAGATGTGAAACAGCCGTTCGGCACCGTAGAACTGCACGGCAAGGGCCAGAAGCGCCGACATCGCTTTGCGGCCGCCAGCAATGCTCACGAAAAGTCGGTAGCCTGCATCGCGGTAGGTCTTCAGAATGCGGCACGCCTCCTGCATAAACTCCACGGCCGCCTCAGGGGTATCCACGTCTCCGTACTGGCCGATGGATACAGGCTCCACCCAGGTCAAGTTGTCGTGTTGAGAGAGATGAGTTGCCAGCAACTTATAGGCTTCGCGAACATCATGGTCTTCGGTTCTGAGCAAGATGATACCGTCCGGTCGGCAGTTCTGTTGGGTCAGCAAGTCCACAGCCTCGGTCACCACTGCTGGAGCAGTGCCCAGAGTTGCAATGAGTAGTTTCTTAGACATTATCTAAACCTCCGTACAAGCTCTGCTGGCGATAGCACTTTGAGCCTGATAGTGAGCAACTGGCGTTGCTCGTTGTCCTTCGCGATCTGTGCCCATTGTCCGTCAGAAGTAACCAACCACCCTCGATAAGCAATACCCGTCCCGATGATAAGGGCATCAGATAAAGCATTTCTTCCTAAAGGGGAGCGGAATGCCTTCATAATCTCGAAAGCCCATTTCTGAGCGGTTTCAGAGCAAGGAACGATACGAAGACCGTATGCCTGCTCTAACGCCTGAATGCTCCTCACTTCTCTATCGATATCTACATTGCTTCGATGTTGAGAGCCATAAAGTTCCATCAGGCTGATTTGGGAGACAAAAATGCTTCCGCAGCTGGAGGCCACGATTACAGCGTCGGCAGCTTCCACTTCACCTAGGAGATAAGCAATGAGAACGCTGGTATCAAACACAAACCTCATTTATCAGTCTTACCCCCGAAGCGAACCACGAAGGGTATGTATGCGCAAAAACCAGCCTACGTAGCCCAATATCTTTTTCCGGCTGTCTTCAGGAAAATGTCTGAGGGCCGGCAAATTCGATCGAATCGCCTGAGCAATGAGTCGGTTGTCCCTTTGCACGGCCGGGCGCAGGGTAGGATCTGCGCCTAATCGCTCGGCATAAGCCACTGCACGATCCAGACCCCGTCGTTCAGCCATTTGCATCCAGCGCATCCACTCGTTGCGCGAAACCTCTGGCAGTTTACTGGCAATCTGTTCAGCAAGTTGGATGTGGTTGTCTAACATTATCAGTACACCTCCTTGGGGCAAGGCTCATTTTTGGGTTTGGCTTCCTGAAGGAAGCTTTTCCAGGCTTTCTGATCCAGCAGACTGCCCACATTCTCAAGCCACTGGCGTAGCTGTGCAGTCAAGCCATCCAGAAGTCGGCCTCCCTGGACAAGAGATCCCAGAGGGTCTGTTGCGTCCACCAGGTAGATATCCTGTGGAACAAACCGCACGCTCCCGAGGCAACGCGGTTTGGCTCCTCCTAGTTTGATGGGAAAGGCCTGATCCACCTCGTCCGGTTTCTGAGGATGAGGACCGAGGCCCAAGGCGTGCAACAAGGCCCCCATTTCCGCCTCCTCCAGGTTCTCAAAGACCAGGGTGGTCTCAAAGCGGCTTCCTTTAGGCACCACCTCCAGGTAGCGGTGGCTCTTTTCCGGTCGCATATCCAGACCCTGGAAGCGCTTGCTCTGATAGAACTTGCGTCCTTTGCTTTGTCGCGGCGGCCACAGGTCGGAGATTTTGATGCGTGTGGTCTGTATCGGGTTTATTGGGATCGCATCGGTAAAATGCACTCGACCGCGATAGCCTGTGACGCCGAAAAGCCGGCAGGCCGGACAGAGCGATGCTCGCTGCTCCTCCCCTTTTTTGATCCCCTGGCAGGCTTGGTGAGACCCTGGCATTCGCTCATTACGCCCCCGTTGGGAGACACACGAGTTGGTGAGGGCCTCGTACACCCCGCGCACAGCTCCCTTGACTCCCGTGCCGGGGATGACTAGCTGACCATTCCGTCGGGCAAAAGCGTAATAGGCGTATTCCTGGCTCTGGCCGGGCGGTGTGAACAGGTCCAGGATGCCGCTGCCCACGTAGAGGTACTCGGAAAATACCTCAATCTGCAGCACCATCCGTCCACTCAGGCCGGAAAAGCGTTCGTGCAGGTGGAGAGTTCGTCTTGCCGGTGACTTCGCTTTGTCTAGCGTCACCCAGAAGAAAGGCTTAGGTTCAGGCTGTTGTTGTGGACTCATCCGTTGCCTCCTTTCCCAGGCATCGGTGCCCGAGGACTAAGAAAAACAGGAACTCCATCCCGGTAATACACAATCCCCCGCCAACGACCTTCGCCTCCTAGCCCAGGGTAAGCTGAAAAGGACGGACGGAGGCGGCGGTCATCCAGGGATTGGAGGAAGAAGGTCTGTTCTTCACCTTCCCACTCTCCGGGTAGAAGTTGTAATCCGGAGACAGGCGTTTCTGTGAGCAGAAGGCCGCGGTACTCTGCTCCCTCTCGCCACCAACGCAGTTCGCCCTGGGGGCCGAAGAGCGCCCCGGTCTCCAACCAGTCTTGAGGAATACCATTACCCATACGAAAGGTGAGAGGATCAGCAACCCAGTGGCATAGAGGATTGCCAAGTGCAGCGGACTGGCCTTGCAGAATGTCCAGTGAACCATTCAGAGAATAGACATAAACTTGCTGGCGTCCCATATCTTCTCTTCTAGCCTGCTTGCAAGGCGCTTATAGCCACCCTGGCAATAGATTGCCACCCTTGGTCATCGTATACTCGCCGCTGATAGAGTCCCAGGTTCAGGCTTTGAGTGGGTGCTGGCAACCCGTTCAATTGAATTGGCGTATAAAGACCATACCGATTTTGCTCCTCTTTGGCAACGAAGGCAGCAAGGCCTCGCAAAATATTCGGATTGTCCTGGGATCCAGCTTCTTCCACTTGAGCTTCCGTAACGGTCACCACCACCTCGCCAAACCCACGGTTCTTACCAAAGCCCACCTTAACCAGCCCATTGTTCATACTCTCCAGAGCCAACACCAGAAGACCTAGCTGCCAGAGTTCGTAATTTTCCAGGAAGAGATGTCCACTGAAAGCGCCGTCTACCACAACTTCCATCTCGAAAGGCCCCTGGGCTACAGCATGGCTCAATCGAGAGATGGCTACCCCATAACGAATTTCGGTTTTGATTTCAGTAGCCGGCAAGAAGTCAGTGAACGCAACCCGGCCCTTGAGGCGAGTATGGCCGAAGATCCGGCACGCTCCACAAGATTGACGGTAGACGGCCGTGCTGTCTTCTTCCTCCTCCAGACGCTTGGCGCAACTCCCGCGCTCGTCCGGAAACGTAGGACAGGCCCAGCGCCAGGAGTTCGTTTGGTTTACCGTGCGCAGCACCTTTTCGGTGAAACCTCGTACTACACCCTTTAGAGAAGACCCGGGTATGTAGACTGTCTCTCCCTTTCCAGGATGGTAGGTGCGAACAAACTGCATATCCGGCAGGGTGGGATCTGCCGACAGACCGCCCGCCTTGATGAGCAGGGGACCGCACGGGCGGATCTCCAGAGTCAGACGCAGGGCATTGTAGCGTGTCTTATGCATGCCAGCCTCCCTATCTCAACCGCTCCTGAAAAGCCCGTAAGAACGAAGCTCGTTCAACAGGCTGGGTTTGCCCCTGAATCAGGTAGCCTACTAAATTCTGCCGGTTTACCTGAGTCAACCGAATTTCGTGGAGCGCTCCCCAGCCCGGCCCGCGGGTGACCTTGCCACCCAGTGAAAGCGTTCCTTCTTCCCACTGGCGAAGCACGGCCAGAAGGAAGCCCACCTCCCAGTCCTCCAGATTCTCGCATAAGATCTCAACACCGAAGCGGGCGCCGGGTACCACCGTTTCGAAGTCGTACTTGATGTTTGAGCGAGCGGCCCCCAGGTCCCTATCAATACCCACACCATCCCGAATCTGGGTGACCACGGGCAAGTCGTCGGCGTTGACCAAATAAGCATCCTTGAAGGCCAGCCGACCAGCGAACCAGGGGGAACCGAAGAGGCGGCAAGCGGTGCAACTCTCCTCCCAGACCAACTGGGCAAAGAGGACATCTGCCCTCTGGCGGTCCTGCTTCTCGGCCTGCCCCCACAGTTCTGCCTTGCGACCGCCCGACACACAAGGATCGGCGAAAGGGTCACAGGCCCACAGGTCCGGCCTGCGGTTCACCGTGCGCAGAATCCGTTCTGCCTGGGACCGCACCACGCCCTTGATAGACGAACCGGGAATGAAGGGCAGGCCATCAGGTCTTTTCACCACCGGTAAATCGGTACCTGTCGGTTCTAAGGAGAGGCGAGCCCCTACAGAGAGCGCTGTCTGCATTTCGAGTGTAGCCTGCACTCGCAGGCGGCTGCGGAAAGTATCAAAAATGCTCATGGGGCTTCCCTCCTTAAGCTTTCGTATCCCAGGTGTGCCAGCGCACGGCGTAGCCCAGAACCCGAGAAACCAGAGCCAGATGGACGGCCCCGGCATCAGTTCCCGCCACCTGCCTGGCCAGATCTTTCGCCCTCTCCTGTAGGCTCTCCAGGCGTTGAATCGAGCTCTCGGCCCATGCCTTGTCTATTTCGCCACGAGCAGCCTGATAGCGGATAAAGAGTTCCAGTGCCTTCCAGGAGTCGCTGCTCTCGGCAATGTCCTGGATGTTGCGCAGTTGACGTCTCTTGTCACCACTTAGACTCTTAGTTAGCTCGTGAGCCATCTGTACCAGCTCATCATCTTGTTTTGCAATTGCGTGGCGAATACGAGGGGGCAGCATTCTCATCTTTCCTGTATCTCCTGATGAAATGGATGACAGATCAGACATTCGCCGAAACTCTCGTCGCAACGTTCACCGATGCCCTGGGTCTCCACCGAACCCAGAGCGGCAATCAATTCCTCCAACCCGCCGTCCCAGCGGAAGACATAGACGCTGCCCATGCGAACGGTCAGATTTGTGGGTTTGGGCAATCCCCAGGTTTCAGCCCACCCCCCGGCAAAATCGGGCCGGGCCTGATACCAGATCGGTGTAAGTGCTTGGCCGTTGAGACTCAGCGAGAGAACCAGGGTGGGCACTCCAACAGGATCGCGCAAGATGGCCGGAGAGAGAAGATCTACGGAAAAGTACAGCCCCTCCGGTTTTGATGGGAGGTCACCATCGTTGACGGACAAAGTGCGCAGATCGGCCCACAGGTCTTTTAGAATCTTATTGAAGTCCTCCACTCGCTCCCGCAAAGAAGGCAACCGGACCTCAGCTTCCTCTACCCGGATGCGTCCGTAGCCTCGAGTGTGCAGGGCACCGATAGCCGCGCCGTTCACGGCCCGGCACAGGTCATTTACCGCTTTCTCATCGCCGTATACCCGCCCCAGAAAGACCAAAGGAGCCTCATTGGCTGAACCGTCAGGACTTGACGACCGAGGGCTGAGCGCAGAGGCGGTATAGAGCATCCCCTCGGTCGAAGCGCGGCGGTGGCGGCTCAAGGCCACCTTCGTCTGAGCATGATATTGTAAGCGCGTACGGACATAGTGAGATCGGCCACCGTTCTGGTACACGGTATAAAAACTCGATACCGGTTCCATGCGGCTTCCACATGTGAGACACGTGACGCTAAAGGGTGCCGCAAAACGGGCGCCGTGAGATCGCAAGAGGACATAGGCCAGGTGAGGTAAAAGGGTGTCTACAACTCCATGGCCCCGCTGCCGAGGATGGGGTTCACTGCGAAATCCCCCTTCCCGCTTGCAGGTCAGAGCAGTAAGCGGCAGAGGCAGCACATAGTCCATACTCTGCCACTCTGCCACTGGAAAAAAATTTCCTATCCGAACTGATTGCACCTTGGGTAAAATCTCTGCTTCGCCCTGAGCCAGAAGACGATCAGCCCAGGCGCCTCGCAGCAGGCGGCCAGGAATAAAGGGAAGGCTCGTAAGGAACTGCGAACCAGCCCGTACCTCACCGATGATCAAGGGCTCTTCAGGTTTGATTTTCAACCACATGCTTGCCTCCGCTCCACAGATGGGCATATTGCTCTATAAGGCTATTTTCCACCTGCTCATCATCGATCCTGGCCTCTACCCGCATCTTGTCTCTCTCCAGCCATCCCAGACCACGAGTACGACCCGTGCCGATAGCAAACCCTGACCGGGCTGCAAGGACAATCAGGGCTGTCGCCTGCCGTGCCAACTCGGTATCGGCAAAGTCACCCTCAATAGTTGCAACCACCTCTCCCGGCTGCGGGTCTGTAGTCTCCAGAAAAAAGAGACGCTGGAGCAGAGCCGCTCGCCGACTGCGGCTGATGCTTACTCCACTTCGCTCCATGATGTCTGGTTTCTGGACAAATTGGCCGTCCCAAAAACGCAGTGGCGAGGTATGGCGCGGGTTACCGAAGATCTGACAGACCATGCAAAGATTCTTCTCTGAACACATCGTCATCGGGGTAGGAGGCAAGCAGACCCTCTGTGCCCAAGTTCGCAACAGAGTCTCGGCACAATCTCGTAGAAAACCCTTGATCGTTGTGGCTGGAAGCACTGGTACTCCTTCAGTGCTTAGAGCTAGAGTCTTGTCTACTCCCAATCGTCGGCGGTTACCGGTCGTATGAAATGAAGTTGCCAATGGGAAACGAATGGTTATTTTGACATGGCTCATTAGACTGACTCCTCAGAAATTTCCTCAACATCGGGGCGCGTAGCGCGTAGTTCGGTCAATTCTAGAACATCAAGGAGAGCAGTACGCCACTTTCCAGTAGATTTATCAAACGCCCACAGCGGCGCCGGTAGCTTTGTCATGCCTCGGACGAATGCGAGATCTCCCAGAGCTTGCAAAAAGTTCTGGAATATGTGACGTTCCCCTTCTTTACGGCGAGCAATATCGTAGTAAATGGTGTTGAGGGAAACAAAAAGTCCTTTTTCCAGAGCTTCAGCCCAGCGATGACGGAGGCTACGTGGCATTTTAGTGGCCTGCTCCATCAGGACTGCCAAGGACCTGGCTTCCTCCAATGTATAGGGCCGGGCCGTAAGAACCACGTTCTGGTGAGGTTCGTAGTACGATAGCAACAGATCTGCCGATTCGGTTGCTACTGGACTGGGAAGCCAGAGGAAGTTGATTGTACTACAAGGTTTTTGTGGATCCTCCTTGGCCCTTCTTTTGGCCTTTTTCAGAATATCTTCAGCCAGTTTTGCCAAATAGCGAACGGGATATTTGGAATCAGCCACAGCAATGCCGACAGAAGCGGTGATTTTCCAATCTGCCAGCCTTTCTAACCCATCTCTCAATTCCTGGTTAGCTTTCTGCTCAAACCGATCCAGGAACTCGACCGCTACTTCCCAGGCATAGCCGGACTGGATGAGCAGGGTCACATCATCACCGCCGATGTGGACAATCTCAAAGGGCCAATAGTCAGCACCACTGAGGACTTGTCCGCAGACCTTACCGAGGGCTTCAAAGAGTGCCTCTTCCGCTACAATGCTCAGGATTTCTGATAGACTCCCTAATTCCTCCTCATTATTTACTCGCTGTAACAGCCCGCCGATGTCATTGCCGTCTGCATAGAGGAAAGCCAGGTACTGGTGACCGCGAGCACTCTGGACTAAATGGTCTAGATCAACCGGGTGATGTGCGGAAATGGTCAGTTCCTTGGATCCCGCCCATTGCTTAAAGCGGTTATTGAACTGCCCTCCCCCCTTGCCTGCTTCATAGCGGATCCAACAGACTAGACACAACCGCTTCTCTTCTCCCTCTGGCGAGCGCCATAACTGGGCTGCTACCCGCTTGCCGCATAGGTCACAACGCAGGCCAAAAGGCGGGGCTTCCCAGAAAGGAGCTCGGGTTTTTTGAGCTTTGGCCTCTCGCAGTTGGCCGGCCAGGAAGGCTATCCGTCGGGCAAATGGCTTGGGGGAGGTCTTGTTGTTGCCGTCCTGGACCAGGTATGCCTGCCAGAGGCGCTGAGACCATGAATTTGTGGGGGATGAATCGGGAGGCAGGTTTTGCTCGTAGACTACTGTCAATGTAGCAGCACCTGTTTTTTCCAAGCATACCCTTTCTATTTTTTGTTTCGCTTCTTTGACCTGATTTTTAGGGATAGCGAAAAGGAAACTACCACCAGAACAGTATATTTCACTCGCTCCCAGATATTTTAGCTTCTCTTTAATCTCTTCCTCGCACTCTACCAACAATTGACTGCCACCACGGATTTGAGGTAGTGACGAGGTTTCAAAGACATAGTTTTTGATAGCATCGATATCGCCGTGGAGCAAAACGGTGGGCATTTCTGGCTGGTTCATTTCTTTCTCCGAATTGTTGATGAGTGAGATCTGTTCTATATTACAGACTTATGTTTCGACACGACAAATCTTCAGCGTTTTTCTCCGGGTCTGTGAGAGCGTGATCAAAAACTAAAACCTCGGATAGAGCCTATTCAGGAGCATTGCAATAGAACCAAGATAAAGAAAGGCTTCGCTTAATTCTGGGTTGCGGTTGTATTCCTTGCTCGCCAACCGATTGCGTCCCGCCCACGCAATCGAGCGTTCCACCACCCAGCGCTTCGGAATAACCGCACATCCCGTTTGTCCGGGCGGTTTTTCAATACTATTCAGGCGTATCGTCCTGTTGCATCCTTTCATCTAACCCTTTTTTTACCCCTCATCCACGCGAATCTCGCGCATCCGGGGAAATGATTGATGATGCGCGGCGAGAAGCCACTCGGCGCCTTCGGTATCCGAAATATCGGCGGGATGTACCAACACGCGCACCAAGAACCCATTGGCGTCAACCCAGCATTGCCGTTTGCGCCCGTTGACCTTTTTTTACCCCATCGTCGCCGCGCTCTCCGCCTGCTTCGGTCGTTTTGACGGATTGGGAGTCCAGGACGCTGATGGACGGCTCCGGATCGCGATCAAGCGCTTGTCGCGCCAGTTTCCGCAGCGTATCATTGATGTTGATACAGGTTCCATCACGATTCCATTTGTCGAAAGAGGAGCGAACCGAACGCATCGGCGGAACATCGTTCGGAAGCATGCGCCATTGGCAACCGGTGCGATTTTTGGAGAGCAGCGCGTTGACGATCGCGCGGCGATCGATGTCGGTCGGGCGGCCGCCGTTGGGCGACGGGGTGGCGACCAGCGGCGCGATGGCGGACCATTGCGCATCGGTCAGATCGGTTGCATCCTTCGTTGGATAGGATCGCAGCGCACGTCGTGGCATACCAGATTGCTCCGCATCAGAACGGCATGGTCACCATCATGATACCACAAATCCGGTTTTCTGATCGCCCTCTTAGTTGTCCCGAATTTCGGGATATGGTCATGGAAACATGTTGCGGGCTGCATAACTTCAGAATTCGGTTAAAGCGCGAAAAGTATTCAGAAAATCAAGATGAACCTTGATGAAGTCTGCTGATCTCAAAGCACTGCGCCAGATCGGCGCGCCGATAGCGGCGCGGATTGCCCGCTATCAGTTGCACAATCTCAAGAATGCGCGCAGTGCGTTTGGTCGCTTCAAACCCGGCTGCTGGCTCGTTCAAGGGTTGTTCACAGGCTGACTCCCGATGTGCAAAACGCCGACGCCAGCAGACCAACCGCACGCCGACGCGTTGTGTTCCCTGTGCCCGAAACGCCTGTCAATGCGGACAGATGGTTTTTGACTATCCTACACAATTCTGGACGGCAACGCAAGTATGTTCTTTCTTGCGCGTTGTTGTACGTTCTCACTACTCACTCCCGTCCCTCCTGCGCATCTGCGAGCGTGACGGGCATGTCGGGTCCGAAAGCTTTCTTTATCACCTTCCAGAAATGCGGCTGCACAGGCGTATCCGCTTGCGTTTCCTCTAACCATCGGCTACAATAAGAATGCCTTGTC
>Ga0197142_1003790_pt1 | contig 12483 bp, 14 predicted proteins | sample GBS60_MetaG_FD_148614 | JGI IMG/M metagenome (GOLD analysis project Ga0197142, IMG submission 148614) | Sediment microbial communities from Great Boiling Springs, Gerlach, Nevada, United States - GBS 60_MetaG | ecosystem: Environmental > Aquatic > Thermal springs > Hot (42-90C) > Sediment... | reverse complement strand
GTAGGGGTTATATCTGGGATGGCTGCTGTCTCTAGACTCATCCTCATAGGGTATGACACCAACCGTTATCCCACCCCTCTTAACATACTCCTCGCAGACAACCTTCATCAACCCGCCGTCGCCGCCAGTGAAGAGAACCACCTCATCCCGATGCCTAGCTAGGGTGGCCGCTACACGTCGGGCCTTCTCAACAGCCTTGGGATTCGGCGACCTGTCACTCGAGCATCCGATACCAATCTGAATCATGATCGCCTAGAGCTTAGAGCGGATGTTCTCCCACTCCTCCTCATCATCAACCTCATCCTCGAGAAGCTCCTCAAAAAGCTCATGGGTGACTACATCGGTCGTGCGGTATTTCTCAACCATCTGGCTGTAGAATTTTATAGCACATCTCTCCGCCTTCAAGACATCATCTATGAGTTTCTGATGGTCTGTGGGATCTTCTGGGGGAGGTATGTATCCACATCCGCTTGTCTGGAGAAGCTTCCCAAAATCTAGGACAATCTTACCGCCGAGCTGTATGATACGTCTTGCAGCCTTCTCAGCATGCTTAAGCTCATCCATGGACTGTTTGATGAGTAGTGGTCTTAGGGTGTCAGCGTCTATGCCTCTAATCCACATGGCTGCAACCCAGTATTGATAGTGGGCGAGCCACTCGTCGGCGTATGTTTTGAGGAGATCTGAAATCACCTCATTTATGTCGGCCTTGACTATCTCCCTTCCAGTTCTGCCCATGGGGCTTTTTTGAAGGTGCTGGGATATATGTTTTAGTGGAGTAGAAGGGGTGCAGAAGGCATATTAGATAGTAGTGGTGATGGGCGTTCTGGAGTTGGAGAAGAAAGACGTTTACTATGATGATGACATAGCTTTAACACCTCTTCTGGATAAGACGATAGCGGTCATAGGATATGGTAGTCAGGGCAGGGCCCAGTCCCTCAACATGCGGGATTCAGGTCTGAAGGTGGTTGTGGGCCTCCGTGAGGGTGGACGCTCATGGAGCCTCGCCCAAGATGACGGATTCAAACCCCTCACCATCGAGGAGGCTGCTGAAGCAGGTGACTTGATACACATCCTCATACCAGACCCGGATCAGCCGACAACATACCAGAAGCATATCAAGAAGGCTCTGAGGGCTGGGAAGACACTAGGATTCTCCCACGGCTACAACATCCACTACAGGACAATCGTTCCGCCCGAGTATGTGGATGTGGTTCTCATGGCTCCGAAGGCTCCAGGGCCTAGGATGAGGGAGCTGTATGTCCAGGGTAAGGGTGTGCCGGCCTTGGTGGCTGTGGGCCAGAATGCATCGGGAAGGGCTTTGGAGACTGCTTTAGCTATGGCCAAGGCCGTTGGATGTTCGAGGGCTGGGGTTTTAATCACAACCTTCAAGGATGAGACTGAGACGGACCTCTTCGGTGAGCAGACGGTCCTCGTGGGCGGTGTCATGGAGCTTATCAGGAATGGCTTTGAGGTGCTGGTGGAGAACGGCTATCCGCCGGAGCTGGCCTACTTCGAGGTGTGTAATGAGCTCAAGCTGATCGTGGATCTGATATATGAGGGCGGTCTCACCAAAATGCTGAGATCAGTCTCCGACACGGCCAAGTATGGCGGTGTGACAGTCGGCCCCAAGGTGATAGACGAGAATGTCAAGCATAACATGAGACTGGTCTTGGAGAGGATTAGGAGCGGTGAGTTTGTTGAGACATGGACTGGAAACCCGCAGGCATATGAGATACTCAGGAAGGAGATGGAGAAGATAAGCCAGCATCAGCTGGAGAAGGTTGGGGAAAAAATAAGAAAGATGGCCAACATCTAGCTTTGTGTCCTAGGTTTTCTGTAGAGGTATACTGTGTGGCCGTTGAATCTCTCCCAGTGGACTGGCGTCCATCCAGGTATTGGGAAGCCGTGACATACAACCCTCGCCGTTGGCTTAAGCTCTGCCTCCAGCTTAGGCCTGAGCTTCCCGAGTGTATCGGTCGTGAGATAGAGTGTTATGACATCTGCGTTTTTCAATGGGACTGTGAACATATCACTTCTCAGCACTTTTATCCTATCGTCAAGCCTGAGGCTTCTGATCCTGTTTCTCACATGTTTGACTAGCGGTGGTCTTATCTCACATCCTATAGCGTTGGCCTTGAATCGGCTGGCCGCCGTGAAAAGCACTCTACCATCACCGCATCCAAGGTCGTAAACCATCTCACCCTCATCCACCTCCGCCAGACTGAGCATCCTCTCCACCACTTGGATCGGCGAGGGGACGAATGGGACTGGCTTACGGACTATGGATGACATCAGCTACTGTGGATAAAACTGTCTTTAAGATCTTTCGGCCCACGGGTCAACCGCTCCTTTAAACTAGCTCACAACTGAAATGGCCTGACAATCTCCACATACCTGGCGTCTATTCTCAGGCGGCTCCATACTCAGGCGGCTCCATATTTTGTCCTCAGTTTTGCAGCAGCCCTGACCATGGCTTCAAGCTTCTGATAGGCCGTTGTGGCCGTGTTAACAGGCGATTCTGCAAAGGTCCCGAAGCCACAGTCCGGGTTTAGATATATTCTGGAAGGGTCGAAATACCGTATAGCTTCCTCCACCTTTGATATTATCTGATCCTCCCTCTCAACCTCTGATGTCCTCGGATTTACAACCCCTAGGCCCAGCTCCCTTGTATCAGATACATCCCTGAAGACTGAGAGATCACCGGCCCGCTGAGTTGCAAACTCAAGGACTAGTTGATCAACCTTCATCTCTTGGAAGTATGGGATGAGCGGGCCATAGTCGCCTTTGAGAAGAGACTCCTCCCTTCTGCTCCAGTTGCCTCTACAGACATGTACGCCAAGCTTTACACCTGTTATTCCTTTTACGGTTTTGTTGATGAGCTCTGTGGCGAAATTCAGCTCTTTCTTTGGGTCGATCTTTGAGAAGATGGCTGCACACATGAATGTCTGTCGGGAGGCTTCGCCGTATACGATCTCGGTCAGGGTGGGTTCGTCAAGCTGGATGAAGGATGCGCCGTTATCCCTGAGCTGGATTATCTCCTCCCTCAACAGCCTCACATACTCCTTGGCCAGCTCCTCCCTATCCCAGTAGGCGTTTCTGGAGACGGGGTCTATCCAGCTGGCCCTTGTAAGCATGTATGGGCCTGGCAGGGGTATCTTAATCTCATGCCTCGTATGCTTCCGGAGAAACAACAGCTCATCTAAGGCTATCGGCCTCTTCCTCCTGATAGGCCCTACTGCTACGGGGCTCTTGATGGCGAAGGCTGGGACATCTAGGTTCCTCAGCATCTGCTCATATCTTGACTTATCCTCCACATAATCCATAACCTCAGCAACTGTCATCAGCTTAATACCCTCCAGCTTATCAGCTACAAATGAGTAAAAGTTATCTCTACGCTGTTCACCGTCAGTGAGTATATCTATCCCCGCATCCTCCTGATACTTCACCGCCAGCAGCACAGCTTCGTCTGCGATAGAGCTAAACTCCTCATAGGAGATCTCACCCCTATTCTTCCTCTTGAGTTCAGTCAGCAGCCAGGCAGGTCTAGGCATGCTCCCGACAACAGTTGTGGGAAAGAGTTTCGTCATCCCTATTCCACTATGGAGACCTCGGGCACTATATTGACGTTTCTAGCTAGGGTGTTTCCTACGGGCGAGGTCTCCACAGTCTTCCGCCATATCTCCTCTATCGTTTTAGGGTCGGCTGGCGAGCTTACATAGAGCTTGGCGGTTATTTCACGATATCCCGGATGGCCTTGGTCGCTTAAGCCCAGGAATGTGAGGATGTTGTCTATCCTACCCTCTAGACTTACCTCAAGGTTGTCCACCCTGATGTTGTTCTTGGTGGCGTTGAGGATGAAGCCAACCGTGAGGCATCCGCCCAGTGCGGATAGGACATATTCTACCGCGTTGGGGGCTGTATCAACACCGGCAAGGTCTGCCGGCTCATCTATAATGAATGTATGATCCCTCACATAGGCCCGGCCCCTGAATCCACCCAGCCACCTAACCCTAGCCCGCCATACGTTCAGCTCCTCAGCCTTCTCCCTATTGGCTGAGACCTCCCTCACTATCTCCCTCAGCTTCTCCAGGTCTAATCCGTTAAGCTGTGTTGTTTCTGACAGCCCTTACTCACCTTATATTTGGCTACTATATGTCAAATATAAGTCTTAGCAAATATAACGCCCAGTATTAGAAAGCAACCCAAACCTAAACAACTTCAGCTAAAAACACAAACATCCACACAATCAATAAAGCCACCTAACCACACTTTCTTAAGAGCCACTCAAATAAACATGCAACACTATGACATAGCAATATTGGGAGGAGGGCAGCCGGGTTCGCAGCCGCCATAAAAGCCAGCGAACTGATGGAGGGAGAGAGTCGTATTCTCATGGTTTCAGGTGGCAGGCTTGGCGGGACATGCGTGAATGTGGGCTGTATACCATCTAAATACCTCATCGAAGCCGCCAAACACTATCACCAGAGCAATAGCGCCTTCTTCGAGGGCGTGAGGTCTAGGGGGCTGATCTCGACTTCACCAAGCCCATGAACACCATCCGCTCATTCGTCGATATGATGCGGCGGGAAAAGTATGAGGATGTGCTGGAGCATTATGATGGTGTGGATCTGGTGGAGGGCTGGGCCCAGCTCACATCAGCACATACACTCACCGTGGAGAGAAGTGATGGGAGGATGGAGATATCATTTGACAAGGCCCTGATAGCCACAGGCTCCAGGCCATCCATTCCGCCTATAAAAGGGATTGAGGATGTTGGATACTACACCACCGACAACATATGGGGTATGGAGGAGCTGCCCGGTAGGATACTTCTGGTTGGGGGAGGTGCGGTGGGTCTTGAGATGGGCCAGGCTCTACAGCGGCTGGGTTCACAGATAACGTTGGTGGAGGTGCTTGACAGGGTGCTGCATGGAATGAAGCCTGAGATATCCAAGATGCTGGCAGGCACACTCTCAGCACGGGAGGGGGTCGTAGCCGCGTCCAACATGGTCTCCGAAGGCTCGGCCAGCATAGATTATACGGCTGTGCCGTTCGTGGTTTTCACGGAGCCGCAGGTGGCGTCGGTTGGTTTGACCGAGAGGGGGGTGGTGGAGAGGTTTGGCGCATGCTCATGCAGGGTTGTGGAGCTGGATAATGTAGCTAAGGCTAGGATGACCGGTGGGAGGGGCTTGTAAAGCTGGTTATCAAACCCGATAGCGGCGAGGTACTAGGTATGCACATCCTATCACCCAACGCCGCAGAATACATCACAGAGGCAGCACTATACATCAAATACGGCAAGACAGTCATGGACATATCAGATACAATCCACGTCTTCCCGACATATGCGGAGGCGGTCAAGCTAAGCGCCCAAGCTTTCTTCAGATCACTCAAGCTAATGAGCGTTGTGTGGAATAGCCTTCACTCGCCTAGGAATGCTCTGGGCTTGGGTTTCAGGTATTCGGGCATCCTACCCTCATACCCGGCCAGCTTCTCCTGATAATGGGTGAGGGTCCACTCGATATCGTCCAAACCCTTCATAAGCCTTTCACGTATATGGGGCTCCATCTGGAAATCATGCCTACCCGAAGGATGTTTGACGGCCTGGGCCTCGAGATCCACCTCCAGGGTGAGAGACCCGGACTTGGCCATCTCCCTCAGCCGGGCTACAGTCTCCTCAGACAGTCTAATGCATGCAAGCCCGTTCTTGCTGGCGTTGTTATAGAAGATATCCCCGAAGCTCGAGGCTATCACACATCTAATCCCAAAATCCGTCAAAGCCCAGACAGCATTCTCCCTCGAAGACCCTATCCCGAAATTCTTACCAGCGACAAGGATAACAGCATCCCTAAACTCGGGCCTATCCAATATGAAATCACCTTTTAGAGCTCCTTTCTCATCATACCTCCATCGATAGAAGAGATACCTGCCCAGACCCTTCCTCTCGATGACTTTGAGAAACTCGGCTGGGATAATCTGATCTGTATCCACATCATCCGCCTCGAGGGGGGCCGCCTTACCCACAACACGTATAACCGGCTGCACTTTTACCACACAGCAAACTACAACCACTCCAGCAGCAATATATACATTTGGCATAGGTGACGCCGTCCAACAGACACATCAGCCCCGTTAAAAAGAGAAATAATAGCCAGCCCGTCACCAGCCAAGTTGATTGATACCACACGGTATGAGATTATAGACGCCCATATCCACAAGCCCAAGAACGCCGGCCTAGTCGACACTTATGAGCTGTGGGCCCGGGGATTCGCAGCATCATACGGTTCCGGCGGTAATAACATGGCGTTTAGACGGCAGATATTCGAGGCCCCACGGGTTCAGAGTATGCTCTCATATCTTGCAGGTGTTTACGGTGTTGAACCCGACATAGGTAGGGTTGATGAGCACATTTCCCGTCTCATGGCTGGGGGATTTACTGAATACGTGGAAGCCGTGATGGATAGGGAGAGGATAGCACATGCTGTGGTTGATCTCTCCCTTGAAGTCTCCGACCCAGATCAGATAGCTGATGCACTACATGACCTACCCCGTGGCAGATTTTCATGGACCTTTAACATCGTTGACATGCTCCACCCAGAATGGGCTGTATCCAAGGGTGTGGGAGATGTGGGCGAGCTGGTGGATGCCATCTCTAGGATGTTGCATCAGTTAAAGGATATAGAATGTAGCGGTTTAAAGAATACCATGGCCTACTATAGGAGGCTGAGGTTGTCCACCGTAGATGAGGAGAGAGCTGAAACAGCATACAGATGGCTATCTAAAAACACGCCTGCAAAACATATCGTCTCATTTCCGAGGAAGATCCCAGAATACACCGGCCAGGAAGGCAGTTCACATCATATGGCGTATCAGGACTTTATACTCAAGCGAATATACATAGAGGCGGGTAGGCTCGGCCTTCCAATTCTCATCCATCTTGCAAGCGCCCTTCATCCAGCCCTGACACCAATCAACAACGACCCGAAAGACCTTTACACCGTCTTCCAAGATGCTGAGATAACAAGCTCTGGAACAAGGTTTCTATTACTTCACGGCGGATACCCACTACACAGGGAGGTCGCAACCATCCTAAGCCAGAACCCAAACGTATACGCCGACACCTCATTCTTCAGCCAGTACCCAGCAATACTGGAAGAGATGCTGACAGTCTTCCTACAACTGGCACCCCATCATAAGATAATGCATGGGAGTGACTCCAATTTCTTCGCAGAGGTCATGGCATATGCGGCTCATAATATGAGGAGTGTCCTCGCACGGGTCCTCTCTAGATTTGAATGTGATTGGGGCTGGAGCGGCCGCCACTGTAATGCTGTGGCAGAGGCGGTCCTAGGTGGGAACGCCGCCATGTTTTTCTCCATATGATAACTTGACGAGATGTTTAAAAAAACCCGATACATATTATATTGGGAAAGGTTTATAATCCGGTATTCTGGATAACGCCGCATGTCATCTAAAGGAGTGGCAAACACCGTTCTGGTTGCAGTAGCGGTTGTAGTCCTTCTAGTAGGCCTTGGCATCGGCGTTGTTGTTTCACCGGCTATCATGGGAGCCGGGCCAGCGCAAACGGTGACAAGAACCGAGACGATAACTCTCGGGGCCGGTGCAACAATAACACAGACAGTCGCAACCACAATAACCCAGACCGCTGTATCTACAGTCACCGTAACCCAGCAGGCCGGAGTCCAGAAAACTGAATACACCATCGGCTTCGCATACGAGCTCACAGGAGCCCAGGCCAGCTTCGGCAACGATATGAAGGATGCCGGACTATTGGCAGTGTCAGAGATAAACGCTATTCTGGAAAGAAGCGGTTCACCCATTAGATTTAAAGCAGTGGTAGAGGACACTGCCAGCACTCCGGAGGGTACGGTGAGAGCGGTCCAAAGCCTAGTGGAAAACCACGGGGCCAGCGTCATAGTCGGACCCATAAGCAGCTTAGGAGTCGCCGCAGTAAAGGGATACCTAGATCAGAAGGAAGTCGTCCTCATAAGCTGCTGCTCAACAGCGGTGACACTCAAGCTACCTAACGACTACATATTCAGAGTGATAGCCTCCGCAGATGTGCAGGGCAAGGCCCTCTCAAAAAGTGTTCTAGCAGACGGCTTCAAGAGGGCGGCAGTTATCTACAGGGCTGAAGCATTCGGCGAATCCCTTTTCAATGAATTCAAGAAAGATTTTGAAAAGGCAGGTGGAACCGTTGTGGCTGTGCCATATTCGCCCGACCAGTCAGACTACAGCGCTGAAGTGGCCAAGCTAAGCGCAGAGGTGCAAAGGCTTGGACCATCACAGACAGCGGTAGTCGCTGTCTCCTTCCAGACAGACGGCCTGCTGATACTTGGTCTCGCAAGACTAGATGAAACACTCTCCAACGTACGCTGGTATGGGATAAACACATTACGCGTACCGGCTTTCCTACCTCCGCAAGCTCCTAGGGAGATAGCTGAGTTCATGGTGAAGGTCAAGCTGACATCATCGTACACTTCACCACCAGCGAATCCACGCTACTTCTACTTCCAGGAGGCTTTTGAAAAGTTTCACGGCAGAAGGGCGGGGCCGCAGGCTGAGCTGGGATATGACGCCGCATGGGTTGCCATCAACTCCATACTAGCAGCTGGGACGGATAACGGCCCAACTCTCAAAAATGTCATAATCCAGATTGCTAGGGAGTACATGGGTGCAAGCGGACACATCTGGATGGATGATGCAGGTGACAGAGCAATCCAAGACTACACCATATCAACGATAATAGCTGAAGGCGACTCATTCAAGTGGATAGACATAGCAACCTATGATGCATCAGCCGACGTCATAAGACCGATATCCTAAAAACTCCCTTTTTTGGGTTTTAGATTGGCTTTGGAAATAAGCTCCGTAGAGCTTGTCTCATCCCTTATCAGGACGCTGCAATCTGGCAGCCTATATGCGTTAATGGCCCTAGGACTTACCCTGACACTGGCAATACTCAGAATACCCAACATCGCACACGCAGAATATGTGACCATCGGAGCATACGTCTCCTTCACCCTGATAAACTATGGAGGACTCCAGCTCTGGCAGGTGATAGTGCCATCGTTTCTCACAGGCGGCGCAATAGCCATAGTATCCTATTACACTGTATTCAAACCTCTCAAGAAGCGGGGCGCATCCATGTTCATCCTCATGGTCGCATCTTTCGCACTCGCACTCATCTTCAGATACATAATCTACACCATCGCTGGAATAGGAAACTGGGGCCTTGGAGTCAAGCCGAAGATAGTCACCAACGCTATGTTCAGATTATATGGGGTATACATAACCGATATACTCTTGATGGCCCTCCCCACATCAGTCATAGCCATGACCGCCCTATACCTCTTCATAATGAGGACAAGGACAGGCAAGCAGATGCGGGCCGTGGCCGAGGACCAAGATCTCGCCGTAGCATCGGGGATAAACCCTGAGAAGATAGCTGTGATAACCCTCATGATATCCGGCGGCCTAGCCAGTGTTGCAGGCTCTTTCTGGGTCATATTCACCCACGCCCACCCCGACGTAGGTCTAGAAGCACTCCTCAGAATGATAGCAGCCTCGGCACTGGGCGGGTTCTACAGCTACCCTGGAACAGTAGCCGGGGCCATAATAGTCTCATTCTCAGAAAATACGATCATGGACGTTCTCAACAGAGGCTTCGGATTAAGCCTAGCGCTCAAGCCTTTAATGCCGATGGCCATAATAATACTCGTTCTGATCACACGGCCCGCCGGCCTCTCAGGAATAGTGTTGAGGAGAAAGCGGACACTACAGGCAGAGGGAGAGTAAATGGTCCTAGACCAGATAATATCTATAGTAATATCGACGGGGAATTTCTACGCAATATGGCTCATACTCACCCTCAGCCTAAACTATGAATACGGCTACAACGGCATACTCAACTTCGGAAAAGTGCTCTTCTTCGGCTTGGGAGCATTTGCAGCAGGATACGTTGCGGCAAACCTAGCTAACCTATTCGCCGGCATGTCAGTTGATATGTGCAGCGCCCAAGCAGTCCAGCTGAGACTTGAAACAGCAAAGACTAACCCGGTCTTCGCAGTAGGAAGCTTCCTAACAGCCCTAGCGGCAGGCTCCATACTCGCCGGCCTAATCGGCCTTCTTCTCACATCCTCAACCGCCAGGATAAAGGAGGGGTTCATCCTAGGCATCGTCCTACTGGCCGCAGGTGAGACATCAAGGATAGTTGTGAGAAACTATGAGCCCATAGTATGCGGCTACCACGGGCTTGTGGGCATACCAAACCCATTCCTATTCATAGGCGATGCACAGACCGCAACCTATTACTTAAGCGCGTTGATATGGGCTGTGGCCGCCATCAACTTCATCATCATGTTCAAGGTGACACGCTCACCCTATGGAAGGATGCTAAAGGCGATGAGGGAGAACGAGCTAGCAGCAGAGAGCTTCGGAAAAAATATAAACAAGGTCAGGAGGCAGGTGTTGTTTATAGGCTCTATGATGTCAGGCGTGGCCGGTGTCCTCTACGCATATTACATAGGCTTTGTAGCAGCCGACGATTTCACAAGCCTCAAGACCTTCGACATATGGGTTGCCATGCTGCTGGGAGGTGTGGGAAACCACGTAGGAGCCGCCTCGGGAGCCTTACTAGTAACCGTCTTAGACAGAGCTACGAGGACTCTGAGAGGGTGGCTGGCAACACTGAACATACCCATCGAGATGCTGTATGTCAGATGGGTGATCGTGGGTATTCTAATGCTTATAGTGCTCATGTACAGGCCTGGAGGGTTGATCCCTGAGGGCCCGATAAAAACCCCTGCTTACAGGTTATTTGGCTTCAACGGTGTGAGGTGGGGTAGATGGAAGAGATCCTAGTGGTTGAGAATATTGTCAAAACCTTCTCCGGCCTGAAAGCCATAGACAATGTCTCTCTAAAGATAGGGAAGGGAGGGGTATACGGTATCATAGGCCCGAATGGAAGTGGGAAAAGCACCTTATTCAATGTTATAAGTGGTGTTTTAAAGCCTGACAGTGGCCGCATATATTTCATGGGTGAGAGGATAGATGGTCTGCCGCCACATGAGATATACAACAAGGGTATAGCACGTAGCTTCCAAATACCAACACTATTTCTCAAGATGCCGGTAATTGAGAATATGCTTCTCCCACCCAAGCGGCAGAAGGGAGAGATACTATACCATGCACCGTTCCAGAGAAGCTGGGAGTCTCAAGAACTCAACCTAGCCGAGAAAGCGAAAAACACGCTCCACGATCTAAAACTCATAAACGTATACGGTAATAAGGCGAGTGAAGTATCAGGGGGGCAGATGAAATTACTGGAGGTGGGCAGGACTATGATGGCGGAGCCGAAGCTAATCCTTTTAGATGAGCCGACTGCAGGGATAGCTCCAAACCTCGCCGAAGAAATCTTCAAGATAATCAAATCCCTCCGCGACAAATACGGACTCACGTTCATGATAATAGAGCATAGATATGATATACTATTCAAGCATGCGGAATACATTTTTCTCCTCAATGAGGGAAAGCTCATCGCCGAAGGTCAGCCCAGTAAACTTCTGGACAGCACTATTCTCGCTCAAGTTTATTTAGGTGATTAGTATATGGCGTTGTTCAGCCTGAGAAATCTCACAGCGGGATATGGGAAAATAGCCATCGTCCAGGACTTTGGCATGGATGTGGATGAGAATGAGCTCGTAGCGGTCATAGGACCCAATGGGAGTGGGAAGAGCACCGTTTTCAAGGCCGTCTTCGGATTGGCGAAAACCATGTCGGGGAATATTTTCTTCAAGGGCCGGGATGTGACAAATCTGAGGGGCGATATGCTGGTCAGACTTGGTATGGGATATGTCCCCCAGCTCAAAAACATATTCACCACCATGACAATAGCAGAGAACCTTGAACTGGGATATTTACCGCAAAACCAAAGCTACGAGCAGGCGCTTGAAAAAGTTTACGGACTATTTCCATTCTTGAGGGAGAGGGCTGAGGAGAAGGCTGGTGTCTTAAGCGGAGGCCAGAGACAGATTCTCGCACTGGCCAAAACCATTATGGGTAATCCAAAGCTGCTGATATTGGACGAGCCGACAGCAGGCCTCTCACCAAAAGCCGCCTCCACCATGATAAAATACATCCAGACGCTGCAGAATGAAGGCATGTCAATAATCATGATAGAGCAGAACGTCCGTAGGGCGTTGCAGGTTGCGAACAGGGTTTACGTGCTGACTTCGGGCAGGAAGGTGTTTGATGGTCCTCCTGAAGCGCTGGCTAGAAACGAGGATCTTGCCACAATATACCTAGGCCTGAAAGGCGGTGGATAGCCTATGAAGCTCGACATAACCTTCGGTCCCTTCACAGGAGATCCGAGGCAGATCACTGAACTCGCCATACTGGCTGAGAGGCTGGGATATAGTACGGCTTGGATTACCCACGACCCACTATGGGATAACTCATGGA
>Ga0197142_1003787_pt1 | contig 12492 bp, 12 predicted proteins | sample GBS60_MetaG_FD_148614 | JGI IMG/M metagenome (GOLD analysis project Ga0197142, IMG submission 148614) | Sediment microbial communities from Great Boiling Springs, Gerlach, Nevada, United States - GBS 60_MetaG | ecosystem: Environmental > Aquatic > Thermal springs > Hot (42-90C) > Sediment... | reverse complement strand
GCCCCCTGGGAAGCCAAATGCCCCGCCAAACCCGCCGCTTGCGCCTGGTTGATCCTAAGGGTGCGACTGATCACATTGTCCGCTTCCGCAGGCAAATTCCGCCCCACAAACAGCGTGTTCCCCACCTTATTGGCGCGCAAACGGGCTACCCGCAGAACGTAATTCAACACATTCTGGGCCGTTTCATTCTCAATGTCCAACGAAACCGTCGTTTGCCCGACTTCCTGCTCTTCTACCACCTCACCTTTGGCCTGCAACCGGAACCCGCCGGTAATTTCTTGCAATTCCGTAGCCCGCACCGTCGTTTTCTGGGTATCCGGCACATAGACCAGGTTCACCCCCGCCGCCCGGGCGATCAAACTCAAGACTTCCCGCACCGGTGCATCCCGCAACACCAACCGGGGAATCCGCGTCGCTCCCTTTGGCCCCAGGTCAATGATTTCTGCCCCCACATTCACCTGGCTAACGGCAATATCCCCCACCGGCGGCGCCACCGCTCGGGGCAAAACCGGCGGCACAGGATTTGGCCCCTGGGGTAAATTGGGGGGAATGGTAGTCGGAACACCCGTCCCTGGCCGCGGCGTAGAATCCGTCGCTTCCGCTTGGGCAACCGTAGCATTCGCCTGGGCCTTGGGTTGGGCTTGCGCCACCCGCTGCGGTTCAATCACAAAACTCACCTGGTCATCCCGCCGCTGCCCGATGCGACCAGCCAATTGCTTCCCGCTCCCGGTTACCGTCACCCGGACACCGCCTTCAGCCAAAGGAGCCACCTGCACCGCCGCAATCCCGGCAATGGGACGTTCCTGCTGAAAACTCCCCTGCGGCAAGTGCAGTTGGGCATTGGGAATTTCCGCCACCCACTGATTCCCCTGCCGACTCCCCAAAACCTGGATTTGCTTACCGCCTTGGGTTTTCAGGACAATGGCCAAACCACTCCCCACCGGCTTGAGTTCCACATCCGTGATTTTGGCAGTAGCCGCCAGGGCAGGTTGGGCAAGCACCACCAGGGCAGCACTCAGCCCTAAGGACCTACTTGGGAACCATTGACGCATCATGTTCACTCCTCCAGTTGGTTATGATGTTCGGGTTGGTTGGAATAGCCGTTATTTTGTTGGCGTTTCCCCTGATTTGCCCTTTTGATCCTGAGCTTGGCTAGCCTGCTTGCGGGCAGCCTGTTCCTCCGGCGTCAGGGGCACAAAGGCCTCCAGCGTAAATTTGGTCCGCAGACGAGGGATTTCCCCATCTTCGCTGCGGGCAGTGGGAGCTTCTACAGAAAACTTGTTGATATTCAACAGCAACCGCAGGCGCTCGATGTTCCGCAACACGGCCAAAAGCTGGGGATAGGTGCTCTGCAACTCCACCTCATAGGTGACCTTCTTCAATAACCCCATCGTCTGTTCTGCCGGAGCCTTGGCCTGGGTGGGCTTTTTCTGCTCCGTTCCCGGGGTCTGCTCATCCACCTGTCCCACAGTCGCCACCGCACCGGGCTTGAAGGAAAGCAACGCGGCCCCACTGTCGCGCACCTGCTGGTCAATCATCAACAAAGCCACCTGCAAATCCTGCTGGCTGCCAAAAATGGCCTCCAAACGCTTGCGCTGCTCTTCTGCCTGGCGCAACTCCGCTTCCACCCGCCCGCGATCCTTAAGCGCCGCCTCCTTTTGGCGGATTTCATTGTTGATAGCTTCCACTTCACTTCGCAACTGTTCCACCCGCAACGAGGCAGGCTGGATCAAGGTGAAATAAATGGCCACCGCACCCCCAATCCCGACCAATCCCGCCAAGAGACCGTAGAGAAGAAACGGACTCATGCCGAGAATTTTCTGGGAACCAGCCGCCTTGGGTTGTTCAAACGCACCGCTGAGGGTCATTGTCCTGCCTCCTTCTCCTTGGGTTCATCCGCAGCCGCAGGCCGAGCAGGGGGGCGGTCCTTCAAAATGCCCAACTCCCGCAAAATCTCAATCCGCGTTTCCAACCCCACCGCCCCCGTGCGCTTCAGGTTGGCCAAATTCTCTGACAGTTTTTTATCCGTCGCCAAAGCCACCTGCACCTCATACTGCACCAACGGCTGGGTGTCCTCATCCCCCCGCGTTGCCGCCCGTTTAGAGTCGAGCAACCGGGGTTCACTAGGCGGTGTTCCCTTGAAAAAAGGCGACCGCGCCAACACCAGCAGAAACTCGTTTACGGTACTGAATTCGTTGGCCTGCCCCGTGATTTTCAAATTGCTCCCGCTTTGCTCCACCTTACGCAACTGAATCCCCGCCAGCGTACGATTCCCCAAATCCTGCACCACCGCCGACCAGGGCGTGACCCGCTCCACGACATTGGCCAATTCCTCCGTTTCCTTGCGAATTTGCGCCAGCCGCTCCCGCAACCTGTCCAGTTCCGCCAACTGTTGCCGCAAAGGATTCAACCGGGCTTCCCCCCGCACCTTCTCCTGTTGCAAGTTCTGCTCCTGCATCAGCGTAAAGCCCCAGAACCCCCCAGCACCGACCAGGGCTATCACCCCCACCGCTATCCCCAACACCAAAGGCAGGGGACTGGCTTCCTCCTCCACGTAGGTTTGCCCCTGGGGCGCCCGGTCCCGTAAGAAGTTAATCTCTATCGCATACATAACCCTTAAGCCTCCCGCAATGCCAGTCCAAGCACCACTCCCAAACCAGAACGCTCCGCCGGGGGAATCTCCTGGGCTACCTCCAAATTGAGCGTCCGCACCGGGTCAATACAACTGGCAGCAATCCCCAACCGGTTGCTCATATATTCATCCAAGCCACCCATCGCCGCCCCCGGCCCCGCCAACAAAATCTGCACCACTTCCACCGCATCCGGCTGATCCCGGTAAAAATCAATCGAGCGGCGCAGCTCATCCCCCAATTCCTGCAACACCCGGATCAGGGCCATCCCCGGTCGGTTCGTCGGCATCGTGGCATCCCCCTCCTCCGGCACCGTCATCGTCTGCGCCCAGTTGGGATTGCGACTCACCGGCATACTGGCAGCCCGGCTGACCGCATTTTGCATCTCCAAGACCCCAATCGGCACATCGCGGGCAAAATGGGGAATCCCATCCACCACAATGTTAATCTCCGTATTGTCGTAGCCAATATCCACCACCGCCGCCGCTTCCCGATCCGTAAATGTCTGCCGCATCTGCTCGCGCAGGGCACGCAACAGCGCAAAACTGGTAATCTCCACACTCCGCACCGTCAGCCCCGCCTTTTGCGCCGCCTCCAGATACCCATCCGTCGTTTCCTTGCGGGTGGCCGCCAACAACACCTCAACCTGCTCCTGGTCGTCTTCCCCCCGCGACAGCCCCAACTTCTGAAAATCCAAATCCGCCTCCTCCCGCGGGTACGGCAAAAACAGGGCCGCCTGCTCGTTTTCGATGTTTTCCCGCAACTCCATATCATCCAACTCCGCCGGCAGTTTCACCAAACGGGTCACCGCCCGGTGCGAAGGAATCGCCAACGCCGCCCGCTTGGCCTTAATTTTCTGCTCCTGCATCACATTTTTAATCAGCTCGGCCACCCCATCCCGGTCAACCACCTGCCCATCCTGGATCAAGCCCTCCGGCATTTCCGCTGCCGCCAGCGCCTTGAGCCTCAGACTCGCCCCCCGCTTTTCCAACTGTGCCACCTGCATCCGCAACGGCGTCAGCTCAATGCCCACCCCCTGACTACCACCCCCAAAAAATCCCGTCATAACCCTCAGCCGTAAATGTCGTCGCTAATCTAAGTATTGACCTGGTGTGAGGCTGGGAACCCGTGGCACAATTAAGCCATCCATCGAAAAACTTGCCCTGTTACTTTATTTATCAGCCGCAGGCAGGAACGATAGCTTTATTATTACACCAAGGGTTGGGCTGCTGTAAAGCCCCCCACCGCTTTAACGGCGTGACCTGACCTGCCCTGCCCACCCGGTCAGCACCATTCCCCCCAAACCCACCCAAAACCAGCCGTTGGTTCCAGGGTGCAGGCCACTGCCCAGCCACACCACCGGCGCTACCCCCACCACCGTCCCCGGCACCAAGGTCAAAAGATAGTCCCGCCAGGAAATCCCTGCCAATCCCGCCCCGTAATTGACCAAGCCGTAGGGAAGCACCGGCAGCAGACGCACCCAAAACAACACCATCCCCCCCCGCTGCTGCACATACCGCCGCCAACGCCCCCCTAAGCGCCGTTGCAGCCAAGCTTGCCCCGCCCCCCGCGCCCAGGCAAACCCCACCACTGCCGCCAAACAGGCCCCCACCACGGTCCACAGCAACCCCCAGCCCGGCCCAAACAGCGCCCCCGCGGCCACATTCAAAGGGGTCGTCGGCAACAGCACCAGGGTCGCCACCATGTACACCCCGATATAAACCCCAGCGCCCCAGACACCCGCCTGCCCCACCCAATGCGCCAGCGATTCGCTCAGAAGATGGGGAGCATGCCACGCCATACTGGAAAACGTCGCCGCTGTTGGCTCCGATTGTAGAAAAACCGTGCCGTCTTTTGCCCTGCCCGGCGATTGGCCGACCACTGTAGCCGCCGCCCAAGCCCTGCAAACCCGGTTGGCGGCCCAGGTACGCACCCAGGACGATTTGCCCCCCATTCGCACCGTGGCTGGGGTAGATGTGGGCTTTTGCGAAGGGAATCGGGTGGCACGGGCAGCCATTGCCGTGTTGCGTTACCCGGATTTGTCCCTGCAGGACCACAGCGTGGCCTGCCTGCCCGTGACGTTTCCCTATATCCCCGGCTTGCTCTCGTTTCGGGAAATTCCGGTGATCCTCTGCGCCCTCAACCACCTGCGTCACCTGCCCGACCTGCTCCTGTGTGACGGCCAAGGCCGCGCCCATCCCCGCCGCTGCGGCATCGCCTGCCATTTGGGATTGCTGACAGATATTCCGACCATTGGGGTCGCCAAATCCCGCCTGGTGGGACAGCACGCCCCTGTGGGCAACCGGCGCGGGGACTGGCAACCCTTGGTGGATCAAGGGGAAACCATCGGCGCCGCCTTGCGCACCCGCCCCAACACCCACCCCCTGTACATTTCCCCCGGCCACCGCATCAGCCTGAGCACCAGCATTGCCTACGTCCTCCATTGCACCCGCCGCTACCGCCTGCCGGAACCCACCCGCTGGGCCCATCGCCTGGCCGCCCAACCCCCGGCGCCCCTCCCCCTGTTCCCCGGAGAAGGTAAATTTTTGTGACAAAAATGGCGGCAAGCCAGCATCCCAGCTTGACGGCAGGGGGACGGTTGCGTAAAGTGGGGATACCCGGGTATGAGTTCCCTATGACAGACAAGCACAAAGTTACGGTTTATCTTTCGCCAGAGTTGCACCGCCAGTTAAAGATTCGGTCGGCGGTGGAATCGGAACCCATGTCGGCGATGGTGGAGCGGGCGATTGCCTTTTATCTGGCCCATCCCGAGGTGGTGGCGGGGCAGTGTGGTCATACCCACGTGGTGCATCACTGTCCTGAGTGTGCGGCGGCGGTGGTATTGCGGGAGGGGCAGTTGGTCTCCGTGCGCGATGCGACGGCGGCGGTTTTGCCCGACCCAGTGCCGAATTTTGCGCCCCGTGAAGTGTTGATTCCCTGTTAAGTTCGCTCGTGCGAGGCTGGTGTCATGTCCGATGAATTGGTCACACTCATCAAAGCGCAGTATCCCCTCATCTACGTGGTGACCCCGGAGGAGGAGCGGGCCGAGCAGTGGATTGTCCAGTCGGCGCAGGAGACGCGGGTGGTCTCGCGGGTGTTTACTTGGACGGTGACCCACGGGCTCATCGAGTACGGCCATCCTCGCACCCACAGCCAGCACCACAACACGGTTTCCCCGGAGACGGCGTTGGATTGGGTGATCCGCCACAAGGAGCCGGGCATTTTCATCTTCAAGGATTTGCACCCGTTTATGGATTCCCCGGCGGTGAATCGTTGGTTGCGGGATGCGGTGGCGAGTTTCCGGGGGACGCGCAAGACGATCATTTTGCTCTCGCCGGTGTTGCATGTGCCGGTGGAGTTGGAGAAAGAAATGGTGGTGCTGGATTTCCCCTTGCCGACGGCGGCGGAGTTGGGGGAGGTGTTAAACCAGCAGTTGGCGCAGATGAAGCAGACCCGGTTGGACCGGAGTGTGCGGGAGAAGTTGATTGCGGCGGCGCAGGGCTTGACCCGGGACGAGGCGGAAAAGGTGTTTCGCAAGGCGCAGGTGCGTTCTGGGCGGTTGACGGAAGCGGAAGTGGCCGTGGTGGCGGCGGAGAAAAAGCAACTGATTCGGCGCAACGGCATTTTGGAGTACATCGAGGAGGAGGCCACCCTGGAGCAGGTGGGGGGGTTGGAGGAATTGAAGCGCTGGTTGCGGCAGCGTTCCCAGGCGTTTACGGAGCGGGCACGGCAGTACGGGTTGCCCCAGCCTAAGGGGATGTTGATTTTGGGGGTGCCGGGGTGTGGCAAGTCGTTGATTGCCAAAACCACTTCCCGGTTGTGGGAGTTACCCCTGTTGCGGTTGGACATGGGGCGGATTTATGACGGTTCGACGGTGGGGCGTTCGGAGGCGAATTTGCGCAGTGCGCTAAAGACGGCAGAGTCGATTGCCCCGGTGATCTTGTTTATTGATGAGTTGGACAAGGCGTTTGCGGGGTCGGCGGGGTCTGCGGATAGTGATGGGGGCACGTCGTCGCGGATTTTTGGCACGTTCCTGACCTGGATGCAGGACAAAACCTCACCGGTATTTGTGATGGCGACGGCCAACCGGGTGGACAAGTTGCCGGGCGAATTTCTCCGCAAGGGCCGGTTTGATGAAATTTTCTTTGTGGATTTGCCGAATTTGGAAGAGCGGCGGGAGATTTTCCGCATCCATCTGGCGCGGCGGCGTCCCGAAATTGACCGATTTGATTTGGACCAATTGGCAAAAGTTTCCGAAGGTTTTTCCGGGGCGGAGATTGAGCAGGCGGTGATTGCGGCGATGTACGATGCCTTTGCCCAAGACCGGGAATTCACCCAGTTGGACATTATTGCGGCGGTGAAGGCGACGCTTCCGCTTTCCCGGACGATGACCGAGCAGGTGACGGCGCTGCGGGATTGGGCCAAACACCGAGCGCGTCCGGCGGCGGCTTCGGTTGCTGAATATCAGCGACTGGAGTTTTAACAGGCTTTTGGCCCCAAGGGGTCAGAAGGCTCGTTTCCAACGAGCAGTTTCTTGTCAACCAAGACGATCTCAGGAGGATAATCTCATGTCTCACTTCAGCACCTTGCGGACCAAAATCACCGACGCGGAGATTCTGAAGAACTCCCTGCGGGATTTGGGCTTCCAAGTTAAGACCAACGCCGATGTGCGGGGTTACAACGGGCAGCGGCTGCGGGCCGACATTGTGGCCGTGCTGGAAGGTGATTACGATTTGGGTTGGTCGCGCAACGCCGATGGCAGCTTCGACCTGATCGCCGACTTGTGGGGGGTGGCCAAAAAGTACAACCAAACTGAGTTGATCAACTCCATCAACCAGAAGTACGCCATCAACAAGACCCTGGCGGAAGTGAAGCGGCCTGGGCTGCAAAACGCCAACGTGAAACTGGTGGTGCAAAAGTAACGCCAGCTTGCGTTCCCAATGGTTGCGGGTTGGTTCCCAGGAGCCAACCCGTTTCTTTTGGGGTGGCGGTCTAGAATTCTTCCGGTTCTTCTGGCGGCACAATCACCTCCCCCTGGAAGAAATGGGCCAATCGCTGGGCGGCCAGCATCACCTGGTCTTCCTTGGCAACGTCCGGCAAGGGCAAACGGCTGGGGGGACTGGGTTGGTGGGTGGGTGAGGCGGGCGGGGGCGCCGGCGTTAGCGCTTCTCCCTTGTGGGCGGCCCGGAGATGCACGGTGACAGGCTGCTGCAATACCTGTTGGAAGGCGGCTTGCAGTTCTTTCAGTTTTCCTTGGGCATTGCGGAGCAAGGCCGCGGATTTGAGGACGACTTCGGCCTGGTGGTTTTCTAATTTCACCAGACTGGCATCCTGAAAGAGGGCGCGGGCAGGTGGCTTTTTGATCTGCTTGACCACCTGTGCCCACAAACTGGCTAGGTCCTGACCCGCTTGGGCGGATAGGGAGGAAGGAGTTGCCGGGGGCGCGGATGGGATTGTCTGAGAAGGTGAATTGATTGCCGGGGCAGGTGAGGAATTAGGCACCTCCGAGGATGGGGTTGCTGCACCAGATGACGAGATAGCCTGGGAGGATGAATTTATTGCCGGCGGCGATGATGAGCTAACTTTCTCAGGTGATGGAATTGCCTGAGGAGATGATGGGCAAGCCACCCCAGATGACGAGATGGTCTGAGAAGGTGAATTGATTGCCGGGGCAGGTGAGGAACTGGCCGCCTCAGAGGATGGCATTGCCGCAGGAGATTGGGTGGGCGCGGGGGCTGGTGTCCTGCGTTCCGGTTGGGGGGGAACCGTCGCCGGTGGCGCCGGCGTAGGGGTAGTTGCCGTTTTTTCCTGCCACAGATGCCACCATCCCAACAGGATCACCTCCAACCACAGGTGCGGCTGGGTGGTATGGCGCAGTTGCGGTTCGCTTTGGCGCAAATACTCCTGGGCCTGGAGCAAATCCGTCACCGTGACCCGTTCCCCCAAGGTCTGCCAGGCTTGCCAGGTCTCCGGCAGCAGGGTCGTCAAATGCCGTTGCTGGGGTGCAGTCAGGGCAATTAGGCCATCCCGGACAAACCCCACCAGTTGTTGGTACAGGTGCAGCGGTTCCCAGCCCCGTTCCAGCAAAGCCCGCCCCCGTTGCACTACCGCCAGCAACGGTTCGGTGTAAATGCCCTGCACCAGCTCCCACAAATCCCGTTCCGGCACCCGTCCGGCCAATTCCCAGACCTGTTCCGGCTGAATTGGCGGCGGCAGTAAACTGAGTTGGTCGAGCAGACTTTCGGCATCCCGCAGCCCCCCTTGCGCCAGCTGCGCTACCAGCGTCAACGCTGCCGGGGTAATGGCAATCCCCTCCTGGTCGGCAATCCGGCGCAAATGGGCCTCCATGTCCGCCTGGGCAATGCGGCGAAAATCAAACCGCTGGCAGCGGGAAATAATCGTGGCGGGCACCCGTTGCGGGTCGGTCGTTGCCAGCACAAACACCACCCGCTCCGGCGGTTCCTCCAGGGTTTTTAACAGGGCATTAAAGGCCGCCCCCGAAAGCATATGGCATTCGTCAATAATAAAGACTTTGTACCGCGCCTGCACGGGGGCAAACTGCGCCCGCTCGATCATCTCCCGCACATTATCCACCCCCGTATGGCTGGCCGCATCAATCTCGATGATGTCCAGGGCATTTCCCTGGGCAATCGCGCGACAGAGGGCGCATTCCCCGCAGGGTTCGGGGGTGGGTCGGTCCGTACTTTGGCAATTCAACGCCTTGGCCAGAATCCGGGCAGAGGAGGTTTTCCCCGTGCCCCTAGGACCTGTGAACATATAAGCCGGGGCAATCCGTCCCAGCCGTACCCCCTGACTCAGGGTGGTGCGGATCACATCCTGGCCCACCAACTGGTCAAACGTCTGGGGGCGGTATTTCTGATGCAGGGGAATGTACACAGGCACGAATAGGGATTAACCCGATATGCTCACGGGTCGGGTTCGACGACGACCGGCACAGGCACAGGTTCATTCAGCATCGCACCCAAGCGGTGCCGTTGGTTGACCAAGGTAATGCTCACTAAAGTCAAAATCACACCGCCCAACTGCCACAGGGTCAGGGTTTCTCCCAAAAACAGCGCCCCAAAGGTAAGGGCAAACACCGGCGTCAAAAAGGTCAACGCGCTCAAACTGGTGAGATTCCCCTGGGCGGCCAGGTAGAAAAACAACCCATAGGAAGCGGCACTGCCCAACACGGCACTGTAGGCCATACCCAGCCAGCCCCAGGCGTTCAGATGGCCCCAGGCCGGCCCTTCCCACAGCCCAGAGAGCACCAGCAGCGGGATGCCCCCCAACACCAGATGCCAACCCGTCGCTACCACCGGGTCAACCCAGCGGCTCAGCCAGCGCATCATCACCGTCCCCAGCGCCATCGCCACCGCCGCCAACAACATCCACCATTCCCCATGTCCGGCCACCTGCGCCCACGCATTCCCCAGATGCGCCCACTCCTGCGGCGACAGAGCAATCATGGCAATTCCGGTCACACCCAACCCCAGACCCAGCCAGCCCCACAGGCCTATTACTTCCCCATACAGCCACCAGGCCAACAGCGCCACCACCAACGGTTGGGAATCAATCATCACCGAACCCAACCCCGCCTGGGTCCGCGCCAACCCGGTCACCAAAAACCCCTGAAACAGCGTGCCATCCACCAGAGCAAAAAGGAGAATGGCCCCCCAAGCCTGCCAAGAACGGGGTTGCGCCCGCCCCAGCACCGCCGCCGCCGCCAACACCAACAGCCCCGCCGGGATCAACCGAAACGCCCCCAAAAACAGGGGAGCCGTCTGGGGTAAGACCGCCTTCATCACAATCATGGCCGTACCCCAAAAGAAAAAGGGACTCACCAACCACAGGGGATGCATAGGCACAGGTTTCCTGACGTTGCGCCGATGAAATAATTATTTCTATCGTAACTCAGTGTAAATTTTTGCAAATAGATTTCCCCCCCATGGTCAAAATTCTCCACATCCAACGGGCGGGCGCCATCGCCGGGGCAGAAAACCACCTATTGCACCTGCTGCCGGGGTTGCAGCAGCGGGGTTACGACGTGACGTTTTTAGCTCTGACCAAGCCCCAGGAAGTCCCCAGCCCTTTTGCCGCAGCCTTGCGCCGCCGGGGTATCCCCGTGATTGACCGGTGGGTGCATTCAGAATGGCAGCCGGACCTGCTTCCCCATCTTGTCCACCTGCTGCGCCAGGGCAATTATGACCTGGTGCATACCCACCTCCTCTATGCCGACCTGTACGGGGGCGTGGCCGCCCGGTGTCTGCCCGGCCTGAAAGTCCTATGTACCCGGCACAACGACAACCGGTATCGCCAGCGGTGGCCCATGCGCCCCCTGATCACCTGGAATACCCGTTGCTTTCACCATGTGATTGCCATTTCAGAACACATCAAGCGGTTTAACCAGCGCTACCAGCGGGTACCGGCAGAGAAAATCACGGTAATTCCCTACGGCTATGACCCGCCGGCCGGGGAATTTCCTACAACCCCCAAATCCTCTGGCCCATTTGTGCTGGGGATGGTCGGACGCCTGGTGCCCCAGAAGTCCCACGCCACCGCACTTTATGCCTTACCGCTTATCCGCCAACGCATTCCCCAGGTGCGGCTGGTGATTGTGGGCGATGGCCCCCTGCGGGAACCCCTCAAGACCCTCGCAGCACAATTGCAGGTGACCGCCCATGTGGACTTGGTGGGCTACCAACCCCAGGCCGGAGAATGGATGCGCCAGTTTGACCTGCTGGTTCACCCTTCCCTCCACGAGGGCTTTGGCCTGGTTCTCCTCGAAGCGATGGCCGCCCGCCTCCCGATTGTCGCCACCCGTGTCAGCGCCATTCCCGAAATCGTCATCGACGGCAAGACCGGGTTGCTCATTCCCCCCAACGACCCGCCCGCTTTAGCGCAGGCAGTGATACAACTTTTGACCAACCCGGAACAACGGGCTGGCATGGGGGCTGCCGGTTACGCCCGCCTGGTGCAGGAATTTACCGTCGCCCGAATGGTGGAGCGCACCGCCAAGCTCTATCAATCCCTGCTATCGAGCGCCTGACGCAATTGCTGGCAAAAGGTGTGCACCGCCAGGATGCCATGTTCATACAACCGCTGGACAAAGGCACTACCAACGATCACCCCATCGGCCCCCCAATCCCGAAGTTGTTTGGCCTGTTCCGGCCGGGACACCCCAAAGCCCACCCCAATCGGTTTTGCGGTGACCTGATGCAGTTGCGCCAGCAGACGGGGAATTTTCTCCGACAGGGTTTGCCGCGCCCCTGTGACCCCCGTCACACTCACCAGATACACAAACCCCTGGGATGCTTGGGCAATAGCCGCCAACCGCGCCGGGGGACTAGTAGGCGCTGCCAGCAGGGTGAGTTCAACCCCGTAGTTCTGAGCAGGCTGGCTAAGGACATGGGCTTCCTCCAGGGGCAAATCCGGCACCACCAACCCCCGCACCCCCGCCTGGGCAATGTCTTGCAGGAACCGTTCGACGCCTCGGTTAAGAATCGGGTTGTAATAACTAAACAACACAATGGGAGCGGTAATTTGACCAGACAAAGTATGGACTAATTCCAACACCTGGTTCAGGGTAGTTCCCCGTTTGAGGGCACGGGTAGCTGCCGCCTGAATCACCGGCCCATCGGCCAAGGGGTCAGAATAGGGCACGCCCAGTTCAATCATGTCGGCTCCGGCGTGCGCCAGGGTTTTTAGGGCTTGGGCGGTGGTGGCTAAATCCGGGTCACCGGCAGTAATAAAGGGAATCAGGGCGCAGCGGGATTGGGCTTGCAGGCGGCGAAATTGCTCAGAAATGGCAATTGGCATGGGCATGTGACCACACAAGGGGCTGAGCCATTATTAAATCATG
>Ga0197142_1003786_pt1 | contig 12493 bp, 6 predicted proteins | sample GBS60_MetaG_FD_148614 | JGI IMG/M metagenome (GOLD analysis project Ga0197142, IMG submission 148614) | Sediment microbial communities from Great Boiling Springs, Gerlach, Nevada, United States - GBS 60_MetaG | ecosystem: Environmental > Aquatic > Thermal springs > Hot (42-90C) > Sediment... | reverse complement strand
ACGCCAGGATCTGCTGCCGATGGGCGGCCAGGAGCGAGCGTTGGGCTCGGCATCGGCATGCCAGTTCCCGCCAGGATCGAGACAACTCAGGGGCCAGATCTTTAAGCTGACGAGCCTGCCGCTCCGCCTCATCCGCCACTTGCTCCAGAACTGTAAGAGCGGATAACCAATCGCCCCGTTCTAGAAAGTTCAAGGTCTGGCGCCAAAGCTCCAGCCGGGCTGCCTCCAAAGTTTCCAGGGAAGGGTCACCGACACGTTGGCGTTCCAGCGTTTCTGCGCTCTGCAGCAGCGAGCGGATCCATGCCGTTTGCGATTGGAGGAAGAGGTGCTGAGCAGCCTGAAATGCGGCGGCATCTGCCTCCGCAGCACGTTCCAAAACTGTGAGTAACTCCTGGCCTTGGCGTTGGAGTCGATGCAACTCTTGACTGAACTGATGTTCCCAAACTGTACGCACTGCTGCCGTGTTTTCCACCCAGAATTTCCAGTCCTGGCACCAACTCTTTGCCAGCGAACGGAGGCGTGCACGTTCTTCCGGCCGATCGTTGCTTTCGACTTGTTGGATCCATTCCTCCAGCCGCCGGGCCAGTTGCGTGAGTTGCTCACTCTGTTGACGAGCTTCGGTCCAGAGATCGTTGACCTTCTCGAAGTCATGGAGGTGCTGTTCCAGCGTTTGAAGTCGATCCAGTGCATAACGGAGCGACTCACGCTGTTCAGTGGCTGTGAGCAGGTAGGACCAGCGTTCCGCCAGGCGGACAAACTGCTCCTCTTCTTCCTGGATCAAACGAGCCGCTGCTGCCAAAGGGTACAAATCCGGTAGCAAGCGGATCTGAAGGCAAATGCGATCCCACGCACGTCGAACCTCTCGCCACTGTTCGGCCACTTGGCGTAACAGGGTGCGGTGATGGTCCTGCCAGGTCGAAGGAGCCTCACGGTACACGAGCAGCAAGGTCTGACGTGATGTCTGGCATTGCTTACGCAGAGCATGGCTGGCATCGCGTAGCCAGGCATGGTGCACCTGAATATCTTGAACGGCCAAGGGCGAAGCGGCGGCATCCACACGCAACTCACACCAGCCATCGGGAGGAAAGACAACCTCTTGCTGCCCTAGACTGGGATGTTCCATGCGGCGATTGTCTCTCACTCGTAAGCGCAGACGTACAATTTCCCCTTCGGGGATTTGTTTGTCAAGCTGCCAATCGTAGTGTCCTTCCACGCTACCATCTGCATGAGTAACAAAAGGCAGGCTGATCTGATAGGGCCAAGGGTTGCTTTCCCGAGAGTATTCCAGCAAGACTTGCGCGATACCGAAGTCATCATGAGTGCGGAAACGGATAGGTATTGTGCTTCCGGGTGCAATCCGGCGAGGAATCGATAATAGACCGGTGACTTCCAACCAGCGGGGAGGCATGTCCGGTTGCACTTCCACGGTTCCCGGCCACTGGCATAACCAGCGGCAACCTTGCCGCTCGAGCACAGCCACCAACTTCCAGCGACCACTGCGTGCGACGCTCCAACGCACCGTTCCTGACCGATGTTCCCCGTCAAGTAACAGGGGGAATATCTCAACGGTGCTCTCCTCCTCCGCTCGCCATTCCAGGTAGGCAGTCGCCACGGGTCGGGTAAAAGCGACCTGAATTTGCACGACCCCATACTGCCACGCCGGGACTCGTAAGGTGGGGGTGTCACCCTCCGGGAAGGAGTACTGACGGGTCGGGAGGTGCGCTGCGTAACTGGGCGGCTCAACCACCAGCAGCGATTCCCGACTGAGACCCACCGGATCGATCCGGATGACACGATACCAGTCACTGCTGGCTGTATCCACCTCGATGCGATAACGGAAATCGTTTTCCACGATCAGGGTGGCGTAGGCGGAGCCATCCTCCTCCAGGTGCATGGGCAATCTTTCCGGTAAGCCCTGTGGCCACACCTGGCGGATCAACCAGACAGGTAACGGCCAGGATGCGGAGGGGGTCAAGCGCTCGATGTACGCGCTGACGGTGATGCGTTCTCCTCCGGGAGCTGCCATGTCACCTGAGGTAACGACAACCCGATAGGGAGCCGGTCGCAACGCATCCGACCAAGGCAGAAACAACCGCCGGGCATGGTGAGGGGCTTCCTGCCAACCCAGCAGGATCCCCGCCCACGTGGTCAAGGCCAGCGTCGCCGCAACCACGGCCAGAACATTGGCCCTACGCTGGTGTCGTCGAGCGATGGGATGGCTTGTTTCGCTGGGATACACTGCCGCCCAACCCGACCACACCATCAGCACGATCATACTGGTCAACCAAAGGGATAAAGCCAACCCCCGCTGCCAACCCCTAAGCCACCACCATGCATCCAAAACCAGTAACCCTCCGGCGCTTATGACGCCTGCCGTCACCGTCCAGCACAACCGCCGTGCCATTGCCAGGTTCCACTTCACAAGGCCATCCTCCGCTTACGTCTCCGGTACACTTACTTCCGTGATCCTGTGATTAGAACAGGTTCATGGAAAGTATCTTCGTCCCGAGAGACACATGTATCTTCCAAGAAAAAACTGCGGGGGTCCCAACAGGAACAGCGGGGATCCCAACAGGGAGCAAACATCTTTTCAGCCCGCTGCGATGGTTTGGATACATGCCTTCGTGTGTCTCCCATCCTCGCCAGCTCATCGGTACGAGGCACTTGACTGTTATATAGTCTTGACCGTCATATTCTGGGAAAAACCGGAAATTTCGATTTCATCGTTGTGTCACGATGTTTCCTGTTCTTCTCCCTGTGTCACTATAGACTGTTCTTTCAAGGCTCTACAAGGACCAGCCGACAGCCGCTGTCGATCTCTGTTCGCGTTTTTGCTTGCGGAGGGTTGTCACAAATCGATGTTAGCCAGATATGAAGGTTGAATCCCTCTCTCTGCTGCCCCCCTCCAACTCGACGAGGGCACGATGTCCCTTATCCGGGGCTCCCAGGGATACAGTGATGGTAACTGCGGACGAACTCAGCCTACCCTTCCCTCACGATGGGGGATATTCTGCCACTCATACTTATGGTAGTGATCCGCTGCTCATACTCACGGCAATGATCCTGGAGCTCACGGGGGGAGGAGGATAAGAGTAAACCTTAAGGTTCATAAGAGACTCCAGGGATAGGTTGAGAGGCAACCCTGATGTGACGAGGGCAGCAAGAAACCTAGTCATTCCGATTGGGTGATTGAAAAACAAGGATATTTCGAGGATTTCTCATGGACTTGAATCGTTTCACAGAAAAGGCTCAACAGGCAATCGGAGAAGCTCACAAACTAGCTGCCCGTTGGCAGCAACAGCAGGTTGATGTCGAACACCTGCTGCTGGCCTTGTTGGATCAAGACAAAGGGTTAGCACCGGCCATTCTGCGCAAAGCAGGGTTATCCCCGGAAGCGGTCACCATCAAACTGCAGCGGGAAGTGGAACAGCAGCCGCGGGTCAGCGGTACCAACGTGGAGCCGCGGATCACCCAGCGATTTTTGCGTCTCCTGTCCCTGGCCGAAGACGAAGCCAAAAAGCTAAAGGACGAATATGTCTCGGTGGAACACCTGCTTCTGGCGGCAACCGAGGACAACGGAGCGACAGGTCGAATTCTCAAGGAATTCGGAGTGACCCGCGAACGGTTGATGTCGGCCTTGCGGGAGGTCCGCGGCAGCCAACGGGTGACCACCCCTAATCCGGAAGAAACCTACCAGGCTCTGGAGAAGTACGGACGGGACCTGACACAGTTGGCTCAGCAAGGCAAGTTGGATCCGGTCATCGGGCGCGATGAGGAAATCCGCCGGGTGATCCAGGTACTGTCCCGTAGGACCAAGAACAATCCTGTGCTCATTGGTGAACCCGGGGTCGGTAAAACGGCGGTGGTTGAAGGTCTGGCTCAGCGGATCGTGCGGGGAGATGTTCCTGAAGGTCTGAAGGACAAGCGAATCGTTGCCCTGGATATGGGTGCTCTTATCGCCGGTGCCAAATACCGAGGCGAATTTGAGGAGCGCCTCAAAGCGGTGCTCAAGGAAGTCACCGATTCCCAGGGTCAGATCATTCTGTTCATCGACGAGTTGCACACGATTGTTGGAGCGGGCAAAGCCGAAGGTGCCATGGATGCGGGCAACCTGCTCAAGCCGATGCTGGCCCGCGGGGAGTTACACTGCATCGGGGCTACCACCCTGGATGAATACCGCAAACATATCGAAAAAGACGCCGCCTTGGAACGCCGCTTCCAACCGGTTTACGTTGATGAACCGTCGGTGGAGGACACCATTTCCATCCTGCGGGGTTTGAAAGAACGGTATGAGATGCACCATGGGGTGCGGATCAAAGATTCGGCCCTGGTCGCCGCTGCTGTCCTATCCCACCGTTACATCAGCGACCGCTTCTTACCGGACAAGGCCATCGACCTGGTGGACGAAGCCGCCGCCATGGTCCGCACGGAAATCGACAGCATGCCGGCCGAACTGGACGAAGTCCTCCGCCGGGTTATGCAATTGGAAATCGAACGGGAAGCCCTGAAGAAAGAGAATGACCCGGTTTCCCGCGACCGCTTGCAGAAGCTGGAAAAGGAATTGAGCGAACTGAAAGCAGAAGCCGACACCCTCAAAGCCCGCTGGCTGGCCGAAAAACAAGCGTTGCAGAAAATTCAGAACCTGCGCGAACAGATCGAACAAGTTCGCCGCGATATCGAGCGAGCCGAACGGCAGTACGACCTGAACCGGGCAGCGGAGCTGAAGTACGGTCGCCTGCCGGAGCTGGAAAAGCAGCTAGCTTCTGCTGTGGCCCAGGTCGAACAGACTAAGGGCGAACGCCTGGTCAAGGAAGAAGTCGGTGAAGAAGAGATCGCCCAAGTGGTCAGCCGCTGGACAGGTATCCCTGTGTCCAAGCTGATGGAAGGGGAAAAGCAGAAACTATTGCATCTGGCAGAAGAACTGCACAAGCGGGTGGTCGGCCAGGATGAAGCGGTCCAGGCAGTGGCCGAGGCGGTCATCCGTGCCCGTAGCGGGTTGAAAGACCCGAACCGGCCCATCGGGTCGTTCATCTTCCTCGGCCCCACCGGTGTCGGCAAAACGGAGTTGGCGCGTGCCTTAGCCGAGGCCTTGTTCGACGATGAAAAGGCCATGGTCCGCATCGACATGAGCGAATATCAGGAGAAACATACCGTTTCGCGTCTGATCGGTGCCCCACCGGGTTATGTCGGTTATGAAGAAGGAGGCCAACTAACGGAGGCGGTGCGTCGTCGGCCCTATTCGGTCATCCTCTTCGACGAGATCGAAAAGGCCCACCACGACGTATTCAACGTCCTGCTGCAGGTCTTAGACGACGGTCGGTTGACCGACGGTCAGGGACGCACCGTGGACTTCAAGAACACGATCGTCATCATGACGTCCAACATCGGTAGCCAACGCATCCTGCAATACCGGGGGGCGTTTGAAGGAGAATTGTACGAGCGGATGAAGGAAGCAGTGTTTGAGGAATTGCGACGGCACTTCCGACCGGAGTTCCTCAACCGTGTGGACGAGATCATCGTCTTCCACTCCCTCACAGAAGCCGATCTGACCCGGATCGTCGATATTCAGGTGCGCCGGCTGCAAGATCGACTGCAAGACCGTAAGATCACCCTGCAGTTGACCCCCGCTGCCAAGAAATTCCTGGTCGAAGTCGGTTACGATCCCTCTTTCGGTGCTCGGCCACTCAAGCGTGCTATTCAAAGGGAAATCGAAACGCCTCTGGCTCGCCTCCTCCTGACCGGTGAGGTGCGCGATGGGGATACGGTCACCGTGGATCACGACCTAAGCCAGGATCGTCTCACTTTCACACCGGTACATGCTGCCGCCCATTGATCCTCCCAGGGTGATCGCCCTCGCCGTAACCTGAGGCCACCGGCTCCCACCGGTTGACGGAACTGCAATGTACCCATCACTTGAACTCTTCAATAAGGCACCCCAAGGCCCAGGTCGTTCGTTTGCAATCCCATCCTTCCCACGCCGGAGTGGGTTTCGTTCCGTTGCGCCACCAGCCCCTCGACTCCGTTACGCCACCAGCCCCGACACTCCAGCTGAAGCAACTAAGTCCGGACGCCTGGTCGAATACTAGTCTTCCGTCACGGAGGAATGTATGCTGGACTCTGTTGTAGCCTTGACGCGTCAACCTCGGGAAAGTGGCGACTGCGGAATGACGATATAGCTGCCGCTCTCCCCTTTGTTAGAGCCTCAGCGTGTAAGCATCGGGAAACAGCCGCCTTCTGTCCGTTTGTGGAACAACGTGTGGTTCATCGACAGCCGCTACGTTACCACAACCGCCGGGAAAGAGGACAAGATCATGGCCACAGCGACAATCACAGAGCCACGGAGCGGTTGGGCAAGTTTGCGGGACCTCAACGGTTATCAATGGTTCGTCTTTATTGTGGCGGCGTTAGCGTGGATGGCCGACTGCATGGATCAGCAGTTGTTCAATCTGGCTCGGATGATGTCACTGACGGATTTGCTGGGCGGTCCATCTGCCGATCGGGATGCTGTGACCCGCTGGGCCAGTCGAGCCACGTCGATCTTCCTGATTGGTTGGGCCACAGGTGGACTGGTCTTCGGTATGTTTGGCGACCGGTTGGGTCGTGTCCGCACCTTGACCTTGACCATCCTGCTTTATTCAGTCTTTACAGGTTTGAGTGCCCTCTCATTGGGACCGTATGACTATTGCTTGTATCGCTTTCTGACCGGTTTGGGAGTGGGCGGGGTTTTTGCAGCGGCTGTAGCTCTGCTAGCTGAGACGATGCCCAATCATGCCCGCCCCTTCACCTTGGGATTGATGCAGGCGCTGTCAGCCATCGGCAATATCACCGCAGCGCTGCTTTTTATCGCTTTAGGCTTGCTGGAACTCAATGGTCATCTCGACGGGCTCAAGGGGTATGGTCTGAGTGCCTGGCGGATATTGTTTCTCATCGGGATTTTGCCAGCAGGGCTGGTCATACTGATCCAAAGTCGCTTGCAAGAGCCGGAGAGTTGGCGGGCTGCCAAAGCCGCAGCCGAGGGACTGGGGAAAAAACTCGGTTCGTATCTGGAGTTATTCGGTGGTGGCTGGATCACTCGCCATGCCGTTTTAGGCATGCTGCTAGCCTTTGTCGGGGTCGTCGGTCTGTGGGGCATCGGTTTTTTCGCTATTGATCTGACCCAACGCATCTCCAATACCGCCTTCGCAACCGAGGCCAACGCACTAGGACTGCAAGGTGCCGACAAGGAACAGTACATTGCCGGCCAACGGATCATCTGGGCGGGGATGACCTCCCTGGCGATCAATGTCGGAGCGTTTCTGGGCATGTCCTCGTTTGCCTGGCTAGCCGCCCGTTTGGGACGCCGTCCCTCGTTCGCCCTTACTTTCCTGGCTGCTGCCGGCAGTGTCGCCCTGGTCTTTACCCAAATGCAGACCCGCCTGGATATCCTCTGGATGAACGTTTTGATGGGCTTTTGCCTCCTGGCCCTGTTTGGCGGTTATGCCATCTACCTGCCGGAGCTGTTCCCTACCCGCTTACGAGCTACTGGCACCAGCTTCTGCTACAACGTAGGGCGTTTCATCGCCGCCAGCGGACCGATCATGCTGAGTCTGCTCACCACCGAAGTGTTCGCCTATGCTGCCGAAGGGGGACTCTACCCTGATCGTCCTTTCCGTTATGCCGGCCTGGCCATGTGCAGCATCTTTCTACTTGGTCTGGCTGTGTTGCCGTTCCTGCCGGAAACAAAAGACCAACCCTTGCCGGAATGAATTCGCTCGCCTTGTCTGCCCAAGATCCTCACTGCAAGAGACATCCCCCCTAAGAATCCTTCTGTCCATTTCAACCCTCGGAACAATTAGCCACGGTATGGACCGCTCAAATGGTACCTTACCCCTACCCCCATTCACCATTCCTATGGGGGCTTTTTGGGAAATAAGCCGTATTACCGGTTCGAAAACAGGTACCCATCACCCCCAGTACCTGCACGAATCGGTAATCCGATCATGATGTTGGAAACCGTCGGAAACAAGTGATGGAGGAAACCTCAGATGTCGGTGATCTACGGTTTGACCTTTCCCGAATTAGCCATTCCTCCAACCCCAGAGTGGCTGCAACGACGTGGGGGTCTACTCCGGCGAAATCTCCAGTCGAACATTGTTGAAGTCTGGCTTGAAGGACAACCCCTGTACCGTCTGGAAGTGCGACCTGCTCAGAATCAGTACACCTGCGTCATTGTGGACATGACCAATGCCCGTACGGTTGGTGATGGTTACAGCATCTATGCCACGGCTGAGCAAGCTCTAGCTGGTGGATTGGAGCAATTGCGGGGCTATCTGGGCTGGTAAATCCTAGGTACCCGTAATCGCGACGACTCACACGTGCTGTTGCGAGCAGCGTCTAGCTATTCCAGACCGGTCGCCCTGCCCCAACGCGACCGGAAAGATAAGCCGCTTGGGCAACGTGAGTCGGTCAACCCCCGGGACGTAGCCGACACGAACCATCTTTAAACAATTTGCAACATTTGCCGGATGTCTGAGACGCGCACATAGGAGATTCCCAAGCGAGCGGCTTCTTGTCGCGTTTGTTCCTGGAACAGTCCGGCAGCAGGGACGTCGATACCAGCACTGGCGTCTTCGACCAGATAAACATCGAGGCCGGCTTGACGCAAATCCCGAGCGGTGAAAAAGCAGCAGATGTTCAACGCCAGGCCACAAATTACCGCGCTGGTAATCCCTTGAGCCTGCAGAAAGGCGGCAAAACTTGGATGCTGAGCTGTCACGGCGTAGGCGTCACGGTCCACCTGATATCCTTTCCGCCAAATCGTCTGGAAGCGATGGGAATCGAGACCCGGTAAAAACTCGGCACCCAACGTCCCTTGGACACAATGGGGCGGATAAAGATTATCCCGCTGCCCGAAAAAAGAACAATGATCCGGAGGGTGCCAATCCTGAGTGGCATCGATCCTGGCGAAAGGCAGGGTCAAAAGAGCATTGATGGCGGGTACAACGGCCAGTCCACCAGGGATGGGCAACTCCTCAGGGCAAAGTTCTGTAAAACCTCGCTGCGCATCCACAACAATCAATGCTGTCTGTGATGCCAACATGATAGACACCCTGTTCCAAAGAGTTCGGCGGACCCCTGTATACCTGGTTGCCACCAAGGAAACAGCAAAAATGTCACAAACTGACCTCGGGCTTACCCACAGTAGTACAACCTGACCGAAAACCAGACCATGCAAAGGGTATGCCCGTTGGGATGGTATGGTATCGTGGGATAGATGGAAATGCTTTCTTGCTACCGTCGATAGATGCGTTGCCGTGCCGCTGGGAAAAGCCTCTCGAACAATGCGTTCTGATGATACCTGACGATGCGAGCGGGGAATACTTTTGGGGTCCACGTGCACGACATATGATGAATGCAGCAGCACGACTTGGGGAGACACCAGTGTATGACGCCACCATTGAGCAAATCGATTCAGGATTATTTGAAGACGATCCATCGTCTGGGTGGGGCCCAGCAGCAGGTGGCACCCACAGCCATTGCCCAGGCGTTGAAAGTAACCGGTCCATCGGTGACGGGAATGCTCAAGCGCCTGGCGGAAGGGGGATGGATTGAATATCAACCGTCCCGCGGTGCCCGCTTGACTCGTGCTGGAGTGATGGCGGCCCGCCGCGTCATCCGCCGCCACCGATTGGTCGAATTATTCTTGACACGTGTACTAGGACTGGATTGGAGCGAAGTGGATGCCGAGGCCGAAGCCCTGGAACATGCCATTTCTCCTCGCTTGGAACAAGCTTTGGCCGATTACTTGGGAGAACCCTTAGAGGACCCCCACGGCCACCCGATCCCTTCGCGGACCGGTTCCCTCCGCCGTCGTCGACTAAAACCTTTGCCAGCCTTCCGTGTTGGCCAAACCGTGATCATCCGCGAAGTCCAGGATGATAACCCAGCACGCCTCCGTCACTGGCGGGAACTGGGCCTGATCCCTGGTACCATCGTGCAACTCCTGAGTTACCATGAATTGGAGGATGTATTTGAACTGCAAGTCGGCGATCGCCGCCTGCGTCTTGGTCGTGTCCCACTGAGTGGATTGCAAGGACAGGCGTGGTCCTCGGCACGATCCAACACCCCGCCTCCCGCCCAACGGAACCTATCGCCCCCACATTCCTCCCCTACGGGGGGTCAGAATGACGGATGGTCGGCATGATAGAGCTGAGATTTTTGGATGCCAGCATCACGCCTCACCTGAATCGGATGCCAGCATCACGCCTCACCTGAATCGGATGCCAGCATCACGCCTCACCTGAATCGGATTTTCATTCATCGCCAATTCTTGGCTGAGATCATAAAGTATGCAGCGAAAACACTGTTCCAGAAACACAACCCACTAGGTTTCGTTCCTGTTGATTTGACAGCTCTTGCAGGCGCACTAGGTTTATGGCAGAAATTTGCCCCTGAGGCGTTGCAATCAGGAATGACCCCTGATGTTCCAAGGATGGGAAAGGAGGTTCCTGTGTATTCTGTGCTCACCTGTTCATTTTCATGTCTGGCGATAGCGACTTTGTACTATCTCTGGCGCGACTTATATCTACCCCGGATGAAACGACATCTCTTGCGTGAACGAGTGGCCTACATGCTCTGGATCGCCGCCCAGAGAATCCGTTAGCATTTTCTCTGCGACCCCAGCTGGGATCGTACCCGTTTCCACGTCTCCGGATTGTCGCAGTATTATCGTTGCCGGCCGCTGATGGAGCACGAGAGGGATTACCCTCCAGAGGCGAACCTCGCAAAGTTACTTCTGTAAGCTGACATCAGTAACTCTGGTAATGTTGCCAGACCGAAGATGGTTGGCATACGTAGTTCGGTAAGAACCGGCATAGCGACGAAAGCGGGTATAGGTAACTCGATAAGGGCTGCCAGACTCACAACGATTTTTGTTTCCCGAGAAAAACCCACAGGCCGGATTCATGTTGGCTCGGTTGTCCCGTTCTTTGGCAGGTGCTAGCATGGCTGATAGAAAAGTTCGTTTTATAGCGAATCGCGGATTTTGCAGAATATTTGTGACCCGTAGCATTTGACAGATCGGGTTCTCTTGAGAAGCGGCATGTTGAAATTCCGTATCATTCCGTGTCTGGACGTGGATCGGGGGCGAGTAGTCAAAGGCACGCATTTTGTGGACCTTCGCGATGCCGGAGACCCTGTAGAAGTGGCTCGTCGGTACGACGAACAGGGGGCAGATGAACTCGTTTTTCTGGATATTTCTGCCAGTCACGAAGGACGAGCCATTATGCTTGATGTGGTTCGACAAGTGGCCGATAGTATCTTCATGCCGTTCACGGTGGGTGGTGGGATTCGTTCACTGGATGATGCCACACGTCTGATCCAGGCTGGTGCGGAAAAGGTCAGTCTCAATTCAGCTGCAGTGCGGACACCGGAATTGATCACGGCGGTGTCACGTCGCTTCGGCCGCTGTGCCACGGTGGTCAACATCGACCCTAAACGGGTACGGCGGGACGGCCGGATCATTTGGGAAGTCCACATCAACGGCGGACGGATTCCCACAGGGTTAGAAGCCGTCGCTTGGGCTAGGGAGGTAGAAGCCTTGGGGGCTGGGGAAATTGTGTTGACCTCGATGGATGCAGATGGGACCCAGAATGGTTACGATCTGGAAATGCTCGAAGCGGTGAGCCAGGCGGTCACAATTCCGGTGGTGGCGAGCGGCGGGGCCGGACACCCAGAGCACCTCTACCAGGCCTATCAGGCGGGAGCTGATGCCGCCTTAGCTGCCAGCATCTTCCACTACCACCGATATACCATTGCGCAAACCAAGGCCTATCTGGCCCGCAAGGGAGTTCCAGTTCGGCTGGAATCATCTCGTTCAGGTCATGACGCATCCCTTGACCCCGCTCTGCCTGGATGAACACTCAGCCGTTACAATGGACGACAGAGGAATAGGCTACTTCATGCCTCATTCAGGCCAGTTCATGCCTCATTCCCGAATGGTGTGATGGTTGGTGATCGCGAATCATACTCGAGGCTAAAGGCGAGAGGATGAACTATGAGCAATGCACCTGCTGCTAACACGTACAAACCGATTACGATCAATTCCCCGGAACCGGGCTTGAAGGTGGCTCCTGCTGTGCCTGGAGAACCTCCGATCAATCAGCTGTTCCGGACGGTAATGATGCATAAAGGTTCGGACCTGCACCTGAAGGCTGGCCTGCCGGGGATGATGCGTCTGCGCGGCGTGATTCAGAAGATGAATACACCGATCCTCGAGCAGGAAATGCTGGAAAAATTGATTACTCCGATCCTCAAGGAGAAGGATAAGCGAGTATTCGAGGAGACCGGTGGGGCGGACTTTGCTCACGTGATCGGCAAGGACGAGGCCCGCTTCCGTGTCAACCTCATGAAGGCCCGCGGCAAATGGTCTCTAGTGGCCCGTCTCGTCAATCAGACGATCCCATCTTTCGAGCAACTTGGTTTGCCGCCAGTCATCGAAAAACTCTGCCATTTC
>Ga0197142_1003784_pt1 | contig 12497 bp, 12 predicted proteins | sample GBS60_MetaG_FD_148614 | JGI IMG/M metagenome (GOLD analysis project Ga0197142, IMG submission 148614) | Sediment microbial communities from Great Boiling Springs, Gerlach, Nevada, United States - GBS 60_MetaG | ecosystem: Environmental > Aquatic > Thermal springs > Hot (42-90C) > Sediment... | reverse complement strand
TAATGAGACCTAATGTTGCCGGGATTGTTAGAAAAAATAAAAATTTTAAAGCAAAAATAAAATCTTTAGTAAGTAAATCTCTTTTACCCTCTGCTATATGTCCAGAAAAGGTTGGTAGCACAGCCATTCCAACAGCTACTCCAAATATACCAATAGGTAACTGTATAAGCCTCATTGAATAATACAGATAAGTAACGCTTCCCTCTGGAAGAAAACTTGCTATTATTGTACTTACAAAGATATTTATTTGATTTACTGCCATTGATAAAGTTGTAGGAATGATAAGAATAGCAATCTTTTTTAAAGCTGGATGATACTGAGCTATGCCAAACTTAAATCCATTTTTATAAAAAGAAGGAATCTGAATGAACCACTGAAGAAGTCCTCCTAAGGTAACACCAACTGCAACAGAGATTATGGGATTAAAAAAAAAGGAACTGAATCCTATAACAAGTATGATTATAGCTATATTTAGAAAGCAAGGAGCAAGGGCTGGAATAAAAAATACATTATTAGTATTAAGTACTCCCATTGTAAGAGCAGCAAGACTTATAAAAAGTAAAAAAGGAAACATTATTCTTGTAAGTAATACAGTAAGTTCAAACTTTTCTGGATTCCCTGTAAAGCCCGGAGCAATAAGAGTTACAATTATTGGACTGAATATAATTCCTAAGAGAGTTATCATGCCCACTACAAGAATTATGAAAGTAAATAGACTTTTTATAATTTTTTTAGTTTCTTCTACACCATTTTTTACCTGTGATTCCTTTAAAACAGGAATAACAGCAGAGGACATTGAACCTTCAGCAAAAAGCTCCCTCAGTAGATTGGGAATTCGGAAGGCTACGAAGAAAACATCACTTAAGCCAGTAGCCCCAAAATACTTAGCAAGAATCATATCTTTAATATATCCAAGAATTCTACTTAAAGAAGTTGCTAAGGAAATAGCTCCTGCAGCTCTGACTATTTTACCCTTTGCCATTTTAATATTTTAGAATTTCAAGAAGGTCAAGAATGTCTTCCTTTGGCATATTACTTTGCTCAGTTTTAATTGATTCTTTTAAATCTCTGGAAAATTTATTCACATCACCCTTATAGTTTGCATCAAGTCTAATCGCACTTTTTAAAATTTTTGAAGCTTCAGAATATTGACCTAATTTTTGATAGGTTAATGCCATATAAAAATGGGCTGGTATAAGAAGAATATTTCTTTTGATTGCTTTATCAAGAGCATTTTTTGCTTCTTCATATTTCCCAATTCTGTAATATGATAATCCCTGTCCAAAGTAAGCTTTGTCTTGAGTTATAAAAAGGGGATTACTTAAAGCTTTGCTAAAAGCATTGATTGCCTCTTCATGCATATTTAGTTTTTGATAACAAAGTCCTAAATTAAACCATGCATCAGCGTAATTGGAATCAATAGAAAGTGTTCTTAAAAATAAATCCCTTGCCCTTTCATATTCTTGAAACTCCATATGAACAAGGGCTAATCCATGAAGTGCATCTTTATTATTAGGGTCAATCTGTAAAGCCTTGTGAAATTCGGCATAGGCAAGCCTGATAATTTCTTTCGATGTAATAGGCAAAGCCGATTTCCTTATGAAAATCAGATTCGTTTGATTGAATAATTCTTTGCTCAGAAACACAGGCAGATATTAATAATAGAAAGAGGATTATGAGAAATTTTTTAAACATACTTTTATAGTATAGCATTTTTTTAAAATTGCCATTAGAGAAAGGCTAATTTAATCATTCCGAAGGATCGTAAGCAACTGAGGAATCTCCTCTTTTGTTACCCTAAATTAAAGTCGAAGGGTCTAATTGAGCTTTTTGCATATATTCTCATGATTAAGGATTATATGGAAAAAGCTTAGGCTTGTAAAATATTTCAAGACAGCACTTTTCTTTTGGCAGTTTAGAACAATTATAACATGTTTTTAAGTTATGGTATAATTTCATAAATTAAAAAATTTATAGGAGGAATACAATGTTTAAAGGTTCAATGGTTGCAATTGTTACACCCTTTAAAAAAGGTAAGGTAGATGAGAAGGCTTTGGAAAAGCTTATAGAATGGCACATAAAAGAGGGAACCCATGCTATTGTTCCATGCGGTACAACAGGTGAAGCATCTACCCTTGATTATGAGGAACATTACAGAGTTATTGAAGTTACTGTAAAAGTTGTTAACAAACGAATACCAGTTATTGCAGGAACAGGTTCAAATTCAACAGAAGAGGCAATAATGATTGCCCGTAAAGCAGAAAAATTAGGTGCAGATGGCTCTCTTTCTGTTACTCCCTATTATAATAAACCAACACAGGAAGGACTTTACAGACACTTCAAGGAAATTGCAGACAAAACAGGATTACCAATAATTCTTTATAATGTTCCCGGACGAACTTCAGTGAATATGCTTCCTCAGACAGTGGCTCGTCTTGCAGAGCATCCAAGAATCGTTGGAATTAAAGAAGCCACAGGAGATATGAAACAGGTAAGTGAAATAATAAGACTTTGTGGACCTGACTTTGCTGTAATTTCAGGAGATGATTTTACAAATCTTCCTCTTTTAGCACTTGGAGGAAAAGGTTTTATTTCCGTAACTGCAAACATCTGTCCAAAAGACATGGCAGAATTGTTTAATTCATGGGAAAGAGGAGATATTGCCCGTTGTAGAGAGATTCATTATAAACTTGAACCTCTTAATAAAGCAATGTTTATTGAGACAAATCCGATTCCAGTAAAAACAGCCCTTGCAATGATGGGTAAAATTAAAGAAGAATTCAGACTTCCTCTATGTGAAATCTCTGAGGCTAATAAACAGAAACTTTCGGAGGTTTTGCGTAGCGCTGGTCTCATTAAATGATTGAAGAACTAAGGATAAAAAATTTTGCAATAATTGATAGCCTCGTAATTCCATTAAAAGAAGGTTTTAATGTCCTAACAGGTGAGACAGGAGCTGGAAAATCAATCATTGTTGATGCACTAAGTGTTTTACTTAAGGAAAAAGTATCTGCTTCCGATTTTGTGAAACACGGTAAAGATGAAGCGGTCATAGAGGTTGTGCTTACTGATGTAAAAATCGATGATGTAGAAGATGATCTAATAATTCTCAGAAAAATTCTTTCAATTCATGGTAAGACAAGGTCCTATATAAATGATTCAGTTTATACAGTCCAGGGATTTATAAAAATTGCCTCTCAATTTATAAATATTCATGGTCAGCATGAGCATACATATCTTTTAAAGAAGGAGAATCATATTGAATTTCTTGATACAATTGCAGGATTAGAGGAGGAAGTAAAAGAATTTACTGAACTTTATGAAAAGGTTACTGATTTAAATAAAAAAATTGAAATTTTAAAAAAAGAACTAACAACAAATAAGCAAAAAAAAGAGCTTATGGAGTTTCAGCTTAATGAGATTGAATCAGCTCAACTTATGGAGGAAGAGGAAGAGGAACTAAAGGAACAAAGAGATATTCTTAAAAATATTTTAAAACTCAAGGAACTCTCTGAGAAAGCCTTCAGTATTCTTTATGAAGGAAAAAATTCAGTTCATGAAAATCTGTCTCAAACACTAACCATTCTTAAGGAAATTTCTAATTTTGATTCGAAAGCAGAGGACTCCAAAATTCTTATTGAATCAAGCCTTGCTCAGATTGATGAGGTAGTTTACTCCTTAAGAAAACTTAAAGAAAGTTATGAACCAGATCCTATTACTCTTGAAAAAATAGAGGAAAGAATTGCGATTATAAACAAGCTTAAATCAAAATATGGAGATACAGTAAAAGAAATTCTTGAATATGCAGAAAACATAAAAGAAGAACTAAATAGGCTCAGTATTTCGGAGGAAGAAGTTAACAAATTGGAAGATGAATTAAAGAAGTTTCAAGCACAGTTAAATGAAAAAGCAGAAGAGCTTTCACAAAAACGAAAAAGACTCGGTGAAAAAATTGAAAAAAAAGTTACCGAGGAATTAAAAGAAGTAGGTTTCAGTAATCCCATTTTTCAAATAAAAGTCAGTGAAAAAGAAATTTCCTCAAAGGGTAAGGATGAGGTGGAGTTTTATTTTTCTGCAAATCCTGGAGAGCCTCCAAAGCCTTTGAGTAAAGTTGCCTCTGGTGGAGAGCTCTCTCGTCTCATGCTTGCACTTAAATGTGTTGAGCTAAAGGAAGCTAAAAGGAATCTAAAATCAATGACTTTGATATTCGATGAGATTGATGCAGGAATTGGAGGTACTACAGCAGAAAATGTAGGAAGAAAATTAAAGGAGCTTTCAAGGCATCATCAGGTGCTTTGTGTAACCCATTTACCTCAGATTGCTTCAAAGGCTCAGTATCATTTAAAAGTTGAAAAAATTACAGGAGATGATAAAACAGTTGTGAAGGTGGAATTATTAACTGGTGCAAAAAGAAAAGAAGAAATTGCTCGAATGTTAAGCGGTAGAATCACAGAAAGCTCTTTATTTCACGCTGAGGAACTTCTTCAGAGTAAATGAAAATTTTTTTCCATGAAACAAAATTTAATAGATACAGTATAACTGCCTTAATTGCTTCTTTAGAACATGCAGAATTAATTGATAAAATTGAAATTGAAATTTTTAAAGATACTGATATTGAAAATATTTTGAATAAAGAGACAGAAGGTATTTTTTGCTTTTCCTTTTGTTCACCTCAGTTGGAAAAAATTAAAAAAATTTTAGAAAAAATTAAATCAGTATCAATCAATTCGCTTTTTTTAGCAGGTGGACCCCATCCATCAGGTGCTCCTAAGGAGACTCTCCAAGCTGGCTTTGACTATGTTTTTGTTGGAGAAGGAGAAAAGAGTTTTCCAGAATTAATAGAAAAGATAATACAGGAAAGGGCTTTTTCAAATATAATTCATGGAGAGAAAGTTCAAATTGATAATTATCCAGCGTGGAGTCTGAAATACAAAAAATTTTCACCCCTTGAAATAACCAGAGGATGTCCCTATGCCTGCAAATTTTGTCAAACAAGTTATCTTTTCGGAAAAAAGCCAAGACATCGTAGTATAGAAAGCATTCTTAAACATGTGGAAATTTTTATTAAGCAGGGGATGAGAGATTTAAGATTTATTACTCCAAATGCTTTATCCTATGCTTCTGAGGATGGAAAAACATTAAATTTAGCAGCAGTTGAAGAACTTCTTAAAAGCATCAAATCTTTATCAAAGGATATAAGGATATTTTTTGGCACTTTTCCATCTGAATTAAGACCTGAACATGTTACTTCTGAAGCATTAGAAGTTATAAAACCATATATATCAAATAAAATTTTAACAATTGGTGCTCAATCAGGAAACGACAGAGTTCTTGAAAAAATTCATAGAGGCCATTCAGCTGAAGATGTTTACAATGCAGTTAATAATGCAATAAATGCAGGATTTTCTGTAAATGTTGATTTTATTTTTGGACTTCCCGGGGAAACTGCTTTGGAGCAGTTAGATACTATAAAATTAATGGAAAAGTTAATCAGTCTTGGAGAAAGGAAAAATTTAGAAGTTAAAATTCACAGCCATTACTTTATTCCTCTTAAAGGAACACCCTTTGCAAATGAAAATGCTACAAAACTTTCTCGAAACTTAACTCAATTTATAGGCAAACTCTATAATTTAAGGAATATATTTTGGAAAATGGTATGAACAAAAGCTTTATAGTAAAAATTAAAAACCTAAAATATTGCCGATACAGAATAAAAGCAATATTTCGTTTATGCAGTCATTCCGAGGGGTTCGATACCCCGAGGAATCTCTTATTAAAGAATCTATCTGATGAAAGAAGGAGGAGATTCCTCAGTCGCTTACGCTCCTTCGGAATGACAAAATCAGTGTTTCTCTATCGGCAGTTTTAGGGTAAAAATTTTTCTGTATCTATTTTCGAGCTAATTTTATTATAATTAGGATTAATCTATGGAAACTAAAATATATGAAATTGAAGAAAAATGTACAATCAAGCAAAAATTTGGAAAATGTTTGATACCTTTTAGATTAGCTCGTTTCTGCATGGATTGTTTTACAATTCATTTACATGATAGATGTCCAAACTGCCTGTCAAATAATTCAGTAAGATTAATAGAGTTGTTTTTATCTGAACCAGACCCCTCTGATGAGACAATCAGAGAGGTCATACGGAAAAAATTTCTCGGAATTGATTAATCCATTGAAATTTATCAGGTTTTCAGTTTTTAAACAAAATTTGTTAAAAACTTTGTTAATCTTCAGAGAAACTGCCGATAAAACCAGAAAAAATTGCTCTTTGCCTAAAATTAATGCATCTTGATTTTTTTATACCATATTGAATGTCTATGTTTAACATATTCTTCTTCTATCCATCCTGTAAACATGCTTTTAAGAAGTGGCCAATTTGATTTAAATAAAAGAACTGTTCCCACATGGACAATAAAGGCTAACATAAATAAAAATCCTGTAAGTGTGTGAATTAATGTATTTATTGATTCCATAGTTGGTGATAGAACAATCCATTGAAGATTTTTTAGTATCTTTATGATTCCTGTAAAAGTAAGAATTAAAATTATCAATCCTATACCAACATAGGCAATTCTTTGTTCAGGAAGATATTTGTCAGAGGGAGGTTCTTTTCCTATTCCAATCATTGATCCAATAACTTTAATGCTTTGAGATAAATCTCCTTTTTTAGGCAAAAGTCCGAAATCTTTTCTTAATCCATGATAAAAAATATGGAAAATCACTCCAGCTACAAAAACAATAGAGGCAATGTAATGAACCATTGTTACATTGTAAAAATCTGCAGTCCATCCAAATCCAGGAATTTCAGTTATGTAGTATCTTTTATAAAGTGGAAGACAGCCAAGCCCTGTAAAAAGTAATACTATTCCTGACAGAGCTATGCTCCAGTGTTCAATAATTTCTATAAGTGGGTGTCTTTTAATTTTATTTTTCATCTGTCTCATCCTCCTTTTTTGTTTTTTTAGAAGAAAGAGCTCCGATTACTGCTCCAATCATTGAAATGATTCCAGAAGATAAGACGATTTTACCAATAGGATTAAATTTTGACTCTATTTTATTTTCAACATTTACAGGCATCTGAAATCTTTCTTGTTTTTCTTTTAATGCCTTTTCTATTTTTTCAAAGGGAATTTTTGAAAGATAAAGTGTTGAGGTTCCTCCGTTTTGTTTGTCTCCATAAATGTAAAGTCCTTCTTGTTTGGCTTTTTTATAGGCAAGTTCATAAATTGATTTTCTTTCTCCAAAGGTAAAAACTGCCTGTTGTCCGAGTCTTTCTTTACAAGCAATTACACAGGCTGGCTCTTCAACTTTTTTAATCTTATCTTTGCATAGATCGCATTTATACATAACGCCACCACCTGCATATTTTGGAAGAATCTGCAAATATATTCCAACTCCTGCTTGTCTTTGCGGAATATGCCATGGGCAGACATCTCTGCATTTTGCACCGCCAAAACAAAGTTTATCACTAATAACAGAGTTTCCTTCAGCTTGCTTTGTCAATGCTCCAAAGGGACATTCTCTCACACACGGTGGATTATCGCAATGCATACATCGTCTTGGTATATTAATTTCATTTCCCTCTATATTTGCCTTTTGAACAAAAATCCAATTATAGGGAGTGAGAGTATCAATTTTTTCCCTTTTGTCAGACCAGTCTTCGTAGGTTTTTCTTGGCCAATAAGGTTGAATTGGTTTTTTAGGCTCTGGAAATCTATTTTTATTATAATCTCTGCAGGCTTTAACACATCTTGGAACAGGCTCATCTTTGCATCCATCGCATTTTGTAAGGTCTATAAGTACAGCATATTTACCTTCTTTAGCTTCAACGTCATTTCCTAAAATGAGAGACCCACAAACTGTTCCAGAAAAAGCCAAAAATCCTCTTCTTGATAGTTTCATTTAATACCTCCTTCGGCAAACTGCCGATTATCTTATTTTTCAACCATGTGCATAATTAAAGGAACCACAACTCAAAGTATTAGTTATAAACGGAGAAATTAATCTTTCTGTCTGATTGCTTCCACATTTTGGACATTTTTCAGGTTCATCTCTTTTGTTTACTGATTTCAAAACCTGAAAAGTTATATTACACTGTTTACACTTATACTCATACATCGGCATATTTAAAACCTCCTTACATTGAAGATATATAAGTCTTTATAACCTTTTCAATTTCCTTTTCAAGATTTTCTACAGAATCTGCTTTACGTGTTAAACAGTCATTTAGATAATACATTACAATTAAAAATCCAGCTCCCTTTAAAGCTCCGTTAATTGAAGCAAATTGCGTAATAATTTCTTCACAGGCTCTTCCACTTTCAATCATTCTCTGCAATCCTCTAATCTGTCCTTCAATTCTTTTTAATCTTTGTATTAATTTAGTTTTATCTTTATCCATTATACCTAACCCCCCCATAATTTTATTTTATATTAAAATAAATAATATTATGATTGTCAATTAGTATGGTATATTTTATCTTGCCTATTAAAAATTTTTATGCTAAAATAAATTTGCTGATGGAAGATCATAAATTAAAGGTATTTTGCACCGTAGCTGAAACAAAGAGTTTCTCTAAAACTTCAGAGATTATTCATCTTACGCAGCCTGCTGTTAGTCTTCAGATTCAGGCTCTTGAAGAATTGTATGAAACTAAATTGTTTGATCGTTCTTCAGGCAGCATCACTCTTACCCCTGCAGGTGAAATACTTTATAAATATGCAAAGGAGATTTTAACATTATATGCTGAGGCTGCTAAGGAAATAAGTAAAATAACTGGTTTAATAAAGGGATGTGTAAAAATTGGAGCTGGTACAACTGTTGGAAACTATATTTTGCCTGCAGTGGCTGTAGATTTTAAAAAAAGGCATCCCAAGATTAGGGTAAGTGTATCAATTGGAAATGCAAAAAAAATTTTGGAAATGCTAAATTCAAGCATGATTGATTTTGGAATAATTTCGGAGATGCCGGGAAAAAGTAAATTTTCTGTTGAATCTATAATATCCGATGAATTGTGCGTAATTTGTTCTGCTGATCATCCTTTATGTAATCAAAAGTCAGTATCAATATATGATGTTGTAAAGGAGCCCTTTGTAATAAGAGAGGAAGGTTCAAGTACAAGAGTAATAATAGAGAGATTTCTTGCTGAACATGGATTAAGTGTTTCAGACCTTCACATCGCTCTTATATTAGGTTCAACAGGCTCAATTAAAGAAGCTGTAGAAAGAGGAATGGGGCTTTCTATTGTTTCTAAATGGGCAATTAGAAAAGAAGTTTCTTTCGGTAATTTGAAAATTTTAAAACTTAAAGAGGGAAAAATCACAAGAAATTTTTATATTGTATTGCCTAAAAATTCTATACTTTCACCTGCTGTAGAGGAATTTATAACCTATATTAAAAATTATCCTTATGGTGATATGCTTTTATAGAGAATCACCAATTCTATGAAGTCTTATAACATTTTTATTTCCCATAAAGGGAGAACTTGCCACAAATACAACTGCGTCACCATCCATTGCAAGATTTAAACTTTTCAATTGTTTTTCTGTCTCCCTTAAAAAAGCATTATCAATAAAATCAATATTTTGTGGTATATGCATAGGTATAACTGCCCATAGTAGTGAAAGTTTTTTGTAAACTTTATAATCAGGAGTAAAAGCAACAATAGGCATTTTAGGTCTTAATTTCGAGATAAGTAATGCTGCGAATCCAGAATGAGAAAATACAACGATTGCTTTAGCATTTATATCTTGTGCTACTCTTACAGCACCTGATGCAATTGCTTCTGGGAAGTAGTTGCTTACTTTAAAAGCTGGAAGAATTTTATCCCCTAGTCTTTCTTCTGTAAACCTAATAATTGAATCCATGGTTCTGACTGCTTCAACTGGATATTTACCAACTGTTGTCTCCGCAGAAAGCATCAATGCATCAGTGCCGTCAAGCACTGCATTTGCTACATCACTTGCTTCTGCCCTTGTTGGTCTTGAATGTTCTTTCATTGACTCAAGCATTTGTGTAGCAGTGATTACAATCTTCTTTTTTTGATTTGCCAAGTCAATTAGCATTTTTTGATATACTGGAACCTCCTCAGGGGATAGTTCAACGCCAAGATCACCTCTGGCAACCATGATGCCATCGCTTAATTCTAAAATATCTTCTATGTTATTAAGGGCTTCTCTTTTTTCAATTTTGGATATGATCGATGGCAATATAATATTGTTTTCCTTAGCCCATTTTTTGATTTTTTTAATATCATTTCCATTTCTTATGAAGGATACTGCTACATAATCTACATCTATTTGAAGCCCTAATAATAGGTCTGCCTGATCTTTTTCTGTAAAAGAGCTTAAAGTTGTCCTTGTATGGGGCAGATTTACTCCTTTTTTAGATTTTAGTATTCCTCCCTCAACAACAACTCCTATTAATCTATCAGGCTTTTTTTCTATTATTTTTATCCTAAGAAGTCCGTCATCTATAAGAATTTCTTCTTCTGCCTTTACATCTTCTATTAGGGAAGGATAGGAAATATAGATTTTTTTTTCATTTGATAATTGATTCCCAGGAAATATTTCTATTATTTGACCTTCTGTTAATATTAACTCACCATTTTCTACATCGCCAATTCTTATTTTTATTCCTTGCAGGTCCTGAATTATGCTTACTGCTTTGCCTAATTTTTCAGATTCCTCACGAATGATCTTGACGATTTTTTTAAACCAATCGTGATTTCCATGGGAAAAATTCAGTCTTGCTACATCCATTCCAGATAGTATCATTTGTCTGATAGTTTCTCTTTGTTCTGATGATGGACCAATTGTACAAATTATTTTTGCTCTGCGCATAAAAAACCTCTCTTTATAAATTAAAATACTTCGATACTTTTATTTTTCTTTCTTGTTCTTATATTTTTTTGCCAGTTTGGAAGTTTCTCTTTATAATCTGTTCTAAAATGAGCACCAACACTATTTTTTCTTGCTAAAGCAGATTCTGTAATGATCAAGCCAACTGTTATCATATTTTTGATTTCTATGGATAGGGGGTCAAAAAATATGGACTCTGCAAATCTCTCATATAGAGGTTTTATAATGGATTTTGCTCCTTTTAAAGATTCTGCACATCTTATAACTCCAACTTTTTCCCACATTGTCTCTTTCAGAGTATTTTTTATATTTAACATTTCTGCTGAAGAAATATAGTCTGGTTTACCTTTTATCTTTCTATCCTTTAAAAAACTGAATTTTTCGAATCCTTCCACATATTTGATGGCTCCATAGGCTGCTCTATAACCATAGACAAGTCCTTCAAGTAAACTATTACTTGCTAACCTGTTTGCTCCATGAACACCTGTGCATGCTACTTCTCCAGCTGAAAACAAACCTTTTATATTAGTCGCTCCATCAATATCTGTTTCTACTCCACCCATGATGTAATGGGCAGCTGGAGAAACAGGAATAAGCTGATTAGTTATGTCTAAATCATAATTAAAACATGTGGAATAGATTGTGGGAAATCTTTTTTTTATGAAATCACCATCAAGATGTGTTAAATCTAAATAGACATTAGAGCTCTTTGTTCTTACCATTTCAGAAATAATAGCTCTTGATACGATATCTCTTGGTGCTAATTCTTTAAGGGGGTGATAATTTGCCATAAAGGCTTCTCCATGAATATTTCTTAATATAGCACCTTCGCCTCTCATGGCTTCACTAAGCAAAAAATTTGGAGCCCCCTTTTTATAAAGTGCAGTTGGATGAAATTGAACAAATTCCATATCCTTAAGATATGCCCCTGCCCGAAAAGCCATAGCCATTCCATCACCTGTAATGACTCTTGGATTTGTAGTTCTTGCATAAACCTGTCCAGCACCACCTGTTGCAAGCAAGGTTGCTTTAGCAAAACATCTGATGATTTTAAAATCTTTTAACAGATAAGCTCCAAAACACTGATCATCTTCTATAATTAAATCTAATGCCATTGTAAAAGAGGCTTTTTTGACATTATCTAAAGTGGACACTTTATTTATTAGAACCCTCTCAATTTCTCTACCAGTTGAATCACCATGGGCATGAAGTATTCTTTTTCGTGAATGAGCTCCCTCTAATGTGAATGCAAGCCGTGAACCTTCTTTATCAAATTCTACTCCCCAATTTATTAATTCAATTATGCGTTCAGGTCCTTCAGTAACAAGAATTTTTACAGCTTCTTCATTACAAAGTCCGTCTCCTGCTTTTATTGTATCTTCATAGTGAATGCTTATTTCATCTTCATCGCTTAGCGCAACTGCTACACCTCCTTGAGCATACTCTGTACTGCTTTCTGTAGGTAAATCCTTAGTAACAACTAAAACATTTCCTCTTTTTGAAAGTTCAATTGCTGCTCTTAAACCGGCAACTCCGCTACCGATTATAAGATAATCGGTGTATATGTCCTCAGACATTTAATCCTCGAAAGTAGCTCGCAGAACTTCTTTAATAGAAGTGATCCCTTGCATT
>Ga0197142_1003783_pt1 | contig 12499 bp, 8 predicted proteins | sample GBS60_MetaG_FD_148614 | JGI IMG/M metagenome (GOLD analysis project Ga0197142, IMG submission 148614) | Sediment microbial communities from Great Boiling Springs, Gerlach, Nevada, United States - GBS 60_MetaG | ecosystem: Environmental > Aquatic > Thermal springs > Hot (42-90C) > Sediment... | reverse complement strand
CCGCCACCCCGGCCACCTCCTCCCCCTGACCGATGTCAGCGCAGAAGGCCACCACCGGACAGCGATAGGTTTCCTTGAGCCACCGGAGGATCACCGAGGTATCCAACCCGCCGGAATAGGCGAGGACGATCTTATTTATTCCAGGCATCTTTTCCATCCGTTATTCTGAAAGTTTTCCAGAGGTGCGAGGCTGATTTGGATTATTTTCACGTTTTCACCCTTCCACCCATCCCGTGCCCTCACAGTTCCAGCAATTCCCTCCCGCACCCCCGTCACCACCGCAGATCTGAGAGGTTGTCTTTTTCCACCTGGAGCCGGAAGGGGACTCTTTCGGGATAGTATCCATTTTTCTTGATCTTGTAATGGCTGAATGAATAATATTATATTTCTTCCTTTCTTTTGATGCAACAAAATCTATTTTCTTTCTTGATATATATCCCTCTTTTAATTATTTCATAGTCCGTTATTAAACTAACATTTTTCATTGAACATTTCGAACACTTAAATCTCTTCAAAAAGATCCCACAGATGGCATTACAAGACCAGAAACATTCAATGTATTAAGCCATGGTTGTTGTAATATAACGGAAATGACCACATGTGCGACAAAAAATTATTTTTTCATTGGATATTATTTTAAGTCTGCTGTTTCTGTGCCGTACGCTGTAAAGTGACGCTCTTCCCGCCTTAAGTTACCATGTGATGCTTTCCCCCCATCCGACCCCTCCTTCCCCAGGCGCCCGCGGCTGCCGGCGGGGCCAGGGCCCCCTTTCCCGCCCCGTCAATCAAGCATCATCCTTCTCTGATAGCGCAAAGTCCGCCGGCCGCAGCGGGGACAGGGGAAACCCGCCACCTCCGGGCCGTCATACACCGGCTTAAGCCTCCCCCCGCAGCCCGGGCACCGGTGGGGCCGGCGGTATTCCTCCCAGTTGGTGAGTTTCAGGCGCACAAACTTTTGGCCGGCGGGGCAATACCCGGTAATCGCAGGGGAGGCCCGCCCGCCGCCGATCACTAATTCCGTGGCATAGCCGCACCTTGGCGCGGTGCAGGTCACCTGGCCGGATTCCCCCGCCAGGGCGGTTGGGGCCGTCGTGACCCCAAGGAGGATCAGGAGGACCGTCCCCCAGAGAGCGGGAAGCCCGAATAATCCGGGCTGTGCAGCCGGAATGATTCTCATTTCTCCCTGGGGGCCCGGCCCCCCTTCACGCCTCAGCCTGGCGCAGGCAGGCGCCCTGGGCCCCGGCACCGGCGGGATGGGGCGGGGGAAGGGGGCCCATCCCCAGGCCCCCATCCCTACCCCAGCAGCCACTCCAACAGCGCCTTCTGGGCGTGCAGGCGGTTTTCCGCCTGGTCCCAGGCGGCGGACTGGGGCCCCTCCAGCACCTCGGCGGTGATCTCCTCCCCCCGGTGGGCCGGCAGGCAGTGCAGCACAATGGCCCCCGCGGCAGCATGGCGCAGGAGCTCCCGGTTCACCTGATAGGGCCGGAAGACCGCCTTGCGGCGCTCCGCCTCCCCCTCCTGGCCCATGGAGGCCCAGACATCGGTGTTGATCACCTGGGCCCCTGAGACCGCGGCCACCGGGTCCTGATCCAGAATGACCCGGCGCTTCTCCTCCTGTGCCTGCCGGAGGAGGGCTGCATCCGGCTCATAGCCCGGCGGACAGGCCAGATGCAGTTCAAAATCCAGGCGCAACGCCGCGGTGATCCAGGAGTTGGCCACATTGTTGCCGTCCCCCACCCAGGCCACCTTGAGGCCCGCAACCCCGCCGAAGCGCTCCTCCACGGTCATGAGGTCGCTCAGCACCTGGCAGGGGTGGTGGGTGTCGGTGAGGCCGTTGATGATAGGGATGGTGGCATGGGCCGCCAGCTCCTCCAGCATCTGCTGGGCGAAGGTGCGCACCACCACTGCGTCCACATAGCGGGAGAGCACCCGGGCGGTGTCGGAGAGGGGTTCGGCCCGGGAGAGCTGGGTCTGGCCCCGCTCCAGGTAGATGGTGGCGCCCCCCAGCTGCGCCATGCCCGCCTCAAAGGAGACCCGGGTGCGGGTGGAGGGCTTGTCAAAGAGCATGGCCAGGGTGCGGCCCACCAGTGGCCGGGGGCATCGGCCTTGGCGCTGCAGGGCCTTCAGCTCGTGGGCCCGCGTCAGCAGCGCGGCGATCTCCGTCGGGGTCAGGTCCAGAAGCGTCAGCAGATGACGGGTCATGGGTAAGCAGCCTCCATGGCCTGGGCCAAGAGCTCCAGCCCCCGGTCCAGCTCCTCCCGGGTGATGACCAGGGGCGGCAGGAGCCGGATGATATTCCCCTGGGTGCAGTTAACCAGCAGGCCCCGCTCCCGGGCGGCGGCCACCAGCGGGGCCCCCTCGGTCGCAAGCTCCAGGCCCCACATCAGCCCCAGCCCCCTGACCTGGGTGATCACCGGCCAGCCCCGGGCCAGCTCGGTGAGCCGCCTTCCCAGATAATCGCCTTTTTCCCGTACCGCCGCAAGGAAACCTGGTGCGGTCAGCGTCTGCAGGACCGTGAGGGCCGCCCGGGCGATGACCGGGCCGCCCCCAAAGGTGCTGGCGTGAGTGCCGGGCACAAAGGCCTGGGCCACCTCCCCGGTGGCCAGCAGCGCCCCCATGGGCAGGCCGTTGGCCAAGCCCTTGGCGGTGGCCAGCACGTCCGGGGTGATGCCGAAATGCTCATGGGCAAACAGACAGCCGGTGCGCCCCATGCCGGTCTGCACTTCATCCAGGGCCAGAAGCAGGCCCCGGGCGTCGCACAGGCGGCGCACCGCCGGCAGATAGCCGGGGTCCGGCAGGTTCACCCCGCCCTCCCCCTGGATGGGCTCCAGGAGCACGGCGCAGGTCTCGCCGTCCACCGCCGCCTCCAGGGCCGGAAGGTCGTTGAAGGGCACAAAGACGAAGCCCGGGAGCAGGGGCTCAAAGCCCTGGTGGAATTTCTCCTGGCCGGTGGCGGACAGGGCCCCGAAGGTGCGGCCATGGAAGGAGTTGAGCATGCAGATGATCTTGTGCCGGCCGGGGCCGTACTTTTCCCGGCTGTAGCGGCGGCAGAGCTTGATGAGCCCCTCCAGGGCCTCGGCGCCGCTGTTGCAGAAAAAGACCCGGTCGGCGAAGGTGTGGGACACCAGGGCCTCGGCCAGCTCCACCATGGGGGTGGTGTAATAGAGATTGGAGACGTGCACCAGGGTGGTGAGCTGGGCCGCCGCCACCCGGGCCACCTCGGGGTGGGCGTGGCCCAGATTGCACACCGCCAGCCCGGCCACAAAGTCCAGATACTCCCGGCCCGCCTCGTCCCACACCCGGCAGCCCTCCCCCCGCACCAGCACCAGGGGCTGGCGGCCATAGGTCTGCATCACCACCCGGTCCGCCCGTGCAATCCAGTTATCCAACGGCCCTCCGACATTTTCCCGGGCGAAGATCCGGGCTCCCGGTGACCCAGGGGGTGCGGGGAGAGGTCAATGTCCCGAAACCGCCTCCCCCAATTCACCAGGACCTGATTTGAGCACCTCAGCCCGCCGGTGTATTGACGGCCCTTGATCATGCCCACACCGGGGCCTCACCCCGGAGATTTCCCCATCACCGCCCGGAAGAATTCCGCTCCGGACTGATATTTCTGAAAATCAATTACAAAATATCAATATTTAAAAACAATAGTGAATGAAAATCAGTTGTGCAGATATTAGAAATATTACCCATGCCCTCCTAACGGCTTCTCTTCAACCGATCCGCCTGATATGGAATCCTTGCTGAAACGTCGGCCCCCGGCAGCCCCCCTGCCTCCCTGACAGGTGGTGGAAAAAGGTGAATCGGGGCAGGGGGTCAGAGGTCACAGACCCCTGTCCCCTCCCCGAAGCCTCCCCCAACCCCGGAAAGGGGCCCGGCCCCCCGCTCCCTCAGGCCACAATCTCCGTGCCCACCCCGGAGTCGGTGAAGATCTCCAGGAGGAGCACATGGGGGATGCGGCCGTCCAGGATGTGGGCCTTGGCCACCCCTTCCTCCAGGGCCTCCAGGCAGCACTTGAGCTTGGGGATCATGCCGCCCTGGGCCACGCCGGCCTCCAGGAGCTCCACCGCCTGCCGCCGGCTGAGGCTGGAGATGAGATGCCCCTGGCCGTCCAGCACCCCGGGCACATCCGTGAGCAAAATGAGCTTGGCCGCCGCCAGGGCCCCCGCCACCGCCCCGGCCACGGAGTCGGCGTTGATGTTGTAGGTCTCGCCCCCCTCCCCCACTCCCACCGGCGCAATCACCGGAATGAAATGCTGGGCCTGCAGGGTGCGGATGAGATCGGTGTTCACCCCGGTGACCTCCCCCACCAGCCCGATGTCGATGATCTCCGGCGGCTCATCCTCCCGGGGTTTGTAGTATTCCAGCTTCTGGGCGGCGAGCAGGCGGCCGTCCTTGCCGGAGAGCCCCACCGCCCGCCCCCCGGCGGTGTTGATGAGGTTGACGATCTCCTTGTTGATCTTGCCCGCCAGGACCATCTCCACCACATCCATGGTGGCCGCGTCCGTGACCCGCAGGCCCTCCACAAACCGGGTGGGGATGTTGAGCTGCTTCAGATAACTCCCGATCTGGGGCCCGCCGCCGTGCACCACCACCACATTGATGCCCAGGTACTGCAGGAGCGTCACATCCTGGGCAAAGCCCTGCTTCAGGGCCGGCTCCTGTTGGGCCGCCCCCCCGTACTTCACCACCACCGTCTGCCCCTGAAAACGGCGCAGATACGGCAGGGCCTCCAACAACACCTCCGCCTTGGCAATCAGCTCCTGGGTCATGGTCGGTCCCGGGGCGAGGGAAGAAGGGCGCCGCCTCCGGAAAATGAGCCGGCCCGGCCTTCCCCCCACGAATCCTACAGTATATACCGGCTCAGGTCTTCGTCTTCGATGAGGTTGGCCAGGCGTTCCCGGACGTATTGTGCGGTGATGGTGATGGTCTGTTCTCCCAGGTCCGGGGCGTGGAAGGAGACGTCCTCCAGGAGTTTTTCCATCACGGTGTGCAGGCGCCTAGCGCCGATGTTTTCAGTGCGTTCGTTCACCCGGGTGGCCAGAGCGGCCAGCTCCTTCACCGCCTCGGGGGTGAATTCCAGGGTGATGCCCTCGGTGGCCAGGAGGGCCTGATACTGCTTGATGAGGGCGTTTTCCGGCTCGGTGAGGATGCGCTCGAACTCCGCCGGCCCCAGGGGGTGGAGTTCCACCCGGATGGGGAAGCGGCCCTGCATCTCAGGGATGAGATCCGAGGGTTTGGACATGTGAAAGGCCCCGGAGGCGATGAAGAGGATGTGGTCGGTCTTCACCATGCCGTATTTGGTGGTCACGGTGGTGCCTTCCACAATGGGCAGGAGGTCCCGCTGCACCCCCTCCCGGGAGACATCCGGCCCCCGGCCGTGATCCCGGCCCACGATCTTGTCGATCTCATCCAGGAAGATGATGCCATGCTGCTCCACCTTGCGGCGGGCCTCCTCCACCACCTTGTCCATGTCGATGAGGCGCTGGGACTCCTCCTGGAGGAGAATCTCCCGGGCCTCCCGCACCTTGACCCGGCGGGTCTTGGTGCGGCCGGGCAGGATATTGCTCAGCATCTCCTTGAAGTTGAATTCCAGCTCCTCCAGGCCGGTGCTGGAGAAGATCTCCACCACCGGGGTGACCCGCTGGGTCACCTCCAGCTCCACGAAGCGCTCCTCCAGCTTGCCTTCCCGGAGCATCTGCCGCAGCCGTTCCCGGGTGGTGGGGGGCTCCCCCTCGGCGGCCGGGCGCCCCGGCCCGGGGGTGGGCCCGGCGGGCAGGAGCAGCTGCAGCAAGCGCTCCTCCACCGCCTCCTCGGCCTTGGCCCGCACCCGCTCCCGCTCTTCGGCCTTCACCATGCTCACCGCCAGCTCCATGAGGTCCCGCACCATGGACTCCACGTCCCGGCCCACGTAGCCCACTTCGGTGAACTTGGTGGCCTCGATCTTGAGGAAGGGCGATTGGGCCAGCTTGGCGAGGCGCCGGGCGATCTCGGTCTTGCCCACGCCGGTGGGGCCGATCATGATGATGTTTTTGGGTGCGATCTCATCCCGCAGGTGCTCGGGGATCTGCTGGCGGCGCCAGCGGTTGCGCAGGGCGATGGCCACGGATTTTTTGGCCTCTTCCTGCCCCACGATATATTTGTCCAGCTCCGCCACGATCTCCCGGGGGGTGAGGTGGTCGCCCCCTCGCCGGGGGAGTTTCGTTAATTCCATGTCGCCTGTCCTTATGAAAAGCGCTCAGATTTCAGCATCCAGTCAATTGGAAACCTTAGAGCTGGCGCTGCTCACCATCATTTTTGACTATGGTGGGGGTAAATACTGGTCAATTATTTTTCTAATTTTGTTAATTTCTAATAATATCTTTTCTCAAATGCCGGCAAAACTTCGAAATAAAAGATAATTTTCAACTATCTCATCATGACGAGCTTTGCTGAATTCATGATACTTTCTAACTTGAGCTTTTGTAATTAAATTTTTTCGTCGTATCTTCTGGTGTTGCCAACAAAATCTCATCTTTTAACCTGTCCTTAAAAACTAAATATAGATTATATTTCTTATTTCGCAGACTCCATGCCAATCTCCTCATTATGTTAACAATGAAATTAGAGGCCAAAATTATTATCTTTGTGTCTAAACTAATGCAGGGTGTCCAGTGCACACATTAGAATTATTACAACTCCTCAATAACAATTTCTTGGTTGGTATAGACACACAGCGACCCGGCGATCTGCAGGGCCTCCCGGCAGATCTCCGCCGGCGGGAGGTCCGTGTGGGCCATAAGGGCCCGGGCCGCCCCCAGGGCATAGGGCGCGCCGGAGCCGATGGCTATCACCCCCTCGTCTGGCTCGATGACATCCCCGGTGCCGGTGACCAGGAAAGTCCCGTGGGCGTCCACCGCCAGCAGCAGGGCCTCCAGGCGGCGCAGGATCTTGTCGGTGCGCCAGTCCTTGGCCAGCTCCACCACCGCCCGGGTGAGGTTCCCCTGGTGGGCCTCGAGTTTCCCCTCCAGGCGCTCAAAGAGGGTGAGGGCGTCCGCCGCAGCCCCGGCAAAGCCCACGATGACCTTGCCGTGATAAAGACGCCGGACTTTTCGGGCCCGGTGCTTCATCACCATGTCCCCCAGGCTCACCTGGCCGTCTCCGGCCACCGCCACTTTCCCGTCCCGGCGCACCATGAGCACCGTGGTGCCCCGCCATGTGTCCGAGTGGTGCTTCATGTTGGCTCTCCATATCAGGGAAAGGCTCAAGGTCCCGGACCTTGCCCCTTCGATCCCACCCCACCCCGGTCCGGTCCGGGGGCGGGGGAGAGGGCCGCACCGGTGGTCCCTCCCGCCTCACTCCTTCCGCCCGCCCCGGGGATGCGTGCGGTCGTATTCCGCCATCAGGTGGTCCAGGTCCAGGTGCAGGTAGCGCTGGGTGCTGGAGATACTGGCGTGCCCCAAAAGCTCCTGCACCGCCCGCAGGTCCGCACCCCCTTCCAGGAGGTGGGTGGCGAAGCTGTGGCGCAGGGCGTGGGGGTTCAGGCCCCCCGGCAGCCCGGCCTGGCGGGCCCGGGCCGCCACGATGCGGGCCACCCCCCGGGCGCTCAACGGTCCCCCTCGCCGGTTGAGGAAGAGGGCCGCGGTGGCCGTGCCCCGGCGGGCCGCCAGTTGTTCCCGGGCCGGAAGGTAGTCGGCCAGCGCCTCCCGGGCCGCCCGCCCCAGGAAGGCCAGCCGTTCCCTGCCGCCCTTGCCCAGAACCCGGAGCACCCCGCGGCCGGGGTCCACCGCCTCCAGGGTCAGGCCCGCCAGCTCCGAAAGCCGCAGCCCCGCCGCATAGAAAAGCTCCAGCACGGCCCGGTCCCGAAGCGTGGCAAAATCCGCCCCCGGGGCCGATGCCCCCAGGAGGTGGACCACTTCATCCACGGTGAGAGCACGGGGCAAGGGCTTGTCCAGCTTGGGAGTGGGGGCCAGGGCGGCGGGATTGGCCTCCAGGCGCCCCTGCCGCTGGAGAAACCGGAAAAAGGTCCGCAGACTGGCCAGCTTCCGGGCCAGGGTGGTTTTGCGGCGCCCCTTCAGCACCTGGGCCAGATACGGCCTTAGGTGCCGGTAGGTGGCCAGCTCCAGGGGCTCCCCCGGGTGATGTTCCTCCCAGAAGGCGAGAAAGCCGCTTAAGTCCGCGGCGTAATTGCGCACCGTGTGGGGCGAACACTGCCGCTCCACCCTGAGGTAGTCAAGGAATTCCTCCAGCTGCGTCCAAAGCGCCATGCCGCGGCCCAGATCCGAACCGGAAGCGCCCCGGGCTTCCGGCCCCTGGCGCCCTGCCCGCGTCCGCCTCCATCCCCCGGGATACCATCCCGGCAGATCCCGCCAGCTTTCCAAAAGCAAAAACAATACCAAAGTTCTTATTTATCACGGACCCGGCAAAAAGCCAAGGCGTGGCGGGCCGGAGGATAAAAACGGCGGTCTGAAGCAGGGCGGGAAAAAACCCGCGAAGAACCCGGGTTTGAGGCCGGCTTGGCAAGGGATTTCTGAAGGACGGGCGGGGGCCTCGTTCCCTGCCCCTACCCCGCCCCCCTCTCGCCGGCAGAAGGTGCACCCCCTCTCCCGGCGTCCCCCGGAAATCGTCCCGGGCGGGGTCAGTGCAGGCGGCGCCTTAAAGCGGCGGAGACCTGCTGGGACAGGGTCTCCAGGGGATAGGGCTTGGGGAGAAAACTCACCCCGGCGGGCAGGTGCGGGGCCTCCGCTTCACTGTAGCCGCTGCACATGAGCACCGGCACGCTGGGGTTGAGGGCCCGGAGGCGCTCCAGGGTCTGGTGACCGTCCATGCCCGGCATGATCATATCCAGAAGCACCAGGTCGATCTGGGCCCCCTTTTCCCGGAAGATGGCCACGGCGCTTTCGCCGTCCGCCGCCTCCAGCACCTGGTAGCCCAGTTTCTGCAGGAGCTTGGCCGCCACCTTGCGCAGCAGGGGTTCGTCATCCACCACCAGGATGGTGCCCCGGCCGGTGATGATTTCCGCTTCCGACGCGGGCAGGATCTGGGGCTGCGCCTGACTGGCGGGGAGGAAAATCTCAAAGGTGGAGCCCTGACCGGGAAAGCTCCACACCCGGATGCCCCCCCGGTGGTTTTTGATGATCCGGTGGGCCGAGGCCAGTCCCAGGCCGCTGCCCTGGCCGGGCTCCTTGGTGGTGAAGAAGGGTTCGAAGAGATGCGCCAGGGTGGCTTCATCCATGCCGATGCCGGTGTCCGTGACCGACAGGACCACATAGGTGCCGGGTTCGGGGGAGAAATGCGGGTCCTCCCAGTGAGTCAGGCTCGCCACCGCAGTGCGCAGGGTGATGGTGCCGCCCTGGGGCATGGCCTGCCAGGCGTTGATGAGGAGGTTCATGATCACCTGCTGCAATTGCCCGGGGTCGGCCTCCACCGCCGGCAGGTCCGGGGCCAGGTCCTTGATGATGGTGAGCTCCCGGCGGGTGCGGGCGAACATGTCGGCAGTGAATTCCACCAGGTTGTTTAAGTCAATGGGCCGGAATTCATCGCTGGTGCCCCGGCGAAAGGAGAGGAGCTTCCGGGTGATCTCCCGGCCCGCCTTCACCTGCCGCTCGATCTCCTTCAGGTCGGCATAGAAGGGATGATCCGGGGTGATCTTGGAGAGCATCAGGGTGGTGAGGCCGATGATGATCATCAGCAGGTTGTTGAAATTGTGGGCCAAGCCCCCGGCCAGGGTGGCGATGATCTCCTGCTTCTGGGCCACCTCCAGTTGCCGCTGCAGACTGATCTCCTCGGAGATATTGCTGCTTAAGGCCACCGATCCCAGCACCTTGCCGGTCTCGCTGTAGAGCTTGCGGATGGAGAGCCGGGCCGGAACCCGCTGACCGTTGCGGTGGAGAAACTCCACCTGCCGGTTGAGGACCTCCCCCTTTTCCTTCAGCTCCTTCAATACCCCCTGCAATTCGCTCTCGTGGGCATAGAGGATGGAAAAGTGGCGGTCCAGGAGCTCTTCGGGGGAGTAGCCGAATTCCACCGTGACCTGGGGGTTGACATGGGTGAAGAGGCCCTGGTCGTTGACCACCGTCATGGCCAAGGGCGCGGCGTCAATGATCTGGTTGAGGAAATGGGAGGTCTGGGCCAGGTCCCGCTGCATCTGCTGGAAGGCGGTGATATCCCGGGCCACCAGGACCGCGCCGGTGAATTTCCCGTCCTGGTCGTGCAGCAGATTGACGGTGGCCAGAAAGGTGCGCTCCCGGTGCTGCCAATAGAATTCATGCTGCCGGTGGGGGCCAGGTTCGGGGCGGCCGGGAACGAGGCAGAAGGGGGCCTCCTCCAGGCCGGCCATGATTTCCGGGAACGGGCGCCCCACCGCCTCTTCGGGGCGGAGACCCAGATGCTCTGCCGCAGCCTCGTTGAGGCGGGTGATCCGATGCTCCGCGTCCAGGACCAGAATGAGGTCCGGGATGCTGTTGAAGGTATTCTCCCACACCACCCGGGAGACGGTGTTCTCCCGGAGGCCCTCCACCATGCGGCGCAGGGTGCGGGCCAGGTGGGCCAGCTCATCCTGGCCGGTGAGATCCAGGGGATAATTCAGGTCGCCCCGGTTGAAGGCCTCCGCCGCCTCGGTGAGACGGGCCAGCCCGGCGGTGAGGCGCCGCACCAGCATCAGGGCCACGGTCATGGCCACCGCTGCCAGCCCCAGGAGCACCGCACCCAGATGCTTCTGGACCTGGCCCAGACGGGACAGAACCACCCCCTGGCCCTGCTGCAGCGCCGTGCCCAAAACCTCCTGGACCGGTGTGATCATCCGGAGAACCTGATCTGGACGGGACATGACTGCCACCGCCAAGGGCGGTATCCGAGGCGGAGTTTCCCCCACCGGCACCAGTACCAGGAGCCGCAGATCCTCTTTCCCCGGAGGTGCCGCTCCGGCCTCAGGAGCGGCCGGTTTGCCCCCAGGAAACACGGCCTCCAGAGGCAGTCCCTCCAGCTCCGGACGGGAATGGAGAAGGATGCGGCGGTCCCGGGCGTCCACCAGAAAGGTCTCTCCCAGATGATCCAGGGTTCTGAGAACCTGCTCCCGGAAATCCGGCCGCTGCAGCACTGCCGGCCATTCTTCGCTGCGAGCGGAGAGATGCTGCCTCAGGTCCCGGGCCGTCTCCCGGCCCCAGGCCTCCAGCTGGCTCTCCACCAGCCGGCGCACCTGGACCTGGAGCCGGTACCCCTCTCCGGCTTGGATCTCCCCCAGGGTGGCGGCCAGATCCCGGTTGAGGCTGTAGGAGAAAAGCCCCAGGGCCAGAAGGACGCTGAGGGAGGGCACCAGGCCGGCCAGAACGCCCAAAAGGAGAATGCGCCACCGGAAGGTGTGGCGGCCCCGGGGCACCCGGCCGTGGGATTCTCCTGGGTCTGTCGCAGTATTCTTGATCCTCATCCCGATCGCGCCTTCACCCGCCCGGGTCGGGCCGGCTGCCGGACCCCTTGGCCTTCCGGGGGAAGGTCAATCTTTCCCATCGCACCCCGACGGCGGTGGTCCAAAGACCGCAATGAGCTGTATTCATGAGGCCGGATGGGCATTCTGCCACCAAGGATGCCTCAGGCGCACCGGATACCCGGGCCCCCCTTCTCCCTGCGGGGCTCCTCTCCCCTCCGCCCGGGAGGCCCCATCCGGGAAAATACCTCCGGCTCCCGCCGGGCCCCGGGCGGCGGGCGAGGGGTTTGGGGAAACCATCCGGCCCCGGGGTGAGGGACCCGGACCATGCCGCGACCCACCGGCAACCCGCCCCCGGCCGCCCCGGTCTGCTTTTCCCTTCGGCCTTTTGGCCGGCAAACTTTACAAAATCCCGGCAGAAATTAAATAACTGCTGAATTTTTTTCGAGAAAGGGCAAAGGGGTGGGGAGAGGGGCCGGCCGGCACGGCAGGCGGCCCCCCTCGGCCAAAAGGTGGGCAGATCGCATCAGAGGCTGCCCTCAGCCCCTCCTTCCGGCGGAGGCAGGGCGCCTGTGCCTCAGTAGGTGAAGACCCGCATCCGGGTGGGGGAGGTGAGATAGGATTCCAGCTCCTCCTGTAGTTTCTGGCGTTCCGGGCTGTTCAGCCAGTTCTGCCAGTGTTCCAGGGATTCCCAGGAGCTGATCACCAGATAGTAGTTGGGATCGTCCACCGCGTGCAGGGTCTCCCCGGAAATGTAGCCCGGCTGCTGCATGGCCAGCACCCGCATCTGCCGGAGCAGCCGCACAATTTCCTTGACATGCTTGCCTTTGATCTCCCGTTCCAGCAGGACCTTGACCATAAAACCTCCTCGGGCCGGCTGCTCCCGGGCCTGTGCCGGGACCGGTGGCTGAGAGATGGGGGCGGCTGGCCGGACGGCCTCGCCTGGGTTCCGGAATCTCCTTGGCCTTCATTTTACTACAATCCCTTCCGGGACGGCGAGTTTTCTCTCCCGGGATCCCTCCTTGAGCCTCGGCGGCTCGTGTGGTATGATGTGTCGGGGATGAGGGCCCGGCAAAAGGCGGCGGGGACCGGAGC
>Ga0197142_1003782_pt1 | contig 12499 bp, 8 predicted proteins | sample GBS60_MetaG_FD_148614 | JGI IMG/M metagenome (GOLD analysis project Ga0197142, IMG submission 148614) | Sediment microbial communities from Great Boiling Springs, Gerlach, Nevada, United States - GBS 60_MetaG | ecosystem: Environmental > Aquatic > Thermal springs > Hot (42-90C) > Sediment... | reverse complement strand
CCGCCGCTGGTCGCGCCTTCCACCCGCCATCCGCGCCCGTTTGCGCGCCGAATACCACGAGATGCTTACCAACCTCCAGCGTCAGATTATCTCATACAACCTTACCGCACCACCGGCTGCGGGTCAGATTGAGGGTCTGCGCATCGCAGAAGAGATGCGCAAACTGGGAGAATAGTCCCATCTCGACTCTCCTGGAGACGAGGACATTGTGCCCTCGTAGACGCGACGAGGGCGAGACGCCCTCGCTCCCAGGCGCGAGTGTTGCCCCAGGTGTGAATAGTTACGACAGGTGCGTAACTTTGATCGTGTACAATACTATAACAATTGCATGGTCTGTGGCGAAAGATACAAAACGGTATGATCGACCTGCCATTTTTGACCAACCTGCTCCTTGCGGTCAACGATATTCTGGCTTCTGCCGTTCTGATCGTTTCATTTTCACTCCTGGTCTACCTGGTGCTGCAAAACCGGTACACCCCCATTGCGCGCGCACTGGCGGTGCTGCTCGGCAGCATTGTCGTCGTCTTTGGCGGCGACGTGTTGACGCAGCAGGTACAGCGTGAAGAGACCCTTCACTTCCTGCTGCGCGCCCAGTGGCTCGGCATCGTCGGCGTGCCAGCGGGATACATTCACCTCGCCGATGCCCTGCTGGATTTCAGTGGTCAGCACCATCTCCGCAGGCGCTGGAGCGTTCCCGCGGCTTACGTTATCAGCGCCGTGTTTCTGGCGCTGGCATGGGGGACAGACCTGGTGCTACGCAACGGCGTCCAGGTTCAACCTGTTGCACAATTCAACGCCGGTCCGCTCTTCTGGGTCTTCACGCTCTACTTCGCCATCGCGTGTCTTGCCGGGCTGGCAGCCACGCTCCGCGTGCGCGACGCAGCGCTCACACCAACGCTGCGCCGGCGGATCACATACCTGAGTCTGACATTCGTGGGTCCGGCGATCGCGGTCTATCCGTTCCTCATTATTCCTCTCCCGGAGAACATGATCCCGTTCACGGTCGTGCTCTTCCTGGTCGCCGTGGGCAACGTCGCCGTCCTGATGATGACGACGGTGATGGTCTACAGTATCGCATTCCAGGGATTGCCGCTTCCCGACCGCCTGATCAAGCAGGACTTCATCCGCTGGGTGTTGTACGGTCCGTTCGTTGGCGTCAGTATCGCGCTGTTCCTGCGTGCAACACCGATCCTGGCGCGCTGGCTGGGGTTGCCAGAGCAGGCGCTGCTGACCGCTGGCGTGGTGATTATGACCGTCATTATGCCGCTGTTCGTCAACCGGCTGAAACCATACCTCGACGCCCTGGTCTATGCGCAGGACCACGCCGAGATCGATTATCTGCGCGCTCTGCCACGCAATACATTCACCCAGGCAGACCTGCGGAGTCTGCTGGAGAATACGCTGGTGGTGGCATGCGGTGCATTGCGTTCCGAGACAGGATTCGTCGCTGCACCGGATGACGCTGGCGGCTACACAGTCAAAACGCTGGTCGGATCGCGCCAGGTGGTGCGGCGGTTCGTCAACGAACACCCGCTCACAGAATTGATGGCGCGTCTCTCACGATTGCCGGTGCGACCGCCCGGTGACACCCCGCCAGCTGACGCATTTTTGCGGGTTGAAGGGTTCTGGTTGCTGCCGCTGCGCACCCCCGACGGTGCGTTGCTCGGTTGTCTCGGCATCGCTTACCCGCACGACACGTTGAGCGTCGATGCGCGGCGCCTGATCGGTGCATTGACGCACCGGATGGAACTGGCGCTCGAAACAGTGCAGATGCAGCAGCGGTTATTCAACACCCTGCGCGGGCTGGGACCGGACATGCAGTCGCTCCAGCATCTCAGCACGCAACTCGAGCAGGCGACCCCTGCTTCCCTTCAGACGCTCGAATCCGACGTCGCATCACTGCCCGAATTTCCCCAACTGGTCAAAGAAGCGCTGGCGCACTACTGGGGCGGACCGAAACTCTCCGAAAGTCCGCTGCTCGGATTGCGCACGGTGCGCCGGGTCCTCGAGGAACAAGGGGGCAGTCCGACGCGCGCATTGCAGGCAGTGTTGCGCCAGGCGATTGAGAATCTGCGCCCTGATGCGCAACTCGACCCCTCGGCGCAGGAGTGGCTGCTCTACAACATCCTGGAGATGCGCTTCCTGCAAGGGCGCCGCATCCGCGAAACCGCCGACCGGCTGGCGATGAGTGAGTCTGACCTGTACCGCAAGCAGCGCATCGCCGTGGAAGAAGTGGCGCGCCAACTGGCGTTGATGGAGGAGTCGGCAAACCGGGCGATGGTTGAGCGGTAGGTTTTCTGACCCGGTGTTCTCGTGGTACAATACCGCCTACACGACTTGCAAACGCCTGACGGCGCCCTGTTGCCGTCCGCGAGTCGATCCGCACATTCCCGTCTGCAATCCAGACGCACTGAATAGAAAGGTGACTTCCGTGACCGACACCCTCTACGATGTGATTGTCATCGGCGGCGGACCCGGTGGATATGTCGCTGCCATTCGCGCTGCCCAGCTTGGGTTGAAAACCGCCGTCGTCGAGCGCCAGGCAATGGGAGGCGTCTGCCTGAATGTCGGGTGCATCCCGACCAAGGCACTGCTCCATACCGCCGATCTGCTCGATGAACTGCGCGAGGCGAAACGCTTCGGCGTGATTGTCGAAGGCGTGTCGCTCGATTGGGAAGCGACGCTGCGCCAGAAGGACACTGTGGTCAAGACGATGACCAGCGGCGTCTCGTTCCTGATGAAGAAGAACAAGATCGATGTCGTCAACGGATCCGCCCGTCTCGCCGGACGTGGGCAGGTTGCGGTCAGCAGCCCCGAAGGGCAGCATCGCACATTGACAGCAAAGCATATCATCATCGCTGTCGGCGCTCGCCCCCGCGAAATCCCGGCGATCGGCGCGGTGTTCGACAATGACCGCATCCTCTCTTCGACCGGCGGGCTGAACATTCCCACCGTTCCCAAATCGCTCCTGGTGGTCGGTGCAGGCGCGATCGGCGTCGAGTTCGCTTCGATGTATCGCGCGTTCGGCGCAGAGGTGACGCTGGTCGAGATGCTGCCGCGCGTCGTGCCGCTCGAAGATGAGGAAGTCAGCGCCGAACTTGCCCGCGCGCTCAACCGTCGTGGCATCAAAATCTTTGCTGGCGCAAAACTCAACAACCTGGAGAAGGTCGACGGCGGCGTGATGGCGCGCCTGGTCGATGTACAGGGCGCCGAGCATGCACTCACATTTGAGCGTGCGCTGGTTGGCGTCGGTATTGTGCCAAATACCAGTGACATCGGGCTGGAAGAAGTCGGCGTTGCGCTCGATCCACGCGGCTTCATCAAAGTCGATGACCATATGCGCACAAATGTCGAGGGGATTTACGCCATCGGCGACTGCGCCACCACAACGCCCTGGCTGGCGCACAAAGCATCGGCTGAGGGTATCGTCGCCGCTGAAACGATCGCCGGTCATCACACGCAACCGCTCGACTACGGCAAGATCCCGGCATGCACCTACTGTAACCCGGAGATCGCCAGTGTCGGGTTGACCGAGGCAAAAGCGCGTGAGCAGGGGTACGATGTGAAGGTGGGCAAATTCGCCTTCACCGGCAACGGTAAAGCGACGATCCTTGGTCAGCGCCAGGGGTTCGTCAAGATCGTCGCCGACAAACAGTACGATGAGGTGCTCGGCATTCACATGATCGGTCCACGCGTCACCGAACTCATCGCCGAGGGAGGTCTGGCGCTGTCACACGAAGCGACCGCCGAATCGATCATGCGCACGGTTCACGCCCATCCGACGCTCTACGAAGCGATTGTCGAAGCGGCGCACGCGGCGGCTGAGGGCGCAGCGATCCACATGTAACGGAGGGTTGCCATGCCGATCATGATCAACCTGACATCCGCCGAACATGGCGGAACATCCCTTTCCTGCGGCACACACGGCGGCTGTGGCGTCGATTGCGATTGCGGCTGCCCCTATACCGGCATGGAAGAAAAGGGTAACGTCGAGTTGATCGCCGATGTTGAACGCCGCTACCCGAATGAGTGGCTGGTCTTCGTCATTCCCCCCAGCGAAGACGATTTTGCCCCCGAACGCGGGATGCTGGTCGCGCACAGCACCGACGATGCCGAGGTGTTCGAAGCGATCACGCGCATCACCCACAACCAGGTGGTGCACGTCTATTTCAACGGAACATTCGATGCATACCAGAAGTGGATGGATGCGGGGATGGAAGTCGGGAAGGTTGAATGAAGGTTGAAGGTCGGTGAAGGTTGAAGGTAGGGGCGCCCCCCGCACGGCGTAAATGTAGGGGCGCACGGCAGTGCGCCCCCCCCGCACGGCGTAAATGTAGGGGCGCACGGCAATGCGCCCCCCCCGCACGACGTAAATGTAGGGGCGCACGGCAGTGCGCCCCCCGCACGGCAGTGCGCCCCCCGCACGGCAGTGCGCCCCCCGAACGACCGGGTCAGAGATCCAGATTCCCCTTGTGCCCTTCAGCATACGCGCGCAGCACGGCGGCAGCGACATCGCCTGGTGCGTGGGCGCCTTTGGGAAGGCGGAATGGCGCTTTGCGCCACAACGGTGTATCGACCGCCCCAACCCGCACATTCGTCACCCGCCGGTCGCGCACCTCTTTTGCCAGCACAGTCACATAGGCATCAAGGGCCGCCTTGGAAGCAGCATAGGCGCCGAGTTTGGGAAGCATGATCCGATCAACATACGCGCCGATGAAAACCAGATGCCCGCCCGCTGGAACCAGCGCGAGCGAGTGGGCCACCGCCAGGTGAGCGCCGGTCACGTTCGCGCCAAAGATACGCTCCCACTCGCCAGCGGTCGTGTCTGCCAGCGGTTTGCCGATCATATCGCCAGCAGCGTACACCCACAGATTGACAGCGCCCTCTGACTGCTGCGCAGCCCAGAGTGCAGCGGCTGCAACATCCGCCTCGCGCGACAGTTCCGCGCTGTATGCCTCAATGTCCATGTCGCTCAGCGCTGCCGCATCACGCGCTATTCCCAGCACACGCCATCCACTCTCGCTCAGCGTGTCAACCAGTGCACGACCGATCCCGCCAGCTGCGCCCCAGATCAGCGCTGTTTGCATATGCGTCTCCCTGTCCAGATTGTTCGATAGGCCTTTGTTCTGCCTCATATACGTTGCATTCGACAACCGGGATGGGAGGAAGCGGGACTAACCGCAACCACTCATCTCTCCCAGGAACCCTACCCTTGAGCGTTCTGCTCCCCCTCGCGTCGTTTGTCGCTCTCATTGGTCTTTCCGCCTTCGCGGAGACGCTCGGCGAAGGCGCGCAGCCGCGCCATGACCCGCCCATTGACACTCTCCGGCGGGTATTCGCCGTTTGCGTCGCGCTCACCGGCTGGCACGCCGGTCAGCAGTGCGATGCCCTCATCGATGGTCAGCGCCGTCCAGATATGGAACTGCCCTTTGCGTACCGCTTCTACTACATCACTGCGCAGCATCAGGTTCTGAACATTCGCCTGCGGAATGAGCACCCCCTGCTCGCCGGTCAGCCCACGCAGACGACAGACATCGAAAAACCCCTCGATCTTCTGGTTCACCCCGCCAACTGCCTGGATTTCGCCACGCTGATTGACCGAGCCGGTCACTGCGATGCCCTGGCGTAACGGCAGTTCTGCCAGCGCCGAAAGCAGGGCGAACAACTCCGCCGCCGATGCGCTGTCGCCCTCGACCCCCTCGTAGCTCTGCTCGAAGACCAGCCGCGCCGAAAGGGTCAGCGGTCGCTCCTGACCGTACCGCTCCGCCAGGTAGCCGCTGAGAATGAGCACCCCCTTGCTGTGGATCGGTCCGCCGAGTTTCACTTCGCGCTCGATGTCGAGGATCGATCCGCGCCCCGGTCCCACACTGACGCTGATACGGCTCGGTCTGCCAAACGTATAGTCCCCCAGGCTCAGAACCGACAGTCCGTTGATCTGGCCAATTTTTGCGCCTTCGGTATCGATCAGAATGATGCCACGGTCGATCAATTCCTGGATGCGCGCCTGGATCATGTTCGAACGGTAGACCTTCTCCTCCAGCGCGCGTGTAACATGCCGCTCCAGAATTGCGTCGCATCCCTCCTGGCTCGCCCAATAATTCGCCTCACGCACCACATCGGTCAGCGCGCCGAAATGGGTCGAAAGACGCTCCTGATCCTCGGCAAGCCGCAGCGAGTGTTCCAGCAGACGCGCGGCTGCGCCATTGGAGATCGACAGCAGACCCTCGCGCTCGCAGAAGCGCCGGAACAGGTGGAGCGAACCATGCAGGTTCTCCGCATTCAGCGGCATGCTGATGTCAAAATCGGCTTTGACCTTGAACAGGGTCGAGAACTCATCATCGTAGGCGGCGAGCAGATAGTACGGCGGCGGCGGTCCAACCAGTATAACTTTGAGTTCGAGCGGTATCGGTTGCGGGCGCAGACTCTTGACGGTCGTGAGACCCAGCCGGTCGGCGAGTTCTTCGATCTGAATCTCGCGGGTGCGCAGCGCGCGTTTGAGACCATCCCAGCTGAAATAGTCGCGCAGCAGGTCTTCCGCCTCGATGACCAGAAAGCCGCCATTGGCGCGGTGCAGGCTGCCGGGTTTGATCATGAGAAAGTCGGTGTAGAGTGCGCCAAAGTGGGTTTCCTTCTCGATGCGCCCGAACAGGTTGGGATAGGTCGGGTTGTATTCGACAACGACCGGCGCGCCCTGCTGACGACTGTTATCGATCAGGACATTCACCTGATACTTGCGGAACGGCAATTCTTTGAGCCAGGGGATCGACGCCAGATCGACCTGCGCCTCGCCCGATGGTTGCTGCTGACCGCCGGAACGAAAGGGATCGGGATTCTCCTGGATATCCTTCTGCACCGCTTCCAGAAACGCCACCACCTCCGGCAGATCGGCGTACTGCTCCTGCAAGTCATCGATCAGCCCGCCGACGATATACTCGACGACCTGCCGGTCAATCTCTTCCATCCGCTGGCGCGCAACCCGCTCCGCAGCGCGCACCTGTTTCATCACCTGTTTGAGTTCGTCCTGGAGCATGGCGCGGCGACGCAGCAACTCTTCGCGCTGTTCGGGCGTCATCGCCTGAAATGCAGCATCACTCAACGGCTCGCCGTTGAGAATCGGGATAATCATGATGCCCACCGGACCGGCCTGCAAGACAAACCCCTGTCGTGCGGCGCGTTCGCTGATCTGACTGAGCAATTCTTCACGCCGGGAGTTGAGTTGATGCAGCACCTCATCCCGCCGCGCCGCATACTCATCGCTCTCGAACGCGCGCGGCAATTCTGCACGCAGATGCGCGATCATCATATGCACATCCTGCTGCAAGCGTCGCCCGCGACCGGGTGGCAAACGCAACGCCCTCGGCTGGTAAGGGTCGTCAAAATCGTTGACATAGCACCAGTCCGACGGCGTTGGGCGACGCTGCGCCAGTTCTTCGATAAATGCCTGGACGGCGGTCATTTTGCCGATGCCGGGCGGACCGGCGGCGTAGATGTTGAAGCCGCCATCGACCATATTGAGACCGAAGCGCAGTGCGGCGACCGCGCGCTGCTGACCGATGATGCCGCTGTCACCTGGCGGCGCTTCAGTCGCAGGAAGGGTAATCTGCGCAGGATCGAACGTGCGACGCAACCGTTCAGGCGGAAGTTCTGTAGCCATGCAGCATCCCTGTTGATCATACCGACGCACAGAGCATCGGCGCCGGAACCGTAGACATTGTACTACGCCCCGCGCCGCGCAAGCGCGACCAGCGACAGGAACTCATAGCCCACCTGCGCCGCCAGATGCGCCGTGATCTGTCCGTGATCAAGCGCTGGCAGCACCTCCACCACATCGCCGCCAACCCAGCGCACACCGGTGCAGGCGCGCAGATATGCCAGCCCCTGAAAACTGGTCGGTCCGCCGACTTCAGGCGTACCCGTGCCAGGCGCATACGCCGGATCGAAGAAATCGATATCGAACGACAGGAATGCCGGGCGATCACCAACCCGTGCGCGCACCATGTCACCGATCTCCTGCGGCGAACGCGCCAGGAGTTCGGTTGTGGTCAGAACGGCGAACCCCATATCACGCGCCATCTGGAGATCCTCTGGACCGTACAGCGGACCGCGCATCCCCAGTTGCACCGACCATTCGGGGAGGATCAGCCCCTCCTCGACAGCGCGGCGGAACGGCGTGCCGTGCGTGTACTTCTGCCCGCCATAGTAACTATCCCACAGATCGCCGTGGGAGTCGAACTGCACGAGCGCCAGCGGTCCGTAGACTGCTGCCAGGGCGCGGAGTTCCGGCAGCGCCACACTGTGATCGCCGCCCAGGGAGAGCGTCACGACACGGGCTTCCGCCAGGGGACGGAGGGTGGCGGTAATGGCGGTGTGACTCTCGTGAATGAAGCCGGGGGCAACCGGTGCATCGCCATAATCGATGCACGACAGGGTTGCAAAGACGTGGACATCGAGTTCCGGATTGTAGGGACGCAGCAGCACCGACGCACTGCGGATCGCCTCCGGACCGAAGCGCGCACCAACCTTAAAGGTTGCGCCGGTATCGAACGGCAATCCGACGACGGCCACATCAACGTCCTCCGTTGTCTGAACGCATGGCAGTCGAGCAAATGTGCGAATACCGGCGAAACGCGGTGATGCAAGCGAGTCGGCAGGTTGATAGCGAGGCATCGTTGGCTCCTGTTTCAGCGGGATCGACTATAGCACAGGAAGTATAGCGCGTTTTGGGGTTGATTGTGGAATCGTTCTCCAGGCCAGCCTGCGAGCAGGCGGTCGAAGAGGTTTGCGTGTTCACGCATCACCCTGGTAAATGCACGCGCGTCCAGTTCCCATTCAAAAAATGGCACTGAACGCGCGTTCGCCAGCCCTTAAGATGTTTCATCAGGTTCGCCGGGAGTCCTGAATAGCCTCATCGACGATAATTGTGAACATAGCGGCGCCGTCAGCGAACAACCAGTGGCAGGTGCACGAACGTATACGGGTCAGGATTTGTCGCAACATAGGTCGACAATTCGCCCTGACGAGTAAACGGTTCGCCGGCGCTACTCTGGCCCGATGCAATAACACGGAAGGTTGCTGTGCCGGGAGTGAACGGGCCGATGAACGTTGTCGCATAGACACCGTCGCCAGCCGCGCCATCGCCGTGCCTGCCGTCATCATAAAGCGGCAGGGTTAGCGCGACCGGTTGACCAGGCAACGTAACCGTCAGCACGACCGTCGCTCCGGTAATCGGCGCGTTGTCGGCCAGCGTAACGATACATATCATCGGCTCGGTCGTCAGGTACGCCATCTTGCCCAGATAGAAGCCCATGGTGAGACTGGCGCGCGCCAGGACACGCGCCACAAACGGTTCATCGCCAGTGGCGGCGGGTTGAGCGACAGGCTCTGGCTCTATAACATGCCTGGCAGGAGTGGGTTGAGCGACAGGCTCTGGCTCTATGACACGCTCAGCAGGATCAGGCGACAGGTCGGGAGTGACATCATGCTCTGGTTCCACAAACCCGTCGGCTGGACGCTCAACCAACGGATCTGACGTAGCGACAGTCGGCTCATCGATGATGGTCGCAGACGAGGCCGCCGCGCGACTGAGAAGGATGCGCCAGACGCCAGGGGTAAGCGTTGGAGCGCGCACACGGTAGTAGGCATAGGTTGATCCGCCGACGTAGTCAATACTGTCATTCGCAGCGGCGCTTGCAGCGTCAATGGTCGCACCGCCGGGCGTCTGGAGCGAGAACGTCACACCGGCGCCAGCATTTGTCCAGCTGACCCAGAAGGTGGCTTCCGAAACAGAAGAGTCAACCGTTACATCGCGGGTCACAGTAGCGCCAGCCGCAATTGTGCCATCAGTTGTGATCAGAGTCTGGCGATTACTGACTGCGCCCGAGATGGTGTTATAAATGCCGGCCAGCTGGTCAGGACGCGGCGCATAATTGTAGGTTCCGCCAGTCTGTGCGGCGATTGAGAGCATCAATTGTTGATCGGCGTCTGTGCCCAGGCCAATGGTATGCACCGTGATCTGCGACGCGCGAATCTGCGGCAAAACATCGTTGACGTAGGGGGCTGTGTTCTCCTGACCGTCGCTGAGCAGGACAATTGCGCGCGTGCGACCGGGTGCACTGGCGGAGAGCAACTGCTGGCTTCGTTGCAGACCGCCGCCAATCGACGTACTGCCGCGCGGCGTCAGCGTCCCAATCGCTGCGATAGCGTCAGCGCGCGCATCAACCCATTTCGGACCCACCGTTACATCGTCAATATACCAGCCATCACGCGTCAGATACGCATTGGTGGTCAGGCGGAAGCGCAACCGGATCGTCTGCCCGCGATAGGGGCTGAGATCGATCACCGCACGACTCCATGTTGTATTGACGCCGGTATATGCTGCCAGCGATTGCCAGGTAGCGCCATTATCAGTCGAAACTTCGACCCGGCCGTAATCGAAATAGTTTTCGATATCATAACGGTGCCAGAAAGAGAGCGCGGGCGTGGTCAGTGACGCAGGAAGAACAATAGGATCGGCGATTGCGAGGACACTATTGGCATTGTTGGCATAATTCCCCGCCGGGCTGTCTGTCCAGGCGGCGCTGCCGCGGTACGCAACCGACGTCAATCCCCAGGGCGGGTCGGGTATCCATTTGCCCGTGCCGGATTCCATCGTATCGGTAAAGATCAGCGACGATAACGGCGGCGGATCGGTAATCATCGTCAACGGGAAGGCTGTCGTCACGCGGTCATCGAATCCCACCACGCCAACGCCATCGCCGACCTGCATAAGATCGACAAATTGACGCGCTGCGTTGTGCGCCGCCGGCATCTTATTGTCGGTCGACATGCTGCCCGAGCGGTCGAGCGTGAGAATGACGTTGGCATTCGATGCGCCGTTGTAACTCACGGCGCTGGCTTCCGTCGCAGTAGCGCCCTTGATAGACACTGTCAGGTCGTATGCACCGCTTCCAGTCTGTGGAGGCGCCTGTACCTCCATCGTATAGCGTGTGGGTGTCATATTGATAATCGTGGCAGGTTTACCACCAACTGTGACCGTCACATCCTGGAGACTTGCAGATCCTGCATATGCGATCTCGATGGTAAACTTTGAAGGACTTGCCGGTGTGCCGACATCAACCGGATTTGCCTTTGATGGACGGAGGATCTTGAGCGCTGGCGGTGCACTGCTATTGATAGGTGCGCCCGAACAGCTTGACTGTCCTCCGCCAATGAGGTACGGCATTGGATCAACCGTGATCCGGTCTGGCAGGGTATAGGTATCTGGTTTATAAGCCACCTCGAAATGGAGATGCGTTATGGGATCGTTCGCCACGTAATAGCGCCAGTTGCCCTGTCTGCCAATGACCTCGTTCTGGCGCACAGTCTGACCAACGGCAAGACCCTGCGCAACGTAACTTTCGCGAGTGTCGTCGTTGGCCATGTGCTGGTACACGGTGTACACCTTAGTTGAGATGCCAGGAACGCCCTGGTGCTCAAGAATAACGACCGACAATGGATAGTTGCCAGGATTAGGTGTTCCGGCTGAATACCATCTACCGCTGCGGTCGCCCCAGTAGATGCCTGCAACGACACCATCATATACCGCACGGACTTCTGCTCCTGGCATGACGTCGCAGCCGGTTGGCTCATTACAGGAGCATCTGCTGGTAGAACGCCAACTCCATATATCGATTCCCCGATGAGCGCCCCGACCATCGCCGCTCCAACCGAGTCCCATAGAACCCGTCGTAGGCATTGAGAAAACTGGTGTTGCAGGAGGCGGATATGCAGTTGCGCTGAGAGCAATTTCCTGCGTCAACGTACCGGATACCCCAAACGTCATTACGAGAAGAGCCACGACACTGATAGCATGCATCAATCGATACGAGAACACGCACGACCTCCTTCAGCACTGCTGATACGAAGCCCGCGCAAGGCGAAAACGAAGCGACAACATGCGGGATACACTGAGTCTACTCCTGCCCCCCGTCACAAATATATCGCTGTTCATGAAAAATGCGTAAAAAATAGTACACCGCATCGCACCCGTCGAAGCAATGCCAGCCTGGACAACCTCCTTCAGCACTGCTGATACGAAGCCTGCGCAAGGCGAAAACGAAGCGACAATGCGAGGTTCCCGTGTGTGTTCGCCCCTCATCCCCCCGCCTCTCAAGTGTAGAGTTTTTGGGAGAGATGCGTGATGTTCTGCATTCCCGTGCGCCGTTGCCCCTCATCCCCCTGCCCCCTTCTCCCACAAGGGGAGAAGGGGGAGTCTGGGCATTCTGATGGCTGAAACGGGAGATGGCACGCAGGGGCTTGCCAAAAAATCTACCCCTGTGAGGGGAGGGGCTGGCGATTGACATCGCGCCGTGCAGGCGTTCCGCCGGGCGTCCACCTTCGTGGACGCTGCCCCGTCCGCTGCGGCGAGCGGTGGTTGGCGGGTTTGAGAGAGGGAGGGGTTGCTCTCAGGTGTAGAGTTTTTGGGAGAGATGAGCGATGTTCTGCATTCCCGTGCGCTGTT
>Ga0197142_1003781_pt1 | contig 12500 bp, 9 predicted proteins | sample GBS60_MetaG_FD_148614 | JGI IMG/M metagenome (GOLD analysis project Ga0197142, IMG submission 148614) | Sediment microbial communities from Great Boiling Springs, Gerlach, Nevada, United States - GBS 60_MetaG | ecosystem: Environmental > Aquatic > Thermal springs > Hot (42-90C) > Sediment... | reverse complement strand
GCTCAGGATCGGCGATCCGACCTCCAGGGCTCGACGACGATCGACCCGTCGAGGACGCGCGCCACCGCAGGCTGATCGACCAGTGCCCGCCGGGAATCGGGCGCCCGGGCGACGAGCGAGCCGATCCGAAGCTGGGTCGGAATCAGGCGCAGCGCAGCGATGATCGCTTCTGGGTTCCCGTGCATTCCCGCGTGTACCGTCCCGCGTAGGGCGCCCCACACCAGGACATCGCCGGCGGCATAGACTTCGGCACCCGGGTTCACATCCCCGACGATGACGAGGTCACCCTCGCTGGTGACCGACATCCCAGAACGGAGCGTCCGCCGGAGGTACTGTGCGGGTTGCCCCCCCTCGGCTGGCGAGCTGCTCGGTGGCACCGGCAGCACCGGTGATGGGCCGGCTGCTCTCTCGACGATCCGGAGCGGGTGCAATCCCCAGGACCGGAGTCGTTCCCGATGCTCAGGGCGGCGGGATGTCACCGCTCGCAAGCGTATTCCGAGGTCGCTGAGCAGCCGCTGCAACGCGACGATTTCCTCCAGACTCGGCTCACGCTCCTCGTAATCGATCACCAGCTCCGCGTCGCGAAAGAAGGCCTGAGAACCCTCGAGAGTCGAACGCGCCTGGTCCAGCAACGCGGGTAACGGGAGGCCGGTCGGGAGTTGGAGAACGAGCCCGTCAACGGTGCCCCGGACCCGAACCTGGCGGATCTCGTGCCGGTTCTCGGCCATCTCGTCACCCCTCCGCCTCGATCAAGGCTTCCCTCGCTGTTGCCGACGCAGCGTCTCGCTACACAGCGCGACCAAAATAGTGCGCGAGGATCGCGTCGGCCACCGGTACAGCGAAGGTCGAGCCCTCACCCCCGTCGCGGATCAATACCAGGACGAACACCTCCGGTGCATCGAACGGCGCGAATGCGGCAAACCAGGCGTGTTTCTTCTCATACCGGCCGTCGATGGCTTCCCCGTACTCCGCCGTGCCGGTCTTGCCAGCGATCGGGATGTCGTCTCCCGTTCGGATGAATTTCCCCTTCGCCGTGCCCTCCGTCACAACCCGACGCATGGCCCGTCGGACTAACTCGAGATGCTGGGGCTCGATACCGAGCTGGCGAACAAGTTCCGGCTCGAACTCGCGTACCGTGGCTCCTGTAGAGTCCCGCAACGAGCGCACCAGCCGCGGGCGGTAGTACGAGCCGCCGTTCGCGATTGCGGCAAGCGCGACGGCGAGCTGAACCGGTGTGCAGGCCAGATGTCCCTGGCCGATCGAGACGTTAATAGTATCGCCGACTGACCAGTACTCACGCAATGTCTGGAAGAGCCAAAGCGGGTTCGGCACCACACCGCTGGCCTCTCCTGCGAGCTCGATACCGGTCAGGTGACCGAATCCGAACTCCTGTCGGAGGTACCGCTCGATCCGCTCGATCCCTAGCCCAGCGAAGTAGTGTGGCTGTGGGTCACCGGGGACGTAGTAGTGAAGCGGTTCGTCGTCCCCCTCCGGGATTTGGCCAGGAGCTCCCACATTGTAAAAGAAGATGTTGCAGGAGTGCGTGATCCCATCGTCGACTGTTACCGGTCCGTGACCGCTGGGCAGCCAGCAGACGTAGGTGTTCCCACCTTGCTCGTCGAACACCGTGGGAACGCGGATCTGCCCGCGGCACAGCACAGTGGTTTGAGGATCGATGACTCCCTCCTGTAGCGCCGCGCAGGCCAGGATCGGTTTAATCGTCGAGCCGGGCGGAAATTCGCCACTGATCGCGAAGTTCACGAGCGGGCGGAAAGGATCCCTAAGGTACGCGTCATACTCGGCCTGTGAGATCCCTTCGACGAACCGCTGGTTGTCGTACGTCGGGAGATTGACCAGAGCGAGCAACTCACCGTTACGCGGGTCGAGCACAATCGCGACCCCGGAACCTACTGGCTCACGTCCTTCCTCTCGTGCTGCGCGGTTGGCAGCCTCGATCCCCTCGCGCAGTGCCTGGGCAACTGCTCGCTGGAGCTCGGCGTCGATGGTGAGCACGACCGTGTACCCCGCCTGCGGCTCCCGGCGACGGTCACGCAGTTCTGCGACTTCGATGCCCCACGCGTCTGTTTGGATCCATCGCCCGCCGCGCTGACCACGCAGGACCTCTTCCATCACTTGTTCGATTCCGCCTCGGCCAACCATATCGTCAGGCAGGTACGGGTTCGTCGGGTCATACCCACCAGTCGCCTCGAACTCCTCCTTGGATATTGGGCCCACGTAGCCGAGGACATGGGCAAAGTCCGGTCCAGCGGGGTACTGACGGATCAGCGCATCGTCGGTCACCTGAACGCCAGGAAGGTGTACCTCGTTCGCGGCCAGCGCCAGTGCCAGGTCTCGCGGCACGTCGCGCTTCAGCACGACTGGGGTGACTGAGCCGGCATGGAGCTCCAGGAGCAAGTCATAGCGGTTGAGCACGTGCACACCCGGCAGCCGTTTCGCCAACCCGAGCAAGTGGCTCGATTCCTCCGGTGTCAGACCCTCCCGCACCACGACGAGTGCCGGGGCAGCCGGGTCGAGAATTCGGGCGAGCAGCTTGGCAGGTTCTAAGGCGAGCGCAGTAGCCAGCTCCTCGATTATCTCCCGTTCGGCTCCAACCGGCAGTGCCGCGCGTCGCACGACCAGTACGTCGTCCAAACCGAGCGCGTCAATGAGTTGGTGTCGGATCGCCGCTTGTTTGGCGGGGTCGCTTGGAAGCTGATGTGGAATCACCGATACCGACCAGCTTCGCCGGTTCTGCGCGAGCACCGTCCCGTGCCGATCGACGATGAAGCCGCGTGGAGCACGGAGCGGCTCAAAGCGGATGATGTTGCCCTGTGCTTGCACGTCGTACCTGCGGGCATCGCGCACTTGCATTTGCCACAGCCTGGCGATGATTGCCGCCAATCCGCCCACCATGAGTCCCCGCAGGACGAAAGTGCGCCGCGTCACCGATTGCTCGCCGCTGATCGGCAGCTCCTCGAAGCGGCCGCGCCAGCGTTCCGACGGTGGGGCGAGTTCGATCCGCTTACCGCGACGGCGCACGGCGTACTCCGAACCGGTCCAGCACGACCATGGTGGCGTAGACCAGCGGTACAGCAGTCACATTCAACAGCGCCGTCAACAGCGCGACACGCACCACCAGGTCGAGGGGCGGTCGCGCGCCGAACACCCACTGTAAAGCCGCTGAGACAGACTGGCTGGCCAGGGTAGCGAGGATGACCAGTCCCATCGGGAGCAGAAGATCGCTTCTGAGCAGGCGGCGCCGTGCGAGCCCGCCGATAATCGCCACCAGGAGCAGCGCGAGTCCGTGCGAGCCGAGTGGCTCGAGCGTCAGGAGATCCATCGTCAGACCAGCGAGCGCCGCCCAGCCCATCCCGATGACGACACCGCTGAGGCTGCTGGAGACAAGGATCAGCCCGAGGACGAGGTCGGGACTGACCTGAAGCGGGTTGAGTCGAGGTAGCAGTGTAACCTGTATCGTAGCCGTTCCCACCAGCAGGAGCGCGAAGAGGAACCGCTTCACGCCCGGTCTTACCCTGCCGACCGCCGCACTCCAACCACCTATCGTACCAGATCACTGACTCGGCCGCCCTGGCCAGTGCAGTCTGCACGTGACTAAATGGTCTTGGCAGAGCCGCTTGAATCCTGCTCCCTGAGCCAGACTACGGGATCGCAAATCGTTCCGGGCGCACCTCCTCGCATCGTGACGATGCTAGCGCGTGACCGCAGAATGTTGTCGTCAGCGAGCCCACGTGTGGTTCACGCCCTGTGCGGCTCGAAGGCGAAGACCGCCTTGATCGCCCCCGAGGCCCCCTTGCTGGTCACCGTCGCGAGAGCCTTCTGATACTCCCCCAGCGCAAACCTATGAGTGACCAGTGGCTTGAGCTCGACCGCCTTCTCCGCCATCAGGCGCACGGCCAGACGGACTGCGTCGATGCGCTCATCGCGGAACTGTTCGACCGCATAGGCCATGGCGCCGCGGATCTCGATCTCGTGCAACCAGGTCGGCGTCCAGTCGACACCGCGCGGAGTGGCTGCCAGACCGACGAGCACGACCCGGCCCCCCGCGCGGGCGAGCCGCAGCGCGTCATCGATTGTGCGCCCGCTGCCGACGCACTCGAACACGATGTCCACGCCTCCCTGCACGAGTGGGCGCCCGATCACCGGCTTCAGCACCTCAGCGCCGGTGAGCTGAGCTACTTGCCGGTAGAGTTCGGCGCGTCCCCTCGTCCGCAGCACGATGTCGGCTCCGAGGCGCGCAGCCGCTTCCGCCTGCACCGGGTAGCGTGCCGTCACGAGCAGGCGTGCCCGGGAGCCGATTGCTCGGAGAGCGGCCACCGTGAGGAGGCCGATCACCCCACCCCCGAGTACCAGGACGGTCTGATCGTCGCGCGGCTGGTTGCGCAGGACGGCGTGCAAGGCGACAGCGAAGGGCTCGGCGAGTACCGCCTCCTCGTCTGAGAGTGTCTCGGGAACCGGAATCACTTGAGAGCGGTGCGCGACGAACGATGGACTCCAGCTCCCCCCGGTGTCACGACAGAAACCGATCATTGTACCAGGCGATACCGTCCCCTGGTGGAAGCGGAGGCAGAGGTTCGGTTGCCCAGCGGCGCAGGCCGGGCAGAGATTGCGGAAACCACGTGCTTCACAGCCGAGCAGCGGATTCACGACGACCCGCTGGCCCACTGCGAGCCCGTCGACAGACTTCCCGACCTCAGCGATCACGCCGACATTCTCGTGCCCGAGGGTGAAGGGGAACGAGGTGATGGCGGAGGTGGTCGTACTGGCATGGAGCTGGATTACGCCGAGGTCACTGCCGCAGATACCGCCGTAGCGCGTCGCGATGCGGACCCACTCGGGTGTCGGTAAGCGAGGCTCGGGGACGTCACGGAGTTGCAGACAGCCGATGCGGCTCCAGTAGGCCGAGCGCGCGAGACGCCCGAGTGCCTTCGTCACACCGTATCTCGGCACACTTTGGACGAACTGTAGCGCCTGCATCGTCGATTCCTGGTCCGGCTGCTCCGGCGTGCAGCGAGCGCCCCGGTTGAACGCGGTGACGTTCTCTTAGCGGCGTCCTGGCCCGTTAACGATACGGCCGGGCAGCGCCCCAGTATGGTGGCCGTTGGCGAGTACCTGCACTCCGTTGACGAAGACGTGCTCGATCCCCCGTGAGAGCTGGTGTGGATCGGTGAAGGTGGATCGATCCGACACCGTCTCCGGATCGAAGACGACGACGTCGGCGAAGAAGCCGGCCCGGAGCAGCCCTCGGTCCCGCAGTCCCAGCCGGTGAGCGACGGCTGAGCTCATCTTGCGGACCGCGTCCTCGAGCGTCAGCACCCGCTCCTCGCGCACGTACTTTCCGAGCACGCGCGGATAGGTACCGTAGGCGCGTGGGTGTAACGGGCCCCGTTGGCCTGCCCATGCTGGATCGACGCCGCCCGCATCGGTGGAGATCTTGATCCACGGCTGCTGGAGCTGCAGGCGAAGGTTGTCCTCGTGCATCACGAAGTAGATGGTGAAAATGTTCCGTCCCTCGGTGAGGAGAAGGTCAAAGACGGTGTCGAGCCAGTGCTGGCCACGCAGCTCCGCGATCTCGGAGAGCCGCTTGCCAACGTATGGCCGGAGCTCAGGGTGCTGCATCCCGACCGGCATGACGCCTTCAGGTCCCGCCTCGGACGCCAGCGCTTCCCAGTCGCCGGACGGATGGAGCACCTCTTCCCGAATGCGCGCCCGCGTTGCTGCATTCCGCAGGTTCTCAAAAAACCGCCCGTCGGCCGCAACCCACGGGGGCAGAACCGAGGCTAGCCCGGTACCGGCCGCGGTATACGGGTACATATCGGCTGTGACATCCACGCCGCGGTCGCGCGCCTCGTCGATGCGGCGGATCGCCTCCGGCATCTTGGACCAGTTGCTGACCCCTGCGGCTTTCAGGTGGTAGATCTCGACCGGCACTTCGGCCTCGCGACCGATGTGGAAGGTCTCCTCCAACGCCTCGAAGAGGCGGTCGGCCTCGGAGCGCATGTGCGTAATGTAGACACCTCCATAGCGGGCCACCACCCGGCAGATCTCGATGATCTCCTCGGTGGAGGCGAATGTGTCGGGCGGGTAGATGAGCGCGTAACTGACGCCAAAGGCGCCGTCCTCCATCGCCTCGCCCATCACCCGGCACATCAGGTCCAGTTCCGCAGGGGTCGCTGGACCCATAGCCATCCCCTTAGCGTACCGTCGGAGTGTCCCACCGGCCAGAAAGGAACCGATGTTCGGCGAGACACCGCGCTCAGCCATCGCTTCTAACCAGTCGCGGAAGCGTTGCCAGCCGCGTGCGCGTTCCTCCCACTCGGCCAGGTTGTCGGCGAAGAAGGCTCCGGCCATCGGGGAGTCGATCTGGCCGCCGAACGGCGCAGGCGTCCAGCCCTCGCCCATGATCTCAGTCGTCACTCCCTGCGTGATCTTGGAGAGACAGCGACCATCGAGCATCAACGGCAGGATAGAGTGGCTCTGGATGTCGATGAAGCCGGGACAGACCACCTTCCCCCTGGCGTCCACTACGGTTGCGGCCTCATCCGTCGAGATCTGCCCAGGCCCCGTCACCGCGACAACGCGGTCACCCTGGATCGCTACATCGCCGTAGAACCAGGGGTTGCCACTGCCGTCGACAATCCGTCCTCCCCTGATCAGGACATCGACTGCCATACACCCGCTCCCTTCGATGTCAGCGCTTCCTTCTGCACCACCATCGACTTCCAGCTGCATGATACCGGAATCCGGGTACCCAAGCGGCGATCACCCGACGATGACCGGCGGTGGGCGTCCGCTCCGTCCACGTGGCCGGTAGCTCCTGGGCCGGATCGATCCGCAGGCGAGCAGCGACCGCGGGTAAAGGGCTGATGTACCATGGACGCCCGACAATGACCGGCCCCGGATAGCGGGATCGCTCGGTGAGCGAGAGGAGCGTTCCGTGCCCTATGTCGAGGTCGATGGCATCAAGCTCTTCTACGAGCGTGCCGGTGAAGGAGTTCCGCTCGTCTTGCACGCGCACCATCACCTCGCGTGGATGGTGTACCAGGTTCCGTACTTCTCACAGTTCTATGACGTCATCGTCTTCGATCGACGCGGCACCGGACGCTCTGACGATCCACCTGGCCCGTGGACAGCGGCCGACCTCGCAGCCGATGTCCGGCGACTCTTGGACGCGCTCCGGATCGAGCGGGCAATTGTTGCTGGCAATTCACTGGGCGGGGTCGTGACTTCCCAGTTCGGGCTCGATTACCCAGAGCGGGCATTGGCGCTCGTGGTTGGGCATACAGTCCCGTACCTGTGGCTGCTGGCACGGGAGTGGCTTGAGCAGCAGATCGAGCTTGCGCTGCGCGGCGAGCCCGCGGCCGTATACCAGCCACGCTCCTTCGAGTGGGAGAAGCAGGGGCCACCGACCATCCGACCGGGCTTCACTGAGACAGACGAAGGGCGGTTCTGGGCGACGCTCGACCGCGCGCTGGGGCGCAGCCCGGAGGGGCGGGCGAAGTCGCTGCAGGTGCTCGCCAGCTGGGATCTGCGGCCTCGCTTCCCGGAGCTGCGGCGCCTCGCAGTGCCGACTTTGGTCATCGTGGGTGCGAACGAACCGCAGAAGACGATCGAGCTCGCCTACGAGTGGCACAAACACGACCAGACCGGTGAGTTCGTCATCTTGCCGCAGACCTACCACGCCGCGGCCATCGAGAACCCGGTCGGCTGGAATCGAGCTGTCCACGGCTTCCTGCGCCGCTACGGCTTTTAATCACCGAGAGGAGGTGAGAGGGGTGCTACTCGCGGCTCACGGCGGTGCACGCGTGTGTCACCGCATCGTCTGGTGGATCGCTGGCACACCACCGTGGAAACCGCGCGATTGTGCTCCTGGCACATCGCAGCATCGGTCTTAAAGACCTCGCTGTTGGCGCCAGGCCTCGTACTCGGCACGCGCCTCCTCTGTAAGCGGATAGTACTTCCGGAGGTCGCCGCCGGCTGCCAGCATCTCGCGGGAGAACTCTTCCCACTCTGCGTGTGCCGAGGCCTCCGCGACCAGCGTCCGGGCGAGGGTGATGGGGACGACGACGGCGCCGTCGTCATCGGCGATGATGATGTCGCCCGGCAGCACCAACCGCTCGCCACAAGCGATGGGCACGTTGACCGCGAACGGAACGATGTCTGTCTGCGTGTGGAAGTTCGGGGTCACCCCGCGCAGCCACAACCCGAGCCCCAGCCCTTTCACCTTTGGGAAATCCCGGATACAGCCGTCGATGATCACCGCGATCCCTCCTCTGGCCTTGAAGTAGGTGAGCATCATCTCACCGAAGACCCCACTGCCCAAGTGACCGCGGGCGTCGACGACGACCACGTCGCCCGGCCGCACGCGGTAGAGGACGTGCCGGTGCAGTTGGCGCTCGGGATCGGCGTACTCCTCGATGCCGTAGACGTCCTCCCGTTTGGGCATGAACTGGAGCGTCAGTGCGGGCCCGACCACTTTGACGCCAGGCGACCAGCATGCCAGGCCACGCAGATGCGAGTCACGGATCCCCAGACGGTTCAGGACACCGCTGGCGGTGGCGCTGCTGACGGGCTGGAGCGCGGCGATCAGCTCCTGCTCCGGGCGTTCGATATCGCGAATCTCGAACATGCTCCGTTCCTTCGAATTCTGCTGGTGACCGACCGCGGGTAAGGAGGACCCGATTCTCCCGTATACGATAGCGCCTCGACCCAATCGCGTCGAACGAGACACCGGAGCGCCGGTGATTCAAGCTGCGACCCCGGGGTCACGACAGGAAGGACGCTTCTGACCGACGACGTGGTCGTCCCACCCCGGGGCGGGATGACCAAATGTTCAAAGCCGGACCAATCCAGTGTGAGCGTGACCTCCACCGGCGTGCGGACAAGCATTCCCGACCCGGTCGGCGACTGCCCGGCCGCTGCAACCTCCACCCGCGTATGGATAGCCAGCACGGCGAGCAAGTTGAAGTCCCGATGTGGGTTGGGTCAAAGGTGCATCGGGCTCCACGCCGTGAGGCGTGGTGGGACACCGACGACCTGGTGGGCTCTTCTCTCCCGATGCTGGCCTGGCGTGATGATGCACCCCGTCCGTCCACAAGCGTTGCAGACGTTCGACTCAGCAGGGATGGAGTGCGCAGGTACCCCGCGGCCTGTGCCTGGCGACACTCGCTCACGGTCTCGGCGCCAGGTGCCGCGTGATCAGCGGGGAGTGACGTGACGAAGCCTCGCCGCTTCGCCTATCGGGCAGCGCCTCTGAGGGCGCCCGGCGCTGCTCGCTCCGATTGCCTGTTCGCAGTGCGGATCGGTGGCCCGAACTTTCGGCTGTTCGCGCGGGCGATCATGCGATCGGGCCCAGTGTCGGTTGCAGAGGCGGAGGTAACGGCACACCTTGGTCAGGCTGACGGTGGTAAGCGGTTCGGACGAAATATCAGTCAGGATGTGATCCCGCTCGAGCCGGGCTGGCTCAGCGCTTGGACGAGCGTCGTGAGCGCTTCGTATGACCAGGCACCCGGCTCGGCAGCCAGTACCGCGAGGTGGTAGCGGCGGCGGCTGTCGTCCCAGACTGCCGTGCGAGGCCAGCCGTGCTCGCGATCGGCCTGCCAGCACATCGGCCCGATGTCGTGAACGGTGTCGACACACTCGGTCACTCCAGCAAACTCCAGTGGCCCCGGGCCGGCGAGGCCGATACTGAGCCGGATGACTAGCGATTCGCTCCATAGCGCCAGTCGCACCTGATCTGGGCCCGAACGGAAGGCCGAGAGGACGACCAGGTCGTGGGGCAGACGGTCGGGCAGCGGCAGCCCTAGCATGTCAACTGGTCTGCCCTCAACGGCCTGAAGGACGAGAACATCGCGGAAGTCGACCCCATCGACCTGCAGCGCATAGCAGCCAGGGCCAGGCACGGTGATGGTCGCTGGCCATGATCTCCACTGTAGACCATCCTGGTTGGATGCTTCCCCGGTGCCGATACCCAAAATGAGCTCTTCCGCAGGGCTCATCCCCCGCCCCGCGAGCAGCACCGGCCCGCTCCCATTGAGATGTCGCGCGCGGATGAGCAGCGGACCGGCATAGTCCGGATGGACCAACCACCGGGTCTCGAACCGGTAGGATCCGTCGTCCTGAGGGACTGCAAGCGGGCCCCCGAGGTTCACCACCGCGTCGGGGCCGATTGCGAGGTACGCGGGCCCTGTCCCGACCGCCAGACCGAACGCCCAGGGCGCTCGTGGACACTCGCCGGACTGGACATCGGGCAGCACGAGTGAGCGCTGGCGAAGCGCTGCAATCAGCACGCTCTCAGGGCTCTCCGGCACGCCGGGTGATGAGACCTCGCCGATGCTCAACAAGACGATCGTGCGGCTGGGACACGACAACTGGAACTGCGCGAGCACTGGCCGCGCCAGCAGGTCGGGCGCCTGGCGGAGCAGCACGACGGTCGCCGCGACCCGGCTGGAACCGACATGCCGGCCCTCGACGGGCTGGATCGCGATGAACTCGAGGGGTTCTAGACGCTCGCCATGCTGGTGGCGGTCTGCCAGATAGTCGAGGAAGCGTTCGGGCTCTGTGGTAAAGGTGCCAGTAGCCATGCCGGGTTCGTCGCGGGCTGCCACCGCGAACCAGGACGGTGCTGTCGCCTGACCTGTCGCCGACAAGAATGCGTGAAGGGTGTAGAAGCTTCCACCGTTAAAGGCTGCAAGGAATGCTTCCAGACGCTGTCGTACCTCCTCCGCCGAACAGCCGATGGGCAGGCCGGGTGGCATGAGCCAGGGGGTTGGCACCGGATTGACCAGTGGCGTTGGAGTGGGAACAGGCGTCGCGATGGCCGGAGGGGACGCTGCCGCCGGTGAGGGTGTACTGCTCTGTCGTTCGATTCCCTGCCCGTACCCGAGTGAACAGGCCGTCAGGATACCGCTGAACAGTAACAGCGCGATGCCCGTTGAAAGACGGGAACTCATCCCGCCCTCCAAGTCCTCCTCTCGCGCGTCATGCTGAGCGACAGGGTACTACATGGTTTGTACAACGAGACCCGCTCCAGGCGAGTCCGGCTCCGAGAGGGCGCTGCCCCAGCGCCTCCCTTTGACCGAGCAACTAGGATGCTCGACCAGGTCGACCGGTGCGACCACGAAGAGGAGCGCTGACGGCGTCTGCACTGGAGAGAAGGAGTCGGTAATCGTTCTTGGCTGAGCGCCGAGCCGCCGCCGCCGCGGGTCAAGGTCGTCCACGCGCACGAGTCGGTAATCGTTCTTGGCTCAGCGCCGAGGGAGCGTGGCGTCACCGCGGTGGAGCAGCATTCGCCGAGGTAGCCGCCGACCGGTCGCTGGCATGGCCTCCTACGGATTTGGATGCCCGGTGCCTCGCTGGCATCGTCTCGTTAGGCTTGGCGCCTCAGTTTGAGCGACCCGATGGCACTGAGGTACCCGGCGTCACAAGCGGTGCGCCCGCGCGGCAGAGGGGGCAGTCGGAGGCATTCCAACTGGCGATTTGGAGCCGCGTGAGTGCGACGTGTGGCACCCCGAGGTCGACCACAGTCGTACTCCGCTCCACTAACACAGCGACACCGACAGTGACGGTGGGGTAGGTCCTCAAGGCGGCGAGCGTCTCTCGCACTGATCCGCCGGTCGTCAAGACATCGTCCACCACGAGCACTCGCCCGCCAGCCGGAAAGGTGGTACCTCGGCGGAAGACGCGTCGCGCTGATCCGGTGTCTGCTCGTTCGGCGTAGGCAGCGGGGACGCCGAGTTGACGTGCTACCTCATAGGCGAGAAGGATACCTCCAGTCGTGGGCCCAACGACGACGTCGACGTCCGTCCACGGTAGGCGACGGATGAGCTCGGCGCACACGGCTTCGACGAGCTTGGGTCGGCGGAGCAGAGCGAACTTCTCGATGTACTGGTCGCTGTGGCGACCGGAAGCGAGCAGGAAATGCCCGCTTTGGAGCGCGCCGACCTCCTCAAGCAGCCGCTCGAAGTCAAAACCGCTCATCCTCCGCAGCCCCTGCGTCGACGATCGGGATGCTGCCGCGGCGCCCGTCGGCCCGGAGCGCTAGCGGCGGTTGACCGCGCCGGGGGATCAGGGCCGAACTCGGCGGTCATTGCGGATGTGTGCGGGATCCGGCGCATGGCGGCGACTCCCTAACTCGGGGCAGAAGCCAGCACTGGCTGGCGGTAGAGCGGGAGTGGCTGGACCGTGAAGTTCTCACCACTGAATCTCGCGGCGCGCACAATCGCCCGCGCCGTGTCCAGGGAGGTAATGCAGGGGATGCCTCGCTCGACTGCTGCGCGCCGGATCGTAAAACCGTCCTGCACCGCGGCCCCGTCCCGTCCGGGCGTGTTAATCACTGCACCGACTCTACCGTCAAGGATCACATCGAGCACGCTTGGGGAGCCTTGTCCGATCCGCTTCGGCACCATCTGAACCGGTAACCCGTGGCGCTCGAGCGCTGCGGCTGTCCCCTCGGTCGCGTAGATCGGGTGGCCCATTCGGAC
>Ga0197142_1003780_pt1 | contig 12500 bp, 9 predicted proteins | sample GBS60_MetaG_FD_148614 | JGI IMG/M metagenome (GOLD analysis project Ga0197142, IMG submission 148614) | Sediment microbial communities from Great Boiling Springs, Gerlach, Nevada, United States - GBS 60_MetaG | ecosystem: Environmental > Aquatic > Thermal springs > Hot (42-90C) > Sediment... | reverse complement strand
TTGCCTTCAGGTTTAACCTTACCTTAGGAATCAGCCTTAAGGCAATAGCCTTTTCTTTATTTATGGGTATCCTTGGAGGGATCCTTCCAGCCCTCAGGGCATCAAGGATAAATATAGTTGAGGCCCTTAGGATGGGATAACAACCTTTGAGCCTGTTATCTTAGTATTACCTGCCACCTCAGCAAAGCCACAGATCTCGGCATATCCTGTAATTATTGCATTCCCATAAACATTGCACCTTCGAGGTGCAGGCATTTACTTCAGAAAGAGGAACTTTTCTTGACAATGAATATATCCTGTGTTAAAGTCTAAGATATGAAAAAGGTAATCATTCTTTCCTTAATAGTTGCTGTTATAGTTTGTATTTTATGGACCCTGTCAGGTTTTGAGAAGCCAGAGTTATTCCTTACTGACCTTAGGATAAAGATAGGCCGAAACAAGACAGAGCCTCCAGAAGAGTTGGCCCTTATTCTGATAGATGAGACCTCCCTTAAGCTAATGAATAGAATAGTAGGAAGATGGCCCTGGCCAAGGTCTATCCATGCAGATGTTATTGAGTTTTTAAGACTTGGTGGGGCAAAGGCCATACTCTTTGATATTCTTTTTACTGAAAATGAAAAGGTATGGGGAAGGCCTCCTGATACTTTGTCTTCTGGCGATGCTTATCTTGTTGAAGAAACAAGGCGTTCGGGTAATACCTACCATGCAATCCAGATCTTTAAGGATATCCCTGATGAGTGGAATAAGGACCTCCTTGATAAACCCCTTCCTCGAGACTTTTTAAAAAGATTCTCTTTAGAAAATGTAGATATAACCATCAAGAGACTGCAGGATAATAACAACTATGCCATCCCTTTCAGGGAGCTTTATCAGGTAGCAGGAGGTATCGGTGTTGTAGAATTCTCGCCAGACATAGATGGTATTTACAGGAGGACAGAACTTATTAAGTGCTACCATGATGCCTGCTTTCCTGTCCTCGGCCTTTCCCCTTTTTTAAAAGATTTTAAACCAGGACTTATAAAACAGAGCACATGGTGGAAGAGTAATGCCGGGTGGCTCGAGATTCATGGCAAAGAGGAAGATGATAAAATTCTCAGGATTCCCCTTTATAAAGGTAAATATCTTATAAACCTCTACGGAAGATTTAACCCCTATTCTATGAGTGGTGTCCTCACTTCGATCCAGAAGATAAAGATGGGAGAATTGGAGAACCTTCCTGTGAATCCAGAAGAATTCAGAGATAAGATTGTTTTCATAGGTGCCAGTGCTGTAGGTGTTGAGGACTTAAAACCCACTGCCATTTCTCCACGGTTGCCCGGTGTTATCCTTCATGCCTCCCTTTATGGAAACCTCATAACAAAGGATTTCATAAAAACTATCCCCGAGATATTTACACCCCTTTTTATCTTCGCTATTGCTTTCTTTACTGCCTTTTTTATATTTTTTGTAAAAAGATTTAATCTCAAGTTAGGACTCTCAGCCCTTCCGTCAGTCCTCTTTATCCTTCTTACCTTTTTTCTTTTAACAAAATATAATTTATTAATTGAACTTACAGCACCTCTCTTAAGTGGCCTTTTGACATACCTTGGTGGATTCGCCTATCTCAGTCTTACAGAAGAGAGAGAAAAGAGAAGGATAAGAAGTATGTTCAGCAGGTATGTATCGGCAGCTGTCCTATCTGATATAGAGACAAAAAAAGAGGATATCATTTTTTCAGAAGGTGGAAAAAGAGTAGAGCTTACGATACTTTTTTCTGATCTAAGGGGATTTACAAGTATATCAGAGACCCTCGATGCTGAAAGGGTTGTAGAGGTATTGAATTGTTATTTCAGCAGGGCTGTGGAGATAATCTTTAAACATCAGGGTACCCTTGATAAATTTATGGGTGATGCCATAATGGCCTTCTGGGGTGCACCAACACCAATCAAGGACCACGCCCGTGTGGCTGTCCTTTCAGCTCTTGAGATAAAGACAAGTCTTCCTGAGATTAATGCTGAATTACAGAGAAAGGGACTGCCTCCCTTGCAGGTGGGAATAGGTATAAATACAGGTGAGGTTGTCCTTGGAAATATAGGTTCACCCCAGAGGCTTGATTACACTGTTATAGGAGATAATGTAAACCTTGCTTCACGGCTTGAAGGCCTTACGAGGTTTTATGGAATACCTATATTGATATCTGAGAAGACATTCAGAGGGATGGGTAATACCATTCCTGCAAGGATAATTGACCTTGTGAGGGTTAAGGGTAAGGCTGAACCCATAAAAATTTATGAACCCCTTGAGGATGTGAAAATTACCTTGCTTTCAGAAGAGGCTTTTTATTATTATTTAGGCAGGAGGTGGCAGGATGCTTTAAAGCTCTATAAAGAGGTATTAAGGATTCTTCCCGATGACCCTGTAGCAACCCTTTTTGTAAATAGGTGTGAGAGGTTCCTTATACAAGCACCTGCTGAATGGGATGGGATATATGAGTTTAGAGAAAAGTAATCAAAGGTAAGGGGGTGTGAGGATGTTTTTAAGGATATGTATGATTTTACTATTAATGGTCAGTCCTGTGTATGTCTATGGAGCTGAGGTATATGTGCAGAGTTTAAAAGCGCCAATCCTTGCAGAACCAAAGATGGGCTCAAAAGAGGTCGCCACAGCAAGAAGGGGTGATGCCCTTGAGATTCTCGAGAAGACTCAGGGATGGTATCGAGTTAAGTATAAGGATGTAGCAGGATGGGTATGGAAGCTCTTAGTTGATACAGGGCCTCCAAAAGGCAAGGTCTCTATCCTTGAAGAAACAGATCAGAAACTTGAGGAAGGAGCTAGAAGGAGGGCATCAGCCTATGTAACAGCTGCGGCTGCAAGGGGACTTATGGAGGAGAGGTCAAGACTCAACACCCTTTATTGGCTTAACTTTGATGACCTTGAATGGTTGGAGAAGATAAAGGTGGAGGATGAGAGGGCCCTTAGATTTCTTGAGGAGGATTAAGAAATGGGCCTGAAGAGGTTTATCTTAATATCCCTTATACTTTTTCTTTTTGCTAACATTACCTATAGCAGTGACTTTAGAAGAAGGGCTTCCCAGGCCTCTGAAGAGGAGATTTATAAAACAGAGGATGATATAAAGGCAGAGGTAATTTTTGGCAGGTCCCTTTCAGCAAGGATCCTTGGTCGATATCCCCTCTATAAGGATAAAGATATTACAGAGTACATCAATCTTATTGGTAAAGGCCTTGCCCAGTATGCAGGAAGGCCTGAGATAGAGTTCCACTTTGGAATTCTTGATACTGATACAATAAATGCCTTTTCTGCACCAGGGGGCTACATATTTATTACAAAGGGCTGTCTTAAGGAAATAGAAGATGAGGCAGAGCTTGCTGGCGTCCTTGCCCATGAGATTGCCCATATAGTAGAAAGGCACATAGTAAAAGAAATAAATCTCAGGGCACCTGATGAGAGCCCTTTAACAGGCTTTGCAAGTCTCATTGCTGGTGCTACAGGCACAGCCGAGGCAGTATTTACAACCTTTGTTGATAAGGCCTATGAGATACTTTTTGAAAGGGGTTATAAGATAGAGGATGAATTCAGCTCCGATAGATTTTCAGTAAGCCTTCTGAAACTCTCAGGATATGACCCTTACGGGCTTATACGATTTTTAAAAAGGCTGAACGAAAAGGGTAAGGTAAAAGAGATTAAAGGAACCCATCCAGGCATTGTAGAAAGGATTCAAGGCCTTAAGAGGTTTATGGAGGAGAATCAGATCTCAGGTGATGATAAAAAAACAAGAAAGGAGAGATTTTATGAAAAAACTGGCAAGAAATAGCTTTATCCTCATCGTCATCTTACTCTTTCTTTGTACTTATTCCTATGCTGATGAATACCACTATGTTAACTCCATTGTGGGTGAAAGGGCAGCAGGCCTTGGCGGTGCCTACACTGCTGTATCAGATGATCCCTCGGGCTGCTATTATAATCCTGCTGGAATTGTCTTTGCACCTGGCAGGAGGCTTTCTATTAGTGTCAATGCCTATAATGTTTCTACAAAGACCTACAAAGATGCCCTCCACAAGACAACTGGTGAGGGCGAGGACTGGGTGCTTAAATCATCTCAGCTACTGCCTAATTTCTTTGGTGTTATCCAGCAGCTTGGCCCGGGCAAGATCGGATTTTCCTATGCAGTAACGGATTCCTACCTCAGGGATCAAGAACAGGTATTTTATAATATAAGGTCTCGAATCCCTGGGGTCTTCATAGAAAGGTATGTCTTGAATATCGATGATGAAGATAAGGTTTATAACCTTGGACCCTCCTATGCTCTTAAATTAAGAGATAATCTCTCAACAGGTCTCACCCTCTATCTCCATTACAGGGATGGAAAGATTATCAGAAACCACCTCTTAAATCTGAGCAATGGTGAATTTGACTGGGAGAATTATTATCTTTCCTGGCGGGAATATGGTCTAAGGCCTATTTTAGGTTTTATGTGGGAGCCCTTTGAAAAGATATCCTTAGGTATTACCTTTTCAAGGACCTTTCTTCTTGACTCAAAGACAAGAATCCAGCAGACTGTCAGAGGACCAGCAAGCTATGGCTATGGAGTGAATGATGTGGATTTCCGTGTCTTAGAATCTTCAGAAAAACATAAATATCCTTATATAACAACCTTCGGGATTGCCTATTTTCCTTCAAGGTTTTTACTTTTTTCAGCTGACCTTTCCTATAATACCCGTGTAGAAGACAGGAAGGCTGTTCTTAATGGTGCTATGGGTATAGAGTATTATCTCAGTCCATCCCTTGCCCTGAGGGCTGGTGGTTTTACAGATATGGCAAATACACCAAGATTAAAGTCTGGAGTTACTAACCAGCCAGAACACATAGATATTTACGGAGGCACCCTCAGCATTACCTATTTTACAAAGAACTCATCCCTAACTATTGGTACGGTCTACTCCTACGGTAGTGGAAAGGCACAGGTAATTCCAGAAACTCCAGCTCAGCAGGATGCAAGAATTAATTCTTTGACTGTTTATATAGGAGCTGGTTATTCTTATTAAAGGGATACTTTATCCCTGCACGTTAAGTATAGGAGGTTAAGTATGAAAAAGAAAAGACTTTTCCAGCTTCTCAGTCTGTGTCTTTTGTTTTTCCTTTACTCCTGTGGTGAGAATGCCTTTAAAGCCCTATCGGATGAGTCGTCCCAGGAGGCCTGTAGATACGAGACCACAAAGAACCTTGATAGCGATAACTGGGATGCTGTGATTAACTCTTCCTGTGCTGACTCCATGCAGAAGGGTGCAGCCTATTTTGGAAGGGCAGGCTTTGATATTAAGGATGTTATAAACAGGTTGAGTGAAGCAAAAGATGAAGAAAATGACCTTGATATCTATCTCAAGGCCCTTGTGCCTAAGGTAACAGAGGATACCCTCGCAGACCTTTCAAATGCTAAAAATGAATACTCAAAGATACCTGAGGACAACTACCATTACAAAGACGCCCAATTCTACATATCCCTTGTTGAGACCTCTTATTCCTTATCATTAATGAAGATCGTGATAGACTCTGATGGTGATGGTGCTATATCATCCACATGTGATATTAATGGAAATGGTGTTCCCGATGATGCCGATGCAGTGTCCTGTGCATTAATGGCAAGTGCCGGAGAAGATTGCGGGAATTGGGCATCTTATACTGCAACAGGTGATATAACATTCGAAGAAAAAAACGGGACTTATAGAGGGTTAATTATAACTATAAGTGGTAGTCCTTCAGAGACTTGCCCTAAAGAGTATAAAAAGCTTCTCTATAAAGATAATGGGAATTATTGGTTAGCCACTACTACTTCTGAAACATGTCGGGCTTCTGACGATAAGGACTGGCCCTGTCCTGTTGAAATGAATAATAACCCCCTTGACTTTGTAACAGCTATAGATGAAAGTTTAGATAAAGCCATTGAGTTTCTCAATAAGGCCCTTCCAGGCTTAGATGAAGATGTAACTCAGGCAATCAGAGAGATTAGAGATAAGGCATGTGGAGGGAATAGATGCACCTCTCAAGAGATTGCTGACTATATCCAGCAATATTTAACCACTAAATAGGAGGTTACTATGAAGAGGATTATTCTGATACTGCCTTTTATCCTGTTTCTTTTTCATTTAGGCTATGCTCAGGAGTCAACGATAAGACAGTATCCCTATCTCTACAAATCACCAAGGGCAATGGGTATGGGTGGAGCCTATGTAGCGATTGGTGGAAGGACTGATACCTTGTTTTACAATCCTGCAGGTTTGAGCACCATGCCTGAGAAGAACTGGGAGGTTAATCTTCTTGGTATTTCAGCCGAGGTGGGAAAGAATGTCATGGATTTTGTAAAGGACATGGGAGATGCCTTTGATACAGGAGATCTTGATGGAGATGGTGATGAGGGTGATGACCAGCTGAGGGCAGTTAATGATGTCCTTGCAAAATACAGGGGCAAAAACCTCCATCTTGGCATTGCAGACTGGTCCTCCCTTGGAAGGAATCAGGGTAGTTGGGCCTTTGCTGTTGGTGGAGTAGGAACCTTAAGGCTTGATGCCATGACCCATCAGGGTTTTGGTCCTGAGGGATTTCTTGAGATCAATGCTGATGCTACTGGAGGAGGTCTTCTTGGTTTTAGCTTCAGGCTTATGGAGGACCTATATGGTGGTGTTGGTATAAAGGCCCTCCACAGGGAGTCCCTCGTCCATAGCTTTACTGCAAGAGAACTTGTTGAAAAGCAGGATAGCCTGGAGGACTATATTACAGAGGAGCTCCGAAAGAGTGGAGATGCTGTTGGTTTTGATGTGGGGCTTATATATAAATTTGCTCAGGACTTTTTCCTCAAGCCAAGGGTAGGTCTTTCAGTAATGAATATCGGAGACCTTAAGTTTGGCGATGCCGGCAAGATCCCCATGACAGTAAACTTAGGAGTGGCTATTAATCCTGATATACCCGTCTTTGATTCCCTTGTGGTAGGGCTTGACTATGTTGACTTGTTTAATAATTATGAGGAGGACAAGGACATAGGCAAGAGGCTCAGGCTTGGTGGAGAACTTTACCTGATAGATAGAAAGCTTTTGTCCCTTGGCCTAAGGGCAGGACTTTATCAGGGATATCCAACCTTTGGTGCAGACCTGAGACTTCTGCTATTTACCGTATCTTATGTTACCTATGCTGAAGAGGTTGGGGCCTATGCAGGCCAGGATGAAGACAGAAGACACCTTGTCTTTCTTAACATAGGCTGGTAAGATTTGGGTAATTTTCACTTGACATACAGAATAAAGGGTGATAATATTTAACTATGAATGAGGTAGAGGAGAAGAAGGTAGAGGTTCCGAGGATAGACCCCCTCTTCTTTGTAGTGCGTGAACTTGACAGCATAAAAGGCACTACAAGAGAAGAGTTTGATAAGGTCTACAAAGAGTTTGACAAGGTCTGTGCTGCCTTAGATGAGATAAAGAAGAGCACGAAAGATGAGTTTGAGAAGGTCTACAAAGAGTTTGACAAGGTCTATGCTGTATTAGAGGAGATTAAAAAGAGCACGAAGGAGGAGTTTGATAAGATCAATGCCAGTAATAGGAAGGAGTTTGAGAAGGTCTACAAAGAGTTTGATAAGGTCTATGCCAGTACCAGGGAGGAGTTTGAGAAGGTCTACAAAGAGTTTGACAAGGTCTATGCTGTATTAGAGGAGATTAAAAAGAGCACGAAGGAGGAGTTTGAAAAGGTCAATGCCAGTAACAGTAAGGAGTTTGATAAGGTCTACAAGGAGTTTGATAAGGTCTATGCCAGTACCAGGGAGGAGTTTGAAAAGGTCTACAAGGAGTTTGATAAGGTCTATGAAAGATTCAATAGAATTGAAGACCAGATTCATGGACTGAGGTCCTTCACCGTAAGACTGGTCTTCAGTATGGCTGCCTTGATAATTGCAGGTGTCGGAATATTATTCCGGCTTATGATATAATGCCTCCATAGGAGGCAAAAAATCTGGAGATAAAGAAAGGAGAAAAAATGAGACGAACAAAGAAATTGGCAATCCTGTTTACTCTCCTTAGTATCTTTGCTCTGGTGTTAACAGGATGCGGTGGAGGTGGAGGAGGTGAAGGAGGTGGAGGAGGTGGAACTGGTGGAGGAGATGGGACTGGTGGAACTTCTATTCAAACTCCAGCTCAGGCAAGCGAGGCCACTGCTACAGGTGTTCAGGCTGCTATGAATTCAAGTGGTTCAGCCCAACTCATTCAAAATCTAGGCCAAAATCTAAGCGGTCTTGTTGGTGCTGCACCACAGTTTAAGGTTCCTCAGGTCTTTAAGCAAAACAAGGGTATGGAGAAGGCTATCAAGCTGACAGGAAAGTTCTCAAAGATGAAGGCTCTCAAAGCTCCCTTTCTTGCTATTAAAAAGGCAAAAGAGATGAGGACAACTTATACCATTTCTGACACAGTATCTTGCCAAGATGGAGGCTATTTCACCTATTCAGGTTCCTATGATGACCAAGGAAACTTCAACTTTTCTTTCACCTTCAATAATTGTAGAGAGGATGATACACAGCTTAATGGACCAGTGCAGATGCAAGGAAAAGTGTTATCCGATACTCAATTAGAATTTACAATGACACTTGGTACAACCACGGAAGCTTTCCAGATTCTTGAGTTTGAAGGTGCTACCTTGGTATCAAAGATGGAGTTTAAGGAAGTTACTCTTACTGAAACCCTTTCTGGAAACGAATCTCAATTCACCATCTCAGCTAAAATTAATGGGGAAATCTCTATGTATGACTACATAGCACAGGAGGAATACAAACTGGCATTTGCCAATCTCAGAGAAGATATTTCCTATAGGTCTAATGAAGAGCGTTTAACAATCACTACTGATGGTGATTTTAAGGCAGAGTGGACAGAGGATAATGTTCGGAATAGTGTAGATTTAACCTACACGAACTTTGTCTTAGACTCCACAGAAACGAACAGCTATGTAGATACGACTATCTCTGGTAAGATAGCTATAGACTTTACACCTGATACCTGCTTTGAAGGAACCTTTATCTTTGAGACAGTAATACCTATTCGTGAGTATTTCCAAACTGGCTATGTAACACAGGGCCATATTAAGATTAATGGCAATGTCCATGTGGAGTGGCAGCCCGATGGTAACATAATTGTCTGGATTGACAAAGATGGAGACAATACCCGTGATAATGACGAGATTGCATATGAAGGTCCTGAATATGATTTACTGGAGGAGTGCGATTTTGGAACCTTCAATGAGGAGAGCCCTGAGTCCGAAGAAAATGAGGAAGGAAGTGCTACAGGTAATACTATGACTATAACCCTTACCTGGACTGGAGGAGAGACCTCAGATATGGACCTTCACCTGAATTATTACAATACTACTGAACCAACTGCTACCACCCAACTTAAATGGTATGTAGATTATCATGGAATGTTTGGGTGTTCTAATGGCTACAGTGGTGCTGATTTTGATAATGACACACATTGTGAGGTCTATCTTGATTATGATGATACTGAGGGCTACGGGCCAGAGCATATTACAGCAACCCAGCTTCCATCAGGCTACTATGTGGTTTCTGTTAACAGCTATGACCTTGATAGGGATTCCTATGCTGATATACAGGTTACAATCCAGATTGGAAATACGATCTTTGGCCCCTATACCCACCGTTTTACTACAGATGATTACGAAGGCCACGATCCGAATGCTTGGTTTGCTGTTGCTGATATAGTTGTTGACAGTAATGGTAATGCTACTGTAAAAGAGCATGACCCCACTCTTCCACTCTGGCATGATGGTCCTTACGGGCTTTCTGCACCTAAAAAGACAAAGAGGTTAAGATAAGCCCTTTGAATGGGGCGGCTTTAGGCCGCCCCTTATAATAATGCTAAAAAGAATATCTTTAATCTTTATAATCCTCTTTTCCACCTCATATTTATATGGTGAAAGGAATCTCAAACTCCTTTTCCTCTTTACTCCAAAATGTTCTCACTGCAGGGCCACTATTCCGTTTATGAATAAACTTTCGGAGAAATACAGTGTGGAAGGCATAGTCTTTGGCGAAGGAGATATACCTGAGACAAGATTCTCCCTCACAAAGGGGACAAAAGAGATGGCAGAAAGGTTTGGACTTAAAAAGGTTCCCTATCTTATTGTCCTTGAGGATGGAACACAGAGGCTTGCCCTAAGTGGCAGAAGTTCCATAATGGATATGGAGGTAATACTTCGTGGTCTTGATATGGGAGGCCTTTTACCCTCTGAGGTGAAGGACCGTAAAAGTGACGAGTTTATCTTAACAGGCTGGCTCATCCACAGAGGAGAATATTTTAAAAAGGATTCAGTTTTTTTTATCACAGACAGAAAAACTAATATAGAGATCCTTCCTTGGCTACCCCTTGAGGCTGTGAAATCACCCTTTAAGGTAGAAAGGCCAAGGATAATGTCTGACCTTGTAGGAAGACCTCTCATCCTCAAGGGCAGGCTCGATGAAAGGGGTAGATTTATCGTTAAGGAGGAGATGGAATGAAAAGGTCCTTTATGGTAGTGGCTATCATTCTTTCTTTAATTTCTTCTGCCTATGGAGCACCCCACATAACTGGTTCCAAAAAGGAGCCCTTTGTAATGAGGGGTGAGCATATAAGGATTAGGCTCTCAAAAGGCCTTCCATCTATGTACTTTGCTCCAACAAGCTATCCAGCCACTGTTAAGATATTGCTCCTTAGGGTGGAGTTCCAGAAGGAAGATCCTGATGATCCAAGTACAACAGGTGATGGGACATGGCAGTGGTGTCAGAACCAGACAGGTTGCCCTAATAATGACCCTGATTACTGGGTGAATAATGCAAAAGATATCTTTATCAACTACTGGAGAGAGGTCTCTTATAACAACCTTAATGTGATCATAGATATATCCTCCAAAGTATATACCCTTCCAGGGAAGACGGGAGATTACGGCTCTGAGACCTCTACTAACCTTGATAATTTAATCTATGATAGTGTTTCTCTGGCAGACAATGATATAGACTTCAGTCAATACGATGCCTTGTTAATAGTTCATGCAGGAGCTGGAGAAGAGACAGATAAGAACAATGATACCCCTAAGGACATATGGTCTCTTTATTACTGGCATGGTTGTATAAGGAAGGACAATAATAGTTCTTGCCTTAAGGCGGATGGGATAGATATTAAAGAGGCAATCATAATGCCCCAGACAGACTCGCAGGATGGTATTGTAGTTAACCCAGTGGGTGTTTATCTTCACGAGTTTGGTCACTGGCTTGGTCTTCCTGACCTTTACTGTACTGCCCAGATATGCCTCCTTGATGGTGTTGGCAGGTGGAGCCTTATGGATATGGGACTATACAATCCAGATCCTTCAAAATGTAATATTAATTACTGCGAATATGGAAGTTCACCCTCCCATCTTGACGCCTGGAGCAAGCTCTTTCTTGGATGGGTTATCCCAGAAGAATATACCCCGCCTTATGACCCTGGACCTAAGACTCTTTATCCAGTGAAAGAACAACTTCAAATCATAAAACTTCAGGCTGTATCTTCCACAGACAGACAGTATTTTTTACTAGAGAATAGACAACAACTGGGTTTCGATAGAGGACTTCCAGGGCATGGGCTTCTTGTATGGCTTATAGACGAGGATGTTATTAGCCAGAATATTGAAAGTAATACTATCAATAATAACAAATGGCGACCTGGTATTAAATTGATAGAGGCAGATGGAGAATTTAATCTTCTTAATCCTTCTGATAATGATTATGGAAGTCCTTCAGATCCATTCCCGGGTTCATTAAATAAGAGATTTTTAACTCCTATTACATCACCCTCATCTGAGGGATATATGAGTTATGCCTGGGTAAACCTAAGAGAGATCGATGAGACTTCTGGGGGTAATATTTTATTAAAGATTGGTTATGCCCCTTTACCACCATCAAACCTCGCTATTTCAGGCCAGACCCTTTCATGGCAGGAGACTTTTTCTGAGACAGGTCCAACAGTAAGATACAAGATATACAAAAATGGCTCTTTTCTCACAGAAACAAGCTCAAACTCTTATACAGATCAAAACTCTTTGAGTGGTGACATTTACTATGTTACAGCCTTAGACGCAAACGGTAATGAATCATTTTTGAGTGATCCTGTCATCAGCACTTACCAGCCACCACCATCTGAGAGCTCTGGAGGCGGCGGCTGTTTTATAGCCACAGCAGTTTACGGAAGAGATAGCCACCCCCATGTAAAGACCCTCAGGGAATTCAGGGATAGGTATCTTATAACAAACATCCCTGGAAGGGCCTTTGTCAGGCTTTATTACACATATTCACCAGGTATAGCAGTATTTATAAAAGAACATACATCTCTAATATATCCTTTAAGGGTCATCCTTACTGCTATTGTATTTACAATAAGATATCCCTGGATAATTTTAATACCTTCTGGAATCCTTATTGCTCTGATACGGCGTAGGATTGTCAG
>Ga0197142_1003777_pt1 | contig 12504 bp, 9 predicted proteins | sample GBS60_MetaG_FD_148614 | JGI IMG/M metagenome (GOLD analysis project Ga0197142, IMG submission 148614) | Sediment microbial communities from Great Boiling Springs, Gerlach, Nevada, United States - GBS 60_MetaG | ecosystem: Environmental > Aquatic > Thermal springs > Hot (42-90C) > Sediment... | reverse complement strand
GGAGGAAGCGGAGCGGCAGAGGGTGCGTGCCGCCTCACCGCTTGCTGGCAAGTACGAGCAGGCAGTGGACCGGGAAAGCGCTTACGAGATGCTGGAGAAAGAAAAAAGCTCCGCAGCGGACCTTTGGGGTGCCTGGGGCGGGGGGAGGCCCCCTGCCCCCTCCCGGACTCCCGCCCGCCGGGGAGACACCTTGGCCGAAGCACTGCTCAAAAGCGCCGCCCGCTCCGTGGGCAGCGCCCTGGGTCGGCAAATCGTCCGCGGCGTGCTGGGCTCGATCCTCCGGGGCAGGTAGCTGGGGTTCAGAAGAGCAAGTTCACGGAAAGCTTGAGAAACACTGACCGGTGCATCGTCACCGCCCGGTGGAGCTCGTTGCCCACCTCCCCGTCGCTGGCACCGAGGTAGAGCAGCGTTTGCGGGTTCACCTTGTAAGCGAACAGCAGCTGGTGCGCCCAATCCCGGCTTTCCCGGTGGGTGGGCTCGGGGTAGCGTTCGGGGTGGGTGCGCAGCCGGCTCGTTTGGGTGATCACCCGCAGGAAGCTGCGCACCGTGAACTGGTAAACGATGCGCAGCTCGGCCAGCAGCGCCTCGTAAAGTTCCCCCTCAGGCACCCTCAGTCGCTCGCCCGTGAAGTCCCCCTGGAGGTAGAGGTGGCGGCCCAGGTTCCAGGTGAACCCCGGCCAGATGGCCCAGCGGCGCGCCGGGCGGCTTCCCGCGTAGTCGATGGCGTCCCCACCCTCGATGCCGCAGGAGGCGGTCAGGTCCCCGGAAAAGCGCACGTTACCGAACATTCTCCCGGACCAACCTTCAAACTGCTGCCCCTGCCAGCTCTTGTGGAACTTGGAAAGCGTGAGGAACACCGTGGACTGGAGCGGCCCCTGGTAGCGGCCCATGAAGCGGTAGGTGCGCTCCAAAAGCCGCCCGGTGCCGTCCTCCCAGGCTTGCACCTCGCCGCCCAGGCGCAGCACCGAGTACCAGTCCCCTTCCTTCCCCCAGAGCACCTTCTGCGCCCCCACCTCGCCCCCCCGCACCCCCACCCTGGGTATGAACCCCAAGTCGGCGCGGAACCCCTCCGAGAGATCCCGAGCCCAGGCCCAAGCCTCGAAGTTGCGGGTGGCGTGGCTGAAGTTCACCTCCCAAGCGGTGCCGGAAAGCCGCTTTCCCTGCCTCTCCAGGGCCGGCTCCCCGGGGTAGGTGGTGGCCGAGCGCAGCCACTGCCAGGTGAGCGTGTCGCTGCGGGAAAGGCGCAGCATCCCGTCGAACCCTGCCAGCCTGCTCCGCAAACCGCTGCCCTGGCGGTGGGTGATCAGCGCTCCCAGGGTGGAGGCGTTCCCCAGGTCGTAGCGGTACCGTCCCACGGTCGCGGTGGAAGCTTGCTCCAGCTCCAGGCGGCTGGAGCTTTCCGGGCCGGGGAGGATCAGCGGGGTGAGTTGGTCCCGCACCAGGAAGAGCCCGAAAGCGTGGCTACCCTCTTTGCCGGTGAGCTTGACCCCCCAATCCGGGTCCACCATGGTGCGGGTGTACACCGCTTGCAGCGGCGTGGCGAAGAGGTCGCCGCCTTCCATGAAAAACGGCCGCTTTTCCGGGAAAAAAAGCGTGAACACGCGGTTCACCGCAAGCTGCTTGGCGTCCGCCTCTACCTGGGAGAAATCTGGGTTCACCGCAAGGTTCAAGGAAACGTTGGAGGAAAGCCCTACCAAAAGCGAGGCGCCAGCATCGCCCTTTTGCGTGGCCCGGGAGAGCAGCGGCTCGTCCAGCGCTTTGCGGCTCTGGGTGCGGGCGGCCACCCAGGTGGGGTTGAACTCCACGGTGCGACCGCTTTGCGCCGCAGCGAGGCCGGACAGCAGCGGGAGCTGGCAGAGAAAACAGGGGTTGTTCCGGTCCACCGGGTGGGAGAGCAGCAAACGCCGCAGCGAGCGAGGCCAAACCCGCAGCGCTGCGAAGCCGAAAAGCTTTTCGCTGCTTCCTGCGGGAAACCGCAGCGCCGCGAAAGGGATCGCCATCTCCACCTGGTAGCCGTAATTCGTGAGCTTGCCTGCGGCGTGCCAGATGGCGTCCCAGCGGAAGTCCTCCTGCTGTTCGGCGGTTTCCGTGCGGATCGCGTCGGCCTGGACTCCCAGGGGGTTCACCAGGAACTGGAAGGCGCGGCGTCGGTCGGCGAAGGTGTCCAGGATGATCCCCACGAAGTCGTCGCGGAACAGCTGATCCCGATCCGCCAGGTGCGCCCGCACCTCCTGGGGGTTCGGGTCGTAAGCGCGAAACGCCACATAAAGCGCCTTTTCACTGCTGAACAGCAGGCACTCGGTGCGCACCGGAGCGGGGGTGGAGTCCCCAGGATCCACCTCGTAGGGAAGCTCCACCAGAAGCGCCTTGCTCCAGGCTTCCTCGGCAAGCTCCCCGTCCACCTGGACGGCTCCAGGGAGCTCCGGTACCTGGGTTTGGGTGGCTGACAGGCTGGGCAGCAATGCAGGCAAGAGGAGCTTGGCGAAACGCAAGGAAACCTCCCACCGGCCGGTGCCGGCAGCCTACTGTACGCAGGTCGCGCCAAGAGGTTGCCCTGGAGCAGGGTTCAGTGCTCGGCGAACACCTGGGCGGTGAAAACCGCAAGCTCCGCTTGCCGCCAGGCTTCTGGGGGTAGCCCGGCCTTTTGCGCCAAGCGGGCCAGGAAGGTTTCCCGGTCCCAGCCGGTTTCCGTGGCCACCTGGGGGAGGAAGACCGCGCTGTAGGGGCCTTTTTTGAGGATCACCCCGTGCTCCCCCAGGCGGATAGCGCTGGCATCGGCCACCGGCTCGGGCGGGGAAAGCACCGAGATTTCGATTTCCAGCTCCGCAAGCTCACCGAGGCGCACGCTGGGGAAGCGGGGATCGTACAGCACCTGCACCGAGCAGTGCACCACCGTGTCCACCAGGGAACCCACCGGGTGGATGGACCCGATGCAGCCCCGCAGCTTGCGCTCGGGGAGCGTGTGCAGGGTGACAAAGGCTCCGGCTGGGGCGCGAAGGTGGGGAGAAAGCTCGTGGCTTTCAAACCACTCCGCCAGCTGCTCTTCCCGGGTGAGATGGGTGAGCATCGTGGCCCTGGCCAGGGCCAAAAGCGCTTCCTGCTCCTGGGGAGAAAGCTCCCCGAGGCGCGGCTCCGGCTGCTCCTCCCAGGGAACGAAGCTGCCGGAGTAACCCACGGCCACGTAGGTCACCACCTGGTGCCAATCGCCGCTCACCTCCCCCGAGGTGCTCACGTGGAGGATCTCCCCCTCCCCCTGGAAGGCGTGGGAGAGGAGCTGCAGCAGCACCGCGATGGGCCTGGCGCCGCAAACGCTGTCGTCGCTCACCTCCACCTGGTGCCAAAAACCCGCCACGTCGAAAGCGGCAGCCCGCCCGGCGGTGCGCCGCGCCCGCAACGCGAGCCTTTCCCCCAGGGCGGGGCTTTCGGGAAACACCACGTAGCCGTAAGGGCGCCCGTGGTGGGTGAAGTCCGAGGAAACCACCACCCCGGTGGTGGGCCCCAGAAGCCCCCCCAAGGCCCGGGCGAGCTCCTTGGTTTGCCCCAGGCTCGTCTGGTTGCCGATGAGGATCGGCACCAGCCGCGCCTGAGGGGTGCGCGTTTGGAGGAACGGCACCTCCACCTCCAGGCAGTGCTCCGGATCGTGGGCGCTGGCTGGCCCGGCGAAGAGCGGGTTTTCCGCCAGGTACGCCAGCGCCTCCCTGTCCAGCGGCATTTCCCCCAGGGGCGTGGCGAAGGCGGCAATGTCAGGAGCAGGCAGTGCTGCTCCGGCAAAGGAGCGGTAGTGGGAAGGCCCTAAAAGCAGGATGCGCTCGACTCGCGGCGAAAGCCGTGCAAAGGCGAAGGCCGCGGTTTGCCCGGAAAACACGTACCCCGCGTGGGGGGCGATCACCGCTTGGCAGGGGCCGTTGGGGGAAACCGAAGCGAAAAGCCGCGCAAGCTCCCGGGAAAGCTGCCCGGCGCTCGCGGGGTAGAAGCTCCCGGCTACCGCTGGGGGGCGCAAGCTCATGCTGGCTCCTTTCCCCCATTACCAATAAGCCGCGCTCGCAGCTTTGGCAAGGTGCGGTCCAGAAACCAAACGAGGCCGGAAAAGCCTAAAGCCGGAAAAACTGGTTCTAGGCCGAGGGGGTAGCTGCCCCCCTCTCCTAACAGAAGCCAGCCAATGGCCAGCACAGCAGTGCCGCTCATGGCCACCAAGGCTCCTTTTGGCGAAAATCGCCAGCTGGCTGGGAAGTGGGAAAGCACCAGCGGTAGCAAAAGCGCAGAGGTGACCACGCTTCCCACGTGGTGCCAGATGGTCACGGCGCTCCCCAGGGTCCAGGCTAGGAGAGCCGCAGCAGCCCCTAAGAGCCAAAGCCCAATGGCGATGGCCTTGCGCTCCCAGCGCCGCCAGGAAGCCGGGAGCAGATCGTGCCCCAGCGTAGCGGCAGCAAGAAAAAGGTAGGAGTGGGCCGTGGAGGAGACGGTGGCAAAAAGCCCCACAGCGAAGAGCGCTCCCAGCCAAGTGGGAAGGAGGAGCTTCCCAAGGGCGGGGTATGCGAGCCCTGGGTCGCTCAGCCCAGGCAAAAGTGCTCGAGCCGCGAGCCCCGAAAACGTGGTGAGGCCATCAAACACCACCCAAAACATTACGGAAACCAGCACTCCCGTCTTAGCCACCCGGGGAGAAGCAGCAGCGTAGCAACGCTGGTAGAAGGTAGGCTCCACCAGCGTTTGCAGCGCAATCACGTACCAAACGGCAATGGCCTGGAAGGGGAGGCCACCGGTGAGGGAGCGGTGGGAAGGGGGTACGCTGGCCCAGAGGGCGCCACAACCTCCCAGCCGGGAAAGGGCGGCGGGCAGGAGCACCAAGAACGCCAGGTACATCAAAGCAAACTGCAGCAAGTTCGCCCGGACCACGCTCCGGAACCCGCCCCAAAGTACCGAGACCACCGAGAGCACCGTGGCCAGCCCGAGGGCTGCCAGTCTGGTGAGCCCAAGATAAACCTCGAAGAGCTGGGCCAGCATCAAGACGTACGCTGCAGGGGTAGCCATGGCAAGCACCAGCCCGGCACCCAAGGTGGCGGTGGGACGCCCGTAAGCCAACGCGAGCTGCTCGGGAATCGAAAGCACCGCGGTTTTCCGGGCTCTGGCTGCCAACCCAAAGGCAAAAAGCAAGGCGGCGAGGTAGTAGGGAACGCCGAACACAAGCCAATTGGCTAGCCCAAAGCGGTAGGAAAACTCCCCCACCCCGAGAATGCCGCCGTACCAGGTGGCTACTAGCGAGGCCACGAAGGGCACGAGGGTAAGGCGTCGGCCGGCGAGCAGGTACTCCAGCTTTTCCTTGGTGCCGCTGGCCCGGTCCAGAGCCGCCAGCACCAACGCGTAAATTCCCAGGGCCATCAAGACCGAGAGGTCCGTCCCCACGCTCCAAGGCTAGCCCACCCTTTGGGCCCTGCCAAGGGCAGGCTCAGAAAGAGTGGCGGGGTGGAGTGTTTTGTTCGGAAAAGCTTAACGGCCTCCCTGGGGTGGGCGCAGCGCCTGGAGAATGGCAAAGAAAATCTCGGTGTTGTCGTGGACACCGGCCAGGCGCTCGGCGCCGGGCCCCAGGGCGGAAAGCGGGACGTCCACCCCGGTGTGAAGCCCCCGGTCCGGGGCGTACCCATTTTCCGGCACCGCCACCTCACTCACCCCCGTGTAAAGCACTCCCGTGCTCCCGTCCTTGGCGGGGTTGGCGTGGACCTTCTTGTCCTGACCAGCAACCGCTGGAGGCACCGGTTTGGGTTGGGAGCGGAAGTCGTCGTAGTGGTCGGGAGCCGCGCCAAAGTGCACCACCAGCTTCTTTTCCGGGTCCGGGTTGTCGGGAAACCCGTCCTGGTCGGCATCCCCGGCCTCGGGGAAACCCATGCGGTCGTAGGTTCCCACCTGCTCCCGGGTGCCGCGCTGGGTGGGGTCCGTGACCCCGGGGAGCACCACGCCGCCGGTCTCGTGGTCGGCGGTGAGGATCACCAAAGTGTCGTTGCTGGGGTCATTATCGTTGTTCGTGATGGCGGCAAAGCGAAGCGCCACCTGCAAGGCCTGGTCCAGGTTGTACACCTCCCAAAGCATGCGCTCCGCATCCAGCATGTGGGCTTCCTTGTCGATGAGCGCCCCCTCCACCAGAAGGAAGAACCCCGCTGGGTACTGGGACAACACCTCCACCGCAGCTTGGGTCATGGCTGCCAAGGAAGGCTGGTCCGGGGCCTTTGCTGCCAGTTCCGGGTCACCGCGTCGTTGCACGTCGAACGGGTTGACGAAATGGCGCTCGGCGAAAAGCCCCAAAAGCTTTTGCGGCCGTTCGCCGCGCCGCTGTCGAAGCTCCGTGGCGGTGAAAACCTGGGCAAACCCGGCGGCACCAAAAAACGGCAGCAGGTCCTTGGGTTTGGTAAACGCTTTGGTGCCGCCCCCTAAAAGCACGCGCACACCACAGCGGTCAGCTTTCGCGAGATACTGCTCGGCAATAGCTGCCGCCTCGCCCCGGTCTGCCACTTGGGCAAGAAAAGCTGCGGGCGTAGCGTCAGTGAGGTCCGCATCGGAAACCAGCCCGGTCACCATGCCCCGGGTGCGGTAGAGCAAGCACGGGAGAGGTTCGATTCTTGGGTTATCCGCTTCTTCAGGAGTGGGGTCAGGGAAAAGCCCCATCATGCCGTTGGCGGTTTTCGTCCCCGTAGCGAAGGCGTGAGCTCCCGCCGCCGAGTCGGTGACAAACCCGGAAAGGGAGGAGGTCATAACGAACCCCCCCACCGGTAGAGTATCCATGGCCAGAAGCCCATTGACTTTGCCGCCGGTAAACCCATAAAGAAACGCCCGGGCCGCGGTGCGCTGGGCGAGCCCAAGACCATCGCCGATAAAAAGAAAGACATGCTTTACCCGCCCCCCGGGCGCTGGCCATGGTTGCACTTGGAAGCTTCGCTCTTGTTGGGCAAGCAACGTGGGCTTTTTCCCTTGGGTTTGCGCCTCTACCCGCAAGCGGTGCTCCCCCGGCTCCTCTACGGCCAGGTCGGCCACCACGAGCCGATCGCCCACCAAGCTCGCCGGCAGTTCCCGGCCATCCAAAAGCATGCGGAAACGCACCTTTTGGGCAGACGAAACTTTTGCCTGGGCGTCGAACTTTTGCCCCGCCGCCAGGGTTGAGCCCGGCGGTGGGCTCAGAATTTCAAGCTCCGGGGCCTGTGCTTGGGCAAGCCACGGAACAACGATAACCATGGGGAATGCAAGCCATGTGCGGCCAAGCATAACCACCTCCCTAGGGCATGTTAAACGAGGCCCGGAAAAGTTTGTGAAGGCCGTCAAGCCCCCGGAACGCCGCCCTTCACTCGGTGAAGCTCCAGCCCTTCGTTCTTACCCTTGTTAGATCAGAGCAGTGGCCAAAAGCCCTGCCGCTTCGACCAGCTGTTCGGTGCTGCAGGCGAAGGCAAAGCGAACGTGCCCTTGCCCTGCCGGGCCGAACACTTCCCCCGGGGCAGATCCCACCCCAAAGGTATCCATGAGGTACCGGGTCATGGCCCAACCGTTCCGCTCTCCTTGGTAACCCGGCCAGGCAGGGTGAATCTTGGCCCAAAGGTAAAAGGCCCCTTCGGGCTTCGTGGGTGTAAGCCAGCGAGTGCGGCTTAGAGCTTCCCACAGCACATCGCGCCGCTTCTGGTACTCCGCCATCCAGGCCGAGAGATGATCCTGGGGACCGAGGATCGCGGCCACGCCGGCGTGCTGGGTGGCGGAGTTCACCCCGTTGATGGTGCAGCGCAGCAGCTTCGTCATGCGCTCCAAAAGCAGCGCGTCGGTGCAGGCCAAATACCCGAGGCGGAGGCCGGTCATGGCGTAGCTTTTGGAAAAGCTGTAAATCGAGATCACGCGCTCGTACCCTAAGCTTGCCGCGCTCGTATGTGACCGTCCGTCGAAAAGAACGTCTTCGTAAGCCTCATCGGCCACAATCCAAAGCCCGTACTTGGCTGCAAGTTCGACGATCCCAGCAATTTCCTCGGCCGTGGCTACAACCCCGGTTGGGTTGTGGGGCGAGTTGATGACCAAGCCCCGGGTCCGGGGGGCGATGAGCGGGGCGATGGTTTCGGCGTTGTACCGGTACTCCGGCGCTCTTGTGGCAGCCCGCACCGGGATGCCCCCGGCGAGAATCACGTTATCCACGGTTTCCGTCCAGGTGGGGTCGGGGACAATGACCTCGTCCCCGGGCTCGAGGAGGGCACGGAACGTGACGTAAAGCCCGTGCATCGCGCCGTTGGTCACCAGCACCTGGTGGGGACCGGCTAAGGGCAACCGATTCTTTTGCGTGAGCTTCTGGTAGAGGGCCTCTCGTAAGGGGGCGATGCCGGCTCCCGGCGGGTAGTGGGTGTGTCCGTCTCGCACCGCCTTGATGAGCGCCTCGGCCACGTGGGGGGGGAGAGCAAAGTTGGGGTCTCCCGATTCCAAGCGGAACACCTTGCGCCCTTGGCGCTGCTGCTCTAAAAGTGCGTCGCGGATTGTCACAATGCCACCCAGCTCGATGCGGTCCACCGGATGCGTGCGGTCCATGGGGCCTCCAGTTCGCTCTTGATGCTAGCGGATTGGTTGGTTGGAGCCAAGGTGGGGTACCATAGGCAGCGCTTTGGAGGTTTTATGGGATTGCCGCTGCATGATGTGCGAAACCTTGAGCTTGCCCAGGAAGGCGCGGCCCGCATTGCTTGGGCGGGGAGGGAGATGTCGGTGCTGGCGGAGATTCGTCGGCGGTTCGCCGTGGAAAAGCCTTTGGCCGGCCAGCGCTTGGCTGCCTGCTTACACGTGACCACGGAAACCGCGCATTTGGTGCTCACGCTCCAAGCGGGCGGTGCAGAGGTGCGGTTGTGTGCCTCCAACCCCCTTTCTACCCAGGACGACGTGGCGGCGGCGTTGGTGGCAGAACACGGCGTGGGTGTGTTTGCTCAGCGCGGGGAAGACCAAGCCACCTACTATCGGCATATCCGGGCCTGCCTGGAGTTTTTCCCAACGCTCACCATGGACGACGGAGCGGACCTGGTAAGCTCGCTTCTGCTTTTGGGGCGGGGAGAGCTGGAAAAGGCGCACCCCGAGGTGCGGGAGCTGGGGGAAAAGCTCGGGGCGGAGGGGCGGGCTAAGCTGCTGGCTGGGGTGCGGGGGTCCACCGAGGAAACCACGACCGGCGTCATCCGCTTGCGGGCCATGGAGCGGGACGGGGTGCTGCGCTTCCCGGTAATCGCGGTGAACGACTCAGACACCAAGCACCTGTTCGATAACCGCTACGGCACCGGCCAGTCTACGGTGGACGGGATTCTTCGGGCCACCAACGTGCTTCTGGCCGGAAAACTGGTGGTGGTGGCCGGGTACGGTTGGTGCGGTAGGGGCGTGGCGATGCGCGCCGCAGGCATGGGAGCTCGGGTCATCATCACGGAGGTGGATCCGGTGCGGGCCCTGGAAGCGGCGATGGATGGGTACGCGGTGATGTCCATGGCGGAGGCGGCCAAGGTGGGGGACGTTTTCATCACGGTCACTGGGAACCGCTCGGTGATTACCCTGGAGCACGCCCGGCTCATGAAGGACGGTGCCATCCTCGCCAACGCGGGACACTTCGATGTGGAGATCGACCTTGCTTCGCTCCGGGAAGCAGCAGAGGAGGTTTCGCAGGTGCGCCCTTACGTGGAGGCGTATCGATTTCCCTGGGGCAAGACGCTCCACGTGCTGGCCCAGGGGCGCTTGGTGAACCTGGCGGCGGCGGAGGGGCACCCCGCGGCGGTCATGGATATGTCCTTTGCCAACCAGGCCCTGGCCGCGGAGTATCTGGTAAAAATGGCTGGCAAGCTCGCCCCCCGGGTGTACCGGCTGCCAGCGGAGCTCGACCGGGAGATTGCCCGGCTCAAGCTTGCCACGATGGGGATCCGCACCGACGTGCTCACCCCCGAGCAGGAACGCTACCTCGCCAGCTGGCAGGAGGGCACGTAAGAAGGCCGGCGCAGCAGCGGTAGAATGCTTGGGGGGAACCCATGAGCCTTCTCCTGTTGGTGGAGGACTCGCCCACCGTGGCTTCCAGCTTGCGGGCCATGTTGGAGCAAGCGGGGTGCCAGGTGGCGCTGGCGGAAACCGGGGAGGAGGCGCTAAGCCTCGCCGGGCCAACCTTCCGGACCTGGTGCTCCTGGACCTTTACCTCCCTGATGTGAGTGGAGAGCTGGTTTTCCGCCAGCTGCGGGCCGAGGAAAGCACGAACCGGGTGCCGGTGGTCATCATAACCGCTTCGGAAGACCGCCAAGACCGCCTGCGCCTTTTAGATCTGGGCGTGGATGATTTCCTCACCAAACCGGTGCAGGAACCGGAGCTGCTGGACCGGGTGCGCAGCCTCCTGCGGGCCAAGCAGCTTTCCGATCGGCTTTTTCTTTCTTTTTTGGAGCTGGATCGCCTGGGGGCTTTCGCGGAAATCTTTGCCGCGCAACCCAACGAGGGGCTCTCCGCTCTGGAAGTGCTGGACTCCATGGCCCGCCAACTGGTGGGGGGCGAGCCTTCTTCCCCGGACCACCCCCACTACTGCTGGGCGGCCCTCCGGGTGGGGGCGCGGCTCCTGGCCCGCTGCTGGTACTACCGCCAGGGGGTTTGGTACCACAAGCAACGGGTGTACCGGGTGGTGGATGTGGCTAGGGCGTTGGCCCCGTACGCCCTGGGGCTAGGGCGCTACTGCTCTAAAAGCGCCATGGATCCTGGCCTTGCGGCGTTTTTTGGATTTCCCACGGACCCTCCTCCCGGAAACATGGTGGCGAAAGCGGGGGAACACGGCTACCTGCTCCTCGCGGACTACCCCTGGGAGGTGGGGGTTTGGGAGTTCCCCATCCTCCGGGCGGCTTTCCGACTTTGGGGGGTTTTCGAGCGACTCCGCCACGAGGCCCGGTTGCGGGAGCAGGCGTTCTTCTCTACCCTGGAGGCCCTGGCGCTCGCTGCGGAGTTCTATGACCGGGACGCTGCTGCCCACATTCAACGGGTAGCGGTTCTTTCCCGGGAGGTGGCCCGGGCGCTTGGCTGCGGGCAAGGGTTCGTGCGTTGGATCGGTCCCTGTGCCAGGGTCCACGATGTGGGTAAGGTGACGATCCCCCTGGAGCTTTTGATGAAGACCAGCGAGCTCACCCCCGAAGAGGAGCGGCTGGTGCAGCAGCACACGGTGAACGGCGCCAAACTCTTGGGGCCTTTTCCCCAGTTGGAAATGGCCAGGAACATCGCCATGTACCACCATGAAAACTTCGACGGCACAGGCTACCCCCGCCGGCTTGCGGCGGAGGCGATCCCGCTGGAAGCCCGAATCGTGAGGATTGTGGACGTGTACGACGCATTGCGCTCCGCACGCCCGTACAAGCGTCCCTACACCCACCAAGAGGCCCGGTCGGTCATGGAGCATGGCGACGCCAAGGTCCGCGCTAGCTACTTTGACCCGCGGGTGCTAGCAGTGTTTTGGAGCGTGGTGGACCGGCACCTGGAGCTGTACCAAAGGGAGTAAGGCTGAGACGCACTCCTGAGGTGGGTTGTCCGGATTGGGGGAATCTCCGGTGGCCGGAGGCCAACCCCTGGGTTTTAGTCAGGGGCCCGGATCCAAGGGAGCGCGCTCCCCCAACGTTTCAAGCCTATCCCGCGCCAATGCCGGGCCTGCGCTGCACCGCTTGCCGGGTTAAAGCCCGACCCGGTTACCCCCTGTACCAACGGCCCACCAAGAAAGACGGCTACCTGGCGGTCAGCCCCCTTCCTTTCCCCTTTGGGCTCAAGGGCCTGGACCTGCCTGGGGAGGTTTGCCCTACACCGGTGACCCGGGGCCACAGCCTCAGCCCGGGCAAGGGCGCTGCGGATCACCGCAAACTCCCGCCCGGGGTTGCGGCCGCAGGAGGCGACGAAGCGCGCGGCCACCAGGTGCGCTTCTGCCAAGGCGAGGTAGCGAGAGGGATCGTTGGGGTGGGTTTTGATTGCCCCCTCACCGCTCCTGTAAGCCTGGATAAGGTGCGGGCTCGGGTCTCCGCCCCGCTTGCGCTCGAGCTCCGCCAAGGCGGTGTGTACTGTGCCCAGGTTGCGCCACGGGGAAAAAAGGCGCGGGTTGAGCTTCCGGGTTTGCTCCAGGATTTTCAGGGCTTTTGCAGCTGTGCTTTCCGGATCGCCGCTGCCATCCGCAACCTGGTAAAGGGGCAGCACCTCGTAGGCCATAGCCAGCTTAACCCCGGTGGTGGCTGGTCCCGGTTCCAGGGCCCACACTTTTTCAAAAGCGTCAGCGGCCCTGTTGGAGCGTTGCTGAGGGATCAAGCCCCCGGCTGGCTTCCCCAACCCCCCTGGTGGAGGAGCAAGCGCCCCAACGTTGTGCGGCTTCAGGCGGTGTGCCCGTGCTCAGCTCTCGTTTCCCGCAGCCAAGGCTGCCCGAGGATCGGCACCGGTGACGATTTCCTGTTTCGCCCGCTCCCACAGCGAAGGGGGAAGGGTACAGACGCTCCACCTCCCTGCGGCATTGGCCCCGCTCGGTGCGGTGGGCAA
>Ga0197142_1003776_pt1 | contig 12512 bp, 8 predicted proteins | sample GBS60_MetaG_FD_148614 | JGI IMG/M metagenome (GOLD analysis project Ga0197142, IMG submission 148614) | Sediment microbial communities from Great Boiling Springs, Gerlach, Nevada, United States - GBS 60_MetaG | ecosystem: Environmental > Aquatic > Thermal springs > Hot (42-90C) > Sediment... | reverse complement strand
GGAAACCCCGAGCTTTTCTTTCATCTCCTGCCGTCTCTGCCTGATTTCCTTAATCCTGGCAGCCAGAGTTTCCTTCCTTTCAGCTGAAAGGGGACGAGCCATCTCTTTATTTAAATCCTCAAGGTCGGTTTCAAGCTCAATCAACTCTTGCAGGCCCTTTCTGACAGTCTCATAGAGCCTTTCCTTGAAATAAGTGGAAAAGGCAAGACTACGGAAAAGATTAATCATTTCTATGACCAGACGGCCTCTTTTCCATCGATTAGCCCGGACCGCCCGAATTTTCTCGAGGCGATTGATGAGATTCCTGAGTTTTCTAATCTGATTCAGCTGATTTTCATACCTTTTCTCAAGATTAACTCGATCGATTTCGGCCGATTGGTCAAAAACGTCACCCAGGCTTTCAGGCGCTTTCAGCATTTTTTCTTCAAGCTTGAGAATTTCCTCAAAGAAAAGCCTGGTTCTGGTCACGGCTTTAAGAATTATTTTCTCCCCTCTTTCCATCTGCTTGGCCAGGGCAATTTCCTTTTCCCTGGTCAGCAGAGGAACCCGACCCATGTCCCGAAAATAAAGACGGAGAGGGTCACTGGAGGTTTCGACCTCTACCTCGCCTTCAGGAACTTCAGCCGGTTCTTCCGTTAAAGGCAATATGGTCTCTTCCTTAACAACATTATCCAGAAGGCGCTGAGGCTCTACCTGCCCTTCAATCTCGTCCTTAAATTCGTCTTCAAAATCATCAAATAAATGAAACCCGGATTTCATTTCCCCTTCACCTCATTCTGAAAGGCAGTTTTTTTTATTATAACACAATTTGAGCCAAAATACATTTAAATTCTCAAAGCCTGACAAATTTTTCAAGAAAAAGAAGAGCCTCATCCACTCGCCTGAAGACAGGCAAACGCTGACTTTCCAGATAATCCGCCAGGGGATCATAGAGGGAGCCAGCATCCAGGCTGACCACAAAGGGCTTCGGGCTTTTCTGAAAAAGCTCGACCAACCTGGAAGCCAAGCTGGTGGCCTCACGAAAATCTTCTCCATGGTCAATTGCCTGAAGAGTTTTAAGGGCTGGCGTCATGGGCACAGGAGAGATGACAGCACAATCGACGCCTGGATCATCCAGAACGGCTTCCACACAGGCACTAAAAGCTCGATCATCGGCTATAGGAGTCAGGTCAAGGGGATTGCGAATATCCTGAAGCCGGTCAATGCCCAAGGGAGACAGAGCCTTCAGTAACTTTTCCCTTGTCTTCGTCGACCATTCAGCTAACCTCAGAACTCCATCGGGGAAAATATGGTCAGCCATAATGACACACTCAAAACCAGCATTACTCATAAGAGCCACCCTTGAGCCCCGAGGCTTTTTATCCTTTAAAAAATAAAGGGCTTTCATGCCAAGTTCAAACTCAGCCAGGGTTTCAGCAACATAGATGCGCTGCTGCTTCAGGAGAGCCTTGAAAATGGAGTAATCTCCTGCCACAGAGGCAGTATGGCTGGAAGTAGCTAACCGGCCCTGGGGGGTTCGTCCGCCTTTATAAACAATAATTTTTGACCCAGCCTTGATGAGCCTGGAAGCAGCTCTGGCCAGAATAATTCCATCACCTTCCCTTAGTCCTTCAAGATAAAGGGCAAAAACTTTGGAGTTACCAGCTTCAGTCCGGGAAAAATATTCCAGATAATCAGCTACTGTCAGGTCAATCTGATTGCCTATGGAAATGGCCATCTCGGGGGAAAGCCATGGCGATTTGTTCAAACGGGTAATCATAAAGGCACCGCTCTGGGAAATAAAAATTAGCCCGGGCTCACCTTCCCTTCGCCTGGGAAATTTATATTCTGGAATAAAGGTTGTGTCGTAGTGGCCAGGCCTGGAAATTATGCCCAGAGAGTTAGCTCCATTGACCACAGGTGCCAGGCGACCTTCTTTCCTGGCCGTGGCTAAAAGCTCGCGAATCCTCCTCTCTTCTTCCTGGGTTCCGCTTTTTTCACCAAGACCACCGGCAATGATAATCATTGAGTGGGCCTTTTCTTCCTTGATCAGGCTTTCCAGACAGGAATAAACCTGATCAGCAGGCAGGGCATAAACGAAGAGATCAACTGCTTCAGGCAAAGCCGCAATTGAAGGGAAGCAACGACAGCCCTCGATGCTTTCAGCCCCGGGCTTGACAATGAATACTTTTTCTCTGGGAAAACCAGCCTCAAGGATGTTGTTGAGAATAATATGACCAAGATTCATTCTTTCCGAGACACCAATCAGGCCTATTGACCGGGGCAGAAGAAGATGGGTGAGCTTCTCTACGGGTGGCCTCAGCCTCAGCTCTTTTTTCCGGGAAAACCTGACTAAACCGTCAAGGGGCATCAAGCTGCCATGGGCAATAACCAGGGGATTGGCTTCAAGTTCCTCCAGGACAAAGCCACTTCCAGGCTGAAGGGCCGAGAAATATCTGGCCAGGCGACCAAGTTTTTCCATGGCTTCAACTAATTTCATCATATCTATAACCGGTTTCCCGCCCCTCGGCCCCTTAGCCAGTTTCTCATAAAAGGCCAGACCGGTCAGCTCGGAAGCTATTTTTGCCCGACCGGACAGGTAAGGGGAAAAGAAACCCAGGGCCTGATCTTCTTTGAGGCGCCTGCTTATATACTCAACATCAATGCCACCGAAACCAATGGTGATTATCGGGCCAAAATCATGGGTTTGCTTCAGGCCCAGAAGAAGCTCCTCTCCCCAGCCAATTCTTTCATAGTTGACCTTTTCGATAATTAAAAAACCTCTGATTGAATCCCTGACTTTAGTTTCATCAAAAACAGAAATTTCTGCCGCGCCTCGCTGCGAGCGAGCCCACTCCACCCATCTTTGAGGTACGGTTTCTCTCATCTCCATTAGATTTTGCTTTACCTCCTTCCATCGATTGGGCACAAAACGCACTCCACCGACGTCCGTCTTATGCAGAATAAGAGGAGAAACAACTTTTATGACTACCTCGGAAGTCCTTAATTGTTTTAATTTTTCCGGGTCAGGCCATTTCTCGCTGGAAATATAAATAAATTTCGGTACCCGCAAGCCAATCTGCTTGAAGATAGAATAGACTTCGGGTTCAAGAAGATGGCTGCGGCCTTCAGCTTCGGCTCTTTTTAATAAATTATTTATTGATCGATAAATTCCAGCCATCTCTTCTTCTCCTGATTGTTGCCATAGAGTCAATTTAATTAAATTCTTCCTGTGGAACCAAGGCTAAATCCTGCTTTTCAGCCTGTGACCGAATCTTTAATGGCCTCCTGCCTTCCCAGTTCAAAAGCTTTCCGGTTCAATTCCACTATTTTTTGACCTCTCGGCTTAAAAAAATCCTCAAGACCAGAAATTATATGGGCCACCTCAAGGGGCAGGAAGGGCGATGCGGCGCCAAGCATAACTATATTCTGGGCCCGACCAGAACCTGCTTTGCGGGCTAACTTATCTGCCTCAATAATAAGATGATATTTGATCTCCTTAATCGAAGCTAAAATATCAGCTACGGGAGGATAATCGGGAATATTGATATAAGGAGCAGCATTAGCAATTATCCTTCCTTCCGGATGAAGATAATCGATATAACGAAGTGCCTCCAGGGGCTCGACGGCCAGGATAAGGTCGCATTTTCCCCTGGGGATGAGGTCACTATAAATCGGACCATCAGCCAGCCGCAGATGTGACTGGACGGCTCCACCCCTCTGGGCCATGCCGTGAACCTCAGCCTGTTTGAAATTCAAACCCTGAAGCAGCGAGGCTCGATCAATAATAAAGGCAATGGAAAGAATACCCTGGCCTCCTACCCCGGCTAAAATCAGATCGTATTTCATTCCTGGCCTCTTTTCTTTTTTCTTGCTTCCTGAATGCATTCTCTTGAAGCAATAATGACCGAAAGCCCTGGATAATTTATTTCCTCTTTAATTATGGCCGCATTTTGAGCCACATTTTTTGGCAAGGGTTCAATAATTCGCAGGTGCTCGCGACTTACGCCCAATCCTTCGACCATTTTTATCAGATAATCACCAGAAGCATAGCTTAGCTGGCCACCCGTCATGGCCACTGTTCCATTATCGAGGATAATAACTGTCATTCTGGTGTTAGCCCTGGCAGCTTCAAGGAGAGGAGTCAGACCAGAATGACCAAAGGTGGAATCGCCAATGACCGCAATGGAGGGATGATAGCCCACATCGGCCGCACCTTTAGCCAGCCCGATGCTTGCACCCATACAGACACAGGTATCAATGGCTGAATACGGGGAAAAATAGCCCAGAGTATAACAGCCAATATCGCTGAAAACTAGAGCCCTGGGAAAATCTTTCAGGGCTTCTTTGAGGGCCAGAAAGGTGTCGGCATGAGGACATCCCTGACAGAGCTGGGGTGGTCGCTGAGCCAGGGGTAATGCGCTTCTCTGAACCTGAGTCCAGGCAGGAAGACCGAGGGCCTGACGGACTGCATCGGGCGAAAGCTCACCTGAAAGGGGTAGATCTCCCGTGAGTTTGCCTTTTATTCTTTTGCCCGGAATGCCCATAAGACCGGCTAGATTTTTTTCAATAAAGGGATAGCCCTCCTCAACTACCAAAACCGTTTCCACTTCATCTATAAGCTTGCGGATAAGTTTTTCAGGCAGAGGATAAGTTGAAATTTTAAGAAAAGAAGGCTTGGGCTCAAGGTCAGACCAGTTTTCAAGGACATAATTGGCCGCAATCCCGGAGGCAATAACACCGAGAGAGGAATTCCCGCTATTTAATTGGAGCATGTTAAAGGGAGATTCCTCGGAAAGGCGGCGCAATTCAGCCTGTTTATTCAGAACAACCTCAAAACGACGTCTGGCGTTAATCGGTAAAAGAGTCCAGTGGCTCCTTTCTCCAGGCGGAAGAGCCGGCGGGGAAACAGGCTCCCTGGGAATAATGGCCGAACGGCTGTGCGCCAGACGGGTAACCAGTCTGATCATAACGGGCAGGCCAACTGCTTCTGAAAGGTCAAAAGCCTGACGGCTCATCTCATAGGCTTCCTGATGATTTGAAGGCTCAAAGCAAAAAATCTGAGCGAACTGGGCATAGAAACGGCTGTCCTGCTCATTCTGAGAGCTGTGCATGCTGGGGTCGTCAGCCACGACCACCACCAGCCCGCCATTGGCTCCGGTCAGGCTGGAATTAATAAAGGGATCGGCGGCCACATTAAGTCCCACGTGCTTCATGGAAACCATAGCCCTCCGGCCGGTAAAGGAAACTCCCAGAGCCTGCTCATAGGCCACTTTTTCATTGACTGACCAGGAGGCCACAAACTTTTTCTCACAGGAGGCCCTGATTAAAAATTCCATGATTTCTGAAGCCGGAGTTCCAGGGTAAGAGTAAGCAGCTGCCAGACCGGCATGAATGGCTCCCAGAGCTACAGCCTCATCGCCCAGAACAACAACCTTCGACATATAAACCTCGCTACCTCTTTTATTTTAAATGAAAAAAAAGACTCCTTAGGATATCCCTTCCCCGGTTTAAGTGTCAAGCCTGCACCTTGCTCGGTAAAAGCGATTAAATTTCTTAACTTGCAGGGATCTTGAATAAAATCCGTTTAAAAAATTTTTCCTTCCCGATGACCGCTGGTTGACAATTGTTCCCGAATTTTGATATAAAAAAATGCCAGCCGGTGGCAAAAGGATAAAAGATGAGGCTCGGGGGAAATGAATTTATTTTAAAGGAAATAAATCCTCTCTGCTGGGAAGAAATCCTGGCCAGCTCTTTCGAAGGATTATTTATAATTGATCGAGAAAAGAACATTCTCTTCTGGAACAAATCAGCTGAGGTTATTTCCGGTTTCCAGGGTTCCGAAGTTATTGGCCGAAAATGTTCGGACAAAATTCTGGCTCCCATAAATGAAGAGGGACGTTCCCTTTGTTCAGAGCTGTGTCCGATTAATAATGTCTCAAGTAATTTATCTAATCAGAATCTGGAGTTATACATTCATCACCGCGAAGGCTATCGTCTACCGGTGGTGATGAAGATAATTCCCCTGAAAAATCTGGCCCAGGAAATTATTGGCACGGCCCATTTATTTGTGGATATGTCACCCCGCCTAAGCCTGCCACCTCGCCTGGACGACCTAAGCCGGCTTGATCTTATTGACCCACTCACCTCCACTGGCAATCGTAAATTTCTGCAACTTTATCTCCAGTCCAGACTTCAGGAAATGCAGAAATTTGGCCTCAGTTTTGGTGTCCTCTATATCGATATTGATCGCCTGGCCGAAATAAATGACCTTTACGGCCGGACCACCGGCGATCGATTGCTGGCGGCTATTGCCAAGACTCTTCTCAATAATTTGCGCTTTGTAGATATTCTTGGCCGCTGGGAAGATGACGCCTTTCTGGCCATTGTGACCAATGTCAATGAAGTTAAACTGGATGTGGTGGCCAACAAATTGCGCCTCTTGGCTCAGAATTCCTTCATTTTTACCAATGGCCAGTCCGTAAGCACCACCGTTTCCATCGGCGCTACCATGGTTAGCAGGCGAGACACAATTAAGGAAATCATCAGCCGGGCTGAAAAATTAATGCTCCACAGCAAATGGCTTGGTCGAAACCGCGTCAGTAGCCGGCTGACCACAGGCGCCTGATCCAGATTCAATCTTCAGCTAAAAATTATCTACCCTTTACCGAAATTTTAATTTAATCCTGATCTATAAGCTCAATTTATTTCCAGAAAATAAAAATTTCTATCATCCCTGACTGGAAAAAAGAAAGAAATATGCTAAAATAAGCCAAATGTCAGGCCCCGCGAAGAATTTCTCTGGCCGCGGGGAAGAATTTTTCAGGAAAATTTTTTCTGAAAACTTCCATTTTTTCCCTCCTGATTCCCGCCACGCCGATTCTTTCCTTAGAGATTTAGCCTCGAAAACCAGGGCCTATCTTGTCCTGGAAAATGGTCTTATTTTTGAAGGATCGGCCTGCGGAGCTCCAGGAGAGGCTCGCGGAGAAATTATTTTTAACACAGCCATGACCGGTTATCAGGAGATTCTAACTGATCCTTCTTATTATGGACAGATCGTGGTCATGACCTATCCCTTGATCGGAAACACGGGAGTCAATTTTGAGGATATCGAATCTCACCGGCCCTGGGTTGAAGGCTTTGTGGTGAGAGAAATGGCCTGCTTTCATTCCAGCTGGCGAGCTCGAGAGAGTCTCCGGACCTATTTGCAAAAAAAGGGCATCTCGGCTATCGAAGGCATTGATACCCGGCGTCTGGTTAAAATTATCCGGGAAGGTGGCACTCAGCGAGCTTTGCTCACCACCGAAGTTTCTGACCCGGATATTTTGAGAAAAAAAGTTAAAGAAATTCCTTCTATCGTCGGAGCTGATTTGGTGAGCTCGGTTACCTGTGCTGAACCTTACTATTTTGATGAAAGTGATTATAGCTGGCCTGATGGTTACGTAATAAGAAAAGATAAAAAATTCAAGGTAGTTGTTCTCGATTTTGGAGTTAAAAGAAGTATTTTGCGGCAACTCAACGCTCGTGGAGCGAAGGTGCTCGTGGTGCCGGCTCGAACCTCAGCTCGGGAAATCCTTTCTTTCGAGCCTGATGGGTTGCTTCTTTCCAATGGGCCAGGTGATCCTGAACCCCTCACCTATGCCATTGAAACCATTCAGAAGCTGGCTGGCCAGCTTCCTATCTTTGGCATCTGCCTGGGACATCAGCTTCTGGCCTTAGCTCTGGGTGGGCGGACTTATAAATTAAAATTCGGTCACCACGGCGCCAATCATCCGGTAAAAAATCTTTCTACGGGAAAGGTGGAAATAACCTCTCAAAATCATGGTTTTTCGGTGGAGATTTCGTCCTTACCGCCTGGGGCTAAATTGACCCATATCAATCTCAACGATGGAACCATTGAAGGTCTGGCTTATCCAGAATTATGGGCCTTTTCTGTGCAGTATCATCCGGAAAGCTCACCCGGTCCCCATGATGCCCGTTATCTTTTTGACCAGTTTTTTACTCTGATGAGTGATTTTAAGAAAGCCCATGCCTAAAAGAACTGATCTTGAATCCATCTTGATCATCGGTTCCGGACCAATTGTTATTGGCCAGGCCTGTGAATTTGACTACTCAGGCACCCAGGCTTTAAAGGCCTTAAAAGAAGAAGGCTATCGCCTGATTCTGGTCAATTCCAATCCAGCCACCATCATGACTGATCCTGAATTTGCCGATCGAACCTACCTTGAACCTTTAACCGCAGAATATCTGGAGAAAATCATTGACAAGGAAAGACCCCAGGCCCTGCTGGCCACCCTGGGAGGGCAAAAAGCTCTTAATTTAGCCATCGAACTTGAAGAAAAAGGCATCCTTGATCGCTATGGCCTCGAGCTTCTTGGAGTTAAAGCTGATTCAATCCGAAAGGCCGAAAATAGAGAATTATTTCGCCAGTCCATGGAAAAAATTGGCCTCAAAGTGCCGGCTTCAGGAATTGCCCGAAACATAAAGGAAGCCTTGGCAGTGGCTAGAAGGATTGGCTTTCCTCTGGTTATCCGACCTTCCTTCACTCTGGGAGGAACAGGAGGTAGCATAATCTATAACTGGGACGATTTTAATCATTTTGTTCCTCTGGCTCTGGCCATAAGCCCGATTTCCCAGGTCCTCCTGGAGCAATCTATAGCCGGCTGGAAGGAATTTGAACTGGAAGTCATGAGAGACAGTCAGGACAATGCGGTTATTGTCTGTCCCATTGAAAATTTAGACCCCATGGGTGTTCATACCGGTGATTCCATCACCGTGGCTCCTGCCCAGACCCTGACGGACAAAGAGTATCAACAGATGAGGGATGCTGCTCTGGCCATAATGCGAGAGATTGGAGTTACCTGTGGCGGTTCCAATATTCAGTTTGCCGTCAATCCGTCGAGTGGCGAAATGATGGTCATTGAGATGAATCCGAGAGTCTCGCGTTCTTCCGCCCTGGCTTCAAAGGCAACCGGTTTTCCCATTGCTAAAATTGCCGCTAAACTGGCTGTCGGCTATACCCTGGACGAACTCCTCAATGATATCACGAAAAAGACACCAGCCTGTTTTGAACCCACAATTGATTACGTCGTGGTCAAAATGCCTCGCTTTGCCTTTGAAAAATTTCCTGAAGAATCGGGATCTCTTACCACCCAGATGAAATCAGTGGGCGAAGTCATGGCCATTGGCCGAACCTTTAAGGAAGCTCTGCTCAAGGCCATCCGTTCCCTTGAAATTAATCGCTATGGTTTTGAAAGAATTTTAGGTCATTTAAGTGATGAAGAACTCGAATTGAAGCTCCGCCAGCCTCAGGCTGACCGTCTCTGGGCTATCGCTGAAGCCATAAGGAGAGGTCTGAATCTCGAAAAAATAGCCTCTTTGACCGGAATAGACCCCTTTTTTATAACTAATATTCAGGAAATTGTTATCATGGAAGAGGCTGTCAAAAAATCTGGCTTTCCTTTCCTTGAATCTCTCCTGCCTCAGGCTAAGAGAATGGGCCTGTCCGATCGTCGACTGGCAGATTTACTGGGAATAAAAGAAGAGGCTATCCGGGCTCTGCGCTGGAAGGAAGGCCTGAGACCAGTCTGGAAGGTGGTTGATACCTGCGGAGGCGAATTTGCTTCCGAAACTCCTTATTTTTATTCAACCTACGAAGATGAAGATGAAGCCCCTGAAATAAGGGAGGAAAAGGCCATCATCCTCGGTTCCGGACCTAATCGCATTGGCCAGGGCATTGAATTTGATTATTGCTGTGTTCACAGTGTCCTGGCCCTTAGGGAAATGGGCATAAAAGCCATCATGATTAATTCTAATCCGGAAACAGTCTCGACTGACTATGATATTTCGGACCGGCTTTATTTTGATCCCATTACGACTGAAGATGTGCTCGAAATAGCTTTAAAGGAAAAGCCCGCTGGTTTGATTGTTCAATTTGGCGGTCAAACGCCGCTTAAAATTGCGGCTGAATTGAAAAATTATGGAGTCAGGATTCTGGGCACCCCGCCCGAAATAATCGATTTGAGTGAAGACAGGGAGAAATTTGACCGCTTTTTACAGAAACTTGGCTTGACCAGACCGAGAAACGGGACTGCTCGCACCATTCGAGAAGCCCTGAAAGTGGCCGCGCAGATTGGCTATCCGGTTTTAATCAGACCTTCCTATGTTCTCGGCGGCCGGGGAATGAAGGTGATTTATTCAGAAGAAGACCTTGAAAAATATTTACGCTCAATAGCTGAATATATGTCTGAATATCCTCTCCTGATAGATGAATTTCTTGAAAATGCTGTTGAAGTCGATGTTGACCTTGTGAGCGATGGCGAAGATGTCTTAATTGGTGGCATCCTGGAACACATTCAGGAAGCTGGCGTTCACTCAGGCGATGCGACGATGGTTCTTCCGCCTTATTTTCTGGCCGACCGAATCGTCAATGAAATAGAGCGTTTATCCATTCTTCTGGCCAGGGAGCTGGGCGTCATCGGCCTGATGAACATTCAGCTGGCCGTTAAGGGGAGTCGTCTTTATGTCCTGGAAGTAAATCCAAGGGCCTCACGGACAGTCCCCTTTGTCTCCAAAGTCATCGGCTTGCCTCTGGCCAAAATGGCCACTCGCCTCCTGATGGGCGAAAAACTCAAAGATATGAAACTGGCAAGGTCAAATCATCATCTCGTTGCGGTTAAAGAGGCTGTCTTCTCCTTCGATAAATTCCATGAGGTTGACCCTGTTTTAGGTCCGGAAATGCGTTCAACCGGCGAATCTATCGGTCTTGACCCTAATTTTGCTCTGGCCTTTCTTAAAGCCATGGAGGGAGCCGGCTTTAAACTTCCCTTAAGAGGTCGGGTCTTTGTAAGTGTGCCTGATGAGGATAAGCCCAGGCTCCTGCCCATTGTGGAAAAAATGGCCAGCTTAGGCTTTCGTTTCACCGCCACCGAGGGGACAGCTCAATATTTAAACCGGCATGGCTTCAAAACGGATGTTGTGGGCAAAATTTCAGCCTCCCGCCATAATATCCTGAGGGATATAAGGGAAGGCCGGGTCAATCTGATTTTTAACACCCCCAATGGCCAGCAGGAAATGGATGACGCCCGGATTATTCGTCACGTCGCCTTCAGTTATCGAGTCCCCTGCTTTACGACCATTCCCTCAGCCAGTGCAGCCTGTTTAGCCATCGCCGCCAGAAGAAAGAAAAAGCCAGATGTCTATTGCCTACAGGATCTCCACCAGAATAAAAGCTGATCTAAATCGAAAATTGACCCCTGCAGGCAACTGACTAAAAAGCAATTTTGGTTTAAGCCTGCCCTAAAAACCTTGCAACCAATTTAAATTTTAGTTTAATATTTTAATCGTCTTCATTAAGAACCGTCTGCATGAAAAAGATAGCCATCATTCCGGCCTTTAATGAGGAAAAAAATATTGAAAAGGTCATCCTCTCCATTAGAAGGTGGCAACCCGAATTTGATATTGTGGTCATCAATGATGGTTCAGTTGATCTCACCTCGTCGGTGGCCCGGCAGACCAAACAGGCTATGGTTATTGATCTTCCGGCCAATATCGGTATTGGCGGGGCTGTCCAGACTGGTTTCATTTACAGCCGCCGGAAAAATTATGATCTGGCTGTTCAGATAGATGGTGACGGCCAGCATGATGCGGCCGAAATAGAAAAATTAATCGAACCCATTGTGAACCAGAAGGCGGATATGGTTATTGGTTCTCGCTTTTTATCTCAATCAAAATATAAAGGTACCACCTGGAGGCGATTGGGCATAAAAATTTTTGCCCTGCTCAACCTGATTTTTCTGGGCGAAAAAATTACCGATAGCACCTCCGGCTTTCGAGCTTTTAATCGCCCGGCCATAGAAATTTTAAGCCAGGATTATCCTGATGACTTCCCCGAGCCGGAAACTATTTTTCTCCTGAAAAAGAAGGGCCTTAAAGTGATGGAAGTTCCGGTCTCGATGAATTTCAGACAGGCCGGCCGCTCCTCTTTAACCTTCTTTAAATCCATCTATTATATGATTAAAGTTACTCTGGCCATTTCTATTCTGATGCTCAGAAAATAAGAACGGAGAAAGAAATCATGGAAGACGTCAATATTATCAGGATTCAAATTTTAGCCATAGCTGGCAGCATCTTTCTGATAATTTTTATCCTTAATCTTATCAGGAAAAAGAGATTGCGCGAGGAATTCTCAATTCTCTGGCTATTAACAGCCTTCATTTTTTTATTCATTTCCATTTTTCGGCCTCTTCTGGATAAATTCTCTTACTTTCTCGGAATTAGCTATCCTCCGGCAGCCCTTTTTCTCATCCTGATTGTCGGGCTTATTCTCGTCTGCATTCACTTTTCGATGGCCATCTCCGAGCTCAAAGAAATCAATAAGAAATTGTTGCAGGAAATAGCCCTGCTTAAAGCCGAGCTGGAACAAAAATCGCAGGAGGAAAGATGAAAGGTCTGCCTTTATTTTCCATGGCTATCTGTCTCTGGGCAGCTTCCCAGGTTTTGATAAAAATCGGACTTAATCGAGTGGGCCATGT
>Ga0197142_1003775_pt1 | contig 12514 bp, 7 predicted proteins | sample GBS60_MetaG_FD_148614 | JGI IMG/M metagenome (GOLD analysis project Ga0197142, IMG submission 148614) | Sediment microbial communities from Great Boiling Springs, Gerlach, Nevada, United States - GBS 60_MetaG | ecosystem: Environmental > Aquatic > Thermal springs > Hot (42-90C) > Sediment... | reverse complement strand
CGACAAAACCCCCGCTGGAGTAAGACGCACTCGTTTCCGCTAACGAGCGGGCAAACCCAAAATCCGCCACCAGCGCCTTCCCCTCTCCGTCAAACAGAATGTTGCCCGGTTTCAGGTCGCGATGCACCAGTTGTTGCTCTTCAAAGGCAAACGCCAGAGCGCCTGCCACCTGCTCTAAAATCTGACAGGCTTGCGCAAAGGACAATTTTCCTTCACGGCTCAAGCGGTCTTTCAACGAGCCACCGGCCAGATACTTCATCACCAGATAGTAGCGTCCCTTCTCTTCACCCAGCTCGTACACCGGCACCAGGTGCGGGTGTTCCAGTTGGGCGGCGATGCGGGCTTCTTTTTGAAAGCGGGCAATGAAACGGCTGTCGGCGAGCAGAATGGGATGCAAAACTTTGATCGCCCGCAAGACGTTGAGAGCCGGGTCGCGGGCTTTGTAGACCACACCAAAACCGCCCTCGCCGAGCTTTTCGAGAAGCTCGTATTTGCCGATGCGCTGGATGGGTGATGACTCGCCCATTGCCATACTGTCCAATTTTTACACCCCTTCGAAAGGTTTACCGCAATAAACACAAAACCGCGCCTGCGCCTCGGAATATCGCCCGCACTTCAGGCATACTTTCATTTCGGCCGTTTTGCTCTCGCTTATGGCAGAGGCAGGCGGGTAAACGCTCGGTGGACTGCTCCCGGCGGTTATGATGATTGGCGGCGTTTGGGTGCTGCTTTTCGCATACGCCTGGGCGGTCTCTGCCATGCGGTCCAGGGCATGATTCGCCATCTCCTGAATGCGCTGAGCGGATTTATCTGCTTCGATCTGTAGTTGACGCAAGGTTTCTTTATTTTCACCCAACAGGCGTTCGTAAAGTTCGCGTTCGCGCAGGTCGGCCTCGCGGTTTGCCAGGGCGCGATACTTCTCCTGAAAGGCGCGGGCGACTTCAGGAGAACGCTCGGCCGCCAGGGCTAGGATTTGTTCTTCGCTCATCCCTTTCAAGGTCTCCGTGCGTCTTAACTCTGCCAGCACTTGCGCCTGCTCAGGCGGGCTTAGGACGATGAGATGCTCCAAGCTCACCTGGGATAACTCGCGAATGCGCGCCAGTTCATGCTCGCGTTCCGCCTGGCGAGTCTGCTCTTGCAGTTCGAACTCCTGGACCTTGAGCTCCATCGTTGCCCGTTGACGCGCCAGGAAGTCTTCGCGTTCGATGCGCCTTTTTTGTTCCTCATCCAGACGCTGCAGCTCCTTCATTTTTGCCAGCAGTTCAATGCCCAGCAGAGCGTCTTCGCGCTCGCTCTGGCGCTGCAACGCTTCGATTTCAATTTGAACGCGGGTGCGTTGAAGTTCAATCTCGGCGCGGGCGCGCTCGTTTTCCAGTTCTTCCTGAACCTGGCGGCGTTCCATTGCCCACTTAAATTCCGCCGTTTTGCGCGCCAGTTCGATTTCAGCATCCAGCTTTTGCTCAGCCAGATCCCTTTCCAGCTTCAACGCAGCCAGCTTGAGCTCGGACTGGCGTTCAATTTCCAGTCTGGCAAGCAGGTGGCGGCGCGCCAGCTCATGGTCTTCGCCGTCTTCCTGCCAGGTGCGCAGCAGCTCGGCGCGCTCTTTTTCGCGCAGCAATTTCTGCCGGTCGATTTGATCCAGAAATGCTTCGAATTCAGCCTGGCTGCGCACCTCGGCCATCTGATTTTGCTGGATGGCAGCCATCAGGCGCGCATATAAATCAGCTTTTTTCTCTTCCTGTTCCACCTTGCGGGTTTCTTCCGCCAGCTCCAGCAGATCAATTTGTTTCTTCAATTCGAGCAATCGCTGGCTGGCTTTGAGGCGCGCCTGCTCCAGGTCAATCTCTGCGCCGCTCTCCACTTCGTAGAGGGCGCGTTTGCCCTGAGCGTCAGCCTGAAACTCGGCGATTTGCAGGGCATACTTGCCGCGCACTCCCCTGATATGGTCATATGGCTCAAGGTTAAGTTCCACCGTGCGCGCCATGAGAAACTTCAAACCGCTTTGGGCAAAAGTCTGGCGCAGGGATTCTTCCAAATCCAGCTCGATTTTCTGGCGCAGGGCATAATCGGTCGTCAACTCTTCCAGCGTGTGCGTGCGCAACCAGCGGTCGAGAATCTGGACGATTTCCGGGTAGAGGTACTGGCGCAATTGCTCTTTGGAATAGCGTTGCTGGGCTTTCAACAGATTAACCAGAAAACGACCAGGGTCGCCAACTTCAACCTGCAGACGTAGTTTTATCCCCAGGGGCAAATCGTCTTTGGTGTAGCTCCCACCCAAATAGAACTCCAGCTCAGTGGGGGTGACCTCTACCAATAGGGCTGTGAGGCGCTGTGGCACACCACCGACCAGCGAGCGCAGCCAGTTGGTCACATGTTGCGGGATGGTTTCCAGGGTATAGGCGCCAGGCGCAACGGTTGCCACCGCTTTCCCCTGGTGAACCAGCAAGGCGTTACAGCCGGGATCAATTTGCAAGCCTTTTTTCAACAAGCCGTTCAGGTCTTCTACCTCTACTCGAGCCGCAAAATCCTCGGCGCTGCGCCGCCAGACCTGCTGGTGAATGGCAGTCGCAGCGCTTTCTGATAGCAGCTCGCCACAGGCATGGCAAAAGCGGGCATCGGCGGGGTTCTCGGCGCGGCACTTGCCGCATACCACCACCCCACTCTTTAAGGGTTGACCGCAATACGGGCAGTATTGCGCCTGGCGGGGTACTTCTCGCCCGCATTCAGGGTTAGGGCATTTTTGGGAAAAGAGATTCATGAGCATCCTCCTGCTTTTATTCTACCCGATGGTTACGTCATTCCGCATCATACTCTCGCAACCCTTTTGAGAAGATACGGTTTTTGTTCGCTCAACCCAATTGAGCCGAATCGCCGATCGCATAGCGCAACGCCTGCGAGCGAGCGGAAAAGGCATGTTTGAAGGCATTCAAACGTTCTTCTAAATCTAATAGTGAAGCAGCCAAATCGCCCTGCTTTCTTAAAGCCTGCTGTTGAAACCGATAGACCGTTTCGGCGAGAACTGCGCTCAGCACCAGCAGATTTTCCTCATCGTCCAGCAGTTTTTGCCACTGGCTGGCTGAAAAGCGACCCTCATGCAGGTAGGGAGGGGAACTTGTAGATGGGTTAAGCACCTCTTCCTGGGCAGCCTCAATCTTGCGTTCCAGGTCTTTGATCTTCAAAGCCAGATCGGTATTTCCCTGGCGATAGACTGTCGAACGAGCTTCTTGTAAAAGGGAACAGGCGTGCTGTAAATCCTGGCTGCATTGGCGGCGCACCAGCTCATCCATTTTATGGCGGTCTTTGCCGCTGAGTTCGTCCAGGCGGGTAATGCCCGCTTTCGTCCAGAACGCGGCCGCGATCTCCTCCCGTTTTCTCATGATGGCGATCAGGCTTTCCATCAGCAAGCCAAGGGTTGGCGCCCAAATCACCACCAGCAGCTCTGTTCTGCCTTGCGAATTGCGGTCGCCGCTCAACCAGATGACCACCCCGCTCAGCGTTAGCGCCACAAGGATGAGGAACACCATCCATACCCCGCGACCGATCATCCAACCACGCACCTGGCGGAGATCCGGCGGTTCAGGGGCTATTTCCTTTTCCTTTTTGCGCAAAAGGTTGAAAAAGCGCCACGGCGCACCCTGTTTTTGGCTCTCTTTCAACCCCTTTAGCCACTCCTGCAGAAAACTTCGGAGAGAAGGGACATCGGAGCGAGCAGTTGCTTTTTGCCCTGTCGATGCTTCCCCAAGGACGGCTACTCCCATTCCAGAGACGCTCTGCAATTGACGGGCAAAATCTTCTAACTTTGCCTGATTTTCCAATCCCATCATCTGACGCTCCAATTCGAGCTCCTTTTCTCGCTCCTCCAGGTGCAGGGCTTTTTGCGCAATGATCAATCGTTCATCAGACCGCCAGAAGGAAATAATCTGCCATCCCTCGCTTTGCAAACCGAGGGCTGCCAGGGCAGCTTCCAGCAAGGTTGGAGCCTGTAAGGACAATCGTTCTTGAAGATGCGCTCCGCTCAGGTCATCTGCGCTGTATTGACGGGTTATCTGGGCAACTGCTTCACTGAACGGCGTCTGGCTCAGGTCGATTGGGGAGGCTGGCAAAACCTGCTGCGGCAGTACTACCTGTTGAAAGAAAGCCAGCGGATCTTGGACCTTTACGGTGAGTAAAATCAGGGCTTCCATTAACACCGCATCGCCGCTGAGCAGGTTCTGAAGCCGAATCGTTGCCAGAAAAGGAGTGGCCGGCAGGACTCCAAAAACGCTATCCTGTCCTTTTCCCCATAACCGCTGCCAGAAGGTGGCAACTCGCCAATTGCCTGGCTCAAACAGCTGTGTTCGCCCCTGCGCATCCAGTTGAACCCCAATCTTGCCCGGCGGCACGCGGAGATATTTATGCAACCGACCGGGTAATTCCTGCAGGGTGAATCGTTGCGCAAGTGGGGAATGGGTTGGGGTAGTCTGATTGGCTTGCATTGTACGTGCTCCTTTCTAAACTATCAAAAACGCCGCCGGATGACAAAATCGGTCTTGCAAAACTTGCGAAAGCAACTCATTTCTCTTCTATGGAAATTGTGGGTCGCTTCGCCGGGCTGTCGCTTCTTGCTGGAATGCAGGCGGGGAAGCAAAGCCCAATTGTTCTTCAGCCGCGTTTGCCAGGTCGCTCAGGCTGATCGGCGGCACTCGGTCAATCTGCAGATGCACCAGAGCAGCCAGACGCGTGTTGGGATTCAGGCGGGGATCCCCGTAGCGGAGAAAGTAAGCCAGGTCGCTCAGGCTCAATGCTTCGATTTGGGGGTTGACATTGCCGGCCAACAAAGCCAGATAAGGCATCAGCGAGGCTCCAAAGCGCATTGCAGCCATGGCGAAGAGCATTTCTCCCAGAGCATAGGCGATGGGTTGCGTCACCCCCAAGCGGGCAGAGGTCACCCTAAGCCCCGAGTCAAGTAAAAGGTCGAGAGCCGACCGCAATTGATAGAGGTAGTCATCTCCCGCTTGATGGGAATCGGCGCTAAAAACCAGGTCGATGGCTGCCAGCCACAAGGCTTTCTGGTCGGATAGGTCCAGCGCTGCCGATCGCTCGACCGCATCCAATACATCATCGATGCTAAAGCGCCAAACAAGCTCACCATTGGCAGGGGTCGGTGGAACAAACAGGCTGGCAATCCAGGTTGCCCAGCCTTCTTCAAGCAATTGGGATACGGAGAAAATCAAATTAAATTGCTCCAAACGCAGGTTAAACCAGGGATCGTCCGAAAAGCGCACTCCGGCTTGCTGAGCGAGATCATAGCGAAGCAGTCCTAAGCGCTTCACTTCCTTTCCGATGGTCGAGTAGTTGCGCAAAAACCCATGCCCCAGTTTTTCGTGCACCGCTGTGGATAGAATCTCCCTGCGACATTGTTCGTCCTGCCAGCAGTCCTGCGGGGTGCGCTGATGCTTGAATCCAAATAACCACCCGTTCAGATAACACCCCAGACCGGGGAGATCGATGCCAAAAATTCCCTGCAGACCCTCTGACTGTTGGGCTTCTTTCTGCGCCTGGGCAATCATTCGCTCTAAGGCATGAGCGAATTGCGCCTGGGAAAGTTGGAGTAATTTGAGCGGCTGGCTGTAAAACTCTTCGGCGGTGGTGCAATAGTATATTGGATACCGCAATTCCTCTACCGGGTAAACCTTGCTCAACTGACACCAGTCGATAAAGCGTTGATCCAGTTCGGCGAGGCTCTGTTGCCGGTTTATTTGCACCATCAGGGATGGGGCTGTCCCGATGGGGGGAGACGGGCGGGGTTGGAATTGCTCCTGCAGCCGCCGGCGCAGCTCAGCAGTATTTTTCTGGCGGTGGGTGTCCAGCAAATACTGGCGCAGTTTTTGAGCTTCGGCTTCAGTGCGGGTTTGATGTTCCTGACGCAGTTGCTTTAGTTTCGCTTCAAAGTCTTCTTTATTCATGTTCAGCTTTTCTCCTTCCTGTCTTTCGGGGGATAGGTTTCAGGCTTTCCCCACAGGCCTGACAAAACAAATGCTCTGGGGCAACCGGAAGGTTACAATTCGGACAAAGCCTTTCTGGAGCAGAAGCGCTGATGGTGAGCTTCTCGGAACCAGCACCTCTCCGAATCTCTACCCGATCGCCTTTTTGGGCATCACCTTGAATCAGGTCTCCACCAGGCATCTGAATCAAGCCGCCGGCCTGGGCGGTGTAAACCGGCCCATGGTAGACGATCTGCACCGGACCGCCAGCGGTTGGCGTCTCACTGCGACTTTTGACCACCACATTGGTGCGGATTTGATCCCCATACGAATTTTTGTGGCGGTCCTGCCAGGACCAACGAAGCTGCAAAGGTACTTTGCCCACCTGTCCTCGCAAGGGGCGCAGGCTTAATTTGATGCATTCTTTCCGCCCTGGAGCAAGGTGGGGCACTTCGAGTTCGCTTTGATCACAGTCGATCTCAAAGCGATCGCTGCCAGGCTCAATCACCACATGATGGGCTACCCCGTAACCCTGGTTATGCACTTCCAGCTCCAATTCATTAAATTCTTCTTCGCGGAAAGATTCGGCTGCTTTGCCCTGCACAATCACGAGCGGCAGTTGGCGAAGGCGCAGCACCTCTCGCCAGGCTTGCTGGGCTTCTGGCTTTTGACCACTTTCCAGATAGAGCTGGTAGGCTTTTTCATATAAACCTGCTATCTCGGCCTCTCGTTCCGGATGGACCACTTGAAGCTGCTGAGCTGCACGTTGATACGCCGTGGCCGCTTCGCCGGTCTCACCCAACGACTCCCAGGTTTGCCCTTCTTCGAGAAATCGACCGCAGCGCCGGGCAAGATTTGCCATACGCCTGAGTAACTCACTGGTTGGCGGATGCTGGGTTTGGGCAAGCGTTTGCAAGGCTTCGAATTCTTTTTGATGATCGGCCAGTTGTCGATACAAGTCCGCAGCCAGCGAAAGGGTTTGCGGATTTTGCATTGCCAGCTCAGCCGCTTTTTCATAGTGTTTTTCCCGCAGGGCGTCTTCGATCTCTTCTCTGGTTGGAGGGATGATTGCTCGCAGACGGAGCAGGGTTTCCTGATCCCCCCGTCGATAGGCGCACCGATAGGCTTTGTCCAGCAAACCAGATTGTTCGTAATAATAGCCGGCGCGTTCATCATCGCCAGCTTGCTCGAAACACCTGGCTGCATCGGAGATGCGCCCCAGTTTCAACAGCACCTCGGCTTGACCCAGCCAGTCTTTGGCTATCTCATAGTATCTTAAAGCCTCGTCTAAGCGGCTGCTTTCTTCGGCAACCATGGCTGCCTCTTGCCAGGCTTGGGCGGCTTCATACAGACGCATGGCTTCTAGGGGCAACGCTAGCTGCTGGTAAAAGATCTCGGCTGCCTTGCGATAGTCCCCCTGCAAGGAAAAAGCTTCGGCTGCAAGGAGAAACTCGCCGCGCTGCCAGCAGGTTTCTGGATCGGCGGGGCGCAAATCGCGAACCTGCAAGGCGATCAGGTTGCCTTCGTAACTGCCCGCTACCAGCACGCCATTACTGACAACCGGTAGGGTCTGAAAAGGGTCTGCCTCGCCACCCAACCGATACTCCCAGAGGCGCTCTCCGCTTTGAGGCTCGTGGCAGGCAATACAACCATCATCCTGATAGAGGTACAGATTTCCTTCTAAAGATGCCACCAGCCGACTGCGAGCAGGCAAAGCGACCTTCCAGACCACTTCCCCGCTTGGGGGATCGAGGGCAAGCAATTGATAATGGCCTGGCTCTCCTTTGGGCGTCTCGCTGCGGATTGCCAGATAGACGGTTTGCCCATCACTGGCAAGCGAGCTATAAACGCGGGGAAAGTGTTTTGTCCAGAGCTTTTTCCCATTCTGTGCGGTGAAAGCATGCAGTTTTTTCTGTCCTTCGCCAATCACGATCACCCCCTGCGCGCTGACCGGCGACTTTGCCAGCATTTCCTCAAGTGCAAACTGCCACAAGGGTTTGCCATCCTCCAGCCGTATCGCCAGCAACCGGTGTTCTCCCAGCATGACGCGTCCATCCGCCAAAAGCACCACGCTTTCGCTCACCGTCAGCGGAGTTCTGCCCAGGCTCCTTGCCTGTTTGGCGGGATTTGCAGGCAAACGATTTCTTCGTTTGATGTGCGCAGCAAGACCCGTTCCTGGGCGATGAGCGGCGGGGTCAGAGCGTGAGCCGCACATTCCCAGAGCGTGGTTTGCTCGCCGCTTTGGGGGTCGAGCTGAACGAGAGCTCCAGCCCCGGCTACCTCATACGATCGTTCGTCACTGATGCTCATCAGAATCGAATCGCCCCAGGCAATCAGATGGCGCGTCATGCGCCCAAGCGGCAGTTCGGTTTGCCATTGCAGGTTGCCATCCATCAGGCGAATGCCTAAGAGCACGCCAATGCGGGTCGGCATGACCACTACACCCTGGGCAATAGCCGGCCCGCCAAACACCTCTCTGCCCGGGCCACCCAACCCGAAGCCCAGCTTAAGCGGCCCCCAAATCGGCTCTCCCAACTCCCTAACCGGCGGTCGTTGCCAGCCGCAGCTCGGACACCGCTGTTCGGCAAGCATCAGATGACCGTTTGGACAAAAAATCGAAGAAACAACCATCGGCTATCCCTCCTCAGTGGAGCTAATGAAAGTGGAGGATGGCGCTCCTTTGGCGGCAGTCAGTTGTAACAGGCGGCGGATGCGATTGGCAACCGCGGGATGGGTGCTCAACCATTCCACCCAGCGGGCGGCTTGCTCCTCAGCTTCCTGGCTCTGCTGCAGAAAGGTTTCGATATCGATCGGGCGATCGGTCACGCCGCTGCTCAATTTAATCAGCGCACCTGCCAGCGGCTCAGCGTCCTGACCACAGGCCTGCCAGGCGACCGCATCGGCCGAGTATTCGCAGGTGCGACTCCAGCGGTTGAACACCAGCCGCTCCAAACCGGTGCGCGAAGCGCTCATCAGGTTGATCAGCACGGTGTGCCCCAGAGCGACGTGGCCCATCTCGTGTGCCAGCACAGCTTTCAATTCAGATGACGAGAGCCGTTCGACCAAAGCCGAGGTCAGGACAATGGGGTAAGGCGGCCGATTGCCAAAGGTATGGGCGTTCATCTGGATGTCGTAGCGGATAAAAACCTCGACCGGCAAATCACCCAACAGCTTTTGCAGTTCTTGAACGATGGCTGCCAGTTCGGCAAACTGGGTTTGATTGACCCTCACCACGTTGACCAGCGCCTGGGCGCGGTTGAGGCGCACCAGATAGAGGTTGAGCAAAACGGTCAGGCCGAGCAAAACCCCCACCAGCGAACCGCTCAACGCCAGAAGGCCCACAATTAAGAGAAAACTCTGCGCCAGATCGCGCCGCTCCTGCGGGTGACGCAGCGCCTCCAGCCAGTCTGCCTGACCGCTTTCCTCCAAACGTAAGCGAACCCGCTCCGCGTGCACAATCGATTTGGGGCACAGGGCGATAAAGATCAGGCTGGTCATGGAGATGAAAAGGAGATCATCTACCATGCCGATGATCGGGATAATGGAGGGGATGCTTAATGGGATGGGCAGCGGCAGGGTCATATACAGCAGCGGCACGATGACCAGAAATGCTTTTGCCCAGCGCGGCGCCTGAGGATGGCGCAACAAACGCCAGATCAGCCGAACGTGTTGAAAGAGGGAGAGAATCATGATTTGTTCTATTATATAGACTTCAAGAGTGCTCCAAGAATGAGCAAACCTAATCCAAAAGAAATCGTGGATGGATACGCAAAATAAATTGGAAACAACATGATTGAAAGTATTACACAGTAAGTGCCTAGGCGGTTGAGCAATTCTTTTTTTGAGTCCGTGTTTTGCGTTCTCTCCGGCTCTTTTTTAATGTCCATAGATGGCGCCGCTTCTATTGTAACGCCCATCGTCTTCAGCCACCCCTGGTGGTCGGGGAAGTGCTTATCCAGGCTTTGAATGCGCTCGGCAAGCTGGCGCGCTTCGTTCAGTTTTTCGCCCAGGGCACGGTAAAGCTGCTGCGCCTCGAGACGATTCTGCGCCGCTTCCAGGCGCTGGCGCACCTCTCCAAAATCGGGCTGCAGGCTCAGAATGTTTTGCCAGATTTGAATGGCTGACTCAATGTCTCCCTCTGCATAGCGCTGGCGGGCGGCGGCATCCAGGCGGCGCAGTTCGCCTTCCTGATCCACCTGCAAGGCTTGCTGCAGGGCTTGTTTCAGCTCAGCCCCGCTCTGAAAACGCTCTTCGGGCGGCTTCGATAAGGCCTTCAGGATCACTGCCGCTACGGCTGGGGAAAGAGCCGGGTTCAACGCCCGCGGGTCGGGCGGCGCTTCTTCCAGATGGGCTTTTTGGATCACAAACGGCGTGGTGCCGCGGAAGGGCGCCTGCCCGGTCAGGGCATGAAAGAGAACCACCCCCAGCGCATACAGGTCGGTGCGGGAATCCAGCTCGCCGCCCAAAACCTGTTCCGGAGCCATATATTCCGGCGTGCCCAGCGCCATGCCGGTGGTCGTCATCCCCGCTTCGTTCATCGCCTTGACGATGCCAAAGTCGGTCAGGGTGGCCTGCCCCTGGCTATCCAGCAGGATGTTGGCCGGCTTGATATCGCGGTGAATTAAGCCCTGACGGTGAGCGTAATCCAGCGCATCGGCCACCTGTTCAACCAGGCGTACCACTTCTCCAAGCGGCAGCGCCCCCTGGGCGGCAATCCGCTGAGCCAACGACTGCCCGTCAATCCATTCCATAGCGATAAAATAGCGCCCGGCCGCTTCGCCCACTTCGTAGATGGTGACGATATGGGGGTGTTTCAAGCGGGCGGCCAGGCGCGCCTCCTGACGGAAACGCTCCACAGCCTGGCTATCGGCGGTGAATTGAGGCGCCAAAACCTTGAGCGCAATCAGGCGATCGAGGGCCGGGTCGCGGGCTTTGTAGACCACGCCAAAGCCGCCCTCGCCGAGCTTTTCGAGAAGCTCGTATTTGCCCAATGTTTGAAAAGAGAAAGCATCAACCATAAACCCTCCAGACCTGCTTCAGCGCACACCCCACAGGATGATCGTGCCATCAGCCGACCCCGAAGCCAGCCACGTTCCATCCGGCGAGAAGGCAACGCTCCGCACCCAATCGGTATGTCCTTCCAGGGTGCGCAGCAGCGTCCCATCGGCAACCCGCCACAGACGCACCGTGTTATCAGCCGACCCCGAAGCCAGCAACGCTCCATCCGGCGAGAAAGCAACGCTCTCCACCGGACCGGTGTGTCCTTCCAGGGTGCGCAGCAGCGCCCCATCTTCAACCCGCCACAGCCGCACCGTGCCATCTAACGACCCCGAAGCCAGCAGCGAACCATCCGGCAAGAAGGCTACACTCCGCACCCGATCGGTGTGTCCTTCCAGGGTTCGCAGCAGCACCCCATCTTCAACCCGCCACAGACGCACCGTGCGATCCTCCGCCCCCGAAGCCAGCAAGGCGCCATCCGGCAAGAAGGCGACACTTATCATATAGCTATTCGTCTCAATGAAGCGCACTTCCTCCAGCGTGACGGCATCGTACAGGTAAATGCCAAAAGAAGAGGCCACCGCCAGCAAGGCGCCATCCGGCGAGTAAGCGATTGCATTCACCCTCCCCTTCCCCCAACGCGCCAGCGGCACCACCTGAGCAGCGTTGGCAGCAGAGATGGCAGCGCCGGGAAGCGGCACGGGTGTACCAGCCAGGACAGGCACATTAGTCGGAGAAGCAGCCGGAGCAGGGGTGAACAAAAGTGCTTCTGTCGCTAAAATCAACGGGCTTGTAACCGATGGAGCTGGGGAAGAGTAAAATCCCTGCTCAGTATCCACAGCGGCGATGGGGTCAAACACCCCCAGCCTTGCCAGAAACGTATATCCGCCAATTGCAGCCAGACAGATAGCCAGACCAATCCCGATCACCACCAGGGGCACAAAGCGTTTCAGGCGACCAAATAGGTTCACATCCACCATATCTTCTCCACCCGGCTGGGCTACCCCTTGTTCTGGCAGCCCCCCCGTTTCACCCTCCACCCCAGGCAGCAACGGCGACCCGCTTTCCGCTGCCACCGCCTGAAGTTGCCTTTGGGCAGCCAGACGCCTCTCCAAATCCTGCACCAGCAGGTCGATTTCCGTCACCAAGCCCGATTGCTCGGCAGCATATTCCCTAGCCTCACGATAAACTTCCAGCGCACTCTCCAGCTTATCCTGCTCTTCCAACCGCCTGGCCGTCTGCAGCAAGAGATTCACCGGCGGCAAGCCTTCCTCCACCGCTTGCGGTTCTTCCACCGTTGCCCCCGTTTCCACCCCCTGCAAGGCCTGCACAAATTCCCCGGCCGTCGCATACCGCTCAGTCGGCTCTTTCGCCAATGCCTTCAACAACACTGCCTTGGCATCCTCAGGCGCCTCCGACGGCCATCCTTCCCCTATCTCCGCCCCCTTCAACACATGCCGCGTCATCACCGCCGGCGGCGTCTCCCCGTCAAACAACACCTTCCCCGTCAGCGCTTCATAGACCACACACGCCAGCGCATACTGGTCGGTTGC
>Ga0197142_1003773_pt1 | contig 12518 bp, 11 predicted proteins | sample GBS60_MetaG_FD_148614 | JGI IMG/M metagenome (GOLD analysis project Ga0197142, IMG submission 148614) | Sediment microbial communities from Great Boiling Springs, Gerlach, Nevada, United States - GBS 60_MetaG | ecosystem: Environmental > Aquatic > Thermal springs > Hot (42-90C) > Sediment... | reverse complement strand
CGAAACCCCGCCAGCGGAAAGCTATCAGAAGAGCCACCAAATCGATGGGAATCAGGTGCTAATCGGCGTCAAGCGCTAAGGCGATTGCGGTTGGTAGGCTGGGGGAAACCGGCCCGTTGTCAACTAAAAGGTGGTTTACGACCTTAGTTTTATGTCAGGGTGTGAGAAATCAACCGCTCACACCCTGACAGAGATAGTTTTCTTTCCGACGTATTCGATAACCTGGATGACCAGCACCTTTGCTCCTTGTTTTGCTTTCGCACAGAAGACTTGATCCTTCTCTAAGTAGCTTTGAGATGGATTTTCGGGTACACTACAGGTATCCTGTTAAGTGGCAATTTGGTGATTTGATATGGAAAAAACCTTCTCAAACAAAACCATCAAAAGTATGCTTGGGCTTATTTTTTTCGTTGCCCTGCTTGCCCTTCTCCCTACCATCACTGCCCGCGCCGATATAGGCCTCAAACCCGACATGGAATTCAGGTTCGTCGCCGAAGACCCTCAACAACCTGTTTCCATTCAATCGGCAACCCTCCTCGAGTGCCAGCTCGCGGACTGCTCCGATGCCCAAGCTGTCCCTGAAATCGGGCCGCAACGACTGTATTGTCAAAAGGATGTCTGCTCGATTGCTTTTTATGATTTGCGGCCCTATTATCGGCTGGAAGTCACGCTGGCGGATGGCCAAACGCTGACCAGCCAGGTTTTTTCGCCCCATGGCATGCGTTCTTTTTATCGGGTCACGGTGCGGGAAAGCGATTTGCTGGTCAATAACCGCTTTTCCCTCAACCCGTTAGCCTCGCCGATTTGTTTGTCGGTTTGCGGCTCTCTATGGCTGGTGGGGCTGTGGGTTTTGCTGACCTTGCTTGGCTTCAACAGACTTTAAGCGGCCTTGCTTCGCTGCTCCTTTCTTTGCTGAGCACCCTGGCTTTGGAGGGATTGGTGGGCGGTGGATTTGCCCTCTGGAGAAAGAAGCCCATCCAAAGCCTGTTCTTGAGCAGTTTGCTGGTCAATGGAATCACCCAACCTTTGCTCTGGCTGTGGTTGATGATCTCCTATCGGCAGTATTTGCGCGCCTTGCTCGTCGCTGAAGGGTTGATCTTTGTGGGGGAAGCCATGCTATTGAAGCGGATTCCTGCCAACCGTCTGAGTGGGCGAGAAGCCTTTCTGCTCAGTCTCTTGATGAACGGTGTCAGTTTTGGGATAGGCTTGATGCTGCCATTTTAGGGCGTCGTTGTGAAGAGATCAATTGGAAGATGGGTGAGCAAGACGCCAAAGAGCTCCCATTTTAGTTCCTGAGATTATATACGATGCTCAGGCAGGAATACTAACTGCCCGAGCTGTCAAGAGCCCGAGCAGTTACCTTCAAACACGTTAGGGTGTGAGTTGTAAGAGACCTTCGCTGTTTTGCTGCACGGATTGCTCTTCCCACCACATGGGATAGTGTTGGACGGTGCGCCAGAGATCGGCCATGTCGATGTAGTGCGGGTGGAAGGCGTGACCCGACTGCCCGGTGGTGTGCACGGTGAGCGAGTTGTTCAGGTCATTCAGATCGATAATCATCCGCATGGAAGGCACCGAAATCACGAAGTAGCCAAGCGAGGTTTGCCAACCGGTGGCGTTGACGATCGAAGCGCCGCCGCCGGTTGGGAACGGCCCGCGATTGAAGAGCGCTTCCAGCGGGGCTATGCCGGACTGGCCAAATGTGGCATGACGAAAGGTAGCAGTATGCAGATCCCCCCAGCGCCAGGCAAGCGGGTCTTTGCCAAGCGTCTTTTGCAGTTCCCGAACAGCCTCGGCAAAGGCGCGTTGAAAGATTTCGTCCCGATTTTCACGCTTTTCAGGCGTATTTTGGTCGTCCCACCAGGCGCTGTCTGGCTGATTGACCAGCTTGCGCATGATCTCGAAATAGCGATCGCCTCCTTTGGGAGGCCGGTCCTTTGGAAGGTCGTCGCCAAAGGTCAAGAGCAGCAAGTGCTTCCAGAAGGCGGCGTAGAGGGCTGCAGCCGGCGAGTCAAGGGAAGCCTGACCGTCCCAATTTTGCAAGAGTTGCCGAGCGCTCTGTATGTTTGTCTCCTCTAGCGGAATCTGGAACAGAACCGGTAAGACGAAGGCGCTGCTGGCGTCATAACTATCGCCTTGCAGCTTTTGCATGGTTGCCAGATCGATCTTTTCAGGACCCTCCTCGATCAATTCGACAATCCGTTGGGCGCGAAAACCGTAGTCCCAATCGGTTGTGATCAGATGGGGGTAATTGGAAGGCGGAACCCGGTTATTGGCGGTAACAATGTAACCCTGGGGTGGGTTTAGGGTATAGGGTAACTCTTCAAAGGGGATGTAGCCCGTCCACTCGTATTCATCGCTCCAGCCTGGAACGGGCAGGCGGCCATCCCCGTTGGCGCGAATCGGGATTTTGCCTGGCATTTGATAGGCGATGTTGCCATCTACATCGGCGTAAATCAGGTTTTGAGCCGGCACGGCAAAGGCCTGGGCTGCCTGACGAAATTCCAGCCAGTTCCTGGCTTTATTGAAACCCCAAATGGCCTCGAAGACCAGGGAAGGCTCTAAGGCCGTCCAGCGCATGGCAATGGCATACGAGTCGGGTAGCTCGAGGCCGACTTTTTGGCGAAATGGCAGGGCATCGGGGTCTTTTTGGTCAACTTCGTCTTTGAGCGGCGCGTAGGTGTCTGAAATTATCGGTCCGTGGCGGCTGAGGCGCACGGTGAGCGTGACCGGCTGGCTGCCGCTGATTTCAATGATTTCCTGCCGCAGCTCAAAATCAACCCACTGTCCGTTGACTTCATATTGGTTGGGATTCTGGGGGTTCACTTTTTCGATATAAAGGTCTATAACATCCGGCCCGACGTTGGTAAAACCCCAGGCAATGCGGTCGTTGTGCCCAATGATGACGCCTGGAACGCCGGCAAATGAAAAGCCGGCCACTTCAAAGGGGCAAGCGGTGCTTTTCGGCCGACAGTGCAAAGCGATTTGATACCAGATGGAAGGTATTTGAATCCCTAAATGAGGGTCGTTGACCAGAATCGGCTTACCGGTGGTTGTCCGCGAACCACTCACGACCCACGAGTTTGAGCCGAGGCCATCGCCGCCTGCGCCGATCAGGGTCTGGATGCCCTGCACATTTGCCCGCAAGGTCTTAAGAGCTTGTTGCACTTCCACAGCCTGCAACCACTCCGCTTGACTCTCTGAAATGCTTGTTGGCTTTCCTTGAGCAGTCACCCCAAGCGCCGGCACAATTGAAGGATGATCTTCAGGGTAAGGAGGATAAAGCTCTGCAACCTGTTCAGGTGAAAGACTGCCCAGCAAAATGGCGCGTTCGATTTCTTCATCAATGTTGCCTCCCAGGTCCCAGGCCATCACCTTTGCCCAGGTCAGGGTGTGGATAGGCGTCCACGGCTCGGGAGCGTAGTTTCTATTCAAAAAGCCGAGAATTGCGTACTCCAGACTGAGTGCTGCCCCTTGATGGTCTTTCAAATAGGCGTTGACTCCTTCGCTATAGGCTTCCAGGATGGCTTTTGATTCGGCGCTCAGTTGGGTGTACTCTTGTTCGGCAAGTTGACGCCAGCCCAGGGTGCGCAAAAAGGCATCGGTTTCCACCTGTGCGGCACCAAACATTTCGGATAGCCTGCCCGAGCCGATATGACGCCAGAAATCCATTTGCCAGAAGCGGTCCTGGGCATGGACATACCCCTGAGCGAAGAACAGATCATGCAGTGTGGCAGCGTAGATGTGGGGAATGCCCATTGTATCGCGATAAATATCAACCGCCTGGTCAAGCCCTGAGAGTTGAATTTGTCCTTCCGTTTGAGGAAAGGATTGTTTTGCCAGATGATTGGGGATGTAAAAACGGAAAAGATAAACATAAGCACCCGAAAGGATCAGCGCCAAGACCAAAATGATAATGCCCGTTGCAATCAAACCACGTCGTACGGTTCGCATGTCTCCTCCTATGTTTACAGGCGAATAGATCCGATTTAGTTGTAGTATACCTGGATTTGCATCTGTACAGGTGATAAGCGGGGGCGAAGTTACTCCATCTGCTGTTCCAGGGTGCGCACGGCGAGCCAGAAGAAACTTACGCTGAAGAGCGCCAGGGCGCCCAGGTCGGTCCAGGCTGTTCTTCCCCTGCCGCCCGAAAGGGCGATGCGCAACGCTTCCACAGCGTATGTCAATGGCAGCAAGCGGGCAACAAATTGCAGCCAGGCCGGCAACGAGTCTAGCGGGACGAACACGCCGCCCAGGAACATCATCGGAAAGCGAATAAAGTTTGCCAGCGTTTGCGCTTCGAAGACTTCCCTGACGGCCACCGATACATAGGCGCCCAGAGCAGAAAACGCCATCGCCGAGAGCAACAGGGCTGGCAATAATAACAACCAGTTTACCCCATCAACACCGAAGAATGCCAGTGCAAGAGCCAGCACGACGAGCGTCACCGTCAATCCGAAGGCCATACCGCCTAGCAGTTTCCCGGCCAGCAAAGCGGGCAGGCGCAACGGAGCAAGAAAGAGCCGTTCCAATGAACCGATGCGCCGTTCAAAGACGATGACGATTGCCTCCATCGAACTCGTGCCGAACAGCACGGTCAGCGCCAGCAAGCCCGGCACCAGCGCACGCAGGTCGCCGGGGTTTCGGATAGCAAAGGCAAGGATGAAGGCGAACGGGAATAAAATGCCCCAACTGATGTTCGGCGGCTTAAAGTAATAGGCTCTTAGGTCTTTCAGAGCAATGTAGAACATCCCGCGCAGGTCATCCATTAACATTTTTGACCTCCTTTCCGCCTTTCTCAGCCAGCATTACTTCAGCGCTCAAACCGGTCAAGTGGACGAAGACATCTTCCAGAGAAGGGCGGAGGGTGTCGATTGAGAGGATAGATCGCCCTTCGGATTCAGTTAATAATTGCTGGAGGGCAGGTTCGACCCCGTGATCGCATTCGAGGCGTCGTTTCTCTACTTGTCCGTCTGCTCCTGCCAGAGTGACCTCCAGTTTGACTTTGCTGGGGGTGCAAGCCTTCAGGCCCGCTACCGTATCCAGGGCGACGATCTTCCCTTTGACGATGATCGCCAGGCGGTCACACAGGCGTTCTGCTTCTTCGAGATAGTGTGTGGTTAGAAAAACTGTCACCCCTTCGTTGCGCAAATTGGCAATCATCTGCCGCAGCGTTCGGGCGCTCATCACATCCAGTCCGGTGGTTGGCTCGTCAAGGAAGACCAGAGCAGGGCAGTGAGCGAGCGCAGCGGCGATCGTCAGAGCGCGTTTCATGCCCCGCGAAAGGCGCGCAAAGGGGACAGACCGTTTCTCGCCCAGCCGAAAACGGTTTAAGAGTTCTTCGGCGCGGTCTTTGCGCTCGCGACGTGGTACGCCATATAGCTGCATGGAAAAGATCAAGTTATCGAAAGCGGTCAGTTCATCGTATAGGTTACAGGTTTCCGGCACAACTCCGATGCGCTTCTTGATTCGCACGAGGTCGCTTGCCAGGTCCAATCCTAACACCTGTACCTGTCCGGCCGTGGGGCGTGAAAGGCCGGTCAGGATGCGGATGGTGGTGGTCTTTCCTGCGCCGTTTGGGCCGAGGAAGCCAAAGATTTCGCCTTCCTGGACGGTAAAATCGATCTCATTTACTGCGCGCAGAGGCGGCTGTCCTTTTTGCGGGAAGTGTTTGGTCAGACCGGAAACCTGGATTACTGGGGTCATCGGTGGTACCTTTCGAGGAAAATGGAAAAATCATCAGTTTTATCGTTGCGCATAGCAGCACGCAAGATAAATGTTGGGGAAGGAAAGAGGCTGGTGCTCTGTGGGAGCGTACCTCGTGGGCGAGGAACTGATTTGGATCAGATCAAAATGCATGGCAATTTGTTTGGTCTCCCAAACTGGCGAGAAATCCGGCGTGGAAGGGTTAGCAAAGACAGCCGCAGGATCGAGGATGCGGTTTTCAATCGACCTATTAAGGATTCTATCACAGTTGTTGGCGTAGAAACCGGGAAGCAGAAAACACCTTCGCGGGTTGGAAGGGATAAATTTTGTCCGCACTCCTGTTCGATTTGACGCATGTTGCCTTTTCTGGTATCGGCTACCGGTGACACTGGGGGTGATGACATCCTGTATAAATATTCACTGAAGGCATGAATGGCGCTGTGGTTCAAGTGTTGATGGTCTATCCGTGATCGGGTTACGCGCTGAAAGCCCAACTTGAAACAAAAATGTAAGGAGTTATCCCTCGGCACAGATTTCGAATATTCGATAATTGTTTTTGATTCATACTGATTTTATAACAATAGCCATTAATTTCTACTGAATCAACGGAAAAATCTTGACAAAATCGGCGATATTATATAAAATGGATTAATACTACCGTATTGGTAAAAGTACTCCTGACTGATGAAGAAAAATCTCGACCCCTTAGATCTGGAAATCATCCGCCATCTCCAGGAAGATGGCCGCAAGTCTTATGCTCAAATAGCGTCTGAGCTGCGCATCTCGCCTTCTTCGGTTCAGCAACGCGCCAATCGTTTGATCAAAGATGGCGCAATTGTCATCAAGGGCATTGTTCATCCGGCGGACATCGAAGACGTGGTGATGGCGATGGTGGCAGTTAAGGCTGATGGCACGAAATTGCACGCGGTGGCGCAGGCGATCAGCCGTCTGCCCGAAGTGCGCTGGGTGGTCATCTGTGCCGGGCAGTACGACATTCTCCTTGAACTGGTGTGCGAAAATAACGAACATTTGCTCACGATTCTCTCCAACAAAATTTCGGTCATTGAGGGTGTGCGTGAAACGGTCACTTTTCCCTACCTCGAAATAACCAAGCGCACCTACGAATGGGTTATCCCTGAGCTCATTAAGAATGAGTCTCGTGGCAAAGATGAGCAATCCGCATAGCGGATTGCTTTGAAATGGTATCTCTTAAAATCAGAAAGGAGTAAATTGCGATGAGTGTACCTTCCCCTCTCCCTAAACTTGCCGAGCCAAAACAAACCGAGATGCCCGAAGCAAGACACTACAAATTGCTGATTGATGGTCAGTGGGTGGATAGCAGCAGTGGTGAGGAGATCGCTGTTCACAGCCCGGTGACCGGCGAGATTTTGGGTTATTACCCCAAAGCTACCCAGGAAGATGTCGATCGGGCTGTAAAGGCTGCCCAACGGGCATTTGAAAAATGGCGTTTGACGCCTCCTTTTGAGCGAGCTGCTCTCGTTCATCGCATGGCGGATGCCATTGAGCGAAATCTCGAAAAGCTGGCGCGACTCAAATCTCTTGAAAACGGGAAGCCTTATCAATCCGAAGCGATTCCCTGTGTGCAAGAGACGGCCGAGAACTTTCGCATTGCTGCGGAAGACATCAAGCGACTGGAGAGCCCGATTATCCCGTCGCGCGATGGGCATAAACGCATTTTGACCTTCTATCGTCCCTATGGGGTTTGGACGGTAATCACGCCCTGGAACTTCCCGACCTTGATTCCATCCGAAACGTTAGCGCCCGGTTTGGCGGCCGGCAACGTGATTATCTTCAAGCCTTCTGAGTACACACCGCTAAGCGGGTTGGCTTTAGTAGAAGCGATGATGGAGGCTGATTTGCCGCCCGGCATTATCCAGTGTATCCCTGGGGATGGCCCAACGGTTGGCGATTGGTTGGTTACTCACGATGGTGTGGATGCCATTGCCTTTACCGGATCGGATCGCACCGGGAGAATCATCGCTTCTCGCGCCGGCTTAAAGCACACCCTGATGGAAATGGGCGGCAACGGACCGACAATCATTCTGGATGATGCTGACCTTGAAAAAGCCGCCGAATTAACAGCCTTTGGTTGTTTTTATGAGGCCGGGCAGGTTTGCTGCGCGACCGAACGCATTCTCGTGCATAAAAAAGTGCATAAGGATTTTGTTGATCTCATCACCGAGCAAGCGAAAAATATCGTTTTAGGAGATCCCTTCGATGAAAAGGTCACCATGGGGCCCTTGTGTAATGAGATGACCGCCCAGAAAATGGAACGGCACATCAAAGACGCAGTAGAGAAGGGCGCTCGCCTGGTCTATGGTGGCAAACGAGCTGGCGGTTTTCCTACCAATTTGTATTTTGAGCCAACCGTGGTGGATGACGTGCCGGAGAATGCTGTGATGCACTATGAAGAATCGTTCGGCCCTCTGGCGGCTATTACGGCTGCTGAAAGCGATGAGGAGTTACTGCGCCTGGCGCATATTGACCGCTATGGTTTGCAGATGGGACTGTTCACTTCTAGCTTACAGCGCGCTTTTTACTTTATGGAGCGTCTGCGCACCGGTAACCTTGTCATCAACGATAATACCGATTACTGGGAGCCGCATGTGCCGTTTGGCGGCGCAGGAGGTACGGTAAGTGGCCACGGACGGATTGGCGGGAAGTACACCATGCTGGATATGGTCTATCTTAACACGGTTGTCATCGACTTTATGAACGTAAAGAAGTAAAGAAATATCGAGGAAGGTAGAGATGAATGGCTCAAAAATCCTGGTAAGCTTGATGGTGTTGGTTGTCTTTGCATTAGCAGCTTGTGGTGGAGCTCCTTCTCAACCGGCAACCCCCTCGCCGGTCAGCCCCGCAGAGACTGAAAGTCCGCCAGCCGTAACCGAAGCCGCTGCAAAAGGTAAAATCGTTATCTCAAACTGGGATGCCTACATGCCGGCCGACTTGCTGGAGAAGTTTACTGCTGAGACGGGTATTCAAGTGGAGCTAGCCCTCCATGCTACTAACGAAGAGATAGTCGGTAAGCTGGTTGCTTCCAAAGGCCGCGGATTCGATGTAGTTTTTATGACCGGTCAATTTGCAGATGCAATGGCAAAGATGGGGTTGCTGAGCGAGATTGACTATGCTAAACTGCCCAACTCGACCAATCTCTTCGATGAGGTCAAGCGCATTCCCTTTACCAGGTATGCTGTTCCCTACACCTGGGGAACGACCGGCCTGTGTTATCGCTCGGATCTGGTTGACTATGAACCCGATAGCTGGTATGACTTACTCAAACCTAAGCCTGAGTTAGCCGGCAAGATCACCATGTTATCAACCGATCGGTGGCTGTTGTTACCTGCCCAGAAAGCGTTGGGTTTTTCGGCAAATACTACCGATGAAGGGGAGATGCAGCAGGTCAAAGCGTTGCTCATCGAGGCAAAGAAAACCCTGCTGGCTTATGATGACACGACCTTTTATTCAAAACTGGTCTCCGGAGAAGCTTTGCTGGTTGAAGCCTGGGATGGATGGTGTAACTATGGGATCGCCGAAAACCCCGATATTCGCTTCGTGATCCCGAAAGAAGGCAGCGATTTGTGGGTTGATGCGATGGTAATCCCGGAACCTTCCGAGAACAAAGACGCTGCTTATGCCTTCATTGACTATGTCTTGCGCCCTGAGATTGGAACATGGGTGGCGGAAAATATCCTCTACAAGGTTCCCAGCCGGGCGGTGATGGGGCAGCTTTCTGCCGACCTGCTTAATTCTTATCCAAACCTTGCCATTTCACCTGAAGAGCTTCTCAAACAAGAAGCCCTCCAGGATGTCGGTGAAGCGCAAAGCCTGTACTCATCGGTGGTTGCCGAAGTTCTGGCGAGTGGTCAATAACTTCTCCTCTGCTTCAGGGTACAAGAGACTGGTCTCTAGCACCTCTTGTACCCTGAAAGTACCTCTTGTAGAGAACCTGCGGTGAAGAAACTGGTACCTCCCTTGGTCTTATTGGGGCCTGCTCTCACCTGGCTGGGAATATTTCTGGTGCTGCCCCTGGCATTAATCTTTGCCTATAGCTTCTTTCAACGGGGCGCGTTTGGGCAAATTATTCCCCAACTTACGCTAGAAAATTATTCCCGCTTGTTCAACCCGACGGTCTTGAAGGTGTTCTTAAACTCTCTGCGCATTGCCTCGCTGGTGACCGTTTTAGCCCTGCTTTTGGGGTATCCAGCGGCCTATTTCATCACCCAGCAGTCCTCCCGCTGGAAGAACACCCTCCTGGTGTTGGTGATTTTGCCTTTCTGGACCAGCTATTTGATCCGCACGTATGCCTGGATCGTGTTGCTCAACCGCGAGGGCGTCTTAAGCCGTCTGCTTATTGCGCTTGGGTTAAGTAGCGAGCCAATCTCGTTTCTTTATAATGACACGGCAATTCTCATTGGTTTGTTATATGGCTATTTACCCTTCATGGTATTGCCTTTATATTCTTCCATCGAGCGGCTCAACCCGGAGTTAAGAGAAGCCTCTTTTGATTTAGGGGCAACGCCCCTGAAAACCTTTCTACAGGTGACTTTACCTTTGACCATTCGCGGTGTGGTAACGGGAGCGATTTTTGTCTTTGTCCCCAGCCTGGGAAATTTTTTTGTCCCGGAATTATTGGGCGGCGGGCAACGTTTTATGATCGGCAATATGATCAATAACCAATTTCTCAAGGCCCGCGATTGGCCCTATGGTTCAGCAATGGCTTTTGGAGTGATGGCGATTGTCTTGTTGCTGCTGCTGTTTCAGGCATGGATCACGCGTCGCACAGAGCAGTCTTGAGAGGAGCTTATGCGCACAATGAACTGGCTTCGGTTGCATACCGGTGTGGTTTACCTCTTCTTGTATGGCCCAATCCTGATGTTAATTCTGCTTTCGTTCAATCGCTCGGGGTTGCCCACCGCCTGGGGCGGCTTTTCTCTGCACTGGTATCAGGAACTCTTAACCAATAAAGCTTTACTGAATGCTGCCCTGAATTCCTTGTTGGTTGCCGGCGGTTCAACGTTGGTCTCAGCCGTATTTGGTACCTTACTGGCGATGGGTTTAGAACGCATCGCTCGCAATGTTGTGCTGGATGCCTTTGTCTTTCTACCGATGATTATTCCGGATATCGTCCTGGCAATTGCCTTATTGTCTTTTTTTACCTTTATCGAAATGCCGTTGAGTCTGCTAACCATTACGATTTCCCATATCGTGTTTAACATCGCATTTGTGGCCGCCATTGTCCGCACCCGCCTGAGCTATTTTGACAACACCCTGGAAGAAGCTTCGTTAGACTTGGGCGCGCCGCCCGTGAAGACCTTTTTCAAGATCACCTTGCCGTTAATCCTTCCCGGCATTATTGCTGGTTCACTCCTGGCTTTCACCATCTCGCTGGATGAATTTGTCATTGCCTTCTTTACCGCCGGACCAGCGCGGCCAACCTTGCCGATTTTGATCTACTCGATGGTCCGCTTTGGGGTAACCCCGGATGTGAATGCTCTGGCAACCATTGTGCTGAGCATCAGCGCTTTGCTTATCCTGATCTCTCAACGCATGGGCGGTACGGAGGGTTTCTTCTAAATGAATGGCTGGAAAGAGTTGATTCGCCTCGAAAATGTGGTCAAGCGCTTTGGGTCAACCGTGGCAGCCGATCGGATTTCTTTATCAATCGGAGAGGGTGAATTTTTTGCCCTGTTAGGCCCGAGCGGTTGTGGCAAAACGACTTTGTTGCGCATGTTAGCCGGCTTTGAAACGCCAGATTCGGGGAGAATACTCCTGGATGGCAAAGACTTGACCAATGTCAAGCCCTGGAGGCGGCCGGTGAATATGATGTTCCAGTCATATGCCCTTTTTCCTCACATGACGGTTTATGACAATATCGCTTATGGATTGCGACAAGAGGGATTGTCCTCAGCCGAGATCGATCGGCGAGTCCAACAGGTTCTTGAGCTGATCGGTTTGCCCGAACTGGCAAAACGAAAACCCGCCAGTCTTTCGGGGGGACAGAAACAGCGCGTTGCTCTGGCGCGAGCCATTGTTAAGCAGCCCCGCGTTCTGCTCTTAGATGAGCCTTTAGCCGCCCTGGATCGCAAACTGCGGGTCGAAATGCGCCTGGAGCTAAAGCGTCTGCAAAACGAAGTCGGGATCGCCTTCGTGTTTGTCACCCACGATCAAGAAGAAGCGTTGACAATGGCTGATCGCGCCGCGGTCATGAAAGGCGGAAGGGTTATGCAAATCGGCACCCCTGAAGAATTATACAACACTCCTGCAAATCTTTATGTCGCCCAGTTCATCGGAGAGGCAAATGTGTTTTCGGGGCGTTTGGAAAGCAACGCAGATGATTGGCTGGTGGTTGCAAACGGCAATGCCTATCGGGTGTCTAAAGCGGAAGTGCACCGAACCGGTCTAACCCGCGGTGCAGCCGCAGCCATTGTGGTGCGTCCGGAACGGATGGCGATTCAACCTTGCGAGCCAGAGCAAACCTCTCAAACCCTGAATCTGGTATCTGGACGCTTGTTAGAGATTGCCTACTTGGGAAATGCGCGGACCTTTGTTGTGCAGACGGATGACGGGCGACGGTTATCTATCCAAACCCCCGCAACGGAATCGGCTGCGGCGTTGAGAACCGGTGAGCAGGTTTGCGTTGGTTGGAAAGTCGAAAGCGGTATTTTAGTTTCTGCCTCTGAAAACGGCGACGGGAAAGCTGAAGACTGAATCTAAGCAAAATTTAAGGAGACCCTTATGACACTGCAAGGACCCCAAACCCACCAATGGTTTACGAGAGCCAGCCAGGT
>Ga0197142_1003772_pt1 | contig 12529 bp, 7 predicted proteins | sample GBS60_MetaG_FD_148614 | JGI IMG/M metagenome (GOLD analysis project Ga0197142, IMG submission 148614) | Sediment microbial communities from Great Boiling Springs, Gerlach, Nevada, United States - GBS 60_MetaG | ecosystem: Environmental > Aquatic > Thermal springs > Hot (42-90C) > Sediment... | reverse complement strand
GGTAATTGATTTTTTAAGATTTTTGTGTTATAATATTTTCTATATGGACAATTTTAATAAGGTGTTATCGTTTATTTTAGGGTTGGTGGTGGTGATTGTTTTTTTTGCGGTTTTAACCGGGCGACTTACCGTGAAAAGAAACTTTCCTTTTATTTCTACTAAAGCTACCCCAACTGTTGAGGTAGACACAACCCCAACTCCAACGCCTGTTTCTTCGGTTGTTGTTTCTTCCAAAACCACTTCCACCTCAACCTCAAGCTCTTCCTATAATCGCTATCAAACAACAACCAAAACTCCATCTTCTATTCCTTCAACTGGTTCACCAACAATTCTTTTGCCTTTTTTTATTTCTACGTTAGCCTCTGGTTTTTATTTACGAAAAAAAGCCTAAGGGAGTGGGGTTGGTTGGGTAAAACCTGGAAGTTGTAAAACTTTTTCCCCAATAAAATTAACGAGAAAAACCGCACTTAAAGCAAAAATTAGACCAAAAATCGCACCAAAGATTACTCTTTTTCCTTGACTTAGTTTTTCTGGATTATTTTGGGAAGTTAAAAGAATAAAAGCACCATAGAGCAAAGAAATAAGAGAAGCACCACCAACTAAAGAAAAAATAATATTTAAAAGAAGCTGAACAACACTTCCGGCAGCTCCTGGTTGATCAAAACTTCCCAAATTGGTACTAACGCATCCTAAAAAAGTATACCAGCGGCCAGGATAAGGAGTGGGAGGAAGGTTGGTTTCGGGATCTACTCTTAAAGTATCACCAATTTCTGGGGCAGGATCGGCGTTGGGATAGAGGCATCTTCGACATCTTTCCCAGTTTTGAGGGGGCGTTTGACCTTGACAGTAACCACAAAGATCACAAGTGGCTAAACGTTGCTGTGAAAAAACAGTTTTTGGTGTGAAAAATCCAAGTAAAAATAAGATAAGAAAAAAGAAAAAAACCCGGCGCATAAATTGATTATATAAAAGATAAAAAGAAATTTTCAATCAAGAAATAATTAAAAAAAGATTATATCAAGGAAAATTGATTTTTGTGATTTTTTTGATAAAATATAGGATATAATGGAGACTTCACCAAAGATAACAAGGAGAGAATTTCTGGAGTGGTTATTTAAAGGTTCTATATTAGCTATTTTACTTAAAATTTTTGCAATTTTCGGAATTCCTCCTTTATTATTTATTAGTTGTACGCCTGAAGAACAAAAAACATCAACCGACTCGCTGCTTACTTTAACTGAATATAGAACCGCAACTGGCCCTAAAGAGTTTTTAGAGGCCGCAACTGGAAATTTAAAACTTATTTTTGAAATGATACGAGGTGCTCAATTACCGCTTTTGGAAGTGACAACAGGACAAAACGCACCACTATTAGTCAATGTTGGTTTAGTCAATGTTGGTTTATTAGAAGGTGCAGCAAAAACAACAACAGAGTATGCTTTTTCTTTACGTCAAGGAGTTGACCCACAAAGCGCGTTAGAATTAACCACAGTTAGTCTTTTAGCGAATGATAAGTTAGCGCAAGAGGCTGTTTTTTTATCTGATCCTGTTTCAAGATTAGTTGCTGCTCTTAATCTTTTTAACGCATATGGTATTTATCGGCGTGTTGGGGGTGAAAGAGATGAAGTAACTGAAGAAAATATTTGCAGGCTAGCCACTATTTCTGAAACCACTGAAGCACAAAGAAGGTTTTTACACAGAGTGGTAGAGTTTGAAGAAAATTTATCAACAGACGTTTTGCTTGAGATTTTTTGCGACCCTTTTATTTTGATTAAATTAAAAGAAAATGCAGAAGAGCTAAGAAGAAAAATAAGCGCAGATTGTTGGGACAGTATTTTTACTCCAGAATACTTTATTGCTGATTTTGAAGGACTAAAACGAGCGTTTGAAAGTGGGGAAATAAGAGATTTTTTAGAAGAGTTTTTAGACGTTTTGAGTGGTAGAGGGTTTAATCGAGAATTCACGGCTTGTGTTGATATGAGGGTGGCTAACTCTTCTTTTCTAGATTTATTAGAACAAACTCTTTCTGATATTAGAAGCGGTCTAGAAGAAGTACCAGAAGAAATTGATTCTAAAAGAAAAAAAATGGTAAGAGTTTTAGGAGAAATTTGGGGAATTGCTGAAGAAGAAGTTGATAAAGCAATTCTTTCTCCTGAAGAAATAAATGCATTTGCGAGACGTGCTTATTGGTTTCAAAGATTTAGTAACGAAAAATTTTTTAAAGAAAGTCTTAAGGTTGGGTTAAGACAGGCATTAAGAATTATTAGTAGCCAAGCTGGTGGAGAGTTAAATTTTTTAGGCGCAGTAAGTATTGATGGTTTTTCTTTAGCAATGAAACAGATAGTTGATTATTTAAATCAGGCAATCATAAATAATGATATTAAACCAGAAACTTTAAATGAAGCGGCAAGAATGATGAGGATTAAAGGCGGCGGAGAAAGATTGGCGCAATATATCGAAGAGTTTACTCATGACGATTTTGGTGATAGGGATTTTCAAGAAAAATTATTTGAAGCATTAATAAGAGAATTGGTAGAAGAAGTAGTTGAAAGAGCTTTTTCAAACGCCAAAAGAATGTTTCCTCCTTTTTATATTAAATCTGTTAGTGGCGATCGATTAAGAAGTAACAAATTCTCTTCTTCTTTTTGTCAACGTTTGTTTTCTCAACAGATACCGATTTTTGATCCTAAAAATTCTTTTGAAGATTCTTCGTCTAATTCTGAAATGACCTATTTGCCTGATTTAAGAATAATAAAAGATCCTTGGATTTTAAAAAAAATTCTTTTTGGCACTGATGCACAGGGACAGCCATTAGTTAATGGAGGAATATTGGTTAATTTGAGTATTGGCGGTTGTTCTCCTTTTGGTATTTTAATCCCCACCAATTTTTTTGCTAAATTTTCTCAACAAATTGGTAGTGTTCAACAGGAACAAAAAACAAGCTATTCCCAATTAACTAATTACAATTTAGTTACCGACGTTGAGGTAGGTGAGTGCCATTTGCATATTCCTTTACAAAGTGAAGTAACTTTAGGCGGCGAGGGAATTCCTCTTCAATTTATTGGAATAATTTATATGGCAATGGAAAAAGAAGATGGAAGTTTAGGTATGGTGCAACCGTGTCTAATTTTAAAAGATAAACTAGGCGGTGTCTATATTTCTAAAGGACCCAAAGTTGAGGATGTTTTGAAAATTAAATCGCTAAATATTGAAGAAAATGTTTCAGAGTATCGTGTTTCTTTTGTGTCCAACAATGGAAAAAAAGGCTATTTTCTTAATCTTCCTGAAGGAATATACAATCCTGGATTAATACCAGTTCACTATCAAGCTTATACAGAGATAAAAAGGATATTGAAAGGTGATCAAGGGGATGTGTTGTTGCGATTTCTTCTTTCTCCTGGTGTAACCCAAGAAAGTTGGGGTCGTCGTCTTTTACCGTTGCGGTATTATTCATGGAATCCCACCTCAGGGATAGTTCCAAAAAACAAACCCCAACTAAAGTTAATTTTAATAAGAAAAATAGAGGAGGGAAAAATCACAATGCATCCAATAGGTGTTGGACCGGATTTTCCTTTACCTTTAATTAATAATCTTCAAATAAAAGCATTGCTGGAAGGAAGAGAAGGGGTAAATGTTTATGTTGTTGGTATACTGTCTCTTCCTGATTCTGGTGATTCTTTAATAAACGTTCTTAAAAAAATTTTTGGTCATGAGCAAGCAGTTATTGTTGTGTTACCCAATCAAGCAGTACCGGTTGAAGATAAAATGACAGTTAAGGAGTTTTTATTCAGGAATAAAGCGGCGCTTTTCTTTTTGATAAGTTTAGTAGTAGAGATGGGTTTTCGAGCCACAGCTGTGGGAGAAATTTTATTAAAAGCTGGTGTGGGTACTGGTATTTTAGATCTTTTGTTATTGAAAATATTAATTGAGGCAAAAGGTCTTCATTAAAAATTGATCAAAAACGAAAAATGACAACAAAGGCGGAAAACCCAACAAGGCAATTTTTAAAAAATTCATTATTGATGCTATTATCACTTTTTAGCCCAATACCAAATAATGCCCCGGTCTTACCACATCTTCTACGCCTTAAATGCACAAGAAGAGAATTTTTTGCTTTATCATCATTAGCATTAATTTTATTTTTAACAGGATGCGCCGGAAAAAAAGAAGAAACTGGTATTATTGAAAAAATGAGTATATATTCACCTTTTGCTATAAGTGATAAGGATTTGAGAGAAATGACTCCAGAAGAGATTTTATCAATTATCCAAACAAATGGACTAAATGAAGAAGAGCTAGCAGAAATTATGACAGCCGATCCTCAAGGAGAATTTTACGAAACTACCCGTTTTCTTTTAGCGGCTAAGATTGCACCTTCAATTATATTAATTGCTCGTTATCTTAATCATCACCTCAGTGAGAATAGTAAGATTCCGTTTGACGATGACATATCTCAAGTTTTTACAGAGGCTATTAATACAGAAGCTGAAATAGCTAATGTTAATGATGCTAATGAAAAACCAACTTCTCAACAAAACCTTGAAAGATTAGCAAAATTAATAATTGAAGAATGGTCGGCTAAAGAGATTAATAATGACAAAATTGCCCATCTTCTTTATGTTGCGCTTTTTAATTCTTTAATCCAAACCATGTTGTTGGAAAGACTTGAGGGCCCGCAATTTGAATTATTAAAAAACTATAGCGCTTTATATACTATTGGATGGGGGCAACTTTGTCTTGCAAGTTTAGCTGGCAAAGAAGGGGTTGAGAAAGAAAGACAAGAAATTTTAGATGTTTTAACTTTTGCTTTGGGTTTTTATGATTATATTCCATTATTTGAAGAGCGTGAAGCGATAATAAAAGAAACCGCAGAAAATTTAATTAATAATGCAGGTAGGATTAATGATTTAGAAACATGGAAACAATTTTTAGAAAAAAACCTAGCACCAGCAATTATTGAGTGGTATACCTATTCGATAAGGGATGAAGAAACAAAATTACAAATGACAGAGCTTCTTATACCTTTTTTTGAATCTTTGTATAAGCAAAGTCAGGTAGGATATCAAAGACTAATTCCTCAAGAACTAAGAGACTTAAAGATTGAGTACCTTACTCCATATCGCGTAGAAATATTTGTTGGCGAAGAAAAAATGGGAGTAATAGATCTTACCAGCTTTGGTGGGAATTTAGGTGATTTATTGAGAAATGTTTCACCGGAGATACAACAAAAAACAACCATTATTTTTCCCTATGTTGAAAGAACTTTAATCGTTGAACGCAATTCTCAGATTTTTTTAGGGATAATTTTTAGAAATGTGGTTGCTGGTGATGATTATAATAGGCTTTTGATTGCTGTACCTCTTCCAAAAAACTCTCTTTCTTTTAATTTAAATGAGCAACAAAAAAAAATTATCGGCAATCTAGTCACGGGAAGGGGAATAGAAATAATTCCCTTTCGTATCAATCCAAGTGATGGAATATTTTTACCTGATGGATGGAATGAAAAAGTTTATGTTTCAGACAAAAAGCAAATAGTAGTTGGTAATTTGGCGGGTTATAAAGACGCACTCGGTAACACAATATTTTTAGGCGACTTTAATCCCCGTCAGGCAACAGCATTAATAATTCGAGAAGCTTTAAAAGGATTTAGAGTAGGTGGTATCGATACCGATCCAATTTTAGAAAGCTTGGCTTTTGAAAGAAAGGGTTATCAAACTTTTCAGGTGGGTAGCATAAGACAAAATACTCCTATTTATTTAGCTAAAAAGCGGAAGGTTGGGACAATAGAAATTGGTGATATCGTTGCTGTTTTACCTCAAGGAACAACGGTACCAATATATTTTTTTGGCGGTTTAGTAGGTGAAAATTTAGTCGCGCCTATTTTGGAAGTACCAGATAAAACTTATGTAGTTATTGGTCAGTTAGATAACAATACTCTTTTAGTAATTCCCGCTAACGTTTTAGAAGTAACTCAAATTTCCCCGCCTTTAGTTGTTGCTGCTAATGCTTACTTTTTTAATGCGGCTAAAATAATAGTAGAGACTGCTCCGGTTCCAGGAGGAGGTAATATTGGGTTTAGTGAAAAGTTTTTTCCTAAAGAATTACGATGGCATTTAAAGGTTCAGTTAAATGATGTAAAAGAAATTTTAAAAAGGGGTTATTTGGTTAATTTAAATGATGGTTCTCATATTCCTCTTTCGTCTTCAGAAATAGCTCAATATAAGGAAGCTTATAACACTTTGAAAGATTACAATACTCCAATGAAAATAGGACTTCCTTTTCCTAAGCAAATTGGAGCAGTCCAAGATCCAAAAGAGCTGACTCATGATTTTTTTGAAACTCTTTTTGATCTTAAAAAGTTTCGTAATTTTGCTTTTAATACCATGGTTTGGTTGATTTTATCGGCCTATGCGATGAAAGTAGTAATAGAAGGCGATTTAATCCCACCACGGCAGTGGGGAGAACCTGTTTATTCGCCCGCAGTGGGAAAAAGAATATTTTTGCAGCCTATTTCTGTTGATTCGCCGTAAAAAATTTTTTTCTTTACCCTTTTTTTTCAATTTTCCTTATGATTATTTTTGATAAAATTTTAAAAGTTAAAAATTAGATATTTGGTAATTTTTATGTTTTATTTAAAATATCGGCCAAAAAGTGTTTTTGAACTTGATAACAGTGAGGTTAAAGAAAAACTTATAAATATTTTAAAAAGCAAACAACTACCTCACGCTTTTTTGTTTGTGGGAAGAAAAGGAACAGGAAAGACTTCGGTGGCGCGTATTTTAGCTAAAGCTTTCAATTGCCTAAACAATAAATTTGCCAAAAAAAACGATTCTTTTGAACCTTGTAATTACTGTGAAAACTGTTTATCAATTGATAAATCATCTTTTCCTGATGTTTTTGAGATTGATGCGGCATCCAATCGAGGAATTGATGAAGCAAGAAATATCATTTATCAGACTACCTTCTTACCAATGGCCGGCCGATTTCGAGTTTTTATTATTGATGAAGCTCATATGATTACCAATGAAGGTTTTAATGCTTTACTTAAAACTTTAGAAGAGCCACCGAAAACTGCTATTTTTATTCTTGCCACAACCAATCCAGAAAAAATTCCCCAAACGATTGCCTCTCGTTGTTTTTTGATAAATTTTGGCAAGGCTAAAGTTAAAGACATAATCTCAATGCTTAAAAGAATTAGTCAAAAAGAAGGTCTTGATTTTGATGAAGATGTTTTAAAGTTAATCGCTTACCATAGTGATTTGTCTTTTCGGGATGCGGCCAAGATTTTAGAAGAAGTGGTTCACCAAAAATTGAAAACTAAAGAAGAGATTGAGGCGTTTTTGGGAATTTTAGGTAATAAGAATTTTTTAGAGATTTTAGAGAAAAAAGATGTAAAACTAACCTTTTCCTTTTTAGAACAATTTGCTCAAAAGGGAGGGAGTTTTAAAAATTTAATTGAGGATGTTTTAGAAAAACTGCGCCTTTCACTTTTAGCAAAAAAGGGGGTTTTGGTTGATTTAGATTATCAAACTAAACTTTCAACTAAAGAAATAACCATTTTAATTAAGCTTTTGCTTGAGGCATATTCTAATCTTCGGATTTCACCAATTGAATCTTTACCTTTAGAAATTGCTTTAGCGGAGTTTTATGAGAAAACAAAAGATAAAAATTCCTAAAAATGTTTTTATTTTAGGTTTAGTTTCTTTTTTTAATGATGTTGCTTCAGAAATGGTTTATCCTGTTATTCCAATTTTTATGACCCAAGTATTAAAAGCCTCAACGACTGCGGTTGGTTTGGTTGAAGGAATTGCTGAGTCAACTGCGGCTTTAACTAAATTTATTTTTGGTTACATTTCTGATAAATTTCAAAGACGAAAACCTTTTGTTGTTTTTGGATATACTTTTTCGGCTATATCTAAAGGGATTATTGGTTTGGCTTCTGCTTGGCCTTTGGTTTTACTGTCTCGATTTTTAGATCGCTTAGGCAAGGGTTTGCGGACTGGAGCGCGTGATGCTTTGCTTTTGCAAAATACAACTGAAAAAAATAAAGGGTTTATTTTTGGCTTTCATCGAGCTTTAGACTCAGCCGGTGCGGTTTTGGGGCCAATTTTAGGCTTAATTCTTATTTATTTTTTTGCTGATAATTTAAGAGCAATTTTTTATTTAGCCACCATCCCTGGATTTTTAGCGGTTTTACTTTTAATTTTTTTAGTTAAAGAAAAAAGAGAAAATCTTACGTTGCAAAAGTCGTTAAAAAAATTTAGTTTATCTTCTAAATTTTTAAACCCAAAAGTAAAACTTTTTTTTGTTATTTCTTTTATTTTTGCTTTAGGCAATAGTTCAGATGCGTTTTTGATCCTTCGGGCAAAAAATTTAGGATTAACAACACAACTGGCAGTTTTTGTTTATGTTTTATACAACTTGGTCCAAACAATTCTTTCAACCCCTCTTGGTAAACTTTCAGATAAAATTGGCCATCGAAAGATGTTTGCTTTTGGGCTTTTAGTTTTTGCCTTTGTTTATCTTGCTTTTGGAATAATTAAAAACCCTTTATTTTTATGGTTTTTATTTCCGGTTTACGGAATATATATCTCAGCAACCGATGGTGTTTCAAAAGCTTATTTAGGTGAATTTATTAGCGAAAAAGAAGCAGGAAGTGTTTATGGTCTTTATCAAATGCTTATTGCTTTTGCTTCATTTTTTGCTTCATTTTTAGGTGGAGTTTTATGGACAAAAATTGGGCCATCTTATACTTTTTATTTTGGAGCGCTGATGGCTTTCACTTCTTTTTTTGTTCTTTTTTTGGGAAAGTTTTGGCGAAAGATTTAAAATCAGTTGCAAGATTTTTTTAAAAGGAGTATAATAGAAAATGGATAAGGGGGAAGGGAGTTTTTGTGATCTTCACCTTCATTTAGGGGCTTCGGTTTCCTCTCATTTTCTTTGGGAAATTGCTCATGAACAAGGAATTTCTCTCCCCCAAAAAAATTACTGGCAATTTTTAAATTTTTTTAAAATAAAAAAAATTAAATCTGAAAACTATCTTCGCTCATTTGATAAAGATGTTTCTCCGTTTGTTTTAACCCAAAAAATTCAATCTTCACCGTTGGCGGTTGAAAAATGTATTCATCATATTGTAAGTCGCGCTTATCGAGAGTGGTCTTTGAAAAAAGTTGAGATTCGTTTTAATCCTTTTTTGCGAAATAAAGAAGGTTTTTTTGATGTAGATAAAATCGTTTTGGCGGCAACTGTTGGTCTTCACAAAGCAATGATTGAATATCCAATAAAAGCCGGTATAATCCTGGAGACCGATCGTCAGTTTAATAGAAAATATCATCAAATTATTGTTGAAAAAGCAATTAAATATAAAAATATGGGGGTGGTTGGGGTTGATGTTTCAGGCCCAAATCCAAAAAATGGGTTTAATTTAGATGACTTAATTGAACCTTTAGCTTTTGCTAAAAAAAATGGTTTAAAGATTACTTTTCATACCGGAGAATTTACTGATGCTTCTGAAATGTGGCAAGTGATAAAAAAAATTTCTCCTCATCGTATTGGTCATGGAATTGCTGCCTATAAAGATAAAAACCTGATGGAAGAAATAAAAGGAAAAAATATTGTTTTAGAAATTTGCCCAACCTCAAATATTAAAACCCAAGTAGTAAAAAATTGGCAAAAGATGAAATTAATTATTCAAACTTTTATTGCCAATAAAGTACCTTTTACGATCAACTCCGATGGGCCGGAGTTTTTTTCAACCAATGTTAAAAAAGAATATCAAATTCTTATCAAAAAAAAGATTATCTCTAAAACCCAAGCCAGAAAGATTATAAATTTTTCTTATTACCAATCATTCATATGAACAAAACAAAACTTTTAGAAAAAAAATTAAAACAGATGATGGAGGGAATTACTTTCGATGATGTTTTGCTTTTACCAAATTATAGCGATTTTAAAAGAAAAGATGTTGATTTAAGCGTTGAGCTTCATAAAAAAATTAAATTAAAGCTTCCTATCATTTCATCACCAATGGATACTGTCACTGAGGAAAAAATGGCAAAAAGTATGGCAGAAAATGGTGGCTTGGGGATAATTCATCGCAATTTATCAATTAAAAAGCAAACGTCAATGGTTAAAAAAATAAAAAAGATTAAAACTTATGATAAAAAAGCGGCCGTTGATGAAAAAAATCGTCTTTTGGTTGGGGCGGCAGTGGGTACCGGTGAGGATTTTTCAGAAAGATTAAAGGCTTTAATTAAAGAAGAGGTTGATCTTTTAGTTTTAGACTCAGGTCATGGATTTTCTAAATTTATTATCGAAGCAGTTTTATTTATCAAAAAAAACTTTCCCAAAATACCTTTAATGGCCGGAAACATTGCCACCAAAGAAGGAGCTTTGGCTTTAGTAAAAGCAGGAGTTGATATTTTGCGCGTTGGAATGGGGCCAGGAAGTATCTGTACTACCCGAATTGTTACCGGAATGGGGGTACCGCAATTAACAGCAATTGGTGAGGCGGTTAAAGGAAGTTTGGGAAAAGCAAAAATTGTTGCCGATGGGGGGATAAAACAACCAGGCGATATTGCCAAAGCTTTAGCATTTGGTGCCGATTGTGTGATGCTTGGATCGCTTTTGGCCGGCTGTGATGAAGCACCAGGAAAGACAGTTGAAATAAATGGTAAAAAATATAAACAGTATCGAGGAATGGGGTCAATTGCAGCCATGAAAAAAGGAGCGGCTGAGCGCTATGGACAAAAAAGGCAAACCGATGAAAAAAAATTAATCGCTGAAGGAGTTGAGGGATTGGTTGAGTATAAAGGAAAACTATCTGACTTTCTTTATCAGTTAGCTGGATCACTTAGATCAAGTTTTTATTATCTTGGGGCAAAAAATATCAAAGAGTTTTTTGAAAAATCAAGATTTGTAAAAATATCACAAGCGGGGATTATCGAAAGTCATCCTCATAGTATTGTTGTTACCAATTTTGGAAAAAATTATAATAGTAAAAAATGATTATCATTATTGATTTTGGCTCACAAACCACTCATCTTATTGCTCGAAGACTAAGACAGATTGGAGTTGAAGGTATTATTGTGACTCCAAACGAAGCAATAACTGAAATTAATAAAAATCACCCAAAAGGAATAATTTTATCAGGTGGACCATCAAGCGTTTATGAAAAAAACGCGCCAAAAATTGATAAAAAGATTTTTTTCTTAAACATCCCGGTTTTAGGTATTTGTTATGGACTACAGTTAACCGCTTATCTTCTTTACGGAAAAGTAATTTCCGGAGAAAAAGAGTATGGACCTGAGACTTTAACTATAGTTAGTCAATCAGCAATCTTTGAAGGTTTACCAAAAAACTTTACTGTTTGGATGTCACATGGTGATGAAGTAGTAAAGTTGCCAAAAAACTTTCAAGTTTCTGCCTCAACCCAAAAAGTAAAATATGCAGCAATTGTTGAAAAAAATCAAAAAATTTTTGGCGTTCAATTTCATCCAGAGATTTTTCATACTCAATATGGAACCGAAATTTTAAAAAATTTTGTTGAAAAGGCTTGTGGTTTAAAAACAAAGCTTCAATTACTTAATCCCGATAAAATCATTGAAAAAATACAAAAAGAGTACGAAAAAAACGGCGGTGGTAAAGTGATTGCCGCTGTTTCTGGCGGAGTTGATTCAACTGTTGCCTCATTTTTAACGGCTAAAGCAACTGGGAGAGATCTTATTCCAATTTATATCGAAAATGGTCTTATGCGTTATGGAACAAAAGAAAAAGTAAAATTAATTTTTGAAAAAATGTTAAAAATTAAACCAAAGATAATTTCCTGTGAAAACTTGTTTTTAAAAAAATTAAAAGGAATAACTGATCCAGAAAAAAAACGAAAAATAATTGGTGCTTTATACATTGACTTATTTCAAAAAGAGGCAAAAAGGATAAAAGAAGCAAATTTTTTACTTCAAGGAACAATTTATTCGGATGTGGTTGAAAGCGGGGGTTCCAAAGGAAAATCGGCTGTTATCAAATCTCATCACAATGTTGGTGGTTTGCCTCAAAGACTAAAACTTAAGCTTTTGGAGCCTTTGCGGGAATTTTATAAAGATGAGGTGCGAGAGATTGGAAAAAAACTGGGATTGCCAGATGAGGTTGTTTTTGCCCAACCTTTTCCTGGGCCAGGCTACGCGATAAGAATAATTGGCGAGGTGACAAAAAAAAGATTGGAAAAGATTAAAGTTGCCGATAAAATTTTAAATGATATTTTAAAACAAGAAGGATTTTATGATAAAGTTTTTCAAAGTTTTCCGGTTTTAACTGGAATAAAAAGTACGGCAGTAAAAGGTGATGCTCGGGTTTATGGGGAAGTAGTGGCAATAAGAATTTATGAAAGTGCTGATATTATGAGCGCCTCTTGGGCAAAACTGCCTTATGAAGTTTTAGATAGAATTGCCAAAGAAATTACCCAAAATATTACCGATGTTTCCCGCGTTGTTTATGACATTACAACCAAACCACCAGCAACAATGGAGTGGGA
>Ga0197142_1003771_pt1 | contig 12538 bp, 10 predicted proteins | sample GBS60_MetaG_FD_148614 | JGI IMG/M metagenome (GOLD analysis project Ga0197142, IMG submission 148614) | Sediment microbial communities from Great Boiling Springs, Gerlach, Nevada, United States - GBS 60_MetaG | ecosystem: Environmental > Aquatic > Thermal springs > Hot (42-90C) > Sediment... | reverse complement strand
TGTGGCATTGGTCACCGGTGGCACTCGCGGGATCGGGGCCGCGATCTCGATCGCCCTCAAAGAGGCCGGCTATCGGGTGGCCGCCACCTACGCCGGCAACGACGAGGCGGCCGAGCGCTTCCGCGCCCGAAGCGGGATCGCGGTCTACAAGTGGAGCGTGGCCGACTACGACGCTTGCGCGGCCGGTGTGAAAAAGGTCGAGGCCGAGATCGGGCCGATCGAGATCCTGGTCAACAATGCCGGGATCACCCGCGACGCGCCGTTCCACCGCATGACCCGGGAGCAGTGGGACGAGGTCATCCGCACGAATCTCGACGGGCTCTTCAACATGACGCACCCGGTCTGGCCGGGGATGCGGGAGCGCAAGTTCGGCCGGATCGTCAACATCTCTTCGGTCAACGGCCAAAAAGGCCAGTTCGGGCAGGTCAACTATTCGGCCGCGAAAGCGGGTGACCTGGGGTTCACCAAGGCTCTCGCCCTGGAGGGGGCGAAGTTCGGGATCACGGTGAACGCGATCTGCCCGGGCTACATCGACACCGACATGGTCCGCGCGGTCGACCCCGAGATCGTCGCCGAAAAGATCCTGCCGCAGATCCCGGTCGGCCGGCTCGGCACAGCGGAAGAAATCGCCCGCTGCGTGCTGTTCCTCGTGAGCGACGAGGCCGGCTTCATCACGGGCTCGACGATCTCGGCCAACGGCGGGATGTACATGATCTGAGCCCGGGACGCCGCCAGCCGGCCGGCACCCTCCTCAGGCGGCGAGGCCGAGCGGCCGGGCGGCGTCCTGCACCGCGCGCTCGAGGGCGCGCGGCGCATCGGCCGGGCGAGCGAGCCGGCCGCAGACCGCGGCCACGGGCAAGAGGAGCGGACCGGGCGCCGCGGGAAGCGGCAGGGCGAGCTCGTTGCGCAGCCGCGAGGCGAGAGGTTCGGCGTCCGCGGCGACGACGGGGGGCAGGACGACGCAGAACACCCCCTCGCCCAGATGAGCGGCGAGATCCTCGGCCCGGACCCGGGCCGCGAGCCGCGCGCCGCAGGCCGCTACGAGTCGCTCCACCCCGAGATGGCCGAACCGCCTCGCGAGCTCGTCGAGCCCGCCGAGCCGGATCACGACGCAGGCGCGTTCGCGGCCGGCCGGGTAGGCTTCGCGCCGGTTCAGATAATCGAGCAGCATCGCCCGGCTCCAAAGCCCGGTCACCGGATCGACCGCCGGCCCGCCCTTGGCCGAAAGACGCTGCCGGACGAGGCCTCGCTGGAGCGTCACCCGCCGCAGCCAGAAGCCGAGGCGCAAGCGGAGCTCCTCGGGCGTGTCGTCGACCGCGATCCGATCGGCGAAGCCGAGCCGAGCCGCGTCGGCCGCCGCGATGCGCTCGCCCGGTGCGGCGAGCAGCGCCACGACGCCCGCCCGCCGCGCCGCGGTCGCGAGCTGCTCGAGGTCCGCCCGCTCGCGCGCCGTATCGCCCTCGACCGACACCACGACGAGCGATGGCGGCTCCTCGGCCAACCTGGCAGCGGCCGTCTTCGACGAGCGGACGAACACGACGCGCTCGAGTGGCAGGGCACGGGCGAGCTCCACCTGCACCGGCGAGGGCGGTCCGACCAAAAGGACGAGCCCTCCCCCCGGCGGCGTCTCCCTGGCCGGCGCGGGTCGGCCCGGCTCGCGCCAGCGCTCGCAGACCCGCTCGCGCAGGTGGAATTCGTGAGCGAGGAGCGCACAGCCGGCGTGCGCCTCGAGCCGCAGCCGGAGCTCCTCTTCGGCCAAGGGGAAGGCGATGGCGTCGTCGCAGCCGAGGGCGAGCGCGAGCGAGGCGAGCTTCGGTCGGCCGCGGCGGATCAAGGCCGCGACCGGCCCGCCGCCCGCGTGCCGCCGGGCCGTCACCTGACGCAGGCTCGGACCGGGCGCTTCGCCTTCGAGCGCCAACAGCTCGAGGCCCGGCTCGGCCGCCGATTGGGTGAGCGCGCGGGCGGTCGCGAGGACGCGGCAAGGCAGGCCCCAGCCTTCGATCAAGGCGGCGAGCCCCTCGTAGAGCTCGGGGCGGCTCGTGACGATCCGACAAGGCAGCACGGTGCGCACCTTCGGCAGTGCCGGGACCGTTCCCCGACCGCTCCGTTCCATAGGGGTGAAACCTCGAGGTTCCGTTGACGCGCCTCGGTCGCGGATCCGTCTCCGCCTCAGCGAGTGCCGAACAACCGGTCGCCGGCGTCGCCCAGGCCCGGTAGGATGTAGCCGTGGTCGTTCAGCCCCTGGTCGACCGCACCCGTGTAGATCGGCACGTCGGGATGTGCCCGGTGCATGCGCGCCACCCCCTCGGGGGCGGCGATCAAGCAGGCGAACTTGATGTCCCGCGCCCCGTCGGCCTTGAGCCGCTCGACCGCTCGCACGGCCGAATTGGCGGTCGCGAGCATCGGATCGACGACGATCACCGGCCGCTCGGCGATGTCCGTCGGCACCTTGTAATAATACTCGACCGGCTGCAGCGTGGCGGGATCGCGCCAGAGGCCGATGTGACCCACCCGCGCGGAGGGGATGAGCTCCAGCATGCCCTCGAGCAGCCCGTTGCCGGCACGCAGGATCGAAACGATGCAGACCTTCTTGCCCGCGAGCATCTTGGCCTCGGTGGCCATGAGCGGCGTCTCGATCGGCACGGTCGCGAGCGGCAGGTCGCGGGTGATCTCGTAAGCCAACAGATGTGCGATCTCGCGCACGAGCCGGCGGAACTCGGCGACCGGCGTCTGCTTCATGCGCAACAGCGCGAGCTTGTGCTGGACCAGCGGGTGCTCGACGACGACGAGCTCGGCCACGGCTGCGCGCTCCTCGGGTGGAAATCCGGCGACAGGGTGCTCGAAGAGCGATAGAAGCGTGGGCGCGGCTTGACAATCGCGCACGGAGGGCCTCGTGCGGACACGCCTCGCCGTCCGCGGCGCCGCCGATACCGGGACGCCGCGAACCTCGGTCGGAGCGACATGAGCCGGGACGCCGAGCTCGTGGTCGGCATCCTGGGTGGCATGGGGCCGGCCGCCACGGTCGATCTTTTGCAGAAGATCTTGGCCGTGAGCGGGGCGGCGCGTGACCAGGACCATTTGCACCTCCTCGTCGACTGCAACCCCAAGGTGCCGAACCGCAACGAGGCGCTCGACGGGAGCGGCCCCTCCCCCGCCCCGGCGCTCGTCGCCATGGCCCGAAGGCTCGAGGCGGCCGGCGCGGATTTCCTCGTCATGGCCTGCAACACCGCCCACGCGTGGGAGGCCGAGATCCGCGCCGCGGTCGGAATCCCGTTCGTTTCGATCCTCGAGGAGACCGCGGCCGAAATCGTGCGCCGGATCCCGGCCGGGACGCCCTGTGGGGTCTTGGCGGCCGACGGTGCGCGCAAGGCCCGGCTCTGGGAGCGCGCGCTCGCGGCGATCGACCGGCCGGCGATCCTGCCGGACCCGGCCGAACAGGCGGGCTTCATGGAGCTCCTTCATCGGATCAAGGCGGGGGACCGGAGCGCCGAGGTCCGTACCGCCATGGCCGCCCTCGCCGACGCTCTCGTCGCACGCGGTGCGGAGCTCGTGATCGCCGGCTGCACCGAGGTCCCGCTCGTCCTCGGGTCGGCCGATTGCCGAGCTCCCCTCGTCGATGCGAGCGAGGTCCTCGCGCGCGCCGTCGTCGCCTACGCCCGACGCACACGGCCACTCCCGGCCGCCACCGGCCTTCTCGACCGCACCGGCTCCCGCTAGGAGACGTCCGATGCACCTCGCCCGCTTCCCGCGCCTCAAGGTCGCGCATCTGCCGACCCCGCTCGAGCCCCTGCCGAACCTCACCCGGCTGCTCGGCGGCCCACGCTTGTGGATCAAACGTGACGATTGCACGGGGCTCGCGACCGGTGGCAACAAGACGCGCAAGCTCGAGTTCCTGGTCGCCGACGCGCTCGCCCAGGGCTGCGACACGCTCATCACCCAGGGCGCGGTCCAGACCAACCACGGCCGACAAACCGCGGCGATCGCCGCCCGCTTCGGCCTGCGCTGCATCCTTTTGCTCGAGCACCGGGTGGCGACCGACGATCCGGACTATCTCGGGAACGGCAACGTCCTTTTCGACCGACTGTTCGGTGCGGAGCTGCGCGAGCTGGCGGGTGGCAGCGACATGAACGCGGCGTTGCAGTCGGTCGCCGAAGAGGTCCGCCGCGCCGGCGGGAAGCCCTATGTCATCCCGGGCGGCGGTTCGAACGAGGTGGGTGCGCTCGGCTACGTCGCCTGTGCCCTCGAGCTCGTCCATCAAGCCAACGAGGCCGGCCTGCGGATCGACCACGTCGTCCACGCCACGGGCTCGGCCGGCACCCAGGCCGGACTCGTGGCCGGGCTCGAGGCGATGCACGCCGGGATCCCGGTGCTCGGCATCGGCGTGCGGGCGCCCAAGGAGCAGCAGGAGGCCGTCGTCCACGATCTCGCCTGCCGCCTCGCCGAAAGGCTCGGCGTGAGGGGCGGGATCGCGCGGTCGGCCGTGGTCGCGAACTGCGACTACGTGGGGGAGGGCTACGGTATCCCCACCCCCGCGATGGTCGAGGCGGTCCGGCTCTTCGCGCGCCACGAAGGGATCCTTTTGGACCCGGTCTACACGGGCAAGGCCGCGGCGGGGCTCGTCGACCTCTGCCGCAAGGGGTTCTTCGCGAAAGACGCGAACGTCGTCTTCCTGCACACGGGCGGTGCGGCGGCGCTTTCCGCTTATCGACGCTATTTCTCCGATGCTTCTTCGTCGTAGGTGTCTCCGCCTCAATTCGCGAGTTGCACCGGCGGACCGGGAACTTTGACGGGCGGGAGGACCGGTGACACCGGCATGGGCCGGGGTGGGCCGATCACCGGCTTTCCACCCCTGTCCACCGGGGGCGGAGCGGGTACCGGTGGGGAAACGGGAGGCATCGGCGGGGGAGGGCGACCCGGATCGGCGACGAGCGACACCGTGCCGTAGCGGGGTCGTTGGAAGGCGCGTCGGTAGAAGCGTTGGGGGCCGCGGACGATCAGGCCGAAAAGAGGGCGAACGTCGACCAAGACTTCGCCGACCACGACGTTCTCACCCGAGGCCAGGGTCAAAGCGCCGGCGAGGTCGGCCGGTCCCGGCGGCGTGCCGATCCGACTGGTCGCGCCGAGGCCGGGGGCAGTGGCGCGCTGCCAGAGGACACGACTGCCGGTTCCGAGCGGATTGCCGACCAGCGAAAGGAACGCGCGCCCTTCTCCTCGGAGATCGAAAGGGGCCGCGACTTCGCTCGCCGCCCGGAAAATGTCGTCGACCGTGCTCGCGGGTATCTCCTCCGTGCGCGCGGCGAGATCGGCGATCACCGAGGCCGCCCGCTGCAGCTTCTCGTGGGCGATCGAGAGCCAGACGACGTCGGCCGCCCCCACGAGGAGAAGGACGAGGACGGGGAGGACCAAGGCCATCTCGACCGGCAGGACCCCGTGCCGGTCGGAGCGGAAGTTGCGCAGCGGCGCGGCGAGGCGGTGCATCCGTTCAACTCTCCGGAAAGGGCTCGTTGCGGACGGCGTAGGCCGCCCGCAACTCGAGACTGCCGCCGGGCAAGAGGTGCCGGACGAGCGGGGTCATGGGCTGCCACTCGTAGCGCACTCGGTAGAGGACCACGTCGTTGGGGCCGCCCAGGCCGACCCGCCCCATGTCGGCGTCCCACCTGCCGTTGCCGTTGACGTCGCGGAAGGGCTCGGCGGCGTCGCGCACGCCGTTCCCGTTCACGTCCACGAAAGGCTCCGGACGGCCGATGTCGTCGAAGCTCGGATAGACGAGCGTGTCGAGATGCAGTTTCTCGGGCCGGAGCAGGCTGCCGGCGACCCTCTGGGCGGCCCGCCGGACGAGCGCCTCGCGAGAGGGCGCGTCGAGCGCCGACCCGACGATCCCCGAGCGAGCCGCGTCGCCGACCGCGTTCTGTAGGAGAATTTGCCCGAGCAGCAGCAACGCGGATTCGACGATCAACACCAGAAGTAAGACCAACACCGGTGCGAGGATCGCGAAATCGACCAGCGCCGAGCCGCGCTCGCTCGCGAGCCACCGCACCCGGCCCGAGCTCCGGGCCGCGGTTCGAGCGGGCGCGGGCGGCAGAACACCCGCCGACGCGCCGCGCCACACGCCGGCGGCGGAAGAAGCCTGCGCCATGGGACGCTCCCGAGGCTGCGCCTCGCCCGCTCTTTCTGCCCGGCAAAGCTCGAGATCCGGTTAACGACGCAGCGCCCCGGCGAAGCCGGGACGACGTCGAACAGCCGTGGGGAGAGCGCCGATTCGCCGCGCGCCCTGCGGCGCTCGCCGCTGCTAAAGAAGCCCCGCCGGTGCGCGGCAAGGGCCGATCGACCCGCCCGCCGACCTCGGGAGAGACGTCCGTGATCGAGGAGCTGCTCGCTCTGCCGCCGCTCGTCCAGGCCGTCGGCGGCGGGCTCGTCCTTCTCGTGATCCTGGGCTTCGGCCTGTGGCTCGCGGCGCGTGCGAGGCTCCGCCGGCAGACCGAAGAGGCCACGGCGACCGAAATGCGGCTGCGCGACCAGCTCGTCCAGGCACGCAACCAGCTGCAACAGACGACCGATCAGCTCAACCGCGTCTCGCAGACCCTCGCCGCCGAGCGGCAGGCGCACGGCGACCTCGCGGCGATCGGCGAGCGGCGCGCCGCGGCCGAGGCGCAGCTCGCCGAGACCAGCCGGGCGCTCGCCTTGCGCCGCCAGGAACTCGCCGAGGTCGAGGAGCGGCTCGCCGGTCGCAAGCGCGAGCTCGAGCGGCTCGGCCAAGACCAGGCGGAGGCGACCCGCCGCAAGGAGGCGACCGAAGCCGAGCTCGCCGAGGTGCAGGCGCGGCTCGCCGAGACCGAAGCGAGCCTCGAACGGACCCGCGCCGAACTCGCCGAGACCGAGCAGCGGCTGGCCGAGGCGCGCGAGGAACTCGCCCGGCTGGAGGCGCAGATCGCCGACCGTCGGCCGATCGCCGAGAGCGTGAGCGCGATCGAGGCGCGGCTCAAGGCGGTGGCCGAGCAGCAGCTGGCCCAGCTCAGGGCGGCGAGCGAGGCCCTCGTGGCCGAGGCGGCGGCGGTCGAGCAGCAGCTCCGCGCCATCCCCGAGAATTGAGCCCCTCCGGCCGGAGCACGGGCGCGGGCGGCCCGCGGCGAACGCGTCGCGGTCGGGCGCGCCGCCTCCCGTCCGGTCGCCGGAGGTCGCAGCAGCACTGCCCGAGAGGGCGCGGCCCCTGCCCCAGCTTCGGTTCGCACGACGAACCGAGCCGCGCCGGCTTCCGGCCCGATCCGGCCTTCGACCGAGCACCGGCCGAACCCTTCGCTGCGCGCGTCGCGCGGGCCGCGGACGGCACCTTCGACGCCCGGCTCGAGACGCCCGGCGCGAGGCGCGCGTCCTCCCGGCCGATCGACTGCCGCGCAACCTGGGGCGCCGAAGCCCGCTCGCGTTCGCCTTCGACGGCGAGGCGCGCGAGGTGGCCCGGGCGCCGGCCGCGACCACCACCTCGCGCCGCCCGAACGGGTCCGGCTCTTCCTCGACCTGCCCACCGAGCTCGGCGAGGATCCGAGGGGCCGGACTCGGGCGGTCGAGCCGTGCCGCAGTCCGGCGGCGAGGCGCTCCGCCGCGCCGAGGTGACGCGCGCCGATCCACCGGCTCGGCCGCGTCCCGCACCGCGACGCGATCCTCCCCCGGCCGACCCCGCCGGGGGAGGTGGCCTTGCTCGAGGCGCCGAACTCGTCCTCGCGAAAGCGCGGGGCGCTTGCCCGACGGCCGGAGCCGCCCCGCGCACGCCCGACAGTCGGCCGGAGTGGCCCAACGAGGCGGACCCGGAGCTCCTCGAACCCGAGCCGGCCGAGCCCCGTGGCGAGCGCGGCCCGGTCAACCTTTCCTCAACCTTTTCCAGCCAGAACAGGCGGCGAGACGTACGGAGGTCGCGTGTTCGCTCTCCTCGGGTTCGTCGCGAGCCTGCTCGTCGTCGCCGTCCTCGCGGTGCACGTCGCCCGGCCTCGCGGCCGATCGGCGGTGGCCCCGCACGCCGGGTCGTCCTCGCGGATCGCTCGGATGCTCGGCGGCGCGGCGTGGCCGGCCCACCCTTCAGGCCGGCCGGTCGCCTTTTTCGACGCGCAGGACCCGGCTGTCGACCGCCGGCAGCATCCGCGCCGGATCGCGGGTGACGACCACGTCCACCACGCTCGGTACGGTCCCTTCGCCGAGCGCTTCGCGGAGCGCCGGGGCGAGTTCGGTGGGATCCTCCACCCGGATCCCGCGGCAGCCCATCGCGCGAGCCACCGCGGCATAGTCGAGCTCGACCAGGTCGGCCGACTGGTAGGCCCCGTACATGGCGTGCTGCAGAGCTTTGACGTAGCCCGAGGCGGCGTTGTTGACGACCACGAGGGTGAAAGCCACGCCCAGGCGGCGTGCGGTCTCGAGCTCGCCGAGCGTCATGTTGCAGCCACCGTCGCCGGTGAGTCCGACGACCGCCCGATCGGATGCCGCGAGCTTGGCGCCGAGCGCGCCGGGCAGCCCGTAACCGATCGCGGCGAAGCCTCGGTCGGCCACGAAATGCCGACCGGCACGGCGAGTGTGGTAGAGCAAACCGGCCCAATGCGCGGCGAAGCCGCCGTCGGCGACCAGGATGCCGTCCTCGGGGAGCGCCCGCTCGATCTCGTGGATCAGCCGGGCCATGTGGATCGGCCGTTCGTCGGAGCGCAGCTTCGGCTCGGCCTCGACCCACCAGCGCGCCCGGCGCTCGGCGAGCTCGGCGCGCCACGCGCTCCGGTCCACGCGCCGGGCGCCGACCGCCGCGGCGAGGTCCTCGAGGGCGAGCCGGGCGTCCGCCGCGAGGCCGACCGCGACGCGCGCGGTCCGACCGATTTCCTCCGGGCAGATGTCGATCTGGACGAGTGGGGTGCCTTCCGGCAACAGCTGGTAGCGCCGCGTGGCGATCTCACCGAGTTTGCAGCCGACCGCGATCAACAGATCGGCGCGGGCGACGAGATCGTTGGCGAAGCGCGAATAGCGGCCGAACAGGCCGGCCGCGAGCGGGTGCGTGCAAGGGATCGCCCCCTTGCCGCTCAGCGTGTGGGCGACCGGGATCGTCTGCGCCTCGGCCAGCGCGGTGAGGGCCGCATGGGCGCCGCTCGTGTGGATGCCGCCGCCCACGAGGAAGAGCGGCCGTTCGGCACGCGCCAGCAGCTCGGCCGCGCGGGCGAGTTCGGTGGGATCGGGTCGGGTGCGGCGGGCCTGGACGGCCAGCGTCGCCGGGTCGACCCAGAATTCCGCCGCGTCGAACGCGTGCTCCGCGTGGGCCACGTCTTCGGGCACGTCGAGGACCACGGGCCCCGGCCGCCCGGCGGTCGCGACCGCCAGGGCTCGGCGGACGAGCTCGGGGATCCGCTCGACCCGCTCGATCCGGATCAGTTCCTTGACGGCAGGCCGCAGGATCTCGGTTTGCCGCGCTTCCTGGGTCATGTTCTTCCAGGAGTGCGCGCGGTGCGTGTCGCCGACGACGGCGACGAGCGGGATGCCGGCGTTCAGACTTTCGACGAGGCCGGTCACGAGGTTGGTGGCACCGGGCCCGAGCGTGGCGTCACACCAGCCGGGCCGGTTGGTGACCCGTGCCCACGCATCGGCCGCGAAGGCGCCGCAGCGTTCGTCGTTGATCAGGACGTGGCGCAGACCGAGGACCCGGCACCCTTCGTAGAAGGGCAGGAGCTGGAACCCTCCCATGCCGAAGATCGGCCCGCAGCCGGCGAGTCGGGCCATCTCGGCGAGCGCCCGCCCGCCCGTCATCGTCACCCGGGCGTTGTCGCCGGGGCCGACACCGGGCCGGCTCATCGGCCACGCTCCGTAAGGCACGCCTCGACCAGCAGCGCCACGAGCTCGCGCGCGCTCATCCCCTCCCGGCCGCCGAGCGCCGCTGCCCGGCGGTTCACCCGGCTCACGATCCCGTCGGCGAAGGTCGAGCGGGCATCGCCGATCCGCGCCGTCCTCGCGTCGACCGTGGCGGCGGCGATACCGCGCGCGTCGAGCGCCGGGAGGCGGGTCGTGCCCGCTTCGTCGATGCCGATGCCGGCGTCGTTGAACAGCGCGGCGAACACCGGCACGGCGATCGCGCTCTCCGGCCGACCGCCCAAAAGGCCACCGTGGCTTCCGGTCACCACGATCCGCCCCCGGTCCTCGGGTCGGACGAGCGAGGCCGAGTCGAGCGCCCACACCTCGGCACCCGGCCGACAGGCCTCGTCGAGCCGCACCCGAACTTCGCCGATCGGCGGAACCTCCTTGCGGACGGCCGGTGCCGCGGCGAGCCGGGCCACGAGTTCGGGCGTGCGCTGGCCGGGTGCCGCGCCGAGGGCCGCAGCCGAACGATTGACCCGGCTCGCCACGCCGCGCGCCCATGCGTCGCGTCCGTCGCCGATGCGGGAACGGTCGTGGTCGAGCGCCGCCGCGGGCAAACCGAGCTCGTCCAGCCAGGCGAGGCCGGCCACCCCGGCCTCGTCCTTGCCGATCCCGGCATCGCAGAGCACGACCGCGCGGACCCCGGCAGTGGCGGCGCACCAGGCGGGGTACAATCCGCCGTGGCTCGCACAGACGGCGACCCTCCCGGCGTGTTCCGGGCCGAGCTTCGTCACCGTGTCGAGAACGACCGGTTCCTCGATCACGTCCGCCTTCCCGTCGATCCGCGCGGCATGCCTAGCGCGGCCGAGCCGCTCTGTCAGCGCGCATCGACGAGGCGCGGGGCGGGCGGTTCGCGCCGATGCGGGGTCGGCTCGATCGGAGCCCACGATCGGCGTGGCGGCAACGCCGTCCGGGCTCGGGGCGGCGCGGTGGATCGCCGCGGCTGTGGGCCCCGGGCCCGACGCGAGGACGGGATCCGCTTCGGCCGAGCGCCACCTGCCCCGAACGCCGGCCGGTACGCTCCGCGCGGACGAACCGAACCCGCGCGGGAAGGATCCGACCTCGGCGGATGGCGAACTCGTACGGGCCCGGCTGCGGCGGAGCGGTACGTTCGTCCCGGCAACGACGGCGCGTTCGGCGCGAGGGCCCGGCGAAGACGAGCGAGGATCGGCCCGCCCGCAGCGGGTCGCGATCCCCCGCGGATCCGGTGCCACCGGATCGGCGCGGGTTCCGGGCGCGGAGCGGTGGCCGTTCGCGCGGGCTCGGCGAGGGCGCGCCTGCGCGTCGCCCGCTCACGGGCGTGGCGGCCGTCGGGGCGGACGCCGGTGCGGGCGATCGCCGCTCGCGGCGAACCGGTCGGCGACGAAGCGATCGGCCGGGCGGCCTCGACCGAGGCCACGCGGGCCGTTAAGAGCGGAAGGCAGCAAGGAAGGAGGAGGCTCACATGGTCGGGCGACGACGGTTGTTCGGGCTCGTGGTCGGCGCGCTGGCCCTGGGCGTGGTCGAGCCCTGCGGGGCGCAGACCTTCGTCAACGTGCTGACCGGCGGCACGGCCGGGGTCTACTACCCGCTCGGCGTGGCACTCGGGCGGATCTACGGCGAAAAAATCCCCGGTATCCGCACGTCGGTGCAGTCGACCAAGGCCTCGGTCGAAAATCTCAACCTTTTGCAGGCCGGCAAGGGCGAGATCGCCTTCACGTTGGGCGATTCGCTGATCGCCGCCTGGAAGGGCGACGCCGAGGCCGGCTTCAAGGCACCGCTCGACAAGCTCCGCGGGATCGCCGCGATTTACCCGAACTACGTGCAGATCGTGGCGAGCAAAGAGTCCGGTATCACGACGCTCGCCGACCTCAAGGGAAAGCGGCTGTCGGTGGGCGCCCCGAAGTCGGGGACGGAGCTCAACGCCCGGGCGATCCTCGCCGCCGCCGGGCTCTCTTACGCCGACCTCGGCAAGGTCGAGTACCTGCCCTTCGCCGAATCGGTCGATCTCATGAAGAACCGCCAGCTGGATGCGACCTTGCAGTCGGCCGGCCTCGGTGTCGCCTCGATCCGCGATCTTTCGACCTCGGTGCCGATCCGGATGATCCCCGTGCCGCCCGAGATCGTCGCCAGGATCGGCGATCCCTTCCGGCCGGGTGTGATCCCCGCCGGAACCTACACGGGCCAAGACCAGGACGTGCCGACCGCGACGATCCCGAACTTCCTCGTCACCCACAGCGGCGTGTCGGACGAGCTCGCCTACGCGATGACGAAGGAGCTCTTCGCCAATCTCGACCAGCTCGCCGCGGCGCACGCCGAGGGCAAGAAGATCACCCTCGAGCGTGCACTCGACGGCATGCCGGTGCCGCTCCACCCCGGCGCCGAGCGGTTCTACAGGGAAAAGGGCCTCGTCCGTTGACCCGCGGCCGCCCGTGGTGGTCGGCGACCTCGGCCGCGACCGGTGCCGGGAGCCGACCGTGCTCCGACGAGGCGGACACGGCCCCGAGCCCCGGCGCGGAGCCGCCCGCGCGCGCCGCGCCGCGGCCGGAGAGCGGCGCTCCGCGCGGGCGAGCGACCGGGCGATCCGGGGACGTGATCCGGGGGTGTGCGGTGTGGCCGAAACGGTGATCCTGCCCGATCCGACGCGCGGTTACGCGGGCACCGTGCCGTGGGCCGCGGAGGGCTCGCG
>Ga0197142_1003770_pt1 | contig 12539 bp, 12 predicted proteins | sample GBS60_MetaG_FD_148614 | JGI IMG/M metagenome (GOLD analysis project Ga0197142, IMG submission 148614) | Sediment microbial communities from Great Boiling Springs, Gerlach, Nevada, United States - GBS 60_MetaG | ecosystem: Environmental > Aquatic > Thermal springs > Hot (42-90C) > Sediment... | reverse complement strand
GCGCCCGGTTGGCCCGCAGGGAGCGACCGTCGGTCTGCCAGGCCAGGCGGGCCAGCAGGTACGGGGTCAGTGCGGGGCCGCGAATCCCCTGCGCCTCCGCGTCCGCCACGGCCGCCTCTATCTCCGACCGGGCCTCCGCCCAGGGGATGCCCGCGTCCTCCGGGACGGGGACCGTCACCAGAAGTGCCGCGCGCAGGCCCAGGGCGTCCCGCGCCCGGGCCATCGCGGCGACTTCCTCCGGAGAATCAGCGCGCAGGGGGAGCGGCAGGCCGGAGGTGGGACTGGTGAAGGCCGGGAGGGTATCCGTCCCGTAGCCCACCACCGGCACCCCCAGTGTCTCCAGCATCTCCAGCGTGCGGGGGAGGTCCAGGATGGCCTTGGCCCCCGCACAGACGACGACCATCGGGATGGAGGCCAGGGCCGGCAGGTCGGCGGAGACGTCCTCGGGGTGGCCCCGGTGGACGCCGCCGATGCCGCCGGTGGCGAAGACCCGCAGGCCGGCCCGGTGGGCCAGATGCATCGTCGCAGCGACGGTGGTCCCGCCGGTGGCGCCCCGGGCCACGGCGGCGGGCAGGTCCCGCAGGCTGATTTTGACCGGCGCGGGGGCGGCTGCCAGGCGCTCCATCTGCTCCCGGCTCAGCCCGATGCACGGGCGGCCTTCCAGCACCGCGATGGTAGCGGGGACCGCGCCCTCCTGCCGGACCGTCTCTTCCATCTCCTGCGCCACGTCCAGGTTGAGGGGGCGGGGGAGGCCGTGGGTGATGAGGGCCGATTCCAGCGCCACCACCGGAGCCCCTTCTCTCAGCGCCTGTGCCACCTCGGTCGCCACCACCAAAATTTCCGCCATTTCGCGCCTTTCGCGTCTTTCGCGCCTTTCGCGTCTTTCGCGCCTTTCGCGTCTTTCGCGCCTCTCAATCCCCCATCAGTTCCACCGCCAGTTGGGCGTAGACCTCCGCCGCCGTGCAGACGTCGTCTATATCCACCCATTCGTCGGCGGTATGGGCCCGGTCGGGGGCGCCGGGGCCGAAGCCCACGGTGGGGATGCCGGCGATGCCGGCGGTGTAGGCGCCCTCGGTGGAGAAGGCCCAGTGGCTGATGGAGGGACGGCGTCCCATGCGGGCGCGCGCGGTCCGGACCAGCGCGGTCACCAGGGGATGGGTCTCCTCAATGACCCAGGAGGGGTAGACCTTCCGGATGTGACCGGGGTAGCCGGTGTAACTGGTGGCGGAGAATTCCGCCACCCGGATGTCGGCGCGGACGGACTCTCGGGCGATGACCCGCTGGATTTCGGCCAGCGCCATCGCCTCGGTCTCCCCCAGGGTCAGGCGGCGGTCCACCACCAGGTCGCAGCGGTCGGGGATGGCGTTGCGGCTGCTGGCGTGGCTGCGGATTTCGGTGACGGCCAGGGTGCCCGGGCCCAGGAACGGGTCGGTTCCCAGTTGTCCGGCCAGGAGTTCCAGGCCGAAGATGAGGCGCGCCGCGGCGTAGATGGCGTTTTCCCCCAGGTCGGGCCGGGAGGCGTGGGCGGCCCGGCCGTGGACGGTGACCTCCAGTTCCATCCGCCCCCGCTGGCCTCGGGCGACCGCCATGTCGGTCGGCTCGGCGATCAGCACCCAGTCGGGGCGGATGCCCTCTTCTTCCACCAGTACCCGGCTGGCCAGCCCCTCGCAGGGCTCCTCCTGGACGACGCAGGCCACGACCACCCGTCCGCGGGCAGGCAGATAGGTACGGCGCAGGAGGTAGGCGCCGTAGAGCATGGCCGCCAGGCCGCCCTTCATGTCGCAGGCGCCCAGGCCGTAGAGCCGTCGCCCTTCTATGGTGGCGGCGAAAGGGTCGTGGCGCCAGGCGGCGGGATTGCTGACGGTCACCGTGTCCATGTGGCCGTTGAGCATCAGGATGGGGCCGTTTTCCCAACCCACCCAACCGATGACGTTGCCGATGCGGTCCGTCCGGATGTTCCTCAGGCCCAGGCGTTCCATCTCCTGAAGGACCCGTTGGGCCAGCGGCCCCTCCTGGGTAGAGGGGCTGGGAATGCGCACCAGGTCCTGCAGAAACGCTACCAGTTGGGCCCGTTCGTCACGGGTGAGGCGAAGTTTGGTCATTGAATTTCTGCCTCCGGAGTTCATCGCGAATCTGGTCTATAACGTCCTCGTTCAATATGTGTTTTCTGCCACCCTTCTCCGTCACCGAGAAAACGATAAAGACTTTCCCTCCCTGTTCGGCTTCAAACCGCTGGTGAGATTGCCTCATCCATTCCTGCCACCTGTGCAATTCCGGCGTCTGGCTATATGTGACCGGTTTGATCTGGATGCCGATAAACCGGTTCGCAACAGGTATAAAGAAATCCACGTTATACCGACGGTCCCATTCATCCGGCGCGGGGTGCAGTTTCACCCCCAGAGTCTGTTCCAGTTGCTCATAGACGGTTCGTTTCTCGGTGAGATAGCCCTCGTAGGTGCGGCGAATCACCACGTCGCGCACGTACTCAATGCAGTCCTCCTCAGTGATAGTGTCTACCTCCGCCCGCAGTTGCTCACTGATTTTGGCATAAAGTCGACGTCCAACTTCCTCAAGGTGTTCCATCATCGTGCTGCCCAGCATCTGCCAGTGGTCCGGGACGTGTTTTTGTGGAACTTCGCTGAAGTAGTATCGCTCCCATTCCTCCAGCGACTTCGGGGCACAGGCCCGGATAGCCTCCGCCACCCGACCAACGTATTGGGGACGGTTCAACTGCCAGCGGTTGAAGGCGATGTTCAGCACCCATTCCTTAGCCATTGCGTTGGGCCTCCGCTTCCAGGAATTTGTCCCGATACCGATGCCAGACCGTACGGTCAGCATCGGCCAGGCCCATTTCTATCATTTTGCGGTTGACGAAGAGTTTGTTGGTGAGGTAGAGATACGCGGGAACGGGAGCGCCGGGCGCCTGAGGGGGACGGTCAAAACGCAGGAGCACCCGTTTTCCCAGAATGTACCGGTGCAGGTATTCCTTCACTCGCTCCCTGCGGTCCGCGGGGATGCAAAGCCCCAGCAGGGAAACGATCAGGCCGTTATCCATCTGCAGGGTGAGGTCATCCCGAACAGCCGTCACCCGATAGACCGCTTCGGCCCCAAACTTCAACTGGTTGGGGTCCACCAGAGGACGGGCATCCTTTACTCTGGGGGCATATCCCTGAGGAGGGTCCACTGGCGGGAAGGTTTGCTCCCGCTGGAGGATGGTTACCGGGAGAAGGAGACCCATTTTCTGCCGGATCACGGGGAGGAAGGCGGGTTGAATCTCGTAGCCAATCCCGTTGCGCTCCAGTTCCAGCGCGGCCTTGACCGTCGTTCCGCTGCCCAGGAAGGGGTCCAGGACGGTCTCTCCGGGGAATGAGAACATCCGAATCAGGCGATGGGGGAGTTCTTCCGGGAACATCGCTTCATGGGCCATCTGCCGCTCGCCGCCGAAGGTCCAGTGGCCGGAGAAGTACTCTTTCCACTCGTCCCGGCTTAACTGCGCCGCCTCCTTCAAATGAGGCGAAACCTTTCCCGAGGTACCCGGTTTTTTGAAAAGCAGGATAAACTCGTAGTCCAGTTCCACAATTCCGTTGGGCGGATAGGGGAACGAGCCCATAACCACTGCGCCGCCCGTAGTTCGCATTGTCGTCTTTTTCTGCCAGATGATGGCGCCCATATAGTCAAAACCGATGGTCTCGCACTGGGCGATGATTTCGGCGTGGAGCGGGATGACTTTGTATCGGCCGTAGACCACCGCGCGGGCGAACTGGTCGCCAATGTTGATGCAGAGCCGACGGCCCGGCATCAGCACCCGCCAGCATTCCTGCCAGACCCGGGCCAGGTCCAGCAGATACTCGTGCAGGGTCTGCCCGTAGCCGATCTGGCCCGGCACTCCGTAGTCCTTCAGATGCCAGTACGGCGGCGAGGTGACTACCAGGCCGATGCTCTCGTCGGCCACCTCCGCCATATTGCGGCTATCGCCGATGATAATCTTCCCCCAAACGGTCATCTCTATTCCGCCAGCAGTCCTGCTCGCGTGCTCCCTATTTATGCCTCATTTCTGCCAATAGCGCAAGTCGGCCATGAACCCCGGTAGGGGGGTCCAGTTTTATCGGGTTTGGCCGCCTGCCATTGCGTGACGATCAATCTTTACAGGTCCAAACCTGTCAATCCTGACAGTAGACAAACGACCGCTGAGGTGATAGAATGGAGTTGAATTCAGATACCTCCGCTACCTGACGGCTCAGGAACTGAAGGCCAACAGCAAATGGGTCATCATCGGGGAGTCCACTCCAATCGTAGACCTGCGCTGAGCAACGGGAGGTGAAAGATGAACCGTAAATGGGGTTGGATGGCGGGTGGTCTGGCATTACTGGCACTCCTGCTGGCGGGTGTCTTTATCCTGGCACAGGAACCCCGTTGGAACCCCGCCTACTTCACTCCCGTCCACCAGGAGAGGTACGCGACCGTGGAAAGCACGCTCCAGGAGTATGTCGCCGCCCTGGGGGAGACCGACCCGGCCCGGTACAACGAAGTCCTGGGCTATGAGAGTTCTCTCTCAGCAGAGGACTTTCCCCTATATAGTGGCCCAACTCCCGGGATAGAGGAACTGAAGATCAGGGGCAACTGGGCCTTTGTCTGGACGGACAACCGCTGGGAGTGCTACTTCCGGCGAGTACAGGGACGATGGGTCTTCTGGCCGGAGGACTGGCGTGTCCTGATCCGCTGGGGGCTGGCATGGTGAGATTACAGTTGCTGGTTCGCCTGCTGGCGCTGATCGCCCTGACCGCAGTGGCGATCAGCCTGTTTGCCGCTACCGTTCTGCGCGCCGATGGGGTCCCGGTCCAGAAGGCCGACCTGGTAGAACGGCGGGTCTACGCCTACCGGGGATGGCAGAGTATGGGGGTGGCCCTCCATCCCGGAGAGGTCGTCACCATCACCGCGCGTGGGAAATGGCTGTATTCGCCCAAAGTCGGATACTACGGGCCGGAAGGGGCTCCGCGCTCCAAATATCCGGCCCCCTCCCACTACCCGCTGCCCAACGGCATCGGCGGCTGTCTGATCGGGCGGATTGGGGAGGACGGCACTCCCTTCTATGTGGGGCGGCAGGCGATCATCCGTTCGGGCACCACAGGCCTGCTGTACCTCCGCATCAACGACGACATCGTCACCGACAACGACGGGTTTGTGACGGTGGAAATCAGGGTACAAACTCCTCCGGAGGAATGACCGACCGGGCTACCTGAAAGTTGTGCGACCTGTGCAGTTGGATTGAATTCACCGCAAAGAACGCAAAGGACGCAAAGGCCTCTTTTTCTTTGCGCTCTTTGCGGTCTTCCAACTGCCCAGGTGGCAATTTTGGATGAAGCCCGGTCTGGGGGACCTTTGCGATTGAGCCCGCCGCTTTGAGCGGCGGGCTTTTTCTGCGCTCCCCCACTTTGACAAAATCCGCCATCGGTGGTAAACTTCACGCCGTGAAATTTTTATGTCGCAAAGCAAAAACAAATCCTTCGTGTTCCTTCGTGTCCTTCGTGGTTTTATTATTTTATAGGGGGCGTTTGTGAATGACCAATTGCAGGACCTGGGGATGCGCCTGTTGCATCTGATGGGGGCGTTGCGGCGCCGATTCGCGCGCGACCTGGCCGCTCACGGCCTGACCTTCCCCCAGTTCATGGCCCTCTGCTCCCTGGACCATGCCGAAGGAAAGGCCTCCCGGATGGGTGACCTGGCTGCCGCCACCCACCAGAGCGCCGCCTCTATGACCGGCATCGTGGACCGGCTTCTGGAGCAGGGGCTGGTGGAGCGCAGGCCGGACCCGGCGGACCGCCGGTCCGTCCTGGTCGCGCTGACCGATGAGGGCGCGCATCTGCTGGAGCACGTCCGGGCCGACCGCATCCGGGTGATGGAGGAACTCCTTCGCGGCCTCTCCCCTCAGGAACAGGCCCTGCTTCACGACATTCTGGGCAAACTCCTGAACGAACTGAGCGGGGAGACGACTCCAGAATAACCCCTGCGCCCCTGAGACCTGCGACCCTGCGACCTGCGACCTGCGACCCTGCGACCCTGCGACCTGCGACCTGCGACCTGCGACCTGGAGAAACCATGCGCCGACTGTTGAAATACCTGAAACCCTACACGCCCTTTGTCCTTTCCATCATCGTCCTGCTCTTCATCCAGGCCAACGCCGACCTGGCCCTGCCGGACTACATGTCCCGCATCGTCAACGTGGGCATCCAGCAGGGCGGGGTGGAGGAGCCAGTACCTCAGGCCATGCGCGCGGCCACCCTGGACCACCTGCTCCTCTTCCTGACCGACGAGGAGAAGGCCGACGTCCTGGCCCGGTACGTTCGGGTGGATGCGGACTCGCCGGACTCCGGCGCGCTGGTGAAGAAGTACCCCGCGCTGGCCCAGGGGCCCATCTACGTCCTGCGGGCTCCCGACCCGGCGGCGCTGGGGCGCATCCAGGCCCCCCTGGCCCGCGCGCTCATCATCGTCTCCGGCGTAGAAATGGTCCGGGCCCACCCCGAACAGGCCCAGGCGCTGTTGCCGGGAATGGCGGGCCTTGACCTCTCCCAACTCCCGCCGGGGACCGACCCCTTCGCCCTGCTGGCCCGGATGCCCGCGGAACAGCGAATCCGCATCGTCCAGGCGGTGGACCAACGGTTTGAGGCCATAGGCGGGGAGAAGGCCCTTCTTCAGGCCGCCGCCCGCGCCGTCCGGGCCGAGTACGAGGCCCTGGGCGCCGACGTCCTCGGGGTTCAGAACGCCTACATCCTGCGCGTCGGCGGGCAGATGCTCCTCATCGCCCTGGTCGCCGCCGCCACCACCGTCATCGTCGGTTTCCTGGCCGCGCGCGTCGCCGCCGGACTGGCCCGGGACCTGCGCCGCCTCTTCTTTGAGAAAGTGATGGCCTTCTCCAGCGCCGAACTGGACCGCTTCTCCACCGCGTCCCTCATCACCCGCTCCACCAACGACATCACTCAGATTCAGATGGTGATGGTGTTCCTTCTGCGCATGGTCTTCTTCGCCCCGCTGATGGGTATCGGCGCCATCATCCGCGCCGCCGCCAAGAGTCCATCTATGATGTGGATCATCGGGCTGGGCGTCCTGGTCCTGGTCGGGCTGATTATGCTGGTCTTCCGCATCACTCTCCCGAAATTCAAAATCATCCAGTCCCTGATAGACCGGCTGAATCAGGTCGCCCGGGAGAACCTGACCGGCATGATGGTCGTGCGCGCCTTCAACCGCCAGGACTACGAGAAACGGCGGTTTGACGAGGCCAACCAGGACCTCACCCGGACGTTTCTCTTCGTCAACCGGGCCGCCGTCGTGATGATGCCGGCCACGATGCTCCTGATGAACGGGCTGACCGTGCTCATCCTCTGGGTCGGCGCCCACCAGGTGGCCCAGGCGACCATGCGCATCGGCGATATGATCGCCTTCATGCAGTACGCGATGCAGGTCTTCTTCGCCTTCGCGATGCTCTCCATTCTCTTCATCATGCTCCCCCGGGTGGACGTCGCCGCCAACCGGGTCGCCGACGTGCTGGAGACGGAGATCAGCATCCGGGACCCCGAGGAGCCCGTCCCCTTCCCGGAACCCTTCATCCCCACCATTGAGTTCCGCGACGTCTGCTTCCGGTATCCGGGGGCGGAGGAGTACGTCCTTCACGACATCACCTTCACCATCCGCGCCGGGGAGACGGTGGGCATCATCGGCACCACCGGTTCCGGCAAGTCCACCCTGATCAACCTCATCCCGCGCTTCTACGACGTGACCGGGGGAGAGATTCGCATCAGCGGGGTGGACATCCGCCAGATGCGTCTGAAGGACCTGCGGGACCGCATCGGCTACGTCCCGCAGCAGAGCAATCTCTTCAGCGGCACGATTGCCAGCAACCTGCGCTTCGCCGACGAGGATGCCCCTGAGGAACGCCTGATGCGCGCCCTGGAGGTCGCTCAGGCCGGAGACATCATCCTCTCCCGCACCGGCGACGACGGACGCTCACCGCTGGAGGCGGAGGTGGCCCAGCACGGGGCCAACTTCTCCGGCGGGCAGAGGCAGCGGCTCACCATCGCCCGCGCGCTGGTCAAGCGACCGTCCATCTACATCTTTGACGACTGCTTTTCCTCACTGGACTACCGGACCGATGCCCGACTGCGGCGGGCCCTGCGGGAGTACGTCGGGGAGAGCACCGTCATCATCGTCTCCCAGCGGGTGGCGACCATCAAGGACGCCGACTGGATTCTGGTGCTGGACGAGGGCCGCATTGTCGGTCAGGGCACCCACGAGGAACTGATGGCCACCTGCGACATCTACCGGGAGATCGCGCTCTCACAGTTGAAAGTCGCCGCTGTTGTGACGTAAACTCACCGCAGAGGGCGCAAAGAGCGCAAAGGTTTTTTTGAGATTTTTCTTTGCACCCTTCGTGCCCTTTGTGTGTACTTCGTGTCCTTCGTGGTAAAGCATTTCTCTGCGTCCTTTGCGTTCTTTGCGGTTTCAAAATGTCCGGAGGTGATATGACCATTCCTGCCCGTCCCCTTCGTTCTCTGACCGACCCCCGGCGGGGGCCCGCCGGCCCCATGCGCGGCCCCGGGCCGATGGGCCGGGGCGGTCCCGGCCCTATCATGATGGGCCCGGTGGAGAAGCCGCGCGACTTCGCCGGCACGATGCGCAAACTCATTGCCTACCTGGGCCCCCATCGGCTGACCATCCTCTTCGTCCTTCTGCTGGCCGTCGGGTCCACCGTCTTCTCCGTCTTCGGGCCCAAAATCCTGGGCCAGGCCACCACCAAACTCTTTGAAGGGCTCATTGCCCAACTGGCCGGTACGGGAACCATTGACTTCGCCGGGATTGGTCGGATTCTGCTCACGGTCCTGGGGCTCTACGCCCTCTCCGCCGCGTTGGGGTACGCTCAGGGCTGGCTGATGACGAACGTCGCCGTCCGGGTCACCTACCAGATGCGCCGCGACGTCTTTGAGAAAATCCACCGCATGCCCTTCCGGTACTTTGACGGGACCCAGCACGGGGAAATCCTCTCCCGTCTGATCAACGATGTGGACACCGTCAACCAGACCCTGAACCAGAGCCTGACGCAGATGGTGACGTCTGCGGTCACCGTCGTCGGGATGTTAGCGATAATGTTCTCCATCTCCTGGCAGATGACACTGGTGGCGATGCTGGTCATCCCCCTCTCCTCCGGGCTGGTGACGTTCATCATCCGCAACTCCCAGCGGTTCTTCGCCCAGCAGCAGGCCGACCTGGGCCGGGTGAACGGACACGTGGAGGAGACCTTCGGCGCGCACATCGTGGTGAAGGCCTTCAACGGCGAGGAGAAGAGCCTGCGGCAGTTTGATCAGTACAACGAGAGCCTCTACCGTGTCGCCTGGAAGGCCCAGTTCATCTCCGGCATTCTGATGCCGATGATGCGCTTTGTCAGCAACCTGGGCTACGTGGGCGTGGTCATCACGGGCGGCTACCTGGCGGTCCGGGGGCGCATCGCGCTGGGCGACATCCAGGCCTTCACCCAGTACATCCGGGGCTTCACGGAGCCCATCACCCAACTGGCCAACATCTCCAACGTCCTGCAGCAGACGGTGGCGGCGGCGGAGCGGGTCTTTGAGTTCCTGGAGGCCGAGGAGGAGACACCCGACCCGGAGCAGCCGGTCCGGCTGGAGGAGGTGGACGGACGGGTGGAGTTCCAGAACGTCCACTTCCGCTATGTGCCCGACACGCCGGTCATTCGGGGCTTCTCCGCCCGCATCCGGCCCGGTCAGAAAGTCGCCATCGTGGGGCCCACAGGCGCGGGCAAGACGACGCTGGTCAAACTCCTGATGCGCTTCTACGACGTGGACGACGGGGCCATCCTCATAGACGGCTACGACGTCCGCCAGTTCGCCCGCTCCGACCTGCGGCGGCTCTTCGGGATGGTCCTGCAGGACACCTGGCTCTTCAACGGGACGATTCTGGAGAACATCCGCTACGGACGGGAGGATGCGACGGATGAGGAGGTGGTGGCGGCGGCCCGCGCGGCCCGCGTTGACCGCTACATCCGCACGCTGCCGGAGGGGTACAACACCGTCATCAATGAGGAGATGACCAACATCTCCCAGGGGCAGAAGCAGTTGCTGACCATCGCGCGGGCGTTCCTGGCGAACCCGCCCATGCTGATTCTGGACGAGGCGACCAGTTCGGTGGATACCCACACCGAGTTGCTGATTCAGGAGGCGATGGACGACCTGATGCGGGGGCGGACGAGTTTTGTGATTGCCCACCGCCTCTCCACCATCCGCAACGCCGACCTGATCCTGGTGGTGCGGGACGGGAACATCGTGGAGCAGGGGACGCACGAGGAGTTGATGCGGCGGGGCGGTTTCTACGCGGAGTTGTATAACAGCCAGTTTGAGGTGGTATAAGGAATCTATCGGCATTCGCCACGAATTTCACGAATTGACGTAACTACCTGCCATCCCATCCCTGTTGCGGGGATCGTCAGGCGCGAGGGCTATCCACGAAATGGGCCACGAATACACGAATGACGGCGCGATTCGTGCATTCGTGAAGCATTCGTGGAGGGCTTGCCCTTCCACCCGTGTGCATCACGGCGGAGGAGGTGGAGTTAGTGGACGGCTATCTGGGGTCCGGCTACGATCATCCGACGCCGGAGGCGTGGCGGGCAGTGGAGCGGGTGGCTCAAACAGAGGGGTTACCCCTGGAGACCACCTATACCGGCAAGACGATGGCCGCGCTCCTGAACTATGCCGCCGCCCACGCCGGAGCGCGCCTGTTGTTTGTGGACACGTACGCTGAGGCCCCGAAACTGGAGGAAGGGGACTGGCGCCAGTTGCCCCGGCGGTTCTGGCCTATATTTGACCCTTCTATCCGGGCCCGCTGCTGGTGCTGGCGTTCGTGGAGGGACCCGGGGTTCTGCTGGCGCCAGAGATTGAGGTGACGGTCACTATACCGGCATCCGGCGGCCCGTGGGGTTGCGGCGGAAACGGCCGAACTCCGTCAGGCTGATCAGTTGCTCCGCAGAGAAGACCGGCCCATCCAGGCAGACCAGCATCCCGTCCAGCGCGCACTGTCCGCAGATACCGAATCCGCACTTCATGTACCGCTCCACGCTCAACTGGCCGGGCAGGGAGTACTCCTGGCAGAGGTGCAGGACGGCCACCAGCATCGGCTCCGGCCCGCAGGCGTAAACAGCGGGGGGAGGGTCTCGCCGCGCCACCCCCTGTGCCGCTGCCACCGCTGTTCCCCGCAATCCAGCAGAGCCGTCGTCGGTAGCGATGACCACCTCCACCCCCAGGGCCTGGAAACGGTCCACGTAGATGAGGTCGTTGGCCCGCCGGGCGCCCACAACAACGGTGGTGGGAATCTCCTGCCGGACAGCATGACAGGCCAGGAAATATAGGGGGGCCACGCCGTAGCCGCCGCCGATCAGCAGGGCCGGCCGGTCCGGGTGGAGGTGGAACCCCCGGCCAAACGGCCCGCGCACCCCCACCCGGTCCCCTTCCCGGACCCGGTGGAGCGCGGTGCTGAACGGGCCCACGCGGGCGATGGTGAGCGTCAGCGGAGCGGGCTGGGCGATGGAAATGGGCTTTTCATCCACGCCGGGGAGCCAGAGCATCACGAACTGCCCTGGCCGGGCCTCCGGCAGTGCCATATCCAGGACGAAAGTGCGCACCCGGCGATTTTCTATCCGGATATGCCGGATGGGAACCATTTGGGGCAGTGGCACGGGAACTGTCTCCGGTCTGTCAGGATAAATCCTGCGCTACGGTAGCATAGGATTTATCCTGTCTTGCAGGATAAATCCTGCGCTACAGAACGCAGGATAAATCCTGCGCTACAGAACGCAGGATAAATCCTGCGCTACAGAACGCAGGATAAATCCTGCGCTACGGCCGATTTCCGGCCCCCGCTACCTTCCGCCAGTCGGCCAGGAACCGCTCCAGGCCGGCATCGGTGAACGGGCTGCGGACCATCTGCTGGAGAACACCGAAGGGGACGGTGATAATGTCGGCGCCCGCCAGCAGGGCCTCCACCACGTGGGCCGGATGCCGGATGCTGGCCGCCAGCAACTGGCAGGGAAACCCGTAGCGGTCAAAAATCGCCCGCGTCTGGCGGACCACCTCCATCCCGTCCAGGCCAGCGTCGTCCATCCGCCCGACGAAGATAGAAGCATACGTCGCCCCAGCCTTCGCGACCAGATAGGCCTGAATCGGAGAGAAGATCAGGGTCGCGTTGATCCGCCCGTTGGGCCAGCGGGAGATTTCCCGCATCGCCTTCAGCCCCTCCACCGTGCAGGGGATTTTGACGAAAACGTGCTCCGACCAGTCCAGAATCTCCCTCGCCTCGGCAATCATCCCCTCGGCATCCGTGGAGATGACCTCCGCACTGACGGGCCCCTGGACGATTTCCACGATTTCCAGCGTGGTAGCCTTCAGGTCGGCGGTCCCGGCCCGCATCATCAGCGTCGGGTTGGTGGTGACGCCGTCCAGAATCCCCCAGGCCGCCGCCTGACGCACCTCGTTGACGTCCGC
>Ga0197142_1003769_pt1 | contig 12543 bp, 10 predicted proteins | sample GBS60_MetaG_FD_148614 | JGI IMG/M metagenome (GOLD analysis project Ga0197142, IMG submission 148614) | Sediment microbial communities from Great Boiling Springs, Gerlach, Nevada, United States - GBS 60_MetaG | ecosystem: Environmental > Aquatic > Thermal springs > Hot (42-90C) > Sediment... | reverse complement strand
GTCGTTGGCAACAATCATACATTCCCTTCCTTTAACGACACCGATTCCGGTAATTATCCCCGCCGAAGGAGCTTCGTTGTCATACATATCCCATGCTGCAAGCGGGGAAAGCTCAAGGAAAGGTGTGTCGGGGTCGCAAAGTTTACGAATTCGGTCTCGTGGCAACAATTTCCCACGACTCAAGTGTTTCTCGCGGGCTTTTGGTGGTCCTCCTTGCTTAACAATTTCGAGGCGTTCTCGCAATTGATTCACCAAGTTCAAAGAATTTTCATAATTCGCTTTATAATCCGGTGATTTTGTGTTGATACGACTTTTGAATCTTTCCATTTTCTTCAATCTTTTAGTTGAAATTTCCAAATACAATAAAAGTCGGGATTAGTTATCGATGGTGGACAAGAAACAGATATAGTTTCTATTCTTTTGTCAATGGTTTTGGCAAAAAGTGAATATTCCACGATGCCGACAGATTGGCAAGGAAAATCGGGCAAGCCTTTTCGCCTTCGCGCTTCTTGAACTCGGCAAGTGCGAACATAATGGACCAAAGTCCTTTCGTCCTCGAATTCAGAAAATTGCTCATTAATCGTGGAATAGAGTCGAAACTGCAAAGCTTGTTCCAAACCTTTCAAACCTGAATTTTCGGGAAGGGAAAGGAATTCCTTTATTCTTCGTGCTTCGATTTGAGTGAACTGTTCCCAGGCGTTGCGGTCGAATTCAATTGCTTTTTCTATTCCCAATTTTTTTTCGATTGCAAGGAACCAGCATCCATCGTGTGCAAGCCAATTTTTTGCGTAAATTTTCAACAACTCGAGAAGTTTTTCTCGGGGTAACAATTCAATAGGGCTTTCAGCCATCACATTCCTCTACGATATTTTCCACCAATTTGGTAAAGCAACTGGGTGATTTCCCCCATAGTGCAGTGCTCAACAGCATTGAGCATCTCTTCGAAGATATTCCCTTTCGAAAGAGCAACATTTCTCAATCTGTCCAAAGCCTCTTGCTTTTTGTCCTTGTGTCGTTCCTTGAAATCGGCTACCTGTTGCAATCTTTCTTCCTTCTCTTCGATTGTTGCCCTTGTAACTTTCATATTGTCATAATAATTGACTGGATTCTCATTGATGAATGTATTAACACCAATGATTGGATATTCACCACTTTCCTTCAACGACTCGTAGTAAAGAGATTGTTCTTGTATTTTCGACCGTTGGTATTGAGTTTCCATTGCCCCCAAAACACCGCCACGGCGGGAAAGAGCCAAAAATTCATCCAAAACTGCTTCTTCGACCAAATCGGTGAGTTCTTCGATTATGAACGAGCCTTGATTTGGGTTTTCATTCTTCAAAATTCCAAATTCTTTGGAAAGTATCAATTGTATAGCCATAGCTCTGCGAACTGATTCTTCGGTCGGTGTTGTTATTGCTTCGTCGTAAGAATTTGTATGCAATGAATTGCAATTATCATACATTGCAAGCAAGCCTTGCAAAGTAGTTCGGATGTCGTTAAAGTCGATTTCCTGTGCGTGAAGGCTTCTGCCAGAAGTTTGAATATGGTATTTGAGTTTTTGGCTTCGTTCATTTGCACCATAAACATATTTCATAGCAATAGCCCAGATACGCCTTGCCACACGACCAATGACTGAATATTCAGGGTCCATACCATTCGAGAAGAAGAATGAAAGATTCGGAGCAAATTCGTCGACAGGAATGCCTCGGTTAAGGAAATATTCCACGTAGGTGAAACCATTTGCCAAAGTGAAGGCAAGCTGAGTTATGGGATTAGCCCCAGCCTCGGCTATATGATAACCGCTAATACTTAATGAATAGTAGTTTCGAATTTTATGTTTAGAAAGGTATTCCTGAACATCGCCGATAAGACGCATAGCAAAGTCAATCGAGAAGATACAAGTATTTTGCCCTTGGTCTTCTTTTAGCATATCCGCTTGGACTGTGCCGCGCAATTTCCGGAAGGTTTCGATTTTTAATTTCTCCTTTTCTTCTTCGGAAAGTTCAACGCCTTGGGCTTTCATTTTCTCGAGTTCCCGCTTATAGGCAACCATAAAGTAGAAAGCAACCATTATCGGAGCGGGGGCGTTGATTGTCATAGAAACCGATGTCAAGGGGTCTGTTTGGTCGAAGCCTTGCAATAACACATCCATATCTTCAATTGTGCAGACAGAAACACCGCTTTCGCCGATTTTTCCGTAAATGTCGGGGTCGCGAGCAGGGTCTTCGCCGTAAAGTGTGACCCCATCGAAAGCAACGGAAAGCCGTTTGGCTCTATCGTTTTTAGTTAAGAAGTGAAAACGTTTGTTGGTTCGGGCTGGACCGCCCTCGCCAGCGAATTGCCTTTTGGGGTCTTCTGTGGTTCTTTTGAATGGAAATACCCCGGCTGTGTAGGGGAAAAAGCCAGGTAAGTTTTCTAAATACAGGAACTTCAGCAGATTGCCCCAATCGTCGAATTTGGGTAGAGCAACTTTGGGAATGTAGGAACCACAGATTGATTTGCTGTATAGCTCAATTTCAACTTCTTGGTTTTGAATCTTGTATTTGATTTTATCTTGCTGATAAAGCCTTCTTTTATCTTCCCAAGTTAACAAAAGTTCTTGTGAATCTTTCGAAAGCTCGGACCATTTCTTTTGGAATAGTTGATTAAGTTCATCAACCATCTTGCCGTCTATATTTTCATTGCGAAGCACATCCAGAGTTTTCTTCAGCGAAAAAGCCTCGGTAGCAATTTGGCTTTGCTCTTTGACCATTTTCTTGTATTTACGAACAGTATCGGCGATTTCGGCAAGATAGTTTATCCTACGGTTGTTTATTAGACCATAATCCCGCACAAGTTCCGTCGGCAGAATTTCAATTACATCTTCTTTAACCCCATAGTCTCCTTTCTTGGTTTCCCGAAGCAATTTAAGCAAAGCCTTGAAAAATTTGTTAACTCCGTGGTTATTGAATTGATTGCTACTGCAAGCAAATATAGGAAGGTCAAGCGATTCCAATGGGGTCCCGCGGGGAACATTAAGTTGGTGAGTACGGATGTAATGAATAATCACCTCGCGGAGAGCATCCTCGGAACCAATTTTTTCGAACTTGTTGATAACTATATAATCGGCTAAATCGAGCATATCGATTTTTTCCAATTGGCTCGGTGCCCCGAACTCTGCCGTCATTACATAAACAGAATAATCGGCAAGCGATTTGATTTGGCTATCGCCTTGACCAATTCCAGGAGTTTCGACGAAAATAAGGTCGAAGCCACAAGTTTTGAGCAAATCAATGGAATCGCGAACGAATTGTCCAACGTCGCTTCCGCTGTTCCTTGTGGCAAAACTACGGAAAAACACCCTGGGGTCGTAGATGTGATTATAGCGGATTCGGTCGCCGAGCAATGCTCCACCAGTTGTACTTTTTGTTGGGTCGCTAGCGAGAACAGCTATCGAAATGTTTGGTGCATAAGCAAGGAACCTACCAATCAATTCATCTATCAAAGAACTTTTGCCACAACCGCCTGGACCAGTGAAACCAATTACCAAAGACTTGCCTTTGTCGAATTTTCGCAACATTTCTCGAATTGAATCGGGTTCGGGATGGTGCGAGAGCTTCTCTTCGATAAAAGTTATCTGTTTAGCAATTTGAAAATGGTTTGTGGTCGAGTTGTTGAAAAGTATGTCTTCGGTCAGTTCTTTCAAGGCTTTGGCTTCGATTCGGGGCTTGTTCTCCTTAATTCTTTGCATAATGTCGTCGGCAATTCCATTAATTCCTAAACGCTGTCCATCGACAGCGTGGTATAGTTTGGTAACCCCGTATTCTTCTAATGCTTTGATTTCGGAGGGTAGTATTACACCGCCACCCCCGCCAAAAATTTGCTTTTCTTCGGCGCCTAATTCACGTAATTGATCTACAAGGAATCGAAAGTATTCGTTGTGACCGCCTTGATAAGAGCTGATTAAAAGTGCGTCGACATCTTCTTGAATAGCAACTGTAACAACCTCACGAACAGAACGATTGTGTCCTAAATGGATAACTTCTGCACCACGGCGCTGAAGGAGGCGTCGAAAAAGATTAACGGAAACGTCGTGTCCATCGAACAACGCCGTTGCTGTAAGCACTTTTATGTTCATTTTTCTCGGCAAAAAATGTTTAACAAAACTTATTTTAAAAGGTGCCTGGAAATTACCAATCTTTGGATTTCGCTTGTTCCTTCGTAAATTTCTGTGATTTTTGCATCGCGGTAATATCGTTCCACGTTGAAATCTTCTGTATATCCGTAGCCTCCGTGGATTTGAACTGCTTTGCGAGCAGCATCCATAGCAACTTCCGAAGCCTTCAACTTCGCCATAGCTGCTTCGGCAGTATAGGGAAGACCTCGATCCTTCAGTACGGAAGCTCGCCAGGTTAGCAGCCACGCAGCTTCGTATTCCATCCACATATCTGCAAGCATCCATTGGATTGCCTGGAAATTGGCTATGGGCTGATCGAACTGAACTCGTTCCTTGGCATATTTAACAGAATCTTCTAAACACGCACGTGCAATACCAAGAGCTTGGGCGGCAATACCTAAACGACCACCATCGAGTGTTACCATTGCAACTTTGAAACCTTGGTTTAATTCGCCGAGAAGGTTTTCTTCGGGAACTTCAACATTTTCTAAAATAATTTCTGCGGTCGAAGATGCTCTGATTCCAAGCTTTCGTTCAATTTTGCCTATACGGTAGCCTGGCATATCTTTTTCGACGATGAAGGCACTTACCCCTTTGGTTTTTTTGCCTGGGTCAGTCGAAGCAATTAGAACAAAGATGTCTGCTTCGGCTCCGTTTGTAGCAAAAAGTTTTGAACCGTTTAAAATCCATTTGTTGCCCGATTTAACCGCAGTAGTTTTTGTGTTTCCTGCATCACTTCCTGCTTGGGCTTCGGTCAAAGAAAAGCTCCCAATCTTTCGCCCGCTGAGTAAGTCGGGCAAATACTTTCGCTTTTGCTCCTCGGTGCCAAATCGGTAAATTGGGTCACATACAAGCGAAGAATGGGCAGAAATAATGACCCCTGTTGATGCACACCACCGGGAAATTTCTTCGATTGCAAGAAAATAGGAAACAAAATCCATTCCCGCTCCACCATATTCTTGCGGGTAGGCGATTCCCATAAGTCCAAGTTCACCAGCTTCACGAATTATATCCCATGGGAAGCGATGGTTCCGTTCATTCTCGGAGGCAACGGGCGCGATTTTCTCCTTTGCAAATTTTGCCACCATTTCGCGAAGCATCTTTTGTTCTTCGGTTAGCAAATATTCCATAAATTCTCCTTTAAAAAATGCAACTTAAAAAACAACAAATTATCATATTTTTTAAAAAAATTTTGTTAATATTATACTTTTCAATATATAAAAAAATGTTTATTTTTTTAAAAGTGAATTTTAAAATTGTATAACATAACAAATTCATTACGATGGAGAACAAATTCAATCTTACTAATGAACAGATGCTCTTAAAAGAAACCGTTCGAAAATTTGCAGAAGAGGAGATAAAACCGCTTGCACGAGAGCTGGACGAAAAAGAAGAATTTTCATATGAGCTTACACGCAAGATGGCAGAAATGGGTTATTTCGGTTGTTTCATTCCGGAAGAGTATGGGGGGGCCAATCTCGACTATCTTTCATACATATTAATCATTGAGGAACTTACCCGTGTCGATAGTTCCCAAGCTGCTACAGTGGCAGCACATAATTCATTAGGAATTGGTCCGATTTATTATTTTGGTAACGAAGAGCAAAAGAAGAAATATCTGCCTAAACTATCGTCGGGATATCTCTGGGGATTTGGTTTGACTGAACCCGAGGCCGGAAGCGATGCTGGAAATACCAAAACCACAGCAGTCAAAGATGGAAATAAATGGATTTTAAACGGCACGAAAATTTTTATTACGAATGCTTCGACCGATATTACCCTTGGTTCGACTATACTTGCTGTTTCTGGGACTTTGCCCAACGGGAAAAAGGAATACACCTGTTTCCTTGTCGAAAATGGGACTCCGGGATTCACTGCAAAGCCTATGAAAAATAAGATGATGTGGCGAGCATCGAACACCAGCGAGTTAATCCTCGAAGACGTTGTTGTACCCGAAGAGAACATATTAGGCAAGCGCGGCGATGGTTTCAGGCAAATGCTTAAAACGCTCGACAATGGAAGGCTTGCTATTGCTGCAATGGGTCTTGGGCTTGCCCAGGGAGCGTTCGAATATGCCTTAAACTACGCAAAGACTCGCAAAACTTTTGGCCAGCCTATTTCTTCGCACCAGGCAATCGCGTTCAAACTCGCCGATATGCAAATGTATATCGATCTTGCTCGTACATATCTTTACAATGTCTGCCGTATGCTCGATAACTCTCGGAAAATTACAATGGAGTCGGCTATTGCAAAATTGTTTTGTTCCGAAGTTGCGCATCTTTGTGCAAATCATTGTGTTCAAATACTGGGGGGGTATGGATTGATGAAAGAATACGATGCCGAACGATATTATCGCGACCAGAAGCTTTTGGAAATTGGTGAAGGGACAAGCGAAATACAGCGATTAGTTATCGCTCGCTTAATTGGTTGTTTCGATTCATAGGGTGTGTATGCCAATTGATCGAAATTTCATCGAAAATCTCCCCGTTAATCCTTTGCTTGCCGAAACGAGAATCATCGACGAATTTTTGAAAATTCTCGAAGAGTCGAACAAGTTTGCTAATCGCGATAAGTACTACGAAGATTTTCTCGACTTGTTTAGCTTTTATCAAGTTTACGCTGCGAAACATTCCTTGAACATCCTTTTCCCTCCGCTTACAAACGATAAAAAAATAAACACTGGCATTATTATCAATTTTTTCGAAAATCGCCAGAAAGAAATAAATGAAGAACTCGAAGATTTTATGTCGTTAAAAAGGCTGGAGGAGAAAAAGGTAGCATTCGAGTCGATGTTGAGTCATGAGGTAATATACACGCTTACTGATACAGATTTAAATACTCTTTACCGCAAATTGGATTCTGCAATCGATGCAATAAATGAGAATTTCGATATCAAACGAAGTTTAAAAGCTCGGTTGATTAATTTGCTTGGTGCGCTTAAAAGGGATTTGAAGCCCAAAATGCCCAGCTTCGATAAGTTCTGGGCTCTTGTTGGCTACACTGGTTTGCTTTATGGATTGTATGAAGAGAAAGTAATGAAAATTATCGATAAAATAAAAGACGTTCTGAATTTTATCTGGAAAATTCAAGCAACTGCCGAAGGATTACCTTCGACAAATCCTGTAATAACCATTATTTTCAAAGAAATTAAACCAAAGTAATGTTTAACAAGAAAGGTGAAATATGATTGGAATAGTTGGCTATGGAGCATATGTGCCTATCTATCGGATTAAAAGTTCAACTATCGCAAATCAATGGGGGAGCGACCCGGCTTCGATTGAAAAAGGTTTAATGCTTTTGGAAAAGACAGTGCCGGGACTCGACGAGGACACAATAACAATTTCTATCGCTGCTGCAAAAAATGCTTTGAAGCGTGCGAGAATCGACCCACAGAAAATTGGAGCAGTCTATATTGGCTCCGAATCGCATCCTTATGCTGTCAAGCCATCGGGAACTGTTCTTATTGATGCACTTGGAATTGGACCACACGTCCACGTTGCCGATTTCGAATTTGCCTGTAAAGCTGGGTCCGAGGCAATGTTTGTTGCATATAGCCACGTGAAAAGTGGGAATATGGAATATGCGATGGGCATTGGTGCCGATACTTCACAAGGAGCTCCGGGCGATGCTCTTGAGTATAGCGCTTCGGCTGGTGGTGCCGCTTTCATTTTTGGCAGTGAAAACGTCGTTGCAGAGGTTCTTTATACGCATTCCTTCACCTCCGACACTCCTGATTTTTGGCGAAGGGAATATCAAATGTATCCACGACACGGCGGTCGGTTTACGGGGGAACCAGCCTATTTCAAACATATTCTTGGTTGTGGACGTGCACTGCTCGAGAAGTCTGGTATGAAGCCCGAAGATTTTCAATATGCTGTTTTCCATATGCCAAACGGACGTTTCCCATTGAAAGTGGGCAAGGATTTGGGTTTCAAGCAGGAACAAATGAATGAGGGCTGGATTGTTAACATTATGGGAAATACTTATTCGGGTTCTTCAATTACTGGTTTGACTGCCATTCTTGATGTGGCAAAGCCTGGAGATAAAATCTTTTTGGTTTCCTTTGGTTCCGGGGCTGGTAGCGATGGATTTATTTTCCAGGTTACCGACAAAATTTTAGAAGTTCAAGATTTGGCTCCCAAGACAAGGGAAATGCTGAACACTCCACAAAAAGTTTATCTCGACTACGGTAAATATGTTGCTTATCGCAAAAAAATTCATTTTAATGAGTATTAATCATAAGACGTGAGGTAATAAATGCGAGAAGTTGCTATTATTGGAGTTGGAATGACAAAATTCGGCGAACTTTGGGACCAGAGCATTCGCGATATGTTCGCCGAAGCAGGTTTGAAAGCAATGGAGAATGCAAATGTCGAAAAAATTGATGCATTGTATGTTGGTGCTATGTCCAGTGGTCTTTATGCATATCAGGAGCATCTTGGTTCGCTGATGGCTGATTATTTGGGACAGATTGGTGTGCCTGCTGTGCGAATTGAATCGGCTTGCGCTTCGGGTGGTCAGGCCGTTAGAATGGGATTTATGGATGTAGCTTCGGGGATGCACGATATAGTTTTGGTTGGTGGTGTCGAAAAAATGTGGGATGTTGAAGATGGTACTTTTGTACTTGCCACAGCTTCCGACCAGGAATACGAAGCTTATAATGGGGTTACTTTCCCTGGTTTATATGCTATGATTGCCCGAGCTTATATGGATAGATATGGACTTACACGCGAAGAGCTTGCGCAGGTTCCTATAAAGAATCATAAACACGCTGTGAACAACCCAAATGCACAGTATCCTTTCGAAATCGACTTGAAGCAGGTGCTGAATTCTTCGTTGGTTGCCGATCCACTTCGTCTGCTCGATTGTTCCCCAATTACCGATGGAGCTGCCTGCCTTATTCTTTGCCCGCTGGATCGAGCTAAAGAATTTACAGACAGGTTCGTAAAAATTCGTGCTGTTGGTGCTGCAAGCGGTCCTATAGCATTACACGACCATAAGGATCTAACTCGACTCGAGGCTGTTTATCTTGCTGGGCAAAGAGCATATAAGATGGCCGGGGTTGGCCCCAACGATATTGATTTTGTCGAAGTACACGATTGTTTTTCTATTGCCGAAATTGTTGTGGCCGAAGAACTTGGCTTTTTCGAATATGGAACAGCCGGCAAAGCAATTGCCGAGGGGCAAGCTACCTATGGTGGCAAAATTGTTATAAATCCAAGCGGTGGACTGAAAGCAAAAGGCCATCCGGTTGGTGCAACTGGTGTGGCACAATTAATTGAAGCATACATACAGTTAACGAACCAGGCTGGGAAGCGGCAAGTTCCCAATGCCCGGCTTGGTATGACCCAAAATATGGGTGGGTCGGGTGGAAGTTGTGTTGTTCATATTTTGGAGGGGATGTAAAATGGCAAACAGTCAAAGATATACACGGGAAATACCACATAGATATCGATTGGAAGCCCAGAAGTTTCCAAGCGGTTTTGTCTCGCTCCCTCGCCGATATTGTGACCCAATTTCGGGGAAGAAGGAGTTCGAAAAAATTAATTTAAAGGGGACAGGCAAAATTTTAACTTATACAATCATACACGTATCGAGCGATCAATTTAAATTTCTCACACCCTATGCAGTAGCAATCATAGAAACAGACGAAGGTGCCCGTGTTACAGCTATGATTACCGACACAAAATTCGAAGACATCAAAATTGGAGCACGAGTTGAATTTGTCTTCCGCAAAATTATGGAAGAGGGAGCAAGCGGAATAATCAATTATGGCTACAAAGCCAAAGTAGTTGAGTAGAATTTTCCGAGGTCCAATAAACCTTGTGAATCTTCTTGGTTGCCAAAAGCATCTCGGGGCGGGAGTTAAAAAATATTAGACTTCTGCCCCGTATACATAATTTCCGCTGTTTTTACTTGCTTTGTCAAACTTGAATTTATTCAATTAATGGTTAAGGAGGAAATATTCCCATTGTTCGATTTTAACTCCCTTGGAACAATTGCTGGTGTGCCTGGTGTTTATTTGTATGGCTTTAATATGGATGAAAAGCTCCATTATTGTGCTTGGAGCTTAAAAGGTTCAAAATTGGCTTTGACCAATCATTTTAGATTTTGGTCTCTGGTGAATTCCAGAAATTATTTTTACAATTGTTATGCTGTTTTTAAAAAATCACGAGGTACTCACATATGTTCAAATTTTTTATTGAAAAAACTTAAGTAGACAACGTCCCAATCCATCTTTATTTATTTTCACCAATGATGAAATCCATCTTGTAATTAACTTTCCTTTAAAAGTCATAGACCTCTAAACTTAAGAATTAATAAGTCTAAAAGATACGCTAAAACCTTTGCTTTCAACCTCGGTCCCGACGACAATTATCTCTCTCCTTGGATAATACGATACCACTCTTGTAATCTCCAAATTTTCTCTTTCGGGATAGGTTGGAACAGTAAGAAATTGCATTTTTTTAACAAGCAACGGTAATATTTACCCAGACCCCGCAAAAGACCATTTGTTTGTCGAAATTTTTTCTCTTTCAATCCAGACTGCAAACATTTTAATTTTTAATCAATTTGGAATAAAGCGTATAAGTCGAACCGTTCAACTTGATGAAGGAGAAAACCAAATAACAATAAATTTCTCCGATTTGCCAAACGGAGTGTACTTTGTTAATGTATTCGCTCAAGGTCGAAACTATTAATCTGCTTGCTTATAGGGAGAAGTAGTAACGAACATCCCAATTCTTAGAAAGGTGGTTGTTTGAAAAAGAAAAGGTTGAGGAAGTAATTCCAATTAAAAGAAGGTTCGAAGAATCCCCAATGGTCAATGACAAAGTTCGAGGATTTTCAAATGCAAATTCAAAAGATATAGTATTTTTCTAAAACATCCGATGCTTTCGTTTAAACACCTGATGAATTTACTTTGGGCCTGTTTTTTAGTGTTTCCTTTTATTTCTTTGAACCTGGTATTCTAGTTCTAAAATTTTTCGTTCTTCGTCGAACAAGGATTTACTTCTTCTTTGCATCATAATTTCGATTGATTGCAATGTTCTGTTGAAGTTGCCAAGTGTCGACTCGGTTCGGTTCCCGCCCCAGGTGAACGAGGGGATATATTTTGGAAGCAGACCCGAATGGTATATATTACAGCAAATTCCGGTAATTGTTCCTGTATTAAATGTAGTGCCAATCGCAGTTCGGGTATGGTCGCCGCAAAGAAGCCCAAGAAAAGTTCTGCCAGTGTTAAATGTATCGTTTTCGATGCGAACGGTAACACTTTCATAGGTGTTTTTGAGGTCTGATGTTGTGGTTCCAGCGCCCAAATTACACCATTCGCCGATATATGAATGCCCTATAAAGCCATAATGTTGTTTGTTGGAGTAAGCATGGAAGATGGAGTTTTCGATTTCGCCGCCGACCTTCGAGACTTCGCCAATTGTTGTTCCGCCGTAAATCATCGAGCCTGATTTGACCAAACAATTCTCTCCGATAGCAACAGGTCCTTCGAGGTAAGAAAAAGGTTGAATAGTTACTTCATTACCAATAATTATTGGACCTTTTTCTGCATTTAAAACTACCGAAGTCATTATCTTGCAGTTCTTGCCAATTTTGATTTTCCCTTCGTCGATTAATTCCACTTTGTTTCTTTTCAATTCAGCAAAATCGGCGTAATTTTCGAAAAAGCGGAAGTCGTCGTTTATAGCCTCCGAATTGTATTCGAGTGCATCCCAAAGGAAATTTATCACCCGTGGTACTGGAACTTCAACCTTGGGCAATTTTTCGGAATATTTGTCCAAAAGAATTGAAAAAAATCTTCTATCAAATTCGGAAGGGTTAACCATTTCATCTGCTGGGAGGTAAAATGCGATTGGGATACCCATCGCCATAAAAACTACCGAGCGAGTAGGCTGGTTCGATGCGATAAAGTTTGAATAAGCAATGTCCAAATTTCGCCAGAACTCTTCACAAGGTAATATCCCAGAGTTCAAAACAAGGAGATTCCCTCTTTGGATTTTAATTTCATCGAGAGAAAATCGTTTTGCGAAAAGGCGAAGGTAATTCTCTCTCGATGAGTGGTATAATAGTTTCGCACTGGGAAACTGTTTTTGAACCTTCTCGAAAATACGAAAGGCACCGCAACGAATCTCCCATTGGCAGTGTAAAAGATAAAATGGATAAAGGCTACGGAAATATTCGTTTTCGAAAAGAAGAATAAAATCGGGTTGTATCATTCAGCCTTAACAAGTTCAACTTCAATAATTAATTTTGAGTTTGGAGGAATGCCACGAAACGAGCTAGCCCCAAAACCAAGTTCAGGCGGAACTATGAGAATACGTTTGCCTCCAATACGCATAGTTGCTACACCCTCCTCGAGCCCCTGTATAGCATCT
>Ga0197142_1003768_pt1 | contig 12549 bp, 12 predicted proteins | sample GBS60_MetaG_FD_148614 | JGI IMG/M metagenome (GOLD analysis project Ga0197142, IMG submission 148614) | Sediment microbial communities from Great Boiling Springs, Gerlach, Nevada, United States - GBS 60_MetaG | ecosystem: Environmental > Aquatic > Thermal springs > Hot (42-90C) > Sediment... | reverse complement strand
AAGGAGGCTCGCCGCCGCCCATGCACCAGGGTATCGCTGCGCTGTTGGGGCTGCAATCGTGGATCGTCTACCGGGTGGAGCCGGGGGAGGGGGCGATCGAGGTGTTCGTGGGCAAGCCTCGGAAGGAGTCCCGGTGCCCGGTCTGCGGGGCCCGGACGCGACGGGTCCATGACCGGGCCCGGCGGTGGAGGCGGGTGCTGCACACATGGAGTGGGCACCGGCCGGTCTACCTGCGGGTCCGGCCCCGGCGGTTCCGCTGCGGGTCGTGCGGCAAAGTGTTCACGGAGGCTTTCCCGGGGATCCGGCCCTGGGGCCGAACCACGGACTACGCTGAGGGGGTGCTCCTGAAGCAGCTGGCGGGACGTAGCTTTCGGAGCACGGCGTACCACCTGGGGGTCGGGGTCGGGACCCTCCGGCGTCTGGTCCTGCGTCGGGTGAGGCCCCAACCCGATGTCTCCGCCGTCCTCCCCGCGGTACCAGAGGTGACGTTGAGCCTGGACGAGCACAGCTTCCGTCACCAGGACATGGCGGTCACGGTCACTGTCGTAAGCCCTCGAAGGCAGGTGGTGGCCCTGCTGCCGGACGACCGTGTGCGGACTGTGGAGGGCTTCCTCCGGGAGTGGCCCGACTCTGCCAGGCGCCGGGTTCGGGCGGTGTGCGTGGACCTCAAAGACAGCTGGCGCAAGCTGGTCCGGCGCGTCTTGCCACACGCCAGCGTGGTAGCTGACCCCTTCCATGTGATCCAGGACGCCAACCGCCGGGTGGACGAGGCCCGACGGGTCGAGCAGGAGCTCTGTCGGCGCAAGATCCCCCGCTGGCCCCTGCTGAAAAACCAGGAGGAGCTGACCCCCAAGCAGGCGGAGACCCTCCGGGCCATCTACCGTCAGTACCCAACCCTCGCCCAGTTCCACTGGGCCAAAGAGCAGCTGCGGGCCTTCTACCGTGCCCCCACCCCCGCCCAGGCTCAGACCCTCCTGGACCGCCTGCTGTTCTTTCTCCAGCACGCCGAGGACGCCGAGCTGGTCCGCTGGGGCCGTACCCTCCGATCCTGGAAGGCCGAGCTCTGGAGCTACCACCAGCACCGCGTCACCAGCGCCTACACCGAGGGCATCCACACTAAGATCAAGCTCCTGAAACGCCTCAGCTACGGGTTCCGGAACCGCCACATGTATGTGCGAAAGATGCTCCTAGGCCTCGTCCCCTTGGCTCTGCTCCTCTCCCCACCACACTTATTGACCTAGAGCCTAGGAGGTATTGACAGGTGACCATGGATGTGGTATTAAAAACCAAACATTTCAGATCCCAGGAACGGAGCATCGAGACTAGTGGCACTTGAGACGCTCACGGTCCATCGAGTGGCTGACCTCGTCTACCGCATCCTCAAGGAGCGGATCCTTCGCTTGGACTTCACCCCCGGCCAGCGCCTGCAAGTTGACCGCTTGGCCCGCCAGCTCGGCGTGAGCCGCACCCCCGTCAAGGACGCCCTCAACGCGCTGGCTGGCGAGGGTCTTGTCGAGATCGTGCCTCGTAGGGGAACGTTCGTGGCGGCGCCGTCGGCGCAGACCATTGCCGAGTTGTTCGATCTGCGGCGGGCGCTGGAACTGCTCGCGGCCGAACTCCTGCTGGCACGGGTCACGGAAACAGACCTGGCACGGCTGCGGGCCCGGCTGGCTGCACTGGACGAGCTGCTCGACGAGCACGCCGACGTCGACGAGCACATGCGGCGCAACCTAGCCTTTCACCGGGAGCTGGTACAGCTGGCCGGCAACCGTAAGCTACTCGAGGTGTACGAGGGTTTGAACGTCCACATCCAGATCGCCCGGGTGCATGCTCGGCAACGCAACTGGCGAGAACGGCGCCACCAGGAACGCGAGGAGCACTACGCCATACTGGCAGCGCTGGAAGCCCGTGACCCTCACCGCTTGGCGGCCGCCGTCGACGGTCACATCCGGCGGGCCAAGGACTCGCTGATCCAGGACCTTACCACGGCAGGCGACGTGGCTTCTGCCTGTGCGGGGAACACGGCGCCGCCCAGATTCCACGAAGGGGGGTGATCCCATGAGGACAGCAACAGGGCGTGTTCTGATGTTGGTGGGGACGGTGCTGATGGCTGCCCAAGCGCATGCGGTGCCCAGGGACGTGACGTTACGATTCCCCTCCTGGCAACAGGACGAACCCGGCGTGTCCGGGTGGTGGAAGGAACAGATCGCGGCCTTCGAGCGCGCACACCCGGGCATCCGCATCGAGTTCACCAAGGTACCGCTGGCGGAGCACACGGACAAGCTCATCGCCCAGTTCGCCGCGAACCAGCCACCACACATCGTTCACATCCCGGCCCAGACGTTCTTCCCGTTCGCGGACCGGGGCTGGCTGGAGCCCCTGGACCGCTTCCTCGACGAGACCGACGTCAAGAAGACCTATCACCCTCTCCAGGAGCGGACGTGCAGGTGGAAGGGCACGACGTACTGCGTGCTCATGCTCAATTACGGGTACGCCTGGGTGTACAACGAGGCATTGCTGAAAGCCGCAGGCCGGTCGGTCCCGCGCACCGTGGAGCAGTACATTGATACGCTCAAGGCCATGACCGACGCGCGGAGGGGTCAGTACGGGATTGGCATCGTGACGCTTCCTGGGTTCGCCATGGTAAGCCACATTGCGGTATTCGTCTATGGCGCCGGCGGCCGATGGACCGACGAGCGCGGGAACCCTGCCGTCACGACGCCGGAGGTGATACAAGGGTTCAAGTGGTGGAAGGAAGTGGTCCTGGGCGCAACCCCCATCGGCCAGGAGTCGGCGCGGTTGCGCCAGCTGCTTATGGAGGGCAAAGTCGCGTCGTACAACGACGGGCCCTGGATTCATGGGTTCGCGGTCCGGGCCAACCCCGACGTCCGGCCACACCTCCGAGCGGCGCCCCTGCCGTTCCGCTTCACCATGGGCGGCCCCAGCAACGTGGTGGCCATCCCTAAAGCCATCTCCGACGATGAGAAGCACCTAGTATGGGAGTTCATCAAGCGGGGGACGTCCAAGGAGGCTCAGGCGCGGTATGCCCTGGCTGTCGGTGCGCCACCCCCGCGCCAGGACGTGATGCTGCCACCGGAAGCGCGCAAACAGCTACCGTTCTACGACATCTACGTAGACGCTGCCAAGCGCGCGGTGAGCTGGATTCCCTTTGGACTGGAAACGCGGGCCAATGACTTCATCCGGGTGGTGGCTGAGCACGGGCAGCGCATCATCGTTCGCAACGAGCCGATCGAGCGCGTAGTCCAAGATCTGCAGCGGGAACTGGAAGGGCTGAAACGGTAGTAATGCAGGTGAATGTTGCCGTGCGTCTGCTGCCGGTCGAGCGTGTTGTCCGTCGGCTCATGAGCGCCGCCCCCCCGCCAGTCCATCCCAGCATTGCCGGACTCGCAACCGCATGGCGGCGGTTCGTGCGCGGCCCGGCGGTCTTCGCCTACCTGCTACTGGCGCCAGCGGTGACGGTGCTGGTCGTGGTCGTACTCTACCCGTTGCTGACCGCCATCGACATGAGCTTCCGGCAGGTTGATATCTACAGTCCGAGCACGCCCCGTGGTCCGTGGACGCTGTCGAACTATCTGCGCCTGCTGACCACCCCAGGGTTCTGGCAGGCCGTGCGCGTGTCGATCATATACGTGGCGTGCTCGGTGATCCCGGCCCTCCTCATCGGCTTAGGAACGGCGCTGCTGCTCAACCGACAGTTTCGCGGGCGCACGCTGGCTCGCATGCTGGCCGTCATGCCCTGGGCGATTCCGCCCGTGGTGGCCGTCAATATCTGGTGGTGGATCCTGGACCCCTCCTACGGCCTCCTGAACTGGATCCTGCTGCAGCTGGGCGTCGTGAGCCAACCGGTGAACTGGACCACGCAGCCTGGCCCTGCCATGGCTGCCGTGAGTCTCGTCACGATATGGAAGGGCTATCCCTTCTTCCTGGTCATGCTGCTGGCAGGCCTGCAGGCCATCCCGCAGGACCTGTACGATGCAGCGGCCGTCGACGGCGCCGGCGCTCTGGCAGCGTTGCGCCACATCACCCTGCCGGCCCTTCGGGGCGTACTCTCCCTGGCCGCGCTGCTTTCGACCCTGTGGGTCTTCCGGGAGTTCACCATCATCTGGGTGCTGACGAGCGGCGGCCCCATTCGCGCTACGGAGACGTTAGCCATCATGACCTACCGGGAGGCGTTTGTGAGTTTTCGCATGGGCGTCGCGGCCGCCGTGGGGGTAGTCACCCTGCTGATTTGCGCTGCCGCCGGCGTCGTGTTCATTCGCCAAGCCGAACGGGAGTTCGCCTGATGCGACGGCGATCCGCGATCCTCGGACAGCTAGCGGCATGGGTGACCGTGGGCGTTCTGTTTTTCCCCCTCTACTGGATGTTCAACACGTCCCTCGCGCCGCAGGACCAGTTGTACGTCTACCCGCCGCGCTTGCTCCATCCCAACCCCACCTTTGCGGCCTATCGCAAGGTGTTCGCCGAGCGGCCCATGACCCGGTGGCTGACCAACTCGGCGCTGGTGGTGGTGGCGACGACCACGGCGGCCCTGACCGTCAGCGTCCTCGCCGGCTACAGCCTCTCCCGGTTTCGCGTCCGGGGCAGCGGTGCCCTGGGCTACGTGCTCCTAGCCAGCCGCATGCTGCCCACTACCCTGCTGGTGATTCCGCTGTTCGTCTTCATGAGCCGGCTGCACTTGGTCAACACCCTCGCGGCGGCGGTGATTGCCAATGTGACGTTCATCATGCCGTTTGCCACGTGGATGCTGAAGGCATACTTTGACACGATTCCGCGGGAACTGGACGAGGCGGCTGCTATCGACGGCGCGTCCCGGCTGGGTGTGCTGGTGCGGGTCGTGATGCCCCTGGCGGCGCCGGGCCTTGCCGGCACGGCGCTCTATAGCGCTATCCTGGCATGGGACGAGTACCTGTTCGCACGGACCTTCCTCAACACCACGTCGGTCTGGACTATCTCCGTCGGCCTGGGGTCGTTTAAAGGGGAGTACGTGACGTTTTGGAACGAGGTGATGGCAGCGTGCTTGGTGGGCACCTTGCCCATCATCGGCATCTTCCTCGTATTGGAACGGCAACTCGTCAGCGGGCTGACCGCAGGAGGCATCAAATGAGGATCGCGCGGGTCGAGGCGCTCGTGCTTCGGGCACCCTACGGAGAGCTGGAACCGTACTGGGCCCACGGATTCTGGGGTGAAGCGCGCGGGCGGCACGGCGCCCCGGTCCTCACTTCAGAGTACGTCGCCGACATGACCCTCTGGCGGTACCGGGCCGCATACCCGCCCGCCGTGGAGACGACTTTGGTCCGCGTGGCCACCGAAGACGGTTTGGTGGGCTACGGAGAAGCGCACGCTCCCATCGTCCCCGAGGTGACGGCCACTATCATTACCTCGCTGTTGGGTCCGCTGGTCATAGGCGAGAACCCCTTGGCCATCGACCGCCTGTGGGAGAAGATGTACGCCAGCATGCGTGTCCGCGGCCACCACACCGGGTTCATGTCGGAAGCCATAGCGGGTGTCGACATCGCCCTGTGGGACATCGCTGGAAAAGCCCTGGGACTCCCCGTCTACCTGCTGATGGGTGGTGGTTACCACGACCGCGTCCGAGTCTACCAGTCGCATCTGCCCGTGTTGCAGCCGGACCAGATGGCCGACCTGGCCCAGCAGCATGTCGCACAGGGGTTCCGCGCTATCAAGATCACGGGCGGCGCGGGCCCTGAAAAGGACATCCGCAACGTCGAGCGCGTCCGCGAGGCCGTGGGCGACAGCGTAGAGCTGATGCTTGACGCAGGTGGTGTCTACGACGTGCCCACTGCCGCCAAGGTGGGGCGGGCATTGGAGCGGCTTGACGTCCTTTTCTTCGAGGACCCGTTGCCGTGCGAAGACTGGGTGGGTTACGTAGCACTGTGTCGTGCGTTGGACGTAGCGGTGGCCACGGGCGAGGCCGACACCACCCGCTACCAGTTCCAGCGGCGGCTGACCACGGGAGGAGTGGACATCGTCCTCCCCGACGTCTCGCGCGCCAGCGGCCTCACCGAGTGCCGCAAGATTGCCATGCTGGCCGATGTCTACAACGTCAGGCTCTGCCCCCACAACAGCGTCTGTTCCGCCGTGCATCACGCCGCCGCGCTTCACCTGTGTGCCGCCATCCCTAACTTCCTGATCTACGAGTTCTGGGCGGGCCACAATCCGCTGATGGACATCGTCACAACCCCTCTCGTCGCCGAGCAGGGCTATCTGCCGGTCCCGCAAGGGCCGGGGCTCGGCATCGACATCGACGAGGACAAGTTGGATCGTCTGGTGGTCGCCCGCTACCCATGAGCGTCCGCAGCTGCACGTGGGCCGAGTTCTGCGCTGCTGTGGCGCGGCTGGAGCTGCCGGTGGACCCAGACGACCTTGAGGCCCTCTGGGCTATGGTCCGGGATCTCTCCCTCCAAGCAGAACAGGTTCGGGCGGCGCTGGACCACTTGGCGGGCGTCGGATGGTCGGCTGGACTCCCATCGCCTGCACCCGAAGACGGCCATGGATGAGGCCGTTGCGTTCGCGTCCATCGAGGACCTGCAGCGGTGGTTCCGTAGCGGGGATGTGGCACCGGTCGAGCTGACGGCGACGCTGCTGGGACGCATTGAGCGCCTGAACCCCCTGCTGCACGCCTACATCACGGTCGTGGCCGACCGAGCGCTACAGGAAGCCAGGGCGGCGCAGGAGCGACTGGCCCGCGGCGACGACGCGCCCTTGCTGGGCATTCCGGTCGCCATCAAGGACAACCTCAGCACGCAGGGGCTGCGGACCACGGCCAACTCTCGCCTCTGGGCGACGTGGGTCCCCGCGGACGATTCGACGGCGGTCGCGCGTCTGCGCCTGGCAGGCGCGGTGGTGTTGGGCAAGACCAATCTCAACGAGCTGGGCTGGAGCGTACCGAGCGAAGACGACCTGTGCCCGCCGCCCCGCAACCCCTGGAACCCATCCCTGGCCGCCATCGGCTCCAGCAGCGGCTCCGGGGCAGCAGTAGCGGCCGGCTTGGCGGCTGCCGCGCTGGGGACCGACGGCGGGGGCTCGGTCCGACTTCCTGCCGGCCAGATGGGGTTGGTGGGCCTCAAACCCACGCACGGCTTGATCAGCCGCGCTGGAAGCTTCCATGCTGGCACTCTCTGCGACGTGGGACCGCTGGTCCGTACCGTCCGCGACATGGCGCTGATGCTCAATGTCCTGGCGGGACACGACGCGGCCGACCCGGTTACCCGGCAGGGTCGGGCAGCGGACTACATGGCAGGGATCGAAGACGGGGTCCGGGGGCTTCGTCTCGGCGTGCCCTGGAGCTACGTGGACGCGGTACCCGTCGACGCAGAGGTTCGACAGAGCTATGAGGCGGCGTTACAGGAGTTTTCACGACTCGGCGCATCGCTCCACGCGGTCGACCTGCGGGTGCTGGAGGGCGCGCGGGACGCAGCTTTCGTCGTCCTGAACGCCGAGCACTACGCTGCCCACGAAACGACCCTCCGCACGCACTGGTCCCAGTATGGACGCAGCGCGCGCCTGTACCTGGCGCAAGCGGCGTTCCTCTCCGCGGCCGACTACCTGCAAGCCCGCCGCCTCGGGGCCTTGGTGGCTCATGCGGTAGACGGCGTGCTGGAGCAGGTGGACGTCGTGGTTCTGCCCACGTCGCCCATGGTGACCGCCGAAGCCGCACGGCGTCCAGAGGTGCATCGCCGCGGTGTCAACGCGAGCTTCACCGCCCCGTTCAACCTCACGGGGCGCCCCGCCGTGTCGGTGCCCTGCGGTGTCAGCAGCGGGACCGGGCTCCCAATGGGCCTTCAGCTGGTCGGCCGACGTGGTGACGAAGTGCGACTGCTGCGTACTGCCCGGGCGCTGGAGCGCATGCGCCCCTGGCCCATGCAGCCTCCTACGGTGGCGGCCCTGGCCACGGAGGGCCGTCTTGGCGAGGCGCCTACCTCGTGAGAACGCGGGTATCCGACGAGCTCGTCAGGCGGGTGGCGGATCGCACCATGGCGTGCTCCTACCAGGTGTGGGGCTTCGGTGAGGCGGTGGCCATGAGAGCACTACTGGCGGCCGGGCGCGTCACGGGCGACCCCAGGTACCGCAGTTTCGTCACCGATCAGTTTGCTCGCTGGCGATCTCGGCGAGGCGCGCAGCTGACCTACGAAGACCACGTGACCCCGGGGGTACCCCTTCTGGAGCTGGCCGCTTACGACCGCCGGTGGATGCCGGCGGCATCGGCGCTGGCGGAGCTGTTCCGCACCTTTCCGCGACGCAACGGCCTCATGCTCCATCGGCCTGATCTCGACCGGTGGTCCACGCATATTTGGGTCGACTGCCTGTACACCGACGGAGCGTTCCTGGCGCTGTGGGCCCGACACAGCCGTGAGCCGACCTGGACTGACCTAGCGGCCGAGCACGTCCTGGCCTACGTGCGGGTCCTGTGGGACGCCGCCGCCGACCTGTTCGTCCATGGGTACGACGCTGCCGTTTGCAAGCGCAGCCCGGTGCACTGGGGTCGAGGCAACGGGTGGGCGTTGCTGGGCCTACTGGACTTCTTGCAAGTGCTGCCTCGCAGCCATCCGGCGTGGCCAGCTGTCGCCCACATCGTCGAGCGCCACGCGCGGGCCCTGCTGGCCTTGCAGGACGCAGACGGGCACTGGCATACCGTGCTGGATCAATCCGACACCCCGCTGGAGTCGTCGACGGCGGCCATGATGGCCTACGGCCTGCAGGTCGCTACCCGCCTAGGCCTCGCGCCGCCGCAGGCTGCAAAAGCCGCGGACCGGGCACTGGACGCTGCACTGGCTCGTCTGGACGCCAACGGCGGGCTGCAAGGCACGTCCGCAGCCACGCCGATCGGCGACCTGACCCTCTATGCCGGGCGTCCCACGGGAGTGTTCCCGTGGGGCCAGGGACCGATGCTGCTGGCGCTGGTCGACCGCGTGGCGCCTGACGTGTGCTGGGAGGACCTGCAGTGAAGATCGCCGCGGTGGACGCCTTCACGCTTCGGACGCCGGCCCCCGACGGCCAGCCCTACTGGGGCCTGCGCGCCTGGGGGCCGGCGGATGCGCCGGCCGCCCAGTACCCCCCGCGGTGGCGCATGCGGGCCGCGTACACGGCGGCCATCACCACCGTCGTGGTGCGTATCACCACCGACACCGGGCTGGTGGGGTACGGCGAGGCCAAAGCCCCCGTGGCGCCCGAGGCTACACGGGCCGTCGTCCGCGACCTGTTGGCTCCCCTCATCATGGGCGCGGACCCCCTGGACGTGGACGTGCTCTGGGAGCGGATGTACGGCAGCATGCGCCTGCGGGCCCACACCAGCGGCTTCCTGCTGGAAGCCATCAGTGGCGTGGACCTGGCGCTGTGGGACGTGAGGGGGAAGGCGCTGGGTGTTCCCGTCTGCAAGCTGCTGGGGGGCACCTACCGTGACCGCGTGCGCGTGTACGCGTCGGGCCTTCCCGGGCTGGTAAACCCGAGGGATGCCGCGGCGCGCACGCGGCTCGAGCACGAGGCGCGGGCGCTGGTGGCCCGTGGGTTCCGCGCCCTGAAGCTCGCCGGCGGTTTCGGCGTGGACGCCGACGTCGAGAGCGTCCGTACCGTGCGGGCCGCCGTCGGCGAGGGTATCGAGATCTTCTGCGATGCCGGCGGCAACTACGATGTGGCGCACGCCCATCGGCTGGGTCGGGCGCTCGAAGCGTTGGGTGTGGGCTGGTTGGAAGCCCCGCTACCCGCAGAGCACGTGGACGGATACGCACAGCTGGCCCGCGCGCTCGCTCTGCCCATCGCCAACGACGCGGTCAGCACCCGCTACCAGGTCTGCGACTTCCTCATTCGCAGCGCCCTGGACGTCGTGCAACCGGACGTGTGTCGCGCTGGCGGACTCTCCGAATGTCGCCGGATCGCGCAGCTGGCGGACGTCTTCGGCGCGGGCATCGCGCCCCACGTGAGCATCGGCTCCCCCATCCAGTTTGCGGCCAGCGCGCACCTGGCGGCTGCCACGCCCAACTTCCTGGTCATGGAGTTCTGGACGGGTGCTGCGGCCTTCGCGCGCCTGGCACCCGGGGCACCCCTGCAGATCACCGACGGCGTCCTGCCGGTGCCGATGGGACCCGGGTTGGGGCTCACGATCGACGACGCCGCATTGCGGCACTACGCGGCATCGGACGCCACCCCCAATCCCTAATGAGGGAGGCCACCGACCATGCGTTTCGCGGGCATCTACCCTGTGCTGCAAACACCCTTCGACGAGCATGGCGCGCTGGACCTCGTCAGCCTGCGCCGTGAGGTCAGGTACTGCCTCCAGGCCGGTGCCCACGGCATGGTAATCCCGGCCAACGCCAGCGAGTTCTACGTCCTGACCGATGCGGAGCGGCTGCAGGTGACGGAGACCGTGCTGGAGGAGGTCGGCGGGCGCGTGCCCGTCATCGTCAGCTGCAACGGTGTCTCCACATCCGCGGCCATCCTGTTCACCCGTCATGCCGTGGACCACGGTGCCGCCGGCATCATGGTCATGCCGCCGTACGTCCGGCGTCCCCGCGAGGCCGGGGTTCTGGCGTACTACGAAACCGTGGCGGAAGCCGCCGACGGGCGCCCCGTCATCGTGCAGAATGCGGAACCACCGCTGGGTACGCCCCTGTCCACCGCGGGGCTGGTGCGGTTGGTAGAGCGCGTTCCGACCGTCCGGTATGTCAAGGAGGAAGTGTCGCCTTGTGGCCAGCACATCACCGCCCTGCGCCAGGCTGCGGGCGACCGCCTCGATGGCATCTTCGGAGGGCAGAACGGGCTGTGGCTACTGGCGGAGCTGGATCGCGGTGCGTGCGGGAACATGCCCAACTGCGCTACGCCGGAGGTCCACGTCCGCATCTACGAGCTGTACCGGGCCGGCCGGCGGGAGGAAGCGGAAGCGCTCTACCTACGGCTGCTGCCGCTGCTGGTGTTCGGGAGCCAGTACGGCGTGGCGTTCGCCAAGGAAGTCCTTCACCGCCGCGGCGTCATTGGCACCGCGACCGTCCGGGACCCCCAGGCAGTACCGCTCGACGCCTGGGACCGGGAAGAGCTAGGCCGCCATCTGGTGCGATTGGGCCTGGAGCGGGAGGCGCCAAGCGTAGAGGCGTAACACGCTACCCCCTCGCGGCAGGCCAGGTGCTCGATCCTGCGGACTGTGCCACGGCGCGGAACTGGCGCGGCACCACCGGCGGCCCGTAGAGAACGGGAGGGTACCATCCCCTTCGACGTGCCCGGCGCAGAGTTCGGCCACGCTCTTCTGTGGGCCTTTGTAGCCGTGGGGGAGCTGCTGACAAGGATCTACGCGCTGTTCCCCTCACCGGCTTGGCGGTGGACCGCAGCCCCCGGAGAGCTGGGCCTGCACCGGTCGTGCCGCCTAGTCTTTGGCCTCACGGCCCTCTTTGGGCTCGACGGCCTGGCAGGCGGGCTCGTGCTCCAAGGGCTGGTCGCCCTGTGGTTCTCTCCGTCCTGTCCGTCCCGGCGGCGGCTCACCTGGCGCGGCGGTTCGGGCCTGCTCCGCACCATGGTCGGTACGCACCTCGGACGAGCCGGGCTCCCGATACTTCCTCCTTCCGCGCAAGAACCCAATAGGTTGCCTCCGCCAGATGGCGTGCCACTGCCCCGATGGCCTTGTGGTGCCCCCGTCGCCGCTCCACCCACTCGTACAGCCGACTGGTGTGCCGGGCGGGATACCGTCGCCGCAGACGGCAGCAGATGTTGGCGGCCTCTACGAAGACCCACTTCAGGTAACGGTTCGCCGCGGGCCGAAGCCCGCCATACCGACGTTTCCCTCCAGATTCGTGGACGCGCGGAACCACTCCCGCGTAGGCCGCCAGCTACTCAGGCCGGCTGAACCGGCTCACGTCCCCCACCTCCGTGCGGATCACCGCCGCCAGAATGAACCCCACCCCAGGCAAGGTCATCAGCCGTCGCAGGTCCTCATCCACCTCCAGCACCTCCCCCAGGCGGCCATCCACTCCCCCGATCTGCCGGTCCAGCCCCTCCACCTTTTCCAGCAGCCGCTCCGTGACGAACGCCGTGTGGGGCGGGAGCTGGACTTACCCCGCTTTAGTGGACAGGGTAACGCTGACAGATTCAGGATTCGCTGACCACCTCCTCTCGAACTCCTCCGGGGAGAGGTACCCCAGGGCAGAGTGCCGCCTCCTCCGGTTGTAGAACCCCTCCAGGTAGGCGAAGAGCACCGACCGGGCTTCTTGCCAAGTGCGGAAGCGGCACCGGCTGAGCACCTCCCGGTTCAGGGTGGCGAAGAAGGCCTCGCACAGGGCGTTGTCGTAGGCATCTCCCTTGCGACCCATGGAGGGCAGGATCCCTGCCGCCCGCAGGCGAGCCCCAAACCGCAGGCTCGTATACTGGGCCCCCCGATCGGAGTGGTGCACTAGGCCCGGGGCAGGCCGCCGCCTCCACAGGGCCATCTCCAAAGCGTCCACCACCAACTCCGCCCGGGCGTCGTGCCGCATGGCCCAGCCCACCACCCCCCGATGCCACACGTCCAGATCACCCCCAGGTACAGCC